>Ga0247737_1000924_pt1 | contig 12367 bp, 13 predicted proteins | sample UWRJL028104C2_FD_180937 | JGI IMG/M metagenome (GOLD analysis project Ga0247737, IMG submission 180937) | Plant litter microbial communities from Arlington Agricultural Research Station in Wisconsin, United States - UWRJ-L028-104C-2 | ecosystem: Environmental > Terrestrial > Plant litter >...
GAAACACCATAAAAGTCCCTAATTTGCCGTGATAATACACGAAGGAATGTTATAGCGATTGGTATAAATAACAAAGCGGCAGTATCTAAATTTAGGTAACACATACTATCTTTGACACGCTATTTTGGAAAGATATATAATTTAATATAACAAATTCATTTATTAACAACTTTTGATTAGAGAAAGTTGACGAGATCAAAGTGAACAATTCATTTTCTAGACATGATCGTCCAAAATTTCTCCTTGTATAGCTACAATCATGGGCATTCATAAGCAAAGCTATAGCGGTGCTATAAATGCTTGAAATACCTTGAAGTAAAGAGTACTTGTATTTGGGTTCATGAATAGAAGCGCTGATTGAAATTCCGAAAGACGTACTTTTCTCTGATCACACTTAGTTCACATATACCAAGCCCCCTCTGAGTCAGCCTATTGGAGCTTCTAGTTCTTGGTATTCAGTAAATCTTTAACTTTCAAACTGAATCCCATTTCTTTGACGACAGCATTTTGTCATAATTAAAAGGTTTAGTAGTCAAATGTGCAATTTACAAGCTAAGCAACTCTTCATTAAGGGCAGCTTGAACAAGTGCACGTGATATACGATATGTCTTCTCTACTGGGCTGTCTCAGACCTGGAAGCAAAACCCCTGATGGAGTTAAATAATATTGACTAGTTATATTCCCTTTAAATTTCAGCTATTAGAACTTGCAGCAGTTCAACATCTTCAAGGCGTCGTGCCCATTCACGCTTGACATATTAATCAAGGGTATACTATGACATCCAAAGTCCATCCGAGATATCTAAGACTTTGAGTTTGAGTCTAATGAATCTAGACAGGTAGCCGGCAAGGTTAAGAAGCATCGAGGTTTCTAGCTCAAGTGTCCTGTGTCCGTGTCCACGTGGGCGGGCAAGCACAAACCACTAGTTTATAGCTAGACAACGTTGGACTTCTAGGCGAATTTCCCTGACGAGAAATGGGAAGACGAAACCCCTCCAAAATACATGTCAGCCATTTCAAGGCCTATCGAGATGCTGTCTACACGTTGGCGCGACATTTTAGTGTCAGCCTCAAGAACCTAGATCAACATTCTCAACAGATCAACGAGATAGCCACATTGAATAGGGCACTAGTTTTTAGAGTTGGCCTGCACTAATACTAACCCCTTCAGCGACTGGTGAAAACATTGACGATAGTATCTTACATGACTAGAGAGTGGAAAACACGTGGCCCCCTACAAAATAACTTATTTCAATTGTGAAAGTATTTCCATTCACTGGGATACTCAATTGATGTTTACTTAGTTGATGTATTCGCGTGTTTGAAACACTATTTATAATCCCAGAGACATTGTGACTGTGTATGGTCGAGTCTAGTGAAAAGAATCCTCCCAAGCCGTTAGTTTTTCTGCAAAATGGATAGTGCAAAGATCCGTTATGCTAGGCCATGCACGTGACCTTGGCTCGAGCTTCCAATGTATCTTGCTTATCACCAGTATTGAGGCTCTCCAGTCATCAATAGTCAGTAGTATGATGTATAGTATGATTTGTACGAGGTTTATGAGGCTTCTCTGTGGCATTTATTTCTCCAGATTGCTGTGTGTGTATGTGCATACCTGTTCATTAGGCTGATTACTTGTGACGACTTCGGTAAGCACATAAGCAAATATGATCTGCCGACGGAGATAGAAGCCGATTCGATCCAAGTGGGCCCACAACAATGGTCCGTTGGTTTGATAGCTTGCTCCGGGTTTGAATTTTCCCCTGGTTCCGAAGCAAAGGCCATCGGCTACCAAGTATTACTACTTTATATCACACTACAGACCACTCCAGGAAATTATCATTATCCTTTTTGCGGCTGGTATCATCATCAATGTTATCGTATCAAGCTTTGATGCATCAAATATCTATACATGATTGTGGCCAAGCCATGTGGTTTTCGTCTGTTGAATGATCCTCCCACACCATCGAGATGGCCGATCATGCCAAGGTCCGATAATGTGAAACCCTGGTACCTTGCACAGGCACATTCTGGTACTGTTGCTACCAAAATGAACGTGTACCCGAGTGCACAGACTTGACGAACTCGTAAAAATGTACAACTATCGACAGCCCGCCATCTAATTTTTCACTCGGCACCTTACCCACTACATGGGTACGGTTTCCAGGTGGGTATTACGGAGTTCTAGCTCCCCTTTCCAAGTGGGTGATTTTCGGACCATGCTTTCTTGTCTTGGCTTAGATTCAGGGGCAGCGACTCATATATATTTTGCTTATTCGGTCGATGCTATTTTTACTCTGATAGTCGTAAAAACACGTCGCATGACATTATTTGCAGAGGACAACGTTCAGTATGAGAAGTCTTCACATTCTACTACTGGGGACATGGTTAACATGTGTCGCCGGGAAAACAGTAGTAGAGCTTTTCGCAACGGTCCCGCCCTGTGCAGTAAGCACCAGCTAATTATATTTGATATCATCAATATCTACTAACACCTTGTAGACAAATTGTACGATACCTATTATATTGGGTTTGAATTGTGATTTGAGCACGATCGAGGGGTTATCCGCGTGCGTTTGCCCGGATATCGCCGCTCAACGAGAAATCTCTACGTGTACTCAGAAGAGTTGCAATCTGACGCAGCAAATAGGTATGCGATTCAACCCCATTACACAATTAGCGTTCTTCTCTAATGATTTATCTAGATGTGGTCGAGCTCAGTAACAGTATCTGCGTTGGCTATCCTGTTCCTTCCCGTAGCATGGAGATGCAAATCGCTGCAATTGTTCTTCTATGCGTAGTGGTTTTATTCACTTTCTTACGGCTTTTCTCCCGGTATATAATAGGAAGGGGATTATGGTGGGATGACTGGACATTGTTGATGGCAAGTGTAAGTTTACCTTAATGTGGTTTACTAGTATCATGTTAGGCTTGTCTGACTCTTGTATAGGTCCTCTCGGTTGCTATTTTCAGCATAGAATTACCAAGTAAGTTTTTGTTCCAAGTTTTTTTGACGCCTTTTGATTGAAGTTATCAGTGGCACAACAGGGCTTTGGGAAACACGTTTGGAATATTGATCCGATATATGTTACTCCAATTCAATTAGTATGTATAATGGTACTTGGAACTATTTTGAGGGTTTACATTATTAACTTGGAATAGATGTTCTATATCTCGCAGATATTTTATGTGCTTGTCCTAATTCTTACCAAGATCTCAATCCTAATACTCTACCTTCGGATTTTCCCTCAGCGGAACTTTCAGCTTGTTGCTATTTCTCTGATCGTTTTCATAAGCCTCCATGGCATCGTGTACACGTTCATCATTGCATTCCAATGCTCTCCGGTTACTTCTATCTGGGATCACGCAGTATCAGCAAAGTGTTTAAATAAAAGTGCAATTGTCTTTTCAGGCGCTGCCTTAAGCATTCTTCAAGACTTCTTGGTGCTGGCCCTTCCTATCCCATTCGTTCGATCATTAAACATGAAAGTTGGGAAGCGGATAAACTTGATTGTTATGTTTAGTATCGGGTCGTTGTAAGTCCAATTTTTTTTTTTGGTTGCGAAATCACTGCTAACGGGGTATCAGTGCATGCGTAACAAGTATCGTGCGCCTGAAATATATCTTCGAGTTCGGAGACTATACTGATGCAACCTGTGAGTGCTTTCTCTTCACGCAAAATCATTCTCCTTCTCTAATTATATTAGGGGACAACGTAGATGCATTTCACTGGTCATGCATTGAGATTGCGACTGCCGTAGTCTGCGCCTGCCTTCCATCTCTGCGAATCCTTATGAGTAGAATGTTCCCTGGTATCTTTGGTCACAGCCAAAATCGAAGTGGACCGTCATATTTGAACCCATCTTTCAATCGAAAAAGCAGTCAACGGATTATGGATACAGACAGCGTAAAAGGCGCCACCCCTCAAAGTTCGACAGGGAACCAAAGCCTAGGAAACTTTACTAGAGTCGGTGCAAAACAATACACACCAGAAGAAGGTATCGAGATGCAAATAAAGTACTGATTATGTAAACAAATGTATAAATGTAATTTGGTTTCACTTCAATTCAAAATCAAGGGGTGAATCTTTCAGCACTTCAAATCAACCCATTCGAAGAAGTTTTCCACATATGATATGACGAGGTATTATGTTACTAAAAAAAAAACTAGCCCTTTGTAGTTATAGTATAGATAGAGAAAGCCGGTTCGGTAGATTCTCAGAAGAGTCTCATTCTTGACAACCTTAAAGCGTAGTTTTCCTTACCTTAAATCTAAAATTTTGTCATTGCACTAAATTCAGAGCTCTGGAAGAATTTATGCTTTTGGATATTAACATTCTCTAGAAAGTTCTTCTTAATACTACTTTCTCTTAACTTCACTTCATGTAGAAGTGCCTGACTTCCTGAAGACTCAAATTTATAACTATGATCCTGGAATAAACCTAAGACATGTTCAACTCCTCAACATACTACCAGTAAAACTCACCGCTTGTGACCAGTCTCAAAATCTTCTCGATTCTAGCATGATCCTTCTGCCAACAACTTCCAACAAAATTTAGAATTTACTCCGCTCCCTATTGGACAACTTAAATCCCTAAAATGCTTTTGCCGCAATCACAACAACTGTTAGCTAAGTCCAACAGCAACTTAGCAGATGAAGAGCGTTCGGTCACCACAACATAAGCTTACTACGGCTCCCAGTAAACCACGCGTTCAATAACACGAAATATCTGATATTCGCCTCAAAGTTCCCCCACCGTTGGTACCTACACAGCCTTGAAACATGGCTTTTCATACTCCACAGTGTGATGGCTACTTACCTTATTGGCTCGTCTTTGTAAGATTATCAGCAGATCTTAACTATAATCTTTATCTTCCGGTTCATTCATGCCGAGCTCCAGCCTCCAGACTAACAAAGCCTTGAAGAACTCCCTCCTTTGTTTTGAAAACTTATTTCAAAGTTTCACTAATCTGGATGGAGTTTGTAATATATATGCAGGCTCTAAAATCAGTATGCCAACACTTCAATTACGCTTGTCTAGCATTTTTCGCCTTGTAACTGCCTTTAACATTACAAATGGTCCTTTATATGAAGTCACACTATGGGCTTATGTCGTAATTGTCGGACATTGGATAACTGATTGGCTGACATACAACGCGGTCACAGGTGATATCGCTGTGTATAGGAGTATTATCATAGATGTTGGTGGGCTTCTATGGATGGCGAGTATGTGGTCGTTCTACACTGTTTAGAGAAAAGAATGAAATTAACTGCTCAGTTTTAGAATTAACGGCCCGCAAAGTAGTGGGTATCAGATGCATACCTGGGGACGTTGGGTTATATAGCAATGAGTTGCACAAAGAATTAGGCATTTGTCTCATCTACAATTCCGGTAATTAACGTTTCCGACTTCAATATTGTTGACTATAGCATCAGAATAACCTCTTAATTCCTCGAAATCTTCTCTCAGAGACATGTAGAGCTAGACAACCCTGCCTATCTTTGAAAGCCAAGAAACATTGGCAATGGTCATTATGGTCGGAATAACTTAGAGAAAAGTCAAGTTTCTACCCTCGCTTGAGGTTGGTTTTTATTTGAAAAATTACACATTAAGTAGCCATTCTTACTAACCTAATAATTGCAAATAGGGATCAGTGTGGCTTTCCCATGAATACTCTTCGTTTGTGGTTTTCTCGAATACACGTCGTCAATTATTGTTGCCTCACACGCACACATCCCCATTAGTTAGCTAAACCTAGGTCTCTCCCCACGGAGAGCTTCCTTCCTTAGACTTATCACAATCCAAGACCCTCAACACACGTTATACACTGAGGAACTTCTCCTTTCGTCCATATCGTGAGTACAGGTCCTTGACACCAATGCTAATAAAATGATCTTTCCCCCAATTTCCCATGTTGTAGAAACAATAGCGAACGATTTGTTTCGCTACTCTCTACTATCAGAGCTGATGCTAGGAGGCTTATAGAAATGAGCAAAGTGGCTCTTGAGTTAATGCATCGAGAGCTGACTAGTGAAGAAAGTTTCAGTGTGAGCTGACCCAAATAAATCATGTGTGTATTGCGTCCTGGAGAAGAGTTTGAGAAAATCAACAGGGTATCGATCGAGATACTTACCACTGAGTTGTAAAAGTTGAAAAAACAAGGAACCGTCAATATTAGTCGATGGCAGAGGTCTCAGCTCTCCTGATATGGCAAGCATCCAAGCATCTTGTCCTATACTGTTGAGTACATTCCAGGAAACTATACGGTTCCGTGCTGTCAACATCGGACCGCACAAATATAGGGTTGGGTTTAAGTGTGCCTAGTGAGGCTGAAAAGCTTGGTTTCGAGCCCATTGGGATAAGCGACATGATATTGCAGTTCCGTCGAGAACTTGGCCAACACAAGAATGGTTCCGTGGTTTCAAAACTCTGAAGCCACGGCTTTCAAAGCATCTCTTAAGTGCCCGACCTGCTGAATTAGGTACTATCATTCTACATGTGGGTTATAGTGATAGCGTAAAGGGTTGATGCTTCCATTTATTCACTAGAAAGGTAGCTGATGATTATTCGAAAAGACTATTCCTCACGATCCGCATTCTCTAGATAGCGGGGCTAAATATTAGGGGTTATTTCCTGATATTATTTCTGATCACAAACCGGTGGTCAATTCTGAAGCGGTACTGTTGTACACGTAACCTGTCTCATCACGTGACCTTTCAGCAAGCACACAGTCGCATCGTAAAGTGGTTCATACCTTCAAGCCTTGTGTTGTACAATTGAGTTTGGCGTTTATATGCTAAGTCACCTTTAGAAAATCTTAATCCTGCTTTTCATAGATCTTAGTTAGCAGATTGTTGTTCAAAAACTACATTATAAAGAATGCTATAAAATATGTCTAAACTTTAAAGAAAAACCTGAAGAATGATTAGATTAAGAAAGCTTTTAAGCAACCTGATTAATATCCCATAATAGTGAAGCAACTCTAGTGGTTAGCCATCAATAGTTTCCACCTCTATGTAGTAACCGATAGTTCCAAGCCGAGGAACATACCGACGACCCCGCATCATTCACTTTACACTTAATTTTATCTACCCGCTTCTGTCTTTGAGGAAGAAAACAACACCGTATTTTTTTCTTCTGCTTTATTTCTCTGTTATCTTGATTCTTCCAATATCAATATGGACTCTCTCGCCATTCCACGGAAGCTCTGGGAGCATGAAGATCCTAAGAGCACAGAAATGTATAAGTTCATGCAATCTATCAACCAGAAACATAAACTCAACATGAAAACCTTTTGGGAGCTTTATCAGTACTCCATATCCAAACGGACTGAGTTTTGGGACCATGCGTTTCAAAACTTAGGTTTAATTTATGACGGGTCTTACGCAATTGTTGTTGATGAATCCGCACGCATCGATTCCATTCCTAAATGGTTCTCAGGGGCGAGTTTGAATTTTGCAGAAAACCTGCTATATTCCCGTGTCCCTGGCGGCCACACCTCCGATAAATGCAAACTTGGAAAAGAGGACGAGAAGATTGCTGTAACAGAAGTACGGGAGGGAGGGGTTGAGGTGCGTGATGTGAGCTGGGGACAATTGAGAAGAGAGGTAGGACAATTAGCGAGTGCCATGAAAGCGTGGGGTGTGACAAAAGGCGATCGCGTTGTAGTTGTTGCCAGTAATTCTGTAGACACCTTAAAGGTTTTTTTAGCCGTTACAACATTAGGCGGATTGTTCAGCAGCAGCTCTACAGATATGGGTATGATATTATATCCATAAAATTCCCGAACAGCTTCAGACTGTTCTAATGGGGCTGCAACAAAACCAATTCTAACATTATTTAGGCGTAAAGGGAGTTCTTCAAAGAGCATTACAGGTTACACCAAAAGTAGAGTAACACCATCCAATCTAAGCCAGGAGCTAACTAAATAGTTTATTTTCATGGACGACTATGCGGTATACAACGGAAAGACAGTTGATCTACGGATGAAAATGAACCAAATTGTTGATGGTATGAAATCAGTCTCAGAATTTGAAGGAATGATATCTATGCCTCGATTCTCCACTCCAAAAGACATTGACTCAATTCCTCGCACTCAAACTCTTTCCAATTACTTATCTAAATCATCCTCTACCACACCAGAGTTTGAAAAAACAGAGTTTAATGATCCTTTCTTCATTGCCTACTCTTCCGGTACCACAGGGACCCCTAAATGTATAGTTCATCGCGTAGGTGGCTGTTTGTTGTCGGGTGCAAAAGAAGCAAGACTGCACCGAGAAATGACGCACGAAAGTGTTGCATTACAATATACTACTACGGGATGGATCATGTATTTTAGCTCCGTGATGAATCTGCTTCCTGGGGCTCGAGTTGTACTTTACGATGGGAGCCCTTTCCAGCCAGATCTGACATCATTTATCAAGTTGATCGGTGATCAGAAAGTTACAAAACTAGGTACTAGTCCAAAATGGATGCAAGAGCTACAAAAAAATGGAGTCGTCCCAAAGGAAGTGAGTGATCTTTCAAATCTTAAGCTGGTGACCAGCACAGGAATGGTGCTTTCGGATCAGTTATTTGAGTGGTTTTATGATGTTGGCTTTCCCAAGAAGGTTCACCTAGCCAATATCTCGGGTGGCACTGATTTGGTATGCGTTCCCGATATCCTCGATGTAACCACATAGCTAATAATAACATGCTTCAGGCAGGTACTTTTGGTCAGGTAGTAGTATTCTTGATTATAGGATAAATCTTCTGCTAACGTAAACCAGGAAAACCCATTAACTCCAGTTTACGTTGGCGGTACCCAAGGCCCTAGTTTGGGTACTCCACTAGCAGTATACGACTCTTTAATAGAAGGCGGGAAAAACATTCGAGGTATTCCAGTCCCGGATGGAGTTGCAGGAGAGCTTGTTGCTCCAAGCGCATTCCCGAATATGCCTGTGTTCTTCTGGAACGACGCTTCTGGAGCCCGTTACCACGCGGCTTATTTCGAAAAGTATGATAACGTATGGACACACGGAGATTTTGTGATGATTCACCCAATTACTCAAAATGTGCTTTTCCTCGGCCGAGCTGATGGCGTACTAAATCCTAGTGGAGTAAGGTTTGGTAGTGCGGAGATATATAGCGTTATTGAGGCTGGGTTCCCATCAGTCGCAGATTCCATATGTGTTGGCCAAAGACGGCCGCATGATACAGATGAGACGGTTCTTTTATTCCTGCTAATGAACAAGGGCAACAAGATTAGCCCTGGACTAATAGGACAAATTAAAGAAGCCATCAGGAAAGAATTGAGTGCTCGACACGTGCCTAAATACATATTTGAGACGCCTGACATTCCAGTAAGTATTGCGAACTTATAGCCACAACACATTTATATTAGCTGATATTGATTAGACAACTGTGAATTTGAAAAAGGTTGAACTGCCTGTGAAGCAGATCGTTTCGGGGAAGATCATCCAAGCCAGCGGGACATTGTTGAACCCTGAATCATTAGATTTCTACTACAGATTTGCTAAAATTGAAGACTATTTGTCTGAGAAGAGCAAATTATAGATTATTGATAAATCATAGTTTGACATCTATTATCAATCCAATTATATGCAGTCTAACTTATTTGTGGTTGCCAATAATGAGGATCATTGCGCATGTTTTATCAATTATCTAACGAAGTGAAATTGTCCTATGTCATGCTCAGTGTCAATTTCTCCTCGATCTTGGAAAACCATTCCACCTCTGCAATCAGAGCCGTAACTTCCTTGTCCTTCAAAGATGGCATAGGCTGCCTTGGTGATCCTCCATATCCATGATAGTGGTTCAGGAGCGCTTTAAATCCAGGAATAGCTCTTTTGGTTAAGCTCCAGTCCACATTAGCGAGCTGGGCTTGTGCGAGTGACGCTTCTTCTATTCGGCCAGCAACAAACAAATTGTAGACGTTAACGCAGGCAAATGGGAAAACATTTGCAGCTCCAACAATGGCGCCTGATGACCCAACAGACAAAGATGGCGTAATGAAATCAGCAATTCCTGCGAATGCCATATATTTGGACTGGCTTCCCGCTATGAAATTCAAAATTAGCATTATATTTTCATAACCTATTTTAGCAGTTCTTTTCGAAAGACCAATTATGACTGACTAGAGTTGCTCAAGGAAATCTCAACTTCCAAAAGTAAAAGTATAAATCGACTTCACGAGAAGTTCGATACAACCAGGTAACAGCCACTCGACATCCTGGTGAATCAGTCTAATTTATTATCTCTTGAAACACTAGATCTGTAACCAGTACTTATTCAAAGAATGAATATCATCTTAAGCCACGAGGAAGGTACTCCAGGAGAAGAAACTCACGATTCATTGGAGAGGCAGTCGAGACAGTTCCAGCGACTCTTGCCAATTTCCCAACGTTGCCACAGGTGAACTTTGTGCCTACAATATTAGGATGCTTGGCTAGCGAAATTAGTATTTCGGAATCAAGATCAATACCAGAAATGGCAGCTGGATAATTGTAAATGATGACTGGCAGTGGACTAGAATCTGCAACTTGTGTAAAGTAGCTGCCGATTGTTTGTGTGTTCATCGCCCACTTGAAAAAAGCTGGCGTAAGAAGAAGCACCGCATCAGCTCCTGCCTCATATGCTTCTCGGCAAAGGCCCAAAGTCCCACGCACGGATTGTGCTGATGCTCCAACAATGATAGGTGTGGCTTCGAAGTTGCCAGAGTCGAGTGCCTCTCTTGTCGAAAGCGTTACTTGTTTCTTTTCAGAAGAAGAGAGGTATACTGCTTCACCATTGGAGCCATTGGTAATTATGCCAACGATTCCAGCCCGGGCCATGCGAAGCGCATGTTTTTTTATTGTTGGAATGTCTAAGTCTTCCGTTTGCTCCTCAAAGAATACTTGTGTAGGTGCATATATTCCAGTGGGTAATGATAGTGGCTTGCGAACTCGAAGTTGTCCTCCTGAAGTCATTGAAGGAAATGAAGGATTTAAATCCTAGGTTTGTATTCAGGAGAAGAAGCGTGTTTAGAATAATGTGCAATTCAAATCAACACGAAGGAAAGAGTGAAACGGTAATGAGCAGAAGGGAAGCAGACCTACCTAGAAATTTGAAGCTAGTTTACCGTAGCTGCATTCAAATTGTATTCCACAGATCTGACAGTGAGTTGATCAAAAGCAAAGTGATCTAACGCCTAATCTGGGTCGACATGAGTGGGGTTTGAATTTTGCGACCATTATCCCATGTATCGCCGGATCGGCGGGGAATGGAGGCACAGGACTAGTCGGTGGGAATGAATGCAATGGCGGGGAGAGGTGGAAAAGTGCCGCCGGCCGCCCCCCCGCCTTATTTGCGTAGGATACATCTCCGTTAACTGGCACGCCATTGAAAGGTGGAGAATAGAGCTAATGTCTTGGAAAGAAGTTTGTTGCTTGCTCTCATACCCTAATCAATCATCAAAGTGTTTCAAATTCATATAACTCTAGCAAGTCATCTTAGAATTGTCTCAAAATCCATACACTATTTGACTTGTCACAAGAACATTGTAAAATCAACCTACAAATATGGGTTCCATATCGAATATCGATGCTGCCGACATCAAAATTCTTAGCTTTACTGTAACTGATCTTCGTTTTCCTACAAGTCTTGATGGCGTTGGATCAGATGCCATGCATGTAGGAACGAATGGATCTCATCCTTTTCTGCAACTGAATACCAGCCAGCCGGGTCTTGTTGGCGAGGGAATTGTAAGATACATGTATCATATCATTCGTATCTTCAACTACTGATTTAGAGCACAGGCATTTAGCAATGGACGAGGTAGTGAGCTAATCTGCATGTGTCTCGAGATATTTGCCAAAAGAGTAGTAAACAAAACTCTCCACGAATTGACCCGAAATATGGGCAAAACATGGCGCTACATGGTTTCCGATTCACAGTACAGGTGGATCGGGCCCGAAAAGTCAGTTACTCATCTCGCGGTTGCAGGTGTCCTAAACGCGGTTTGGGATCTCTGGGGTAAGGTGCTACAGAAGCCAGTTTGGCAGATTGTTTGCGAGATGAGCCCTGAAGAAATCGTTCGATGTATTGATTTTCGGTATATCACGGATGTTATCACGCCTGATGAAGCAGTGAGAATGCTCCAAAAGACTCAGAGAACCAAACAGACAAGGATTGAGGAAGCATATGAGAACAAAGCAGTTCCCGCTTATACGACAAGTGCGGGTTGGATGGCGTTCTCGGGAGAGAAAATGAAGAAAGTTCTAAACCAGACAATAGCAGAAGGTTACACTGTTTTCAAATTCAAGGTCGGGACGAATATTGAAACAGATCGAGAAAGACTAAAGGCGGTCAGAGATGTACTAGGTTATGA
>Ga0247737_1000926_pt1 | contig 12364 bp, 12 predicted proteins | sample UWRJL028104C2_FD_180937 | JGI IMG/M metagenome (GOLD analysis project Ga0247737, IMG submission 180937) | Plant litter microbial communities from Arlington Agricultural Research Station in Wisconsin, United States - UWRJ-L028-104C-2 | ecosystem: Environmental > Terrestrial > Plant litter >...
GGTCGACCTCGATCGACTCGATCACCGCATCCCCGACCGGCGTCTGGCCGACGCTGTAGATGGCGGCCGGGCCGTCGCCGACCGAGATCAGGGCCGTCGAGGCGCTGGCCGGATAGGCCATCAGCACGCCCTTGAGCACGAGGCCCAGGGTCGAGGCCGGCAGACCGCCTGGCGCCGCCGCCCCGCCGAACGGCGCCAGGGACACGATCCTCGCCACGTCGGCGTCGGCGCCGGGGGCCGCCGCCGTGCCCAACGGCGGCAGGCTTTCGGCCACGGCGACTTCCTTGCGTCCGTCGTCCCAGCCCGTCAGCCGCCAGGTCAGGCCGGCCAGCGCCAGGGCCAGGGATCCCACGACCACGACGCTGACGACCCTCAGCGCGATCTCGTCCCTGCGTTCGGGGGTCACGCCGCCGCTCCCCGATCGACGAAGCCCGAAAGCCGCACGGCCTCGTTTGCCGAGCCTGCCGGCGACACCACAACGTCCACGGCGACCAGATCCGGATCGTCGGTGTTCCTGCGCGCGACCCGCACGTCCCAGTCCCGTTCCATCATGCGAACGACCGACACATCCGGCGTCTGAACCGGGCCTTCCAGATTCAGTTCGACCAGCCGGTTCTCGGCCACCCACTGGGCCACGACCCGCTGTTCCAGGCCACGCACGCCGTCGACATGCGCCTGGGTCGCGCGCGTCAGCCCGACCGTGGCGATGGCCAGGATGAACAGGGCGACCAACGCCTCCATCAGGGAATAACCGGCCCTCACGCCGGCGCCTCTTCGCTGACCGGCTCGGCCACGGCGTTCAGTCCGTCGAAGGTCACACGCCAGCGTCGGTCTCCCTTGGCCAGACCGAAGGCCGCGACCGGCTGGGCGCCGTCGGGGTCGATCGACACGGGCGAAGCTACGCCCAGCCCGACCATCCGGACGCCGTCCGGCAGGGCGTGCCGCTCAGCCAGGGCGTCGACCACGTTGGTCGCGCCCGCGTCATCGCGCACGAACCCATAGCCCTCGCCGTCGAAAACTAGGCTCAGCGGTCTGCGGGTCACCAGCACGTCGTCGGCGGCCAGCCTCAGCCGGTCGGCCAGACGGTTCGCCTCGGTCTCGACGCCCATGCCGCGATCGGCCGCGCCGACGCCCAGGGTGACGACGCCCGCCATCACCCCGACGATAGCCAGCACCACCAGGATCTCGACCAGGGTCATGCCGGAGCGATGCTTCGCGATGTGTCCCCCGACACGCGTCATGTCAGCGCGTTCGCTCGTTCAGGTCGGCGTCGAGCTTCTCGCCGCCCTCCTTGCCGTCCTTGCCGTAGGACAGCAGGTCATAGGCGCCGCCAGAACCGGGGCTGCGATAGATGTAGGCCTTGCCCCACGGGTCGGTGGGGACCTCGGTCAGATAGGGTTCGGCCGGATAGGCGCGCGGTTCGGGCGCCGACGTCGGCTTCGAGGCCAGGGCCTCCAGCCCTTGCTCCGTGGTCGGATAGTCGCCGTTGTCGAGCCGATACATGCGCAGGGCCGTGGCTATGGTCTTCAGGTCGGTCTTGGCCACGGTCACCCGCGCCTCGTCCGGGCGGCCGATGACGTTGGGCACGATCAGCACGGCGACCACGGCGATGATGGCCAGCACGACGATCATCTCGACCAGAGTCAGGCCCGCGCGCCGCCTATCAAGACGACGGCTAAGCTTGTGACGCTTGGACAAAGTAATCATGACACTTTTTCTCAACGGCGCAGGCAGTGGCGACAGGCTTGTTTTGGCTGCTATAGACCGGGTCATCGCCTCCGACCACGCCCTTCTATTGAGTTTCGCCAATGCTCGGTCGACCCGCCCGTTCGAACCTTCCGAGCCGAGGCTTATGGCGCATCGTCGATGACAGAATCATAGCAGTCGATCGAACCTACGCCGGTCCGACGACGGTTCTGGTTCCGTCCGAGGACGTCCTGACCCTGACGGTCGATCTGCCCTTCCCGACCCGCGCCCAGCGCGTCGCCAACCTGGCCTATGCGCTGGAGGACGCCGTCGGCGAGCCGATCGCCACCGTGCATTTCGCCCTGGGCATGGAGGTCGCCCCGCGCCGCCACATCGCCGGGGTGGTTCGCCACGCGCGGATGCAGTCGTGGATCGCCCTGCTGGCCGAGGCCGAGCTCGAACCGGCCATCCTCCTGCCCGACGCCCTGACCTTGCCGATGCCGTCGCCGGGCGCCTGGGTGGTGAAGGCGGAGGGCGAGCGCGCCCTGGTCCGCACCGACAACGGCGCCGGTTTCGCCCTGCCGCTCTCGGCCATCGACGCCGCCTGGACCACCGCCGGCAAGCCCCGGCTCCAGACCGTCGGCGATCCCCTGCCCGAGGCCCTGGCCGACGGGGTCGAACACGAGGCCGCCCTGCTCGGCGCGATGGGTGAGACGGTCGCCGTCCTGCCGCCGCTCGACCTGCGTCAGGGCGCCTACGCCGCCACCCGCTCCGGCGGCCCGAGCGCGGCCCGGACCATCGCTCTCGTCGCCGGGATCGGCGTCCTAGCCCACATCGGCCTCCTCGGGACCGACACCCTCCTCCTCCACAACATGGCGGAGAAGAAGGAGGCGGAGGCCCGCACCCTGCTCCAGTCCGTCGCGCCCCAGATCACGGCCGAGGACGATCTGATCGCCGCCGCCGACCGCATCCTGCCCTCGGCCGGAGGCGGGATCCGACCCTTCACCCGCCTGCTGGCCCAGACCTCGGGCGCCATGCCCGGCGCGGGGGCGGTGGCCTTCAACAGCGCCGTCTATGCGCCCGGCTCGCTGCATCTCGGCGTCGCCGTTTCGGACGCCGCGACCTTGGACCGTGCCGTCGCCGCCCTGAACGCCTCGGGCCTGACCGCCACCGGCGCCCCTGCCGCCGTCGATGCGACGCAAGCGACCAATGGCCTCAACGCCACCATACAGATCACTCCGGGAGGCGCCCGATGACCCCCGCCCTCGACCAGGCCGCCGCCTGGATGGCGTCCCGCTCGCGGCGAGAACAGGCGATGATCGCCTTCCTCGGCGGGCTGATCGTCATCGCCGTCGTCTGGCTGGCCATCCTGCGCCCCCTGTTGGACGCTCGCGCCACCGCCATCGGCCGCATCGCAGCCTATGAACAGGTCATGGTCGATGTCCGCACCGCCGGCGGCGTGGTCGCCCCGACCGCGACCCTGTCCGGACCGTTGCAGACGGCCATCTCGGTCCAGGCCGCCACCTTCGGCATCGTCCCCACGATAACCGGCGACGACGCCTCCGCCGAGGTCAGCGTGACCGGCGCTCGCTACGACGCCGTCATCCCTTGGCTGGCGGCGCTGGAAGCCTCCGGCGCGACCCTGTCCTCCGTGAATATCCGGCGCGGCGCGTCCGAAGGCGTCGTGGACGTCACCCTGCGCGTACTTCAACCATGAGCCTCGCCGAAGAGACCGCCCCAGCCGCCTCCCTCGCCTACGGCTTCGCCCGTCGGCGCGGCGCCATGATCCTGCGGCCGTCAGGAGAGGGGGGCGACCGTCCCGTCTGTCTGCACCGCCGTTCGGCGACGCTGGAGACCCTGCTGGAGGTCCGCCGCGTCAACGGCGCCGACATCGCCTTCGAGGCCGTGGACGACGACCGCTTCGACGCCATTCTGCGCGAACAGACCGGAGGCGAAGCCGCGCCCGCCGCCGACTACGCCGCCTCCGAGGACGACCTCGCCGCCCTGGCCGAGGACGCCGCCGCCGTCGACGACCTTCTGGACAGCCGCGACGACGCGCCGGTCGTGCGCTTGATCAACGCCCTGTTGCTGCAAGCCATCCGCGACGGCGCCTCCGACATCCATATCGAGGCCGAGGAGAAGCGCCTCGTCGTCCGCTTCCGCATCGACGGCGTCCTGCGCGAAGTGCTCCAGCCCGCCCGCGCCCTCGCCCCTCTCCTGGTCAGCCGCATCAAGGTCATGGCCCGGCTCGACATCGCCGAGAAGCGCGTCCCTCATGATGGCCGCGTGACCCTGCGTATTGGCGGCCTCGACGTCGACGTCCGCGTCTCGACCATCCCGTCCCAGCACGGCGAGCGCGTCGTCCTGCGCCTGCTCGACCGGGGCTCAACCTCGCTGGACCTCGCACAGCTCGGCATGAGCGCCCGCGATCTCGAGACCTTCGAGCGGATGATCACCCGCCCGCATGGCGTCATCCTGGTCACCGGCCCGACCGGCTCCGGCAAGACCACCACCCTCTATTCCGCCCTGACGCGGCTGAACGACCGCCGCCGCAACATCATGACGGTCGAGGATCCGATCGAATACGCGCTCGACGGCATCGGCCAGATGCAGGTCAACGCGCGCATCGACCTGACCTTCGCCCGCGGCCTGCGCGCCATCCTGCGTCAGGACCCCGATGTCATCATGGTCGGCGAGATCCGCGATCACGAGACGGCCGAGGTCGCCGTCCGCGCCTCGATGACCGGCCACCTGATGCTGTCGACCCTGCACACCAATACGGCCGTCGGCAGCGTGACCCGGCTGATCGACATGGGCGTGGAACGCTATCTGCTGGCCCCCATGCTGTCGGGCCTGATCGCCCAGCGCCTGGTCCGCCGCCTCTGCCCCCACTGCAAGTCGCCCGCCGAGGCGACCGCCGCCGACTCCGAGATGACCGGCGGCGTGGTCCCGGTCGGTGCCCGCATCTTCCGCCCCGTCGGCTGCCCCGAGTGCCGGGGCGAGGGCTACAAGGGCCGGCTCGGCGTCTATGAGGTCATCGAGATCGACGGCGAGATGCAGCAGGCGATCCACGACGGCGCGGCCGAGGCCGACCTGATCCGCCTCGCCCGCCAGCGCGGCCCGGGCCTTCTGGAGGACGGCGCCGCCAAGGCCCTGGCCGGCGAAACGTCCGTTCAGGAAGTCGCCCGCGTGGTCCGCGAGGACGCCTGATGCCCGTCTTCGCCTTCCAGGCCGTCGATGCGGAGGGCAAGCCGCACAAGGGCACCATCGAGGCCGCCTCCGACGTCGGCGCGCGCCAGTTGGTCCGCGACAAAGGCCTGCTGCCGACCTCCGTCGCCCTGGCCGGTGAACGTCGCAAGACCGACCTGTCCAAGGGCATCGTCATCTTCCAAAAGGGGATCAGCTCCAAGACCCTGTCCGCCGTCACCCGCCAGCTCTCGACCCTGATCGGCTCGGACATCCGCATCGAGGAGGCGCTGCGCATCGCCGCCCAGCAGACCGAGGGCCAGCCCATCGGCGTCGTCCTGACCGACGTCCGTTCCGCCATCCTCGAAGGCCGCAGCTTCGCCGCCGCCCTGGCGCGCCACCCCAAGGTCTTCCCCGAGTTCTACCGCGCCTCGATCGCGGCGGGAGAACAGTCGGGCAAGCTGTCGACCGTCCTGGCCCACCTGACCGAGTTCGTCGGCAATCAGGAGAAGGCTCGCCGCAAGGTCCAGCTCGCCCTGCTCTATCCGGCGCTGCTGGCCGGAGTGTCCCTTCTGATGATCACCCTGATGATGATCTACGTCGTGCCGGACATCGTGAAGGTGTTCGTCTCGCGCGGGGCCGAACTGCCCTTCCTGACCCGCGCCCTGATCGCCTTGTCGGCCTTCGTCCAGACCTTCGGCGTCTATGTGCTGATCGCGGTCGTCGTCGCCGCCGTCGCCTGGAACCGCTGGCTGGCCGTGCCCGCCAACGCTCGCCGCTTCGCTGAATTCCTGCTGAAGACCCCGCCGTTCGCCGGCTTCGTCCAGCACCTGAACGCCGCCCGGTTCGCGGGCTCGCTGGCCACCCTGGTCCGATCCGACGTGCCGCTGGTCGAAGCGCTTCAGGCCTCCGCCGCTGTCACCCCCAACCGCTTCGCCCGCGAGCGCGCGATCCTCGTCGCCGCCCGCGTCCGCGAGGGTTCGTCCCTGCGCCGCGCCATGGCCGAGGCCGATGTCTTCCCGCCCCTGCTGCTGGCTATCGTCGCGGCCGGCGAACAGTCGGGCAAACTCGGCCACGGCCTCGAACGCGCCGCCCAGGATCTGGAGCAGGAGCTGGACTCGCTGGTGCAGGCCCTCGTCTCCCTGGTCGAGCCCGGCGTGCTTCTGGTGATGGGCGGCATCGTGCTGTTGATGGTGCTCGCCATCCTCATGCCGATCGTGAACCTCAACAACCTCGCCGGGCTGTGACGAAACGACAGAGATCCCCGTCTCCTCCCTGTTCGCCGCTTGGCGAATGGGGAGGTGGCGCGGCCCTTCTTCAGGGCCGTGACGGAGGGGTTCTGGACGCGCGAAAGAGCCCCTCCGTCTCTCCGCGAAGACGCTCCGAGCCACCTCCCCATCGGCCAAGCAGCCGACGGGGAGGAGACAGTCTTGCTCTGCTTGTCTACAGCGTCGTCTCGATCGACACCGGCGCGCCGACGCCGGGGATCAGGCCGACGCCGCCCGGCTCGACCGAGGCCGTCAGCCCGCCGTCCGCCTGGATCCGAGCCTTCATCACCTCGGCCGCCGAGTCTGCGCGTGCGAACACCACCGTGGTCGCCGCGCCGTCCGCCGAGACCATCCCGTTCAACGCCGGCAAAGGCGTCGCCGCCCCGCCGCCCGTGGACGCGCAATCGCCGGGCGACACCGCGATCGTCCCCGCCCCTTCGGGCGCGCCCTTGATCGACAGCCGCGCCACGTCGAACCGCATGACCGACGAACAGGCGAACGGCAGACCCGGCGCCGCCGCATTGATCAGCCGCATCGACCCCGTCCCTTCCAGATCGCGCACCAGCACCCGCCCCGGCCGCGCCAGGGCCTGGGCCGTCGCCGCCGTATCCGGTCCGCGCAGTCTCAGCCGCAACGCGCCCGACAGATGCAGGATCGAGCTGAACGGCATCACCGCCCATCGCGCGCCGAATCCGCCCAGCATGGCCCGCTCGCCGGCCCAGACGGTCCCGACGGCCTGCCGCTCTCCGTTGGAGGATCGCGCCACGATGATTTCGGACGGCGCCATGGCGATCAGGCCAAGCGCGTACGCCCCGACCCCCACGCCAGCCAGGACCACCCGCCAGCGCGTCACCTTCACCGTCAGCCGTTCGAACTGAAATGCGCCCGCAGCCCGGCCGCCTTCGCCCTCTCGCGTTCTCCAGACCTTCAGCATGGGCGTCTCTCCGTTCGCCCGTCGATACCACGCGCCACGGTTCAGCGAAGCGCCGTCGCAAAGGTTTCACCCTGATCGAAGTGCTGATCGCCATGGCCCTGTTCGCCCTGATCGGCGTCGCCGGCTTCACCCTGTTGAACAGCGTCCTTCGCACCCAGGACGCGACCGATACCCGCCTCGGCCGGATGGCGGAGATCCAGCGCGCCATGCTGGTCGTCTCATCCGATCTCGACCAGATCACCGGCTCGCTAGGCGGCGGTGCGGCGTTCCTGTCGCTGCAGAAGGCCGACATCCAGGGCGACGTGGTCAATGTCCGCTACGACCTCAACGGCGACACCCTGACCCGCACCGTGACGGGCGCGGGCGGCGAGCGAGTCCAGACCCTGCTGACTCAGGTTTCGGCCCTGCGCTGGACCTTCCACCGCCGTCGCGGCGACTGGCTCGAGAGTTGGCCCCAGCCGCAACAGCCCGCCCTGCCCCTGATCGGCCCCGACGGCCAGCCGCTCCCGACCGGCCCTGCGTCGGACGAGGGCGTCACCGCCGTCGCCCTCGACATCACCCTGATGGGTCTCGACGGCCGGCCGACCGCCACCCTGCGCCGCGTCGCCTCGATCCCGCTGATGGACCCGCCTCCTCCGGTCGTCGCGCCATGAGGATCAAGGCGACCCGCCGCGAGGGCATGATCCTCCTCAACGTCCTGCTGGTGCTGGCCGTGGCCAGCGTCGCGGTGCTGATCATGGTCTCGACCCAGGACATCGAGGTCCAGCGCTCCACCCGCCTGCGCGACGCGGCCCAGGCCAACGCCTACGCCCGAGCCGGCGAACTGTCCGCCGTCACCACCCTGCGCCGCGACGCCCTCGTCGCCGCCGGGACCGACAACCTCGCCGAGCCCTGGGCCCAGCTCGGTCAGCAGGACATCACCGTCCCCGGCGGCCGCTTCGCCCTGGCCATCGAGGACGAGCAGTCCCGCTTCAACCTCAACGCCATGCACTCCGGCGAGGCCGCCCCCATCGCCCTGTTCCAGTCGATCGGCGCCTCGCTCAACGTCGATCCGGCCTCGATCATCCGCATCGCCAGCGTCGTCCGCGTCGCCGGCCCCCTGACCGACGACGGTCTCATCGTGGCGGCGGGCGTGCCCCGCGCCGACCTCGACAAGCTCGCCCCCTATGTCGTCATCCTGCCCGAGGACGCGACCCTCAACCTAAACACCGTCGGCTTGCCGCTGCTCACCCTGATGACCCGCGATCCCGAGGTGGCCGGCAAGCTGCTGGCCGTCCGTGCGCGCAACGGCTTCCTCAATCCCGCCGACCTCGCCAACGAGGGCGCCCCGACCCTGCCCGGGACCGGCTTCACCTCGAACCACTACCGGGTGATCACCACGGTCACCGTCGGCGATGTCACCCAGGCCCTCGACAGCCGCATCGCCCGCGTCCGCCGTGACCGCGCGGTCGATGTGGTCGTCACCGGCCGCCGACGTACGGCCGGCTGAAGTCAGCCCTTCGCCTGCGCCACCTCGAACACCGCATACTGGGCCGCGAACGCCCGCTGGTAGGCCGGTCGCGCCTCGCCCCGGGCGACATAGGCGGCGAGGTTCGGGAACTCTTCGACGATCCCGGACGACCCCAGCCTCTGCATCACGGAGATCATCATCAGGTCGCCCGCACTGAAGGTCTCCTCCAGCCATTCGCTGTCGCCGAGATGGGCCGAAAGCTGGCCCAGCCGTCGCCGGCACTGCGCCTCCACGGCTTTGAGCCGCGCCTCGAACCAGGCCTCATCCCGCTCCAAGATCAAGACCATGCTGCGGTCCATGATCGGCGGTTCCACCGTGTTCATGGCGGCGAACATCCACATGATCGCCCGCGCCCGCGCCGCCTCCCCGGTCGGCAGCAGACCGTCATGGGTCTCGGCGATGCGCAGGATTATCCCGCCGGACTCGAACAGGGTCAGGCCACCCTCCTCGTACGTCGGGATCTGGCCGAAGGGGTTCAGCGCCAAGTGAGGCGGCTCCTTCATCTCGGGGAAGGTGAGGAGCCGCACGTCATAGGCCAGGCCCACCTCCTCCAGCGCCCAGCGCACGCGGGTGTCGCGTGCCAGCCCGCGCCCCCGATCCGGTGAGTTGGCGAAGGCTGTGATGGTGGGCATGACGGCTCTCCGGACGAAGAAAAGGCCGGGGAGGTCACCCTCCCCGGCCCAGTTTTACGTTCAGGAGAGAACGAAGCCTAGAAGCGATACCGGGCGCCCAGATACATCTGGCGGCCCGTGTGGTGATAGACCGACGTCGACTGGCGGGTGTCGTCGCCGACGTACTGGTGGTTTTCCTCGTCCGTCAGGTTCAGCCCTTCGAAGGTCAGGCTGATCTGTTCGGTCAGATTGTAGGAGGCCGAGACGTCCCAGTTCAGGGTGTCGCTCTTGCCTTCGATCAGGTTGCCGTTCCGCCCCGGGACGTTCTGCAGATACTCCTGGCGGAACGAGGCCGAGACCCGCGCCGACATGCGATCGTCCTCATAGTAGAGGGTGCCGTTGTAGGCCTCGGGCGACAGGTTGATCAGGTCGTTGGTCACGAAGGTCGCGCACAGGGCGTCGTTGCAGTAGTCGATCTCGGATTCGACGTGGGTGTAGTTCAGCTGGACGCCCGTGTTCTCCAGGAAGCCCGGCAGGAAGCGGAAGGGCTGCTGGTAGCTGATCTCGAAGCCTTTCAGCGGGCCGCCTTCGGTGTTCACCGCGGAGGTCAGCTGGAAGACGGTCGAGCCCGAGCAGACGCCGGTGCACAGCGACGGATCGAACGCCGACGGGTTCAGGCCGGTCAGGGTGGTGTACGGCAGGTCCTGACGGATGATCTGAATGTAGGTGTCGATGTCCTTGTAGAAGTAGGCGAAGGACAGAAGGCTTTCCGGCGCGAAATACCATTCGGCGGTGAGGTCGTAGGTCGTGGCGCGGAACGGCTCCAGGTTCACGTTGCCGATCGAGGCCGTGAAGTTCGGGCCCGTCGTCGACAGCGAGGTCGTCGGGACCAGATAGTTGGTGCCGGCCAGGGTGTTGCCGATCTGCGGGCGCGCCATGACCTTCGCGGCGCCGAAGCGGAAGATCAGGTCTTCCATCGGCTCGATGGCCAGGTTCAGCGACGGCAGGGTGTCGTCGTACTCGTTCACGCCGCGCACCCGCGACCCGCCGGCCGTCGAGGAATAACCCTCGGCGATCAGCTCGGTATAGGCCTTGCGGACGCCGACGTTACCGCGAACCGGGATGTTGCCGACGTCGAAGTTGAAGTCCGCCTGGATGTAGTAGGCGAAGTCGTTTTCCTCGATCGTGCGGTTACCGCCGCGGGCGTTGCCGTTGGTGATGCTGGTCAGGGTGAAGTCCCCGCCGGCCGCGCCCGTGTTGCAGTTGCAGTAGATGTTGAACAGGGCGGCCAGCGCGTTCAGGTCCGGGCGGACCCAGGACGAGGCGGTGCCGCCGGGGATCAGATTCGCGCCGAAGCCGGTCAGCACGTTCGAAATCCCGGCGACCGTGACGCCGGCCGGCAGGGCCGGAACGACCGTCTCGTCGGCGCGACGGAACTCGTAGGAGTCCGACAGATAGGTCTTGCCGTTCACGCCGGCCTTCAGGGTCAGCCAGTCGCGGACATCCCATTCCAGATCACCGGAAATGGACTCGAACGTCGTGTCGACGCCGTTCGGGCGCAGGCGGATTTCCGAGCGCGGCAGGGCGGCCAGGGCGGTGCCCAGGCTCACGTCGCGCCATTGCCAGTTGGCCGGATTGGCGACGTCGAAGCCGTAGTTGATGACGGGCGTGTTCGGGTTGTTGCGGAAGTCGAACGAATAGCCCTGCACGTTCTGGCGATCGAGGGTGACCGTCGTCTGAATCGGGTTCGAAAACTCCGATTGGGCGCGACCGATGTAGAACTTGCCGCGCAGGGTGTCGGAGAAGTCGTGTTCAGCGGTGAAGTTCACCTGGGTGAACGCGGTCGTCAGCTCGTCGTAGCGTTGCTCCGAACGGACATCGACGTTGTCGAACACACCATAGACCAGGGCGTTGTTCTCGACGGCGGCGTCGCGCACGGCGATCTGGGTCTGACCGCCGGCGGCCGCGTTACGGCTGAACGACAGGGATTCCAGGAAGTCTTCCTGGCGTGTCGAATCCAGCTTCGAATACAGGATGTCCAGGCTCAGCACGGTCGCGTCGTCGGGCTTGAACTGGAAGGCGCCGGTCACGCCCAGACGCTCCTGGTGGTGGGTCAGGCGGCCATAACGCGGCAAGCGCGGGATGAAGACGCCGGGCTGGTTGGCCGTGTTGTAAGCGGCGATGTTGGACGCCGTATTGGCCGGGCGCAGGACGTTGGTGGCGCAGTTCGTGGCCGTCGTGCCGTTGGCGGTGGTGTTGGCCGGATTCTGAGGCGTGACGCCGACGGGCGAGCAGAAGCCGCCGGAGTTGGTCGAGCCCGGAGCCGCGGCCGGAGCCCAGCGTACGGAGGAGAAGCCCTCTTCCCACAGGTCGCGCTCGGAATAGGCGACCGACACCAGGGCGCCGAACATGCCGTCGTTCCAGGTGTTGGACAGCAGCAGCGCGCCGCGCGGGTTGGTCGTTTCCGACAGGTCGTTGTAGCCGCCCTGGACCGAGGCCGCGAGGGTGAAGCCGTCATAGTCGAACGGGCGCGTGGCCTGCAGATCGATGGTCGCGCCCAGCGAGCCCTCTTCGGTCTCGGCCGCCGCCGTCTTGCGCACGGTGATCGAGTTGAACAGCTCGGAGGCGAAGACGTTGAAGTCGAAGCCGCGGCCACGGTTGGCGCCGCCCGACGAGTCGGAACCGCCGGTGGTGGCCTGGGCCTCCATGCCGTTGATGCGGGTGCGGGTGAAGTCCGAGGACAGGCCGCGCACGGTGATCGAACGGCCTTCGCCGGCGTCGCGGTCGATCGAGACGCCCGGGATGCGCTGGACGGCTTCGGCCAGGTTCAGGTCGGGGAAGTCGGCGATGTCCTCGGCGACGATGGCGTCCACCACGCCGGCTTCGCGACGCTTGATGCTGAGCGCGGCGTCCAGCGAGGCGCGGAAGCCGGTGACGACGATCTCATCGACCTGGGTCGCATCGTCATCTTGCGGCGGGGTGGTCTGGGCTGACGCCGACGCGACCCCCAGGGTCAGCGCGATGGCGAGACCGGAAACTCCGGCCACGAGGCCGCTGCGGAGCGCGCACGGGCGCCCCTGACGATACTGATACATAGTGCCTCCTCCCAAGGAATCTGTTTCGCCGGCTTACCGCCGATCTGTTATCGCCGATCCGGAGCCTTCCCCGT
>Ga0247737_1000928_pt1 | contig 12351 bp, 18 predicted proteins | sample UWRJL028104C2_FD_180937 | JGI IMG/M metagenome (GOLD analysis project Ga0247737, IMG submission 180937) | Plant litter microbial communities from Arlington Agricultural Research Station in Wisconsin, United States - UWRJ-L028-104C-2 | ecosystem: Environmental > Terrestrial > Plant litter >...
GGATACCTTACACCACTATCGCTTCCATCACACAGCCGATGATCGTTGGATGACGGAAATACCTGACAGAGACAGTGTTAAAAATAGAGATCATCCGAGAAGTGACACTCACTTGGAATGCGGTTATCCCTATCCTGCATCCAATGCAAATCGCAGTCATTTTCTTCGACATCAACAGAGCACGCCACTTCAAACGTCATAATTTGATCTCGTGCGCATGTGAAACTATGAACCCAGCTTGAGGGATTGGCAAGGCTGATTTCGGCGAATTTGTGGCTGTGTGGTGGCCGAGTCGAATATGATAGGTGCTCCTCGTATAAACGGTGTGGCTCATCGAGTAGAAATACGTCCAAAATTAAAGAATTATTTCTTCCATGAAATTTGAGAAGGAGTTGGCAGTTCTCCATTCTGAAGTCGACTGGCCTGAACTGTACTATGGTTGAGATCTAGTAAATTGATTGTGTCAATATCGAATCTGTGATTTGGCAAGTCACTTGCAGATGGAGTCACTTGGAATTCCCTGGCTTCCGAAAGAACCGTTCCAACAGAATATAAATATTTCTCCCTATTCAAAGGGAAGATCTTGGACGGGTGGGACCAGTCGACTGGCAGCATCATGACGGGGTAGTTGGTAAAGTGTTTAGGTGTCGTGAGCGGGGTAGTGTCAGTCTTGTCTAGTCCAATAAACTGTGAGGGACGCCTTAGAAGCTCGATGTCGGCCTGACGCATGATGGGAGTTGGAAAGAATAATGACTGGGATGCGAATTGTCGGCTGTCCGCTCCACCAAAAACGACTGCAACATTCACCAATGTGCAGACCATACACAGAACGAGAGTGATGTAAGTAGCAGTCACGGTTTTTGAACTTTTGCACTCTGAGGGAGTGCGAAGATCATCGGTTCTGCAAGGTGTACTGGACAGCAGTTGTTCATAACCTTCGCACTCAGTTGGCGTAGTCCAGAAGCATGGAATATGGAGGCGAACCATTCTTCCGACACAGTACGAATTTGACTGGGGAGGAAAGATTCAATTTGCGAGTATCATTTATAACAGGAATCGTTCTTAACAGGTACAGTTACACCACACGGTATGTTTACAAGTTCTCGTCATAGAGCGAACTAAATTTCCCGAGAAACCCACAAGCTCTGGACTTCCTGAGGCTGGGAGTCTAGGGTGTCAGCGTCCCGAACGATACAATACAAGGTGTGTACAAATTGATGAGACTGGGAGAAAATAAATCCTCCATAATGCGAAATCAGTTCGAGATCCCTACACACAATGTTTATACCAATATAATACGGGAGAAGGGTGGCCATGCAAGGTTCAAGTGATGACGCCACGGCCCGTCAACTGATCATCATCATCCGCGTCTATTCACTCTGTGGGAACGACCATTCAATGTGCTATGCCCAAATCGTACTGCATTTATCTCACCTTTGTTACTGACCACGAAGGAAACTAAATCAACTCGACAGCATCCAGGAGGCTATTAAATACGACAACCACAGTGATCTGCATTCCATACCAACAAGTGACTATGTCGATTGCAAACTCCACCTCTTGGGCTCCCATCGGGGAGTCCTCTCTCGACATTCTCAATGACAGTGTCCATCTTATCGCATCCACTGTGATAACTGGCATGACATATGGCGTCGTTCTCACTCTCTACTGCATCTGTGCTCACATTTTGCTCCCTCAAGTCAAGACAGTTAAACGCCGCCAAGCAGTTTTCACTTTCATATACATCTCATGGATGTTCTTATTTTGCACAGTCTACGTTGCATCCAATGCACGTAATACACAGTTGGCATATGTCAATAATCGGAACTTCCCCGGAGGTCCAGCACAGTATACGATCTTCATCTTCGACCAACCTACCACAAAGGTAGGGTTGGTAGCATTTTTTGCGATTAACTGGATGACGGACGCGGTCTTGGTATATACACTCTTTTTCTTATTTTCAAGAAACCTACTGAGTACTGCTAGGTATGGCGTCTCTCTGTTCTGTACCAAACTACCCGTGTTCGCAATGCGGTTCTCGCGATTCCCTGCCTCATGTTCCTTGCATCTTTTGGTATGTCAACACAACATATTTCTGAGAGACAAGAATGATGTCCCGCCCCACAGCTATGAGCCTCGTCACTATTGTGGAGTCCTCAAAAACATCACAGTCCTTCTGGTCAAACATTGCTGTCAAGTTCTCTGTTGCTTACTATTCCTTGACGGTTGCGTTCACAATTCTCACAACATCCCTCATGATTTTGCGCATCTTCCTTGTAAGGCGCCAGTCTATCAAAGCCTTGGGTAAGCAGTCAAATTTTCTCATCCTTCGAGTTTGATGGACAACCTTCCCAGGTGTCAGTGGCCATTCATCCCCGTATATGAGCATTGCTGCAATGCTCGTCGAATCATCCGCTTTATACACCGTGTGGGCAGTCGTCTTCCTGGGATTATATATTCCCAACCATCCAATCCAATATGTTTTTTTGGGCTCTTTGGCTGAAGTTCAGGTATGTTGATTGCTCTCATTTCTCTATTTGGTGCTAAAGTCAGGCAGACCGTTGCCCTTTTGCTAATCATAATTCGGGTATCTCGTGGAACAGCCTGGACACCATCAATCGCAAAGACACTCACCAACATGGATTTCAATAAAAATTCAGGAAAAAAGTCAACTACTCTCTCGAACTCCTCTGATACACTGAGTCAGATGGAATTCAAATCTAGGGCAGAACAAATTCAATATGCACCGTGAGAGCAGTGGCTTCCCAAAGGCAATAATTTATATATTTCTGATCTATATAAATTGTTAAGCCCACTCGTATTTTATTATCATTGGTTCTTTTTTCCGATAAGATTGATGAATGTCATAAGACTTCCGGACCACATCCCTAACCCCTAGTAAACGCCCGAATCATGCGCAGCGCTTTACCTTGCTTTGGCAATATTGATTTTTAATGCGAGTCTTCAGAAGCGCATTACTTATACTGATGTCAACTGGTCCCGTCTTTTTTTTTTTGCATCTGTTCTGCCTCTAACCCACAATAGTAAAGCCAAATATGGGTTTCACACCAATGTGGTGACAGCGGCTTGAGGTGGTGGTGGTTGATTGGTGGCGGTTGGTCTTCGAGAAAATGTAGGTGGTTGACGGCATTCGGTCTTCGAGAAAACATTGGGGTATGTGCAGCGGTTATACCCCAGGTAGTGATCCAAATCGAGGACACTCGGGCGCTTGTGAACAAGTCAATTTGCGAGAGGTGAATGAGTTAGCTACAAACTTCCAGAGGGTCTAATGACTCACTTTGGGGACCTTCCCTTTCACGGGTTCCCTTTTGAAATTCTCCCCACTCCCTGTCAAAGAATTCTAACCCACATCCTCATGTGAGGGAAAGGGAAAGGACACCTGTGCTGGTGTTCCAACAATGAGTCGACTCGAATGGAGTCACAGTTGGGGCTGAAAATTGTTGTTAGCGAACTTATACTATACCTATGTACATATAGGTGCATTACCTATGTGGTATTTTCATGTGTCGTACGTGTTGGAATTTATTAGTTGCGAGCTTGGCAGCTACGCGTAGCTCTGATGGACGTACCTGACGTTTCGTGTACGCGTGCTACTTAGATGTAGATATCGTATATAATCGTAGTTACTGTACATCGAATGTACCGGCACTTGTTTGCCACGAAGTCCCCAGACTTCTTGCACGCTCGTTGGTCCCGCATCCCGGATTTCAATAGTACGGGCAGGGAGTTGAAGGATGAAGCCATCAAGTTCGCGCACCAAGAAATCCGGAACGCCGACCCACCACAAAACCCGCATGACCCTTGTAGTCAAAACCCACCAAAACCGTTACCCATACCCACTCGAACCCTCACATTTGGTGGTAGGTAGGGGTTTATCAGGGTAGATGCGAGGGTTGAGATATTTTACTCGGGGTTACCTGCGACAATCTCTATCATTGGTAATATTTAATCTCAGACTCACTGACTCCTTTTCTAACAACTTACCCACTTTGTGCTTTGTTAATTATTTTCTTTTCGAACCAAAATACGGTCAGATCACACAACTAGCACTAGCCTAGGTTTTGTATGGCGGTGGTCTACCGTGGGCAAGCAGATACTATTAATGTAAATTCATGACCCTTCGTTGTTCCGCCGCCCATTTCCTGACTCTGCGTTCCAAGGTCTGATACACAATCTCCCAGTCACGACACAACCTAGTGTCTGACGACCTCTGTAGCTCAAAGTCCCGGGCCATGAAATCGCCTTCCTCTAATGTGTAGTCTGCATCACATATAAAATGCTGGCGCAAATAGTTCAGGCAATGGCGAATATGTTTTGGTGTAGACACAGGATGGCTTCGGTCCTGGATGGCACGCTCCATTTCACGGATGCAATGCATTTGATGCCAGAACACATTAGTGAAGACACGATTGTCTGGCCCAAGGTGCACCCTACCCAGGCCTACCGGGTTGGTAAACAGAGTCTCCCACTCTTTTTCAGAATCAGGATCGGATATGTTGAATGGATAGTGCACTGTCTCTTGAAGCGTCATCGCCACGAATTCAGGTGGCGAACTAAGTGGCAGTTCTATGGGATAGTCGTCCCCTTTGAAAGCTTTGGAGATACTCATGAATTTATGATATGTTGATGATAAATTTCACTTACAATACCCCCCTCGTTGGAGGATTTCACGATAGATAACAATGGAAGTAGCGAGAAAGTTTAAGATGAGAATGACCCCAAGTGCTACCAAACGATGAGCTTGAATCTTTGGCATTGGGGGCGTCGTAAGAGTGAGCAAGATTTAATGTCTCAGAGTAAAGCTTTTGCCACTTATTTTATAACTCTTAGGAAATTTGCTGTTTGACGCCGACTGAAGGTCGAGTGTTTGTGATCTGATGACTCAAATACATCATTTTTGGGCCGCGCACAGATATGCTACGTGAGCTGGGCAGATCGCGCAAGATTGAAGGAATCAAAGAAAATTCCTTTCCAAGTACTTGTAACGTTTGAGCATAGGCCCAGCAAGGTTTTTATTAGGACACATATGTGGCCCCTTCCCGATGCCGTTTGGTTCTCCCGAATAATGATCCCCTGTGTGATGTGAGATTCTGACGTTTTCAATAGCGTAGCATCAAAGAAGCAATTGGGCGCTCAGACCGTACGCTTCTTCCTAGTTGACTACCACATTCCGACTGAGCCGTGAAGGTGTCATCACGCCTCATCCTTTGATTCAATATTTCTCGGCAATTGTGGGGTCACCTTTTCCCGTAAATACCGAACTTTACTGGGAAATCCGGGATGTCCCTTAACCTGTATAATTGCCTGTGCTCACGCCACATTGCCTACCTCTTGTCCCATAAAGAGAGCTAGCTGGCATTTGGACACCGGAAACACATAATGAAGCAAATGCATCCTGCCTTCCGGAAGTTTTTCTACGCGACTTCTGTCCTTGGGGCCTACCTGGCCCTGGTGAATCTCGCATCTTGGAAAGCTGACCCATCACCAGAAAACAAACACAATATAATTGGTACGCCTTTTTCCACCTTTGTCTGTCCAGTTGAGATGAAAATTTTCAGATATTCACGATTGGTACAGCGCGCTTAGTGCTGAAACCGAACTCGTGTCCATGCAAATATTCGATACTTCGCACTATGGACTCGATCCTCAGGGTGACGACGATTGGGCTCACCTCTTGCCCCTCGGCAAACATCTTGTCTATCTAAAACCCGACAAATTCAGCCTCAACTCGTCAAAATATCCGTATACCGTGACACTTTTCCATGAACTAAAATGTCTGGAATTGTTCCGCAAGGCGTACCAAGCCGTCTCTGCGTCTTCCTCACACCGACAGGACCCTGGACCACTCATTCACCACTGCTTAAACTACCTACGCCAGCAGGTCTTATGTCATGCCAATACCAAGTTGGAGTCTGTGAAAAACTTCCAAGCCCAGTCTGTGCGGCAATATACTACGGTCTGCCGGGATTGGACGGCCGTATATCACGAATCAGAAAATAGCTATAGAGAGCTCTGAAGGGAAACATAATATTTTTGGAGTTGAGATAAGGGAGGGTCCAAATACTCTTATTTAATTTCTATGATCTTCGCAATAAGTCTCAAATTTTTTATGTTAGAGAGATTACGCAGTTAATATCCACCTCTCAGCTAGCCCTCTCCCACCTGTTCTTTGACGTTCAATACTCTGTGACTAAACAACTGACCCCTTGCGGCAAGAGGGGATGATGTCAAACGTATTTCATAGCTCACTTGGTGTCTCTGAAATCCAAGAGGGAAAATCTTACCTTGGAGATGAGATGTATATTCCAAATACCACCCAAGTGATCACAGGAGAAGGCTTTGTGATAGATTGCAACAGAACCCACTGGGGTGGTTGCAATACACGCTGATGGACCTAAGACCCATTGGGGGCGACGCCGATAAAGAACAGGATCTGACCTCGCGAACGGCATAGCGAGTACCCGTATAACTACGATGTGATCCATTTCACAGCGTGATAAGGTGGACAATCTTACATTTTTCTTCATTATAATTTATGATGGAGGGCGCTGTTTCTCAGGCTGCGAGGTTCTCCAAATATACGGATATCAGTCCTTCCACAGATATTTGTATTCTATAAGAGATTATTATCAAGATCCGATATGGGCAATGTGGTCCATTCAATGCAACTTCCTTCGAGGAGCTTACAGTATTGATATGTCAGTGTTAAGCTTACGATACATTTACAACGTTCGGTGTTTTCAACTTGTAATTGCAGGATTAAAGAGTTCATACACTATAAAAGGGCAGCACACTTCGTGTGGTACTCTAAACAACACAAGATATACCAAGAGCCACCAGCCATTAGAACACCACCATGCTTTCTATATTTCGCATGACCTTCGTCTTCGCCATTTGCGCTCTTATTACAATCGCAAATGCAGCTCCTCTCTCTGATGAGGGGATTGCGTGCGGGCTCATAGGTAATGGGTTTATTCCTCTTGGAGTACAATACTCAATTGCGTCTCGAATAGAACTTGAAGGGGCACCAGTGCACAGTCATGACTGCATTGCATAAACTAATAATCCCCGTGGGCTCCGCTGTCGAGAAGTGAGCATACCCACATTTCAGACTGATATATCTTAAATGATGTTTATTCCACAGTTGCTCACATAATTTATCGATTCGCAGAGAGAGAAGCTGTTGATAGAAATATCTTCCCTTGTAAAAAGGCCGTCTCCAAAGACATGTTGTAGTATCTTGTGGTGGTGTAGAATTCAAAAATTGAATTACACGAAATGCGAAGGGCGGGTAAATTACTGCAGCAGGCGTCTATAGAGAAATCCGGATAATTTTTCGATCGAAAACTGGAGCGGGGCGGATGTGAACTGAACTGGCGTCTTGTACGGTAGGCCGCCGGATCGTCGTGGTTCAACTTTACCCAACACTGCCTGATTGACCCACACCCCCACAGAATGCATATATGCATATCTTAAATATATCAGGCTATTTATTACCCTCAGTAGAGCGTATTTATGTATTTTAAATTGTTGTACATCTTGTAGACATCTGAAACGAAGCATGCCAAGGCAATTCCCACGCCCCTGCGCACGGTGCTCCTTGAGCAAACTACGCGACAGACGAGCATGGGCACCCTCGACTATGATTCTGGGTAGTTGAGCGCAATTTTCTAGTCAATCCAGTTCTTGCTCATCCCCAGTGAAAACCGACTCTGATTAGGTCCGGTCAGAGCTGAGCGCTGATCGATCATCCACTGCCTCCTACACCCGCTACTGAAGCAGATGTACTACACATGCCGATGCCTCCCCTCAGCTGCCCCTGCTCTTCCCCCCTTTCCACTTCCCACCTCCGCACTACCGAACATGGAACACATGTACCACCTCCGTTTCTCGAATCCGTATCCCATAGCCCCAAGAATCCAGGAACGACACCGGTTTCTCAGTCACTGTAATAGTGACAGGATTGGCGACCCGACGGGGAAGATGGCAGAACTTCAGGTTTCTGGTGTGGATATGCGCTGGTGCGGCAGCGTATCGATGAGGTCTTAGATCTGAAAGCCTCATTGTAACGCGCTCCAGGCTTTTTGCAATCCTATCGCCCATGCCACGGTATCCTCTCCCATTATCCGCTCGTTCATCCTCTCCTCTCTGTGACCAACTGCTCGTGTTGGAGACGTCTTTGGGAGGCTGGGCCTAGATTCAAAGTGCGTATGTTGATCTTCCATTTTTTTGTCCTTATCTGATCTTGTCCTTACAGCGGTGGACCTGCGAGGCTCTGTGTTCCTACACGAACAACGCAAGCGGACTTACGAGCAAGTGTAATGGCCGAGAACCCGGAATTAGTGATCGAAAGCAAAGGCGATGTGCTCGGGATATTAGGCTCTCTCATTTGGTGGAATACACCTGGGATTGAAAAGGATGTTGAGTCAGAGTATCTATACGCCCATTTATCCGTTCTGTTCCTCTACATGCCCTCCTCCGACTTTTTATAGCACGCAGCGTCCATCGTTTTCTTATACATCATCGCTGTTGCTAATCCCTCCGTCTATTTCTCGTCGAGAGCTCATCTTCCAAAACTCAGAGCTCAATTATTAAATCTCGAACGTCGAACCGAGGTCAGAGGGGTAAGTCAAGCTTCCACATTACTCATTCCTCAACAATACTCCTCCAATCTACGTTGTGTAGGCTCCTTATTTCTAGTCCATCTACCCTCAACATCGTCTCCTAGACTCGTCTTCGACATGCTCTTGATATCATCAATGTTCGTCCATGCTTGCCTACTATCGTCTGGACCCCAGCAACTCGAAGCTCGCAGGTACGTTAAATTTAATATTCCATACTATGCATCCCTCATTCATGCTTTGTAGACTTGGTTGTCGTGGCTTCAAGCTGCCTGAGATTCGAATAAATTTCGATTATGGAAGCTCTTCCATGGGTCAATTCGTCGCATACCCATCGTTTTGGAAGGAATGCGCGTTCTTCACAGTCCCTCGCGGTGGAAAAGAACCGTAGTCCGAACTCTGGAGTTGGAACTCCAGATAGTAGAATTTGGTGTTTGCAGTCATCGAGGCATAATTTTACGCCTCTTCTGCGGACGCCGTCGCTAGGACGGGGATGCTGATGCAGGAGAGTCGCGTATGAGTTTGTGTTTGAGTAGGTTCACCCATCAGATCTCCTTCAGACTTTTTCTAATGTTCGAGGATAGATCGTGTTGGTCGTCCAGGTCACAGTGAATCCACTCATCGAACGTGCGCAATTCAAAGTGCAAACTTTTCCGACCTAGTAGGTGTCATAAACCTTCGGCAGTGAGATTGAGGCAGACGAGAGGGCTTTGGTGACGACGAGCAAGCTTGGTCTTGGTCTCCTAGACCCTTCCTTCTCGGCCTGGCCATACTGGCATCGACACATAACTATGCAACATTGTTTGAATTTCGGAAACTCGAGAGGAACAGGTACGTAAATTGACTCTCCACACCGTGCCCTCAGGCATACCCCTTCAGATTCTTGCTTTGTAGACTTAGTCATCGTATTTTCAAGCTGCCCAAGATTTGGATATGGCCGAACGTAGTTGATAATAAATGGTTATATTGATGTGGTAGCCGTAATGAGAGAAGGCTGACGAAGGAGAAAGAGGCGTCGACATCAAGCCTGCGAAGCGGCTACTTCTGCTGCCTGAAGCGCGTTCTCAAAACAAGTGATGAGGGAATTCTTATCTTCCATGCCCACACTAACTCTGACTAGTCCCTCTTCAACGCCATACTGGGCCGCCCAATCCAGTTCTGCGAAGTGGGCCAAGAGGGTAAAGGGGCAAGCGAGAGTAAAGTTCGTCCCGAGACTTGGTCCCTTGTAACAGGAGAGCGCATCGTAGAAGGCCTGCGATGCTCCCAGGGATGTAAAAGTCAACGAGAACAAGCCGCCAAACCCACCAACCCTCCCATCTTCTGAATCAACCTCCTTAATCCTGCAGATTTCGTAGTTCTCCGGGGTTATATACTTCGGGTAGAAAACCTCTTTGATAGGTGAAGATGGTGCACCACCGGAGCGAGAGCGAGAGCGAAGAAAATCGCAAACCGTCTCTGCATTAGTGTCAATGAGGCGGATACGACGTTTGAAATCCCGAGAATTGCGCTCCATGCAGATGGCATCTTCATTGAAGTAGAGGTCCTCAAAATTATCGTTCAAGTGAGCCTTAAGCTCCTGGTAATGTCGTCCTCTTGGATTCAGGGTAAGGCTGCAATAACCGAATCAGATGAGGAGTTCATTGTGATGGAAGGATCAGCTTACCTTCCCCCCATAACGTTCGCGGCCCCACTGAATATTTTCGAGAGACTGCTGACGACTATGTCTGCATAGGGGAGGACGTCAACGTTGACGAAATTGCCGATTGTTTTGTCGATGACGATTAGGAAATCGTATTTATCGGCTAGCGCACGAAGACGAGGTAGGTTCGCAGATCGCAACAGAGGGTTGGAAGGAAACTCTGTGAACAAAGCTAGAATGGGAGGCGTCGAGGGGTTGAGTTTTGACTCGGTTTCTAGCATGATCGCCAATTCATCGATGTCGCTATCCAAGTTATGCCCAAAAAAGTGGCAGCCAGGACCCCAGTTCTTCAGAATTTTGAGAGTATCGGTGTACGGGAAACTGGAAGGGGTTTTCATTTCAAGAATCCGCTGAAAATAAATATAACGCACCCGAAGCACACGCTCTTTGCTGCAGGGAAAATGGAAAGAGAGATGTTGTGAGCATTCCAGATAGCGGCCATGCCCGTTGGAAAGATATAAACGTCATCAGCATCCACCCCCGAGGTACCGCGTGTGCTGAGTTCGACAACCAAAGCCTGCTGGCCAATACAAGGTGTTGAGCAAGTTGCGTCTTGTCCAACCACAACTCCCGCAACTCGTGAGCGCAAAGCACACTTCGCAGAAGTCGCAGCTAAATTTAATGCTTTGGGGGACAAGCTGACTTCAGGAGATGTGGGTTCGGCCAATAACGAGAGGCATTTCTCTGCAAGACGACTGGAAATACCCAATCCTGTATATTGCCAGAATCCCTTCGCAATTGCAAGCCCTTCTAGTGGAAATAGCACAATATGGAGGTCAACAGATGATCCTCCAATGCTCGAAGTATCGGTCTTGGGAATGCATTGAGCATCGTCGGGAGAGAGCAGGTGCCAGTGTACAAGTCTAGCGTTCATGCTTGCGCCAAGAATGGATGAACGGCGTTCGATGAAGGAGCGACAGTGGGCTGCAATCCTATGAGTCGGGAATAGCATACATTCTTCATTCCCAACGGCGTATTTTTGGGCGAGAATAGACGAAAGCTATGAGCGTTTAGTTAGTCTCTGAACTAGAGACCTTCATGCACAACAACGCACCTTTCTAACACTCAGATGGATGAAGATCCTAGGATATCCGGACACCATACAGTCCATCACACGTTTTTCGCCTTCTCTATATCCAACAATATCGCGCCATTCGGGTAAGGAAACGGAGATTGCATGTGCTGTGTGCGGTGGTACTGGGGTCCCCAATGCAACCTGCAGCTCTCCCATTTTGCTTTGAGGTGATGTCCTTGGGTCCATGTGTCGTCACAGAGAGCAAGAGGTTGACTCGGCCAAGAGATGTGTAAATCGTAGTCATTTTGTTAGAAGGGAAAGCGAATTTAACCCACTGAGTTCTGCCGCTAGTCGGTCGAGATTTTCATGGTCGCGTCCGATTGATCCTCAAACTCCAATATTTGGTCTGTCAACAGCAACTTGCGAGCAATTTATTGAATGGCCAGTCGTCATCGTCTGATGTGGGCTACTCGTCTGGCGAAAAGAATGCGAATAGAAGACAAGCCCGTGGGTGGCGAAAAGCGCTACGTGTAATAATGACGGCACTATCGTACTAGTTCACAGGGGTCTGTTCGGATGTCAGAATACGGGTTTCATTCTGACGACGAATGCCTGGGCTTAAAAATTAAAATTACAATCTATGCGGTTCGAAAGAGTTTTATCGGAGGCCTGTTACATGGCGATGAAATGTTAAGCTCCTTCACCGACATCCAACTCCGACATTAGCCTACCCCCGAGCCATTGACTACCTTCGGGATCCACAATCGTGGGCACTTTGATTTGCCCAACCGGTAATTTTAATCCGGTTTGCTCGATAAGCCTGAAATGTCCCTGAGTGAACTACTCTACAGGCGTTTGCTTAATTCCTTTCATGTCGAGAATGTCAGAAATATTCGGTGATGAAGGGTCGAAGGCACAGGCCGCACCCGTCAGCGGTTGCTTGCATATACAGCAGATATTCCCACCTGCTTGCTGTCCTGACGACCAGTGCACAC
>Ga0247737_1000933_pt1 | contig 12321 bp, 11 predicted proteins | sample UWRJL028104C2_FD_180937 | JGI IMG/M metagenome (GOLD analysis project Ga0247737, IMG submission 180937) | Plant litter microbial communities from Arlington Agricultural Research Station in Wisconsin, United States - UWRJ-L028-104C-2 | ecosystem: Environmental > Terrestrial > Plant litter >...
TTCGTCGCCGTCGAGGAGATCAGCTTCACCGTCGAGCGGGGCCAGGTCGTCGGCCTGCTCGGCCCGAACGGCGCGGGCAAGACCACGACGCTGCGGGTGCTGATGGGCCTGACCATGCCGACCGCGGGCGAGGCCCTGGTCTTCGGCCACCGTCTGGTGCCCGGCGCCCCGGTGCTGTCCCGGGTCGGCGCGCTGGTCGAGGGACCGGGGTTCCTGCCGCATCTGACCGGTCTGGAGAACCTGCGGGCGTACTGGAAGGCGTCCGGACGGCCGTGGGCGGACGCGCGCTTCGACGAGGCGCTGGAGATTGCCGGGCTGGGTGACTCGATCCATCGGCGGACCAAGAAGTACAGCCACGGCATGCGTCAGCGGCTCGCCATCGCCCAGGCCATGCTCGGCCTGCCCGAGCTGCTGGTGCTCGACGAACCGACGGACGGGCTCGACCCACCACAGATCGCCGAGATGCGGCGGGTGCTGAAGCGTTACGCCACCGACGGCCGGGCAGTGCTGGTCTCGAGCCACCTGCTCGCCGAGGTGGAACAGACCTGCACGCACGCCGTCGTGGTCAACAAGGGCCGGATCGTCGCGTCCGGTCTGGTCGACGACATCGTCGGCGACTCCCCGTCGGTGCAGCTCGAGGTCTCCGACGTGCCCGCCGCCGAGCTGGTGCTCGACGGGCTGGGCGTGCGCTCGGTGACGCCCGACGGGCCGTCCGGGCTGATCGTCGACATGAACGGCACGCCGCGTTCCGAGGTGGTGGCGTCGCTGGTGCGCGCCGGGATCGCGGTCGACCGGGTGGTGCCGCGCCGGCGGCTGGAGGATGCCTTCCTCGCTCTCGTGGGGGAGAACTCGCGGGGGAGCGGAGACCGATGAGCGTTACTACCGAGTCCGGGGCCGTCGGCTACCGGCCGTCGCGCACCCTGCCGATCTGGGCCGAGGTGCGGCGCCAGGCGTCGCGCCGGCGCACCCAGCTCGCCCTGGGTTTCATGGTCGCCCTGCCCCTGATCATCCTCGCCGCCTTCGAGTTCGGCGGCGGCGAGGACGACGAGGGCGGTGGCGCCTTCGCCAGCCTGGTCGACCTGGCGACCTCGGGCGGGCTCAACTTCGCGCTCTTCTGCCTGGCCGTCTCGGCGGGCTTCCTGCTGGTCGTGGTGGTCGCGCTCTTCTGCGGTGACACGGTGGCCAGCGAGGCGAGCTGGGGCAGCCTGCGCTACCTGCTGGCGCTGCCGGTGCCGCGGGTCCGGCTGCTCGCGGTCAAGCTGATCGTCGCGCTGGCCTACTCGGCGGTCGCGCTGCTCGTGCTGACCGCGACCGCGCTGATCGCCGGCACCTTGCGCTATGGCTGGCACCCGCTGGGCAGCACGGTCGCCGCCGAGATCGCGCCGTGGCCGGGCCTGCTGCGGGTGCTCGCGATCGTCGGCTACCTGGCCGTCTCGATGCTCGTCGTGGCCGGGCTGGCGTTCCTGCTCGGGGTGCTGACCGACGCGCCGCTGGGGGCGGTCGGCGGCGCGGTGATGCTCTGGATCCTCTCGAGCATCCTCGACCAGATCACCGCGCTGGGAGACCTGCGCTACCTGCTACCGACGCACTTCAGCGACGCGTGGATGGGTTTGCTCTCCACCCCGGCCCAGGTGGACGACCTGGTGAAAGGCGCGATCAGCGCGGTCGTCTACGCCACCCTCTGCTGGGGTCTCGCGTTCTGGCGTTTCACCCGTAAGGACATCACTTCCTAGATCCGTCGCGGAAGGGTGTGGCTCACACCTCGGGAGGCCGCGACGTTTCTCGCGGCATTCCGTCGTAAGGTGTGGGAAACAACTGAATACCTCATCCAGAGGGGCAGAGGGAACGGCCCTGTGAAGCCCCGGCAACCACCGCGCAGTCTCGACGACGAGGCCGCTCGCGGCAGGTGCTAATTCCGTCCTCGCCGGCAGGCCGCCGCGGGGAAAGATGAGAGGAAGGCCTCGATGACGTCTGCCGTCAGCACACCCACTGCCGCTTCCAGCACTGCCGCTTCCAGCACCACCTCGCCTGCCCGTGGCCTGGTGTGCCGCGCGTGCGGTGCCGAATACCCGCTGATCGCCCAGCACGCCTGTTACGAGTGTTTCGGCCCGCTCGAGGTGGCCTACGACGAGGCCGCGCTCGCGCGGGTGACCCGGGAGCAGATCGAAGCCGGGCCGCAGAACATCTGGCGCTACGCCGGCCTGCTCCCGACCGGACAGGACCCGGCCACCCGGGTCACCCTCGACCCCGGCCTGACCCCGCTGGTCAGCGCCTCGGCCCTGGCCGCCGCGGTCGGCCTGCGCGCGCCGCTCTGGGTCAAGGACGACTCGGCCAACCCCACCCACTCGTTCAAGGATCGGGTCGTCTCGGTCGCCCTCACCGCTGCCCGCGGGCTGGGCTTCACCCGCTTCGCCTGCGCCTCCACCGGCAACCTGGCCAACTCGGTCGCCGCCCACGCGGCCCGGGCCGGCGTCCCCAGCATCGTCTTCGTCCCCTCCGACCTCGAGCCTGGCAAGATCATCACGACCGCCGTCTACGGCGGTGACCTGGTCGCCATCGAGGGCTCCTACGACGACGTGAACCGGCTCTGCGGCGAACTGGTCGAGACCGACGAGTTCGAGGACACCGCGTTCGTCAACGTGAACGTCCGGCCCTTCTACGCCGAGGGCTCCAAGACCCTGGGTTATGAGGTGGCCGAGCAGCTCGGCTGGCGCATCCCGGCCCAGGTGGTCGTCCCGATGGCATCCGGCGAGCTGCTCACCAAGATCGACAAGGCGTTCACCGAGCTGGTCGAGATCGGGCTGGTCGAGGCACCCGAGGATGGCTGGACGGTGTTCGGCGCCCAGTCGGCCGGCTGCAACCCGATCGCTACCGCGCTCCAGGCCGGCACCGACGAGATCACCCCGGTGAAGCCGACCGGCATCGCCAAGTCGCTGAACATCGGCGACCCGGCCGCGGGGGCGTACGCGATCGACGCGGTCCGGCGCACCGGCGGCTGGATGGACTACGCCGACGACGACGAGATCCGCGCCGGCATCCGGCTGCTCGCCGAGACCACCGGCATCTTCGCCGAGACGGCCGGTGGCACCACCGTCGCCGTACTGAAGAAGCTGGTCGAGAGCGGCAAGCTCGACCCGGAGAAGGAGACCGTCGTCTACAACACCGGCGAGGGTCTCAAGACTCTCGAAGCGGTGGCGGAGCAGGTCGGGCCGACCCACCGGATCAAGCCGTCGCTGCGCGGCGCGCGCGAGGCCGGCCTGCTTGGATAACACCCCGTAGTTGCCGATCCGTTATTAAGTGAGAATTCCATCGCGAGAGGTCTTGCGCCGGGATCTCTGGATCGGCAGGATGCTCTCTGCGGGAGGGTGCGGCGCCGTACGCGGCCCCTCACTTCGAGCTTGGCGACAATGTCTCGAGGGGCCCAACGACCCAGCGCCGGAGGCGCTGTGCGTCCGCCCTCCCGACCAACTTCCTGACGAGAAATCGTTGGCGTTCATGGCCGTCACCCATCAGGGTGACGGCCATGCGTATTTTGACCGGGCCGCTGACCTCTCCCGAGATCGCCTATGACATCGCCAGTGCCGTGGCGACCCACGACTGTCCCGACATCCCGTTCGTCAGCCGGGAAAATTACCGCGTGGCCTTCGAAAATCCGCCTCCCGGCGCGACTTTTGAGCACTATCTGGGCCACCTCGACGGCGAGCCGGTCGGCTATCTCGACCTCACCTTCCCCGAGCTGGACAATGTGGACAATGTGGAGCTCGACCTGCTCGTGCTGCCCGGGTATCGCCGCGCGGGGGTGGGCCGGGCCCTCTGGGAGCTGGCCGTCGAGCGGGCCACCGCCCGGGGCCGCAAGCATCTGATGGCCGGCACGGTCGACCGGCACCCCGACGGCACGGCCTTCGCCGAGTCGGTCGGCGCCAAGCTCGGTCTCGCCGAGATTCGCAGCCGACTCGACCTGGCCACCCTCGACGAACCCAAACTGGCCGAGTTGCTGGCCGACGCGTGGAAGCACGCCGAGGGCTACCGGCTGCGGCGCTGGGTCGGCGTGCCGCCCGACGATCTCATCGCCGACGTGGCCTATCTGGCGAGCCGGATGCTCGCCGACGCTCCGATCGGCGAGATGAACTGGGAACCCGAGAAGATGGACGCCGAGCGCGTCCGCAAGATCGAGGAGTCCCGTGCGAAACGCGGCCGTCGCACCTATCAGTGCGGCGCGCAGATCGGCGGCCGGATGGTCGCGTGGACGTGCATCGCCAGCGCGGTCGACCAGCCGGCGCACGCCTGGCAGAACACCACGATCGTCGACCCCGACCACCGCGGGCGCCGGCTCGGCATGCTCATCAAGATTGACAACCTGGCCCACGTGCGCGAGCAGCGGCCGGGCCTCGAGGTGATCGACACCTTCAACGCGGCGGTGAACAGCTTCATGCTGCGGGTCAATCGGGAGATGGGCTTCCGGCCGGTCGACGCCCGGACCGAGTGGCAGAAAGACCTCTGAGCCGCGCGGTCCAGGCCCGCAGGGGCAGGTCAGTGGGGTAACCGCCGGCCTTCAGCCCCGCGTGCCTCTCGAAGAAGTTGCGGGCGCCCCACGAGCCTGTGGCGGCGTAGGAGTAGCCGCAGGCGAGCCAGTACGCGGGCCAGAAGAGCGGCCCGAGCATGGCGTACTGGCCGGCGTGGCGGTGCTCGTGGGCGAACAACTCGGCGCGCTGGTCGTCGAGCAGCCAGGCGGCGCTGCGCCGGGTCAGGATCACCGAGCCCACCGTGAAACAGGTGGCCGGCGGAACAGGCAGGCGGTAGCCCTCGGCGATCAGCACGCCGTGCCGCCCGCGCCGGATCCGGGCCCGGCCGGCCAGCGCGACCAGCAGCCCCGCACCGGTGGTGCCATTGACCGCGGTCAGCGCGCCGCGGGCCAGGTGCCGGACGGGCATCAGAGGCTCCTGCGCATCCGCAACTCGGTGAGCGCCGGGATCATCGGGTGTCGCACGCGCTCGCCGGTGTCGGTGAACCCCAATTTCTCGTACGCCCGGAGGGCTCGGCCGTTGCCGACGACGACCTCGAGCAGGGTGCGGCGGCGCCCGGCGGCCCGGGACCACTCGGCGACCGCCTCGATCAGGTCGGCCAGCACCTTGCCGCCGCGGAAGTCCGGGGTCACGTAGACCGCGAAGATCACCGTCTCGCTGGGGAACTCGGGCGTGACCGTGCCGCCCGCATGCCCGATCAGCCGCCCGCCGCTGCCCGGATCGGCCACGAACTGGGCCAGCGTGTCGCCGGTGGCAGCCTGGGCGATGCGCTGCCGATAGATCGCGTGCGACCGCGAGACAGCCTGTTCCAGCGTCTCGAGGAAGGCGAGCGGGCTGTCGGCGAGCATCTCGAGCCGCAGCGCTCGCATGCGGGCCGCGTCGTCCACCGTCACCCGGTGCACACTCCAGTTCCCCATGCCGTCCTGATTACCCCGACCCCGCCCGGTCGGCAACCGGGTCGGCGGTATTCGGACGGGGTGGCGGCGAAGCCCCGTACTGGGGCAAGGTGTCCGGATGGACCACGGCGAGGCCCGCATCTTCATGGTCGAAGCGCCGGTGGTGAATGCCGCCGACCCGTTCGACCCCGAGGGGAGCACCGCCGACCTCGCCGCCCACCACGTCCCCTTAACGGTGCTGCCGCCGCTGGACGACCCGCTCGTGGCGGCCCCGGGACAGGCGGACTGGACGCGGAAGTTCCTCGCGGTTCTCGGCCGGGGCTGGGCGTCCCTGCTGCCGGTGATGGCGCTGACCGCGCTGCCGATGCACTTCTTCGTCGGCCGCCTCGACGACACGGTGATCGCCGCCCCGACGCTGGTCGAGCTGGCCGGTGGCTTCGGGTTGCTGCTGCTCCCGGCCATGTGGCTGGCCTATCTGACGGTGTCGGCGCTGCCGCTGGTGATCAGCCTGGCCGGTGCGGTCGGCGTAGCGGTGCCGTTGTCGGCCGACGGCGAGGCGCCCGGCCCGCGCCGGCTCTGGTCGCTCGTCGCCCTGCGGCTGCGCGCGCTGTGGCTGTGGTTCGCCGGGTTCGCGCTGCTGACCGGGGGGCTGCCGCTGCTGCTCACCGCGGAACGGCTCGGGCCTGCGGCGGCCGGCCCGCTCACTGTCGTGCACGCGCTCGTCTCGACCGGCCTGCTCACGTTCGGTGGCGTCCTCGGCTGCGTCGGGCTGATCGAACGCGGCCACCGCCCGCACCGCGCGGCACACCTGCTCGCCCGCGTCCGACCGGTCGGGCTGGTCGCCACGGCGGCCGCGGTCACGGTGGCTCCCCGGGTGGCCGACGCGCTGCTCGGCGGGTTCGCGTCGACCTTGGTCGCGGTCGTGCTCGTCCAGGTCTGGGCGGTCGCCGCCCTGGTGACGTACGCCCAGGCCCGTCGCATCGCCGAACCAGTGACCAGCGGCACTCTGCGGGCTGCGCTGGCGACACCGGAGGACTAGGTCCCCGGAGGGCGTCGTTTCCTTGCACTCGACACCTGAGAGTGCTAAACAAGTCATTGGCACTCGCGACTGCTGAGTGCCAAGCAGGTCGGGACGGTGGGGTCTCGGTCGCGGCGTCGCCATCGGCGCCGGGGCACGGGGTCGGTCGTCGCGGGCTATCCGGCTCGACCTGAGGACGTCACCTCGCCAGGTGGTGACGTCCGCAGAGTTCCGCAAACGTGCGGAGGGCGGGCCACACGGCCCTGCACCTCGAATGTCCAGGAGGACACAGCCGTATGGCCAAGATCATCGCATTTGACGAGGAAGCTCGTCGCGGCCTCGAGAGCGGTATGAACCAGCTCGCCGACGCCGTCAAGGTGACGCTCGGCCCCAAGGGCCGCAACGTCGTGCTCGAGAAGAAGTGGGGCGCTCCCACCATCACCAACGATGGTGTGTCGATCGCCAAGGAGATCGAGCTCGAGGGCACCTTCGAGAAGATCGGCGCCGAGCTGGTCAAGGAGGTCGCCAAGAAGACCGACGACGTGGCCGGCGACGGCACGACGACGGCGACCGTCCTCGCCCAGGCTCTGGTGCGAGAGGGTCTGCGCAACGTTGCCGCGGGCGCCAACCCGATGGCCCTCAAGCGGGGCATCGAGGCTGCCGTCGCGGCCGTTTCCGAGGGCCTCCAGCAGCTCTCGAAGGACGTGGAGACGAAGGAGCAGATCGCCTCCACCGCCTCCATCTCCGCCGGTGACGCCACGGTCGGCGAGATCATCGCCGAGGCCATGGACAAGGTCGGCAAGGAAGGCGTCATCACCGTCGAGGAGAGCAACACCTTCGGTCTCGAACTCGAGCTCACCGAGGGTATGCGCTTCGACAAGGGCTTCGTCTCGGCCTACTTCATGACCGACGCGGAGCGCATGGAGGCCGTCTTCGACGACCCCTACATCCTCATCGCCAACAGCAAGATCTCGGCGGTCAAGGACCTGCTCCCCGTGCTCGAGAAGGTCATGCAGGGCGGCAAGCCGCTCGTCATCATCGCCGAGGACGTCGACGGCGAGGCCCTGGCCACGCTGGTCGTCAACAAGGTCCGCGGCACCTTCAAGTCGGTCGCCGTCAAGGCCCCCGGCTTCGGTGACCGTCGCAAGGCCATGCTCGAGGACATCGCCATCCTCACCGGTGGCACGGTCATCAGCGAAGAGGTCGGCCTCAAGCTGGAGAACGCTGACCTGAGCATGCTGGGTCAGGCCCGCAAGGTCGTCATCACCAAGGACGAGACGACCATCGTCGACGGTGCCGGCAACGCCGAGCAGATCCAGGGCCGGGTCAACCAGATCCGCTCCGAGATCGAGAAGTCGGACTCCGACTACGACCGTGAGAAGCTGCAGGAGCGCCTGGCCAAGCTGGCCGGCGGCGTTGCGGTCATCAAGGTCGGCGCGGCCACCGAGGTCGAGCTCAAGGAGCGCAAGCACCGCATCGAGGACGCCGTTCGCAACGCGAAGGCGGCCGTCGAGGAGGGCATCGTCCCCGGTGGTGGCGTCGCGCTCGTGCAGGCCGGCAAGACCGCGTTCGACAAGCTGGACCTGCTCGGCGACGAGGCGACCGGTGCCAACATCGTCAAGGTCGCGCTCGACGCCCCGCTGCGTCAGATCGCCGTGAACGCCGGCCTCGAGGGCGGCGTCGTGGTCGAGAAGGTGCGCAACCTCGAAGCGGGTTGGGGCCTCAACGCCGCGACCGGCGAGTACGTCGACCTCCTGGCCGCGGGCATCATCGACCCGGCCAAGGTCACCCGTTCGGCGCTGCAGAACGCCGCGTCGATCGCCGCGCTGTTCCTCACCACCGAGGCCGTCGTGGCCGACAAGCCCGAGAAGAACCCGGCTCCGGCCGGTGCCCCGGGCGGCGGTGACATGGACTTCTGAGTCCAGTCTTAGAAAGGGCGGGTCGCTTCGGCGGCCCGCCCTTTCTGGTCTCCGAGGTGATGCGAGGATCACCTCGGCCCTGTCCCTGGTCTGCGGGACACCCCCGAGCGCTACGGTGGGACGCGTGCGCGATCCCTCCGTCTCCCGTTACGCGGCCGGCCGGCTCTCCCCGCTCCGGCGGTTGGCCGACCTCCGGCGCCTGCGTAAGGAGCAGTTCGACGTCCTCGTCATCGGCGGCGGTGTCACCGGCGCCGGTGCTGCCCTCGACGCCGCCTCCCGTGGGCTCAAGGTGGCGCTGGTCGAGGCCCGTGACCTGGCGGCCGGCACGTCCAGCCGCTCGAGCAAGCTGATCCACGGCGGCCTGCGCTATCTGGAGCAACTCGAACTGCATCTGGTGCACGAGGCGCTGACCGAGCGGGGTCTGCTCTCGACCCGGCTGGCTCCGCACCTCGTCCGCCCGGTGCCGATCCTGGTGCCGCTGCCCGCGGGCAACCCGGCCGCCCGGGTGGGCCGCCGAGCCTATTACGGCCTGGGCGTGGCGGCCTACGACGTGTTCGCCGGTCTCTTCGGCACCGGCCGGGGCATGCCGCTGCACCGGCACCTCAGCCGTGACGGCGCCCGGCACCTCTTCCCCAGCCTGCGGGCCGAGACCCTGAGCGGCGCGATCCGCTACTACGACGGCCAGGTCGACGACGCCCGCCTGGTGGTCAACCTGGCTCGCACGGCGGCCAGCCTGGGCGCGGCCGTGGTGACCAGTGCCCGGGTGGTCGGCTTCGTGCGCGAGGCGCGTGAGGTGGTCGGCGTCCGGGTCCGCGACCTGGAGGCACCCGACGCGCCCGAGTTCGAGGTCCGCGCGCGCACGGTCGTCGCCGCCACCGGCGTGTGGAGCGACGACATGTCGCAGATGCTGCGCGACGTCGACGTCCGGCCCGGCTTCCGGGTGCGCGCGTCCAAGGGCGTCCACCTGGTCGTGCCACGCTCGGCGATCACCGGCGAGGCCGGCCTGATCCTGCGGACGCCCACGTCGGTCCTCTTCGTCATCCCGTGGGGCGGCCACTGGATCATCGGCACCACCGACACCGACTGGAAGCTCGACCGGTCCCATCCGGCGGCCTCGGCCCGCGACATCCGCTACCTGCTCGACCAGGTCAACACGGTGCTCGACCGGCCGCTGACGATCGACGACATCGAGGGCGTCTATGCGGGGTTGCGGCCGCTGCTCTCCGGCGAGGCCGACTCGACGTCAAAGCTGTCCCGCGAGCACGCGGTGGTCGAGCCGATGCTCGGGCTGCTGCTGGTGGCCGGGGGCAAATACACGACGTACCGGGTGATGGCGGCCGACGTCGTCGACCAGGCGGTGCGGCGGCTCGGCGGTGCGGCCCGCCCGTCGCGCACGGCCGAGTTGCCGCTGCTGGGCGCCGACGGCTACAGCGCCGCGTGGCGCGACCGGCAGGACACGGCTCGGCGGCACGGCGTCACCACCGGGGTGATCGAGCACCTGCTCGAGCGGTACGGGACGCTCTCGGTGCACCTGCTGGCGATGATCGAGGCGGATCCGACCCTCGCGGCCCCGCTGGTGGGCGCACCGGAATATCTGGCCGCCGAGGTGGCGTACGCGGCCCTCGCCGAAGGCGCCCTGCACCTGGACGACGTGCTCACCCGGCGCACCCGCGTCTCGATCGAGACCGCGCATCGAGGCGCGGAATCAGCGGTGCACGCGGCCGCGGTGATGGGGGAGGCGCTCGGCTGGAACCAGGTAGTGCGCAACCGCGAGATCGAGCACTACCTGGCCCGAGTGGCCGCCGAACGGCAATCCCAGACGATGCCGGACGACCTGACGGCGGACGCGGCCCGGGTCGGGGCGCCGGACGTTCGGGGCTCCGCGGCCGACCGGGGGGTCGACCTGCTGCACGTCGACCTTTGATCCTCGTCGACGAGCCGCTCTGGCCGGCCCGGGGGCGGCTCTGGTCCCACCTGGTCAGTGACGTCAGCTACGAGGAGTTGCACGTCTTCGCCGAGATGCTGGGCACGCCACGACGGGCCTTCGACCGGGACCACTACGACATCCCGGACGTCAGGTTCCGCAGTGCGCTCTGGCTCGGCGCGACGCTGCTGCCCTCCCGGGACCTGGCCGCCCGCCTGCGTTCCGCCGGACTTCGCCGCCCCAAACACCTCAGCGGGTCATAAGTTCACTTATATCTGTAAGGTCGTTCAGTTCGATCTCGGCGGTGCGTAGTTCGTGTGAGTCCGTCGATCTGTTCGCGCAGCGTGGCGATGGCCGCGGCGACGACCGTCTGCCGTTCGGTGATCAGGTCCAGAATGGAATGCGCCATGTTCATGTCCTTGTCGCCGGTGCGCCAGGTTGCCGTGGTGGTGCCGGTGAGCCGGCGGGTCAGGCTCGCCGTGGACGCCCAGAGGGTGTGCGACACGCTGGAGGCGGGAAGGCTGTCGTCCTATTCCGAGGATCTGGTTATCCCGAGCTGACTCGGTTGGGGCCTGGTTGGCCGTGATTTCCGGGTTGTGCTGGTCGGGATGATCTGGCTCGTTGGTGGCCGCCGGTCGGAGGTCTCCTGTCGGGAGTGGCAACTTCTGATAGGAGGGGATCATATATGTGCGTGATCCGTTGCGTGTGAGGGTGACCGGGCCCCTCCCGTGACCAAGCTGGGTCTGAGGACTGCAGCGCGAATGTCTGCGCACCAGCGGCCCACAACCCGATCTGGTTCCGCACTGCAGGTTATCCGCCTCTCACATCGACCGAGAGCCACCGGTTGCACATGACGGCCGTAAGACCGCAGGCAATGGCGATGGAGACATCGGGCGCGCTGGCCGCAGTCGTCGGTCACAGGTTTACACCGCTGTCGCGGGCATACACCTTCGTTGCAGACGAATGTTCGCCCGTCGGAAAGCGGTATACGCCGGCAGTGAATGTCTATCGCGCAGTGGTGGCCGAGGCCTCACCCGGCGCGACGCCCTGACCCGGTAGAAGTACCTCTCTGCGCGGTCGGTTGGAGACCATCCTCTTGCGACAGTCGTCACCGTGGTGCCCCTGCTGAGCATTGGGGACTGTTGCACCCGGCTCCGCCGGCCCCAGCGCCTCCCCGACGAGGCGCTCCACATTGTCTCCGTGACGGTGCCACCACGATGGTCAGCGACTGCCAGGGACACCCCGTCGGCCATAGCGATGACATCTCCCGCTACCACGGCGCCGACGTATCAGTGCTTCCGAACAGCGCGAGTGTCGGTGCGCTCGTAGGCCGCATCCGCGCACTGCATCCAGTGCGAAGGAGAGTGCGCCGCTGAGAAAGACATCACCCGGGCAGTGTGCAATAGTTAGCCAACTCGGAGTCGCGCGGCGCGGTGACCCTTGCGCCGTCCTCTCTGAGCTTTCTGGGGCCTGTCGCAGCAGCCCTTGCGACAGGTGACGCAAATTTCGAGGGAGAGGCCCGTGTTCCGAGGTTTTCGGCGACTCATGGTTACGCTCGGCTTGGCTGGGGCGATGGCGACCACCGTTTTGGCGGTGAGCGGCGAAGCAGCATTGGCGGATGGAAACCCCAGTGGCCAGCAAGGTGTCTTCGTGGCGACGTATCTAAGCAATCTCGACTGTGCCTGGGCGGCGTTCCGGTTCACCACTGAGACCGGTCGGCAATACATCTGCTCCGGCGCCAACCTGTACATGCTGTGATTGCCGATTCCCGGCGGCACGCGCGGTGATGGCCTGCTGCTCCCCGTTCGGATCCTCCGAGTGAGGAGCGGCAGGTGACACCAACGACCGTCACCCCGATGGACAAGGTCAGGCCGAGACGGGCCACCAGGATAAAGGGCTCTTCTGCTGTTTTCGTGGGTAGCTTTTCTTGATCATCTGCCGGGTAGTTGTGGACAGAGGCCGCCGCGGGTGAGGTCGGCGATGGTGATGAGGGCGTTGGGGCTGGCGTAGCCGTAGGCGCGTCGGGTCAGGACGCGTAGGT
>Ga0247737_1000934_pt1 | contig 12320 bp, 9 predicted proteins | sample UWRJL028104C2_FD_180937 | JGI IMG/M metagenome (GOLD analysis project Ga0247737, IMG submission 180937) | Plant litter microbial communities from Arlington Agricultural Research Station in Wisconsin, United States - UWRJ-L028-104C-2 | ecosystem: Environmental > Terrestrial > Plant litter >...
CGTGTTTCGCGCTACCATCATGCATTCGCTTTAGGGACTGACGTGGCAGCGGAATGATACTAGCATAATCAAAATGTTTAACTAGCTTGCTATCCTCATCATGGGTGTATGCAATAATGAAATCAGTCGCGTTTATTTTGAGATTACCACAGCATTCCCGCAATAATTGAACTCTTCGTTCGGTCTTGAGTACAGAAAGCAGATTTTCAACTTTGGAAAGACCGAACAGTGGTGGCGGTATATGCGTATGTGCATATAGAAATGTTGGCCTTCTTCGTCCGAGGCTCATCAATTGAATCGCTGTCCTTTTTTCTTCATATTCATAGTTTTGGAGTTCATCAGCGGCGTGAATGAGATATGTTAGCCAGTTTAGTCCGAAGGTACTTTGGATTAGAGGGTGGATCTCTGACAATTGCATAATGTTGCCAATGCGTTGTAGCCATTTCAACCCTTCTTCATTCGTTCTTGAAAAGTCGCCCCATCCCATGAACAAACAACCCAGCAGGATAAAAGCGAGTTGTTGATACGTTATACGGGCGGAGTCGGACCCGGCAGTTCTGAATGTTCGTATAGGATAACCATAGTGCTGTAGGCATGCTAGTGGAAGTGACCAATATACACTTTTTTTGTCCTCTCGCACGTGTTGAAGTCCTAACGTTAGAAGAGCTGAGGGTTTAAATAACGGATCCTTCTGCTTCACCTCTACGTTTGGGCCCCCGTATACAGCCATGTCTGGATAAAGATGCCAGGATGATATAGCTAGTAGTGCTGCGCCATCCTGTACGGTCTGTGGCATTCCTTTGGCAAGGTTATTCATGGCCTCCAACGCAACTTTCCAGGCCTTCACAACACTGCTGTAAGTGTCGGGCTCATTATTCACTGGAATGCTAGCGTTATCGAGAATAAGCGTTGTTTGCTTTTGTTGTAAAGACTTTGCTTCATCCGCACTTTGAAGCCATGCTCGTGCACTTGCATCCCAGCGTGCAAGCTCAGCTCGAGATATCTCTTGAAGGGCTGCAGATGTGCTTGGATGAGATTCCTCAGCATACAGATGCTCCTGCTGACTTGCACATATCGTCTCTTTCTGCTTTTGGACCAACTCAACCCACACAGAGATAGCTTCGGGTCCCGTGAACATCCTTGCTAGCATGCATCCAAGCAGATGCGCTGACAGAGCTGCACTTCCAGAGGTAGCAGCAGCCCAAATACTTGCCGTATCTGCGCCGACGTGGTTGCCAAATATACCATCCTTCATGCGAGGGTTAATCGAGGGCATTTCAGAGATCTCGGAGACTCTAGTACCATAGGCTCGGAACAGCTCTTCTGCAGGCGGCAGGCTCGCCACTCTCTCAGCCATACGAATTAATCAAGGTTTGTAGCCTGACTTACATTTCTTTAAACAAAGCGCCTAACTTCCGAGCCTAAAACCATCAACTGGTTATTTGTGAACTGGAACTTAAACAGAAAAGGAATCTAACAGTTTTATGCAAATCTCCTTCCTCAGCATCAATTTTCCTCCTCCCTGAGATAGTAGTTCCAAGTACAGTGTATCTGAAACGATGTTAAATGGGTACGAGACACAGTGCTACCACGTCTATGGCAGTGGCTTCACATACTCACGAGGAGCCTCTAGCTTAACAAGAGTAAAATCAAAATTAAGACTCGCAAGTGAGGCCTCGTTCTTGTTATGAACACTTGCCAAACTTGCCGCAATTCTGCCAATTGTTCCGGCCATTTTGTTGTAATACGTGCGCCGTGCTTATTATATTTACGAGGATATGTAGATCATGGACCAAAGGCCTCCGAGCAAACTTTGGTATGAAGCTCTATGATTTTCGGAGGTCGATATTGCGGGAGGTGAGGCTGGGTAAACATATTTCCAACGAAGCTCAAGTATACAACGTACCAGGCCTCGACAAGCACGGGATATGCAGACTTCTATGAGTCGACCAGTAACGTAGTCTTTCGCAAAATACTGTGGTTGGTCAATCATGCGCCATCTGAGGCGCAGCGTACTTGCTATTTGGACATACACCTCAAATTGATAGTTTGACCTTCGACTCCTTGTCGATTTATTGAAAAAGAAAGTCCACAAACATTGCAATTCACGCTCCAGCTCATACTACTTGGTATGAGTAAGCTGCCACTGTCTCTAAGCTGAGACATTAACAGTTGTTTTGCTATGATTTCCTCTTCTTCAAATTATTTAACATCCTTGAATTGTTCCTACAATAGTGTAGCCATTTACGAGAACCCATTTTCAAGAGCGTTTTAGCCGCTGTTTAATTATGCATGTTAAAGATTTCTCGGTTAGCCATGCAACATGGAACAGCTGAATTATGCCTACTAGGCTTACAACAATATCCGCTTGGTTTTCACGTATAGGAGATGGGTGTCAAGATCTCGAATCTAGCTTAGCTAAAGATCGCTCGCTCCAATGGAGCTTTAATATCTCCTACAAAACCTTGTATTAAAACCCCTCTCAGTATGTAGCAAAAGGGTTCCCCATGACAATGATGTCCTCGTATTTCTGTTCTCAAGATTCATGAATTGAAGAGCCTGGGCTTTTTGGTGATCAATACACAGAAACTGCGGTGACTGTACATCATGTTATTAAGCACATGCGTTTAATAGTTGAGTATCACAAGTATAAGCACATACTACAATATATTTGACGGGATCACAATCAAGCTGTAGTCATATATTGTAATTGGAAATAAGGGTACTATGAGCCACCTGGGTAATGTTCGAATCTCCTCTGCCCAAAGTCACGGGTAGGTTTGGAAGCCTAAACTCGCTTACGTATCCCTATCTAATAAGGCAAATACCACCACGAACTTGCACTTCGGCCAGGCAGAGTACCATTAACAGCCTTTGATAAGGTTCTCGTTGACCCCAAAGATCGCGATCAATAGCTCCTCAAGTTTGTGCTTTTTGTGTCAGTTGTACTTCTATGCCTGTAACTTGTCAGAAATGTATGCCGTATAGTGGTAGATGATTAGGCCTAATCGACCTCTTCACAAGGAGCTTCGAGTACTTCACCTTAATTCACTTAGCTGTTCATTCATCACATGCAAAGTCGTTAAAATTGATTAATTGCTTGTTCTGGAAAATATCTGGCTCGGTTGCCTTAAGAGTGTTCACCGTCTGACCACCAGATGCACATAGTCACGTGGATTATGTGCGTGAGCTAGGCAACAGGATTGCTTTCACCTGTTTTGAAGTTATTGTCCACGTATGCAAACGTTGCATCAATTTGATCACTCTATTGAGTACGATAAAGCAGTGTGGATCCAAAAATCTCAAATCTTCAGGAAAATTACCATAAACCAAAGCCTGTCACTCTGCGACTCTCTTATTGGTTCACCGTAACTAACGTGAGTAAGAACCAATGGGCCGAGCATCACTTCAGTGTTATACCACTTGAAGCAATACAAGGCAGCGTCCGCAATTAGCTTTTCTTTCCTAAATAAGTTACACTAGCAATACATGTTATCATATGGTCCCTCACTTGGACTTTGTGCTACACTGAATGCGAATGCCAATAAGCATGAGTCATATATGTCGATTGTTACATGAATAGCTCCAAATCTGATCAAGATAATGATATCTATATAAGACTTGATACTGCCTCGGTCAATTTCTGACACCTGAAAGTTCAGACTATCATGCACCACTTCCGTCGAATCACCCACCGCCGTACTGCCCCAAGTTCAAAATTCCCTCTCTTCTCCTCGCTTCCACCAGAGCTCCGTGTTCAAATATGGGAGCTTATTTGTAGATTTCCTCGAACCCTCCAAATTTATCCTACGTCTTTAAAATCATGTCCCCACGGTGCCATCTGTCGAAATTGCTATGCATATTACCGTTATCTCTCAAATCTACCACCTCCAGCCATTATGTCAGTAAACACCGAGGCCCGTGAAGTTGCCTTGCAGAAATACCAACTAGACTTTGGTACAATTAGCAAGTGGAGGGGATGGAGGAGGGTAATTTGGAGTCCTCCTAGGATTTACGTAAACTGGGAGGTTGATGAGGTGAAGGTGTTGGCAGTGACGGGGAGAAGAGGTATGGATGTCAGAGGAGAGAAAGACAATTTTGGAAAAATGGAAGTAAAGGATAGAAATCCAATTAGATGGCTCATGAGTCCAGAAGGGGAGAGAGCAATAAGGATTGGGTTACTTGCGGAGAGTTGTGATAATGGGGAGGGGGCCGAGATTTTTGAGTGCCCTTTCTATCAGGGTTGATTTGTCGCAAACATGAATGGGTGATGAGATCGCAAGATGATCTACGTCCTTGCGCTAAAATTAAAGTTCTCCCAAACGCACACTCAACGGTATCGAGGTTGAGCTAGTCATCAGCCGATCTCATGCTTTCATACCAGGATGGTGCCTGAGTTAAGGCTATTGGTATTCTAAACCTGCAGGGTGAAGTGCTTGAAGGATATGCGACGATGAAAGAATTAGATGATTTAAGTGTGAGGAATTGTGACAGTGATTTGCTGTAAGTTGACGCTGTTACCAGGAACAAAATACAATTTAGTCATTAGAAATCAAATGATGCAAAAGAATGCTGTTTTGTATAGCTGATACCAAGCTGTGAACAAATTAAGTTTCATGAATTATGGTCTCTAGGGTAAAGCTAGAACAAGTCTCTGGTTAAGTGCGTACTTCCATAACGACTGGTTATTATGACATGCCCCTGTGTCAAGACAAATCTTAGAATTTTACCAGCGAAACAATTTTCCTAATGCTATAGACCAGTTTTGTTCCACCCTAGAACTTTATTGCAAGATTGCGGAGTTTATTCAATTTTTAATTAGCACCTAATAATCGTCGAGCCGAAACTGGTAACGTTCGTTGCCAAAGGAAGAGATCCCCGCTCATTCTGTTCTGCGCGGGATATTAACGCTTGCTCTGCTAGGATTACCATATATTGAGAGGTGGAGGAGAGGTAGAGGAGAGGTGGAGGAAATACGATATTCAATTAGTTGTGGAAACCTTGTGACGATAATTAAACACTCTTCTACAGATGTATATTTTATAGATTAATGAAATTTGAATAATTGAGCTGTGGCTCTGTACTTTCGTAAACTTCGCCTATCCACGCTGGAAGCGGAATTTCTACGAAACCGGCTTCGTAAGAACTTGTGAAAGAAATTCTATGACATGATGGATGTTTTGCTGGTGTAAATTCTAAAGAAAAGGAAAGAAAAGCGTGTGGTGGTTGAGCGATCAAATATATACTAATCAGTGATCCATATTGAGGGAATTATCACGTGATGCCATAACAAGATACCCCCGTGTCTAGCGGCGGTGAGACTAATCTAACTAAGAGTTTTGATTCTGCCATCTTTTTTTGTATCTTCCCCTCCTGTTGTACTATTGCAAACTACCCAATTAGCCTTACGAATACATCATGGACCGCATTATTGGCTTGCTTGGTGGTGGCCAGCTTGGGCGCATGCTCAATGAGGACGCAAATCGTCTTGGTATTCGCATGATTATACTCGACGCGGAAAATTCCCCCGCAAAGCAGATAAATGCCAATGAATCCCACATCAATGGATCCTTTACCAATCCCGATAAAATCCGCGAGCTTGCACGCCAAGTTGATATTCTGACTGTGGAAATTGAGCATGTGGATACGGAGGTTCTGGAGGAAATCGCAGAGCGAGGAGTAGAAATGACTGGGCCAGATGGAAAGAAGATTTTAAAAAAGGTTGAGGTGCAACCAAGTTGGAGAACGATCCGTATGATACAAGACAAGTACGAACAAAAGGGTCACTTGGAGAATCATGGAGTGCCTACGGCTTTGTCAAAGTCTCTAGAACCGACCGAGCAAGCGTTGCAAGCCTTTGGGGAGGAGCATGGATATCCGTATATGCTAAAAGCCCGGAAGGATGCCTATGATGGACGAGGAAACTACCCAGTGAAGTCAGCATCGGATATCAATGAAGCACTCATATCCCTTGAAGGTAGATCTTTATACGGAGAGAAATGGGCGACTTTCAAAAAAGAATTGGCTGTGATGGTAGTAAAGACGAGTGATGATCCCAGTTCCACCTTGGACTCAACAATCGCGTATCCCACGGTGGAAACTATCCATGAAGACAGTATCTGCAAACTTGTTTATGCTCCAGCACGTGGAATCTCTGCGAAAATACAAAATGACGCACAAAACGTTGCTCGAAAAGCAGTCAGCAGTTTGTGGGGTAAAGGTGTCTTCGCGGTAGAGCTCTTCCTTATGGATGATGACAGCATCGTTGTAAACGAAATAGCTCCGCGTCCTCACAACTCTCAACACTATACGATTGAAGCGTGTCCCACCATGTCACAATACAAGGCTCATTTGCTATCTATTCTGGGTGTTATGCCCTCCTTCCCTTCATTCACAATACCTCTGAAGTCTCCAGCAACAATTATGCTCAACATACTTGGCGGATCTAACGAGGCGGCACATAACGAGCTAATTAAGCAAACGATAGCAACTCCCGATGCTGCACTACACCTTTATGGTAAAGCGTCAAAACCGGCTCGGAAGATAGGGCATATAACACTCGTTGCTAGCTCGATGGCTGAGGCAGAAAGTGCTATTGCACCCTTGATACAGACCGTGAATAGTATCCGGGCCGGGCGAACTGGTTCTTCTCCAGTTAGCTGCGCCATTTCTCCTCCTCAAAAATTGGTCTTGGTAACAATGGGATCTGATTCTGATCTTCCAGTGCTGAAACCCGGTCTTGCTTTACTTAAGGAGCTTGGCATCTCTTATCAGGAAACCATAACTTCTGCGCACCGTACACCTAAACGCATGATAGAAGCTGCTGAAAATGCAGCTGCAAACGGTTTTAAGGTAATAATTGCTGCAGCTGGTGGCGCTGCTCATTTGCCTGGTATGATCGCTTCATCAACTACACTACCCGTCATTGGTGTTCCAGTAAAAGCAAGCACATTAGATGGAGTAGACTCGCTTTATAGTATCGTGCAGATGCCAAGGGGAGTCCCAGTCGCTGCTGTTGCAATCAACAATAGTATCAATGCTGCTTTGTTGGCAGCGCGGATCCTAGCTACAAGCAATCCGGTTTTATTTGCCAAATTAGAGAAATATGCACAAGACATGGAAGATGGTGTTATTGTGAAAGCAAAGAGACTGGAGGAGGTTGGATTTGAGAAATATTAGGTCACGTTTGACAGCAAATGAACATCCTTTAGGCTTCAGTCACTGTCTCATATTAATTTCGCGGTGCTTAGAAGTTAGCAATCCTGTGTCGACCTGGCGAAGCTCAAAGATTGTTTGAATTGAACTCCAAGATTTGCAGACAAAAGCATCACCTGGTATTGTCTTGAACAGCATGGATAGATGATAGAAATGTACTACTGGCTGGGTAAAGTATCTGTAATTGCGAATGTATCATCATACTGTGGCAGTAATAAAATTTGTGCTGACACGCAATACAAACAGCAATACGTTAAGCTTGATAAGTAAAATTATTAATGTCTTAATTGGGATGCAGACCAGCTAGTCTCTGAAATGGAAAGTTCTTTGTAGATATTGGTTTCATTTGGAGATGTAATTTGTCCCTATCTGCTAAATATTTTAGTGGGATTTTGGCTCGATAGACATTCACTCTAAATTAGTCCAGTGGCGTACAGCCATCGAATTTGTAACAATTCTAATTCTTAGAACCATTCACCATTATTCAACAAGCTCCTGTATTCCACATCGTCTTCTGTAGAATACCTGGGTAATCCAACGTGACTGTTTAAAAAGTCCATCGCTGTCTTCTCCCACACCAGAACGTTCTCAGGGTTAGTTACACTGTGACCCTCATCTGGAAAATTCAAGAATATGCTTTCGACTCCACGCTCTTGTAACACGTTGAAGGCAGCAATTCCCTCACTGATGGGTAGTCGATAGTCTTTATCGCTATGTACGATGAGATGTGGTGTTGCCCAGTTGTCGGTATAATTTGCTGGGTTCCAGCGTGCGTAGTTATCCCAGCTTTCCCATAGCTGTAATAATCATGTCAGCGAATACTCTGTTATCCCCAAATGAGACCATAGTCCGGAATCACTTACTGTGCCGTTGAAATCATAGTCAACGAACCAAAGTTCATCAGTGCCATGTTTGCTCAAGGTATTGAAGGTTCCATCATGAGTAAATAAAGCCTTGAATTTGCGGCCTAATTCTTGCCCTTGGATCCAGTTAATCATGTACCCGCCGAATGAAGCTCCTACTCCAACTGCCCTATCCATATCAACGTACGGCAAGTTATTTGCAACATATTCCCATGCGAGCACAACATCGTTGTAAGCACGACCACCCCATTGATTCGTAATGCCATCTGTGTACGACTGACCAAAAGATGTAGATCCAGTTGGGTTCAAGGCTATAACAATGTAACCTTGTTCGGCAAACATTGCGAAATTGAATAGTGTACTCCAGCTGTCGCTCGTGACAGATTGAGGACCTCCATGAATATGCAGAAACAATGGATATGTCTCGCCTTCCTTGAAAAAGGAGGGTTTGACTATCCAGCCCTGTGCATCATAATCACCATCTCCTCGATACCAGAATTCCGAGATTTGCTTCGTAGAAAGACCGAACTTCTCTCCATTGTCCAGGTTGCTAGAAAATAAGACAGTACCTGAAGTAGCATTCGAAGCAGCACCAACAACAGGATCAACTATCGAGTAAATGGAATTGTCAATGAAGCTCGTACTGCTCACGAATAGCTTCCCATCTTTCAATGGTTGTACACTTGAGGTGGTTCCTTCCTTGAATACCAATTTCGGCAATTCAGTCGCAAGATCTGGAGACGAGGGTAGGGCAAAAATACGCACTCTGGCGAAATCCGCTGTTCGAGCAAAAATAGTTTTTCCGTCTCGGCTCCAAGAAAGATCAGTTGGTCCGCGATCCCAAGCTCCAGTGTTGTCATCTGTGGCATAGAACTCAACCGCAGTGAGACTTTCTGTCACGTTTTCAACCAGTTGCATTCGACGTTTGTCGGATTCATAACTTATGTGCTTCATGCGGTTGAAGATTAACGACACACCATTTGGGGAGAAGACAGGTACAGAAGATGACCCTTGTAATCTGGGTGTGGCAATAATCTGGGGCTTGGGGGCTGGTTCTGAAAATGTTGTTAGGTGAAGGAAGTAGACGTCTGATTTAGTGTATACGGCATGATTGAGACTTGGATCTTTAGCTACAAATGCTATGCCACTTTTGCCGACTGTATAGCTAGTAATGATTAGATGACACCTATTTTTGAAATGGTCTACTCACTCAGAAACGCCACTGACAATCGGAATTGGTGATTCCAGTCCTGTTCCCCTCAACGCATTGACAGGCTCACTGAAGCTATAATTCGCGGTACCATTCTCAGATGTGCTGGTCAATGATGTGTACCAGATGCTATTACCCTCGGGAGTAATATCTATACAATGTCAATGAATGAACGCACAAACAGGCGGTGGCGGAGGGCAACAAACAGTAATCCCAATGCCTGACGAAGAGTTTTGTGTATATTCTTCCGCTAGAAATATGGGCTTTGGCCATCTTTGGATTAAAAACAGTCCCGTTCCTGTTAGTTTGCCCGCTGAAAGCTATTCCTACCGAGGAATTGCCGGTCCTGGCAAGTTTCAAACCATCGATTGGACCTGGTGCAGAGCCAACTACGATAGGACTACAAGATTAGTAGTGTTCACTCATCTACTCTTGTTCTCACCTATAGTGTCTTTGGTGTTTAAAATTCATTGTCTACTAACCTTGCTTCGGGTTTCCTAGCATTTCCTACCAGGAAGTTCGTTGATCCGTCGTCCTGAGCTGCGAGCCAGATGAAGTTATCTCCATCACCCAGCCATACCGGGTTAGTAACTCCACTCTTATTGCTGAATAACCAAGATGATCCGTCGGTAATGTCCAGAACGTATAAGCCTCGTATCGTTTTATGGGTAGTAAAAGAGTATTCTGATAGTGTGTACAGCGCTAATGTTCCATCGGGATTTGGGAGTGCTGATCCACGTCGAGGAGCACTTAGCATTGATTCTGGAGTTAGAAGTGCGGAGCACAGAGATGTATTTATAAGTGACAGTACCAAGATGAGGAGGGACACAGGGGAAGCCATTCGTGCCATCATGATTTAGAAAGTATCACTCCTGAGGAAGTGGGAGAGCAACTGAAAATATACACAAAGAAACCAGTGATCAACGGAGCCCTACTTTATATTAGGGCATCTCTATACAAAGGAGCTTACCATGATGCCATCGCGTTTGTAACGCCAATGTTGGTATCTTGGAAATAATGCTACCACCTGCCTGATTTCCATTTCCAAGAGGCCAAGACCAACTTCTGTGCTGCAAGGAAGTTCTATAGGTGGGTAGTACAAATTTACCGAGCATAACGGTGCTGCATATTGATATTTATCTCCGAATTTTGTGATATGCAGCAGAGATTTTCTAAGTAGGCTGCATTAGTCCGGGGTTACAATAACCGCAGGAAGAGGAGGAAGGTCATACGCAATTTGAACATGGGAGCACGAAGCATAAGATCGTCACTTTCCCACTAGTACAGTATATTTAAATAGCGAAATCAGATAAGGATGAATGCCCGGTGTTCATCTCCACTCCTGCACGTTTGTATTTTGCTGGTTGATTAGGATCTAGACGCTTTCCTTCCAATTTGCACCTAACAATCGATGTTTGGTTACTAGGATGCGATATTTTAAGGAAATTATTTGTGTATGGTTAGTCTAATAGTGGGGAATATATTACTAGGAACTGCGAAGGTATTCTGATATGCATGCATAATACACCTATCAGGAAAGTATATCCCTTGCAAGCCACCTTACAAACCCCTCCTTTAATAAAAGATGATAACCTTATTCGACACCCAACTGTAAAGAGATGTATGGTAGTCCACTAACTTTAAATAAATGAACTTTAAACACCTTACTCAAACGATGCGTGGTCTAAAAAGTTCTTTTATATTACGGAGAACTGTACGGTAGATTGCGATATCCCGCATGATAGGATAAATATACTGGAGCAAACAGTAGATGCAAAATCTAGAAGGAATGGTTTCTTCTGCAGAACGACTTCGATACAGGAACAAGCAATTCAAAAACATCTCGATTTGCTAGGAGGTTCCGTATCAATCTGAAAATATTAGTGCTCTCCGGAAGGAATGCTGAGTATCTATGCCAAAGCCTGTGGTCAGGTATGGGCACGGCAGCTACTGTTTGACACGGATATAATGTGCATAGATAGACCAATCTTTCGCCCATTGAGATCATAATAGAAAAATGTGGAAACTGAACCGAGGTTGTCATTTCATAGTGCAATTTACACAGCTCTCATCATACAAGTACAAGTTTGGATCATCTCGATCGGAATACAGTGGAGAGTCGCTTTTTGTATTACCATCCCTTTCCATCACCTTTCCATTATTTCTTATTCTTGTCCTCATAGCTCTCCGTAACATTCAGTCCCAAGCCTTCCGAATCCAGGTATACCTTATTTCTGCCACCAGCATCTTGCAAAATCTGTGCAATAGCTCGGGCGTTTTCAATTCTCTTCAAGTCGACGTATGAGCGACTCTTCTTGATAGCATCTCCGATAAGCTCTGCGGATCTGGCCTCTCCCTGGGCACGAACAACCATGGCTTGTTTCTCTTGACGGGCTTTGTCGACGACGAATGCGGCACGTTGGGCTTCTTGTTGAGCTACTTGCTTAGCTTCGACTGCTGCTGTAAATTCGGGAGAGAAGGCGAGGTGCTAATTGATAATTAGTGACTGAACCCGAGAAATCATAAAAAGCCATACCGTAAGCGATACATCATCAAGTAAAATGTTAAATCTTGCTGCCCGTTTTGATAAATTCTCCCGAACCAACCGGGCGACATTTTCACGCTGTGTTATCAACTGACTTGCATTGAACTGCGCAACAACGCTCTTCAAGACTTCGTTTACAATTGATGGAAGGATACGCTCGTCATAATCTGTGCCTAGTGTCCGATAGATTTGGGGAAGTGCATCAACTCGAGGTCTGGAGAGCACACGACATGTGATGTTGACCATTTGTAAATCTTTCGTTCCAGTGAGAGACGCAACATTACGTGGCTTCGCTCGCACATCGTAGTCTATAGGTGTTTCGAACCATGGGATTTTGAAATGTGTTCCTAATAACACGTTAGTTGTCGGTCTCGCAGATTCGGTCGGTGGCGGATATACCTTCGTTGTAAATTTCTTTCGCAACACCACCGAGCCTCGTGTACTTGATTGCTCTGTGACCACCATCAACGTTGAAAAGGGCGTTGTT
>Ga0247737_1000936_pt1 | contig 12292 bp, 14 predicted proteins | sample UWRJL028104C2_FD_180937 | JGI IMG/M metagenome (GOLD analysis project Ga0247737, IMG submission 180937) | Plant litter microbial communities from Arlington Agricultural Research Station in Wisconsin, United States - UWRJ-L028-104C-2 | ecosystem: Environmental > Terrestrial > Plant litter >...
CACATGTAGTCGCACAGCGAGTGGCGGTAGGAGTTTTGGGATAACAGAACAAAGAAAGAAGAAGTTGAGAACACAAGGTGAACTAGTCGTGTGTTATACTCATGCTGACCTGAGCAATTGAAAGGATAGGATGAATAATGGTACCAGTACCTTGTATGAATAATAAGACTTCACTGCCCCGAAGGATCCGGTGTGGTTGGGGAATAGTACCGGAATCGGATGTAGTCAAACGTGGGGCGGTTGACTGGCCAATGATGGTCCGCCAACGGTGCGTCATGCAAGGGGTTCTGTTCTGTTATCGTTATCCATCCACTCGTTTTGGTAAGGGACGTCACGTGAACCAACGGATTTGGCGGTTAGTTGAACTTATCCATATACTTACTCCGGCTTTATACTTGATATACATATGTCAGTGCCGAGAACCCTGATAATTAACTTCCAATCACCCGCTGCTTAGAAAGCCGAAAACATACTGTTCCGCTGTATCATGAGTAAGAATGCCATCTCGCATCGGATCAGACGGCTTTCATGGAAACCCCGCCTTGCCTCAAGAGTTTGTTTATGCACAGCTTCAAGTAATGGTTCGTGGTCATGTTTGATTGCATCAGCTATGGAAGCAGGCCGTAACTTCCAGTGGATATTGGCCCTAGATAACTGTCTATGGAAAAATCCTCCCATGGACCAGTGTAAACATGTTTTGCGGATGTACAGTACTTTGGGGTACTTGGTTTCTTGTGCTACGCCCTTGTTTTTTCAACTTATATATTGGGTTTTAGTGTTGACTAAGAGCTTCGGTCTGGGTCGTCTGGCGATTGGGCCTTAAGCATGGCCATTCATACGCGTGCTGTAGATACGAGCCCATAGCTGGAACACAGTATGATTCATATCTCCATCGTGGCTATATTCTTGCGGTTTGTTGCTGTTGCCATTACACTGATACCCATATTTTAAGTACGATGAACATACCGAAGATATAATGTTAGTTACTTAGTGCGTCCATGCCATTTGGTAGAGGAAGTTTTGAACAAATGTCCAGCGCTCACCAATATGGGGATTGCACCCAATCGTACCTCGCTGGAATATCCATCTGTTATTAGTCTGTGGGAACAGAATTCATCGCGACTGTAGAAGCCGGAGTAATCTGATATACAATATTGCTCTGTTCTTTTCTGAGCATCTAGGCTGCAACTGCAGTTGTCACTTTCCTTTCCATTCTCAGCCCAGAGAGAATATAGTCCAAACTAGGACTTCCACAAGCCACGGATGCGTTATCTGATCCGCACTTTTCTATACTGGGTACAGTTTGGGGTTTCTTAAGTTAGTATTATGCTAGACACTAGATTATGTGAAACAAGTTACAATATAGCTTTTGTAGGTTGCATTTTTTGGAATGATTTCTTAAAAAAAATGTATGAATCTCTATCATGAAGTAGTTTATGCAAGCGCTGCCTTTTCTTCTCCGATGATTTTCTTCTGGGTACAAACAGTGAGAAAGTGGCATTGACTTATCGTTGGAACTTCAGAAGCAATGCGGGGTCATATAGAAGCGTCTACGAAATAGAACACCTTAAGATATACCGCGAGCGAATGCTATAGTGTGGAGTTCGCGTAGAAAGTTCTTTCTCATATGACTAGGAATGATACCTGAGGCGTTAGTATGTGCTATTACGGTTATCAATATTCTGCCTATGCGATTATTTTTAGCTTCAATTATTGCATTTTGTTATTTGAAAATGGCCTAATTTCCAATACTTTAATCACCCAACTTGAACAGCTTTTGAACAGAGTTTTCTGCCAATCATTTGCAAGAGTTATAATTACATTCATGCTTCCTATTCAGTAAACACTTAATATGATCATTGTCACCATAAGCTCCACCTTACATTATTAAGCAAGCATGCATAGCAGCTTGGCAGTACTCAACGGTTTCTATACCCGCAGCCACATGAATACCCGAACAGAAGGTAGGAATTCTGAACCTCAAGTAAGCAAGAAAGATGTACTCCAGGACTTCGGAAAGAGGTAGCTCGCTTGACCGATGATGTTCCTTTGTATGCAAACTTGGGAACCCTGTACAACGTAAGCGTACCTTAAGATATTTATGCTTTGTACCTGAAAAATAGTCCGCACAGTGCTGTTATGCATACCCCAATGAATCTTTAGTAGTGTACCAACACTCTGATTCTGTTTTAATGTTGTGGGTCTTGTCAAACATGATCTTGACAGTTACTGCTTGCTCTGCTTTAATGGAATCTTCTTGTTCACGTGGATCTTATAGAGAGTGTGATTTGCGTATGGTTCCAGTTCTGAACGGCACCTCCGTGGTATTTAGCCGCACCTAGACCCCAACCAGCCGCATCTCACCTCTCGTGTTAAACGAAGTGTAATTGAACAACCATTTTTGCCCCCAAATTCTCATTCTTACACTTTCCTGTCGCTTAGGTTCTTTAGCAAGAGCAGGCCGCTTCCCGTATATTGCCCCTTACATGTTAGCTCTCCAATTAAAAGTAGTAAAGCATATATTGAGGCTGGCGCTGACTGCGTGCGCCGCATGCTGGAGAAATGTAGTAAGATCTACAAATGACCTGACCTCAACATACACTCACGGAAAATATGCTTGTCTCCAAGAACTCAAAATCTCTTTACATGCCTCTATCAAATGAAGTTGAAGTATTTGATGAGTGGCGCGTCGGGTACAGCACGTTGTCAATACCAACACAATTGGTGGGAACATTCTCTTAACGCTTTGTGTAGTCTGACTGCTTCCTTCCATGCAAATCAGCCTCATAGCCTATCTTATATCAAAATATCACTTGGCAGAGCCCATTATTGTGAACTCTAGTAGTTCGAGTATTTCGGGATTTAGTCTCATTGGTGAACAATTCGGAGGGGGTACCTGATAGTATTCGTCAAAGAAGGGTTCATCACCAAGAGCGTCGATAAGCGATGACCAGATTCGTAGAATCTTATTCAGATGTGCATCACCGGATCGATTGAAATATACGAATATGTTGAGTATCTATGCACAAGTGTAACTGCAATAAGATTTGTGAGCGGCTGAGTTTCACCGAGCAGGAAACCATGTTTCCTGCTTTTAAATGAGGTAAAGAAAAGCGGAAAGAGCGATGCAAGAAAATCTATAAGTATCAGTGTTTCCGTCACAGCTGATTTCCACTCTCTACAGCAGCAACACAGACTCAACAGTTCAAAGCAACCTCAGCTTCTTTTCAAGGCAACTATTCTTCTAACCCCTCCAAATCACATCAGTCAAAATGCAATTCACCAAGCTCACCACCATGGCTTCGCTCCTTGCGTTCGCCGTCGCAACTCCAGTCCCAGAAGCAAGCCCAGCTGCCAACGCCGAGGCCAGTCCAGTTGCTGAGGCCGAGCCATTTCCCAGTCCTGATGCCGACACAATTTCCGCCATCGTCAAACGCGCCGAGGGCGTCCACCTGGTAAACTGCAGTAAAAACGGCCGGGATGTGTATTCTGCTGTCGTAGTAAGTATTCCTCTGTTTGACATCCAAGAGGCCAATTCTCTAACAGCTAAAAGTTCTGTGCCAACGATAGCAACTGCAACTTCTTCCCTGGGTCTGGAAATCAATGCATCCCAGGGAGCGGTGGAGTTGCACACTGGGAAGGTTCTTCGCAGAGCTGCACCTTCCCTGGAACTGGTGTTACTTTCTCCTGGAACATAAATGCCAACGCTCAGTCCCAAAATAACTTCGTCCAGGTCGGGTAAGGCTTATCTCTCACACCCTTTTTCAAGCCTTTTTACAGGTATTTAGATATTTGCTAACTCATGTGGCTCAGTAACGGTAACAACGCTTTCCGCACCTTCAATATCTTCAAAGATGACAAGCATCAAATGTACACTGATGGATCCGCAAATTCATGCAAAAGCATTTACTATGCCATCTAATTGTAAGTATTCCAGATTCCCTTCCTATCACTGATGTCTCAAACTTCTCAGACGGCTCTGATACATTAATAGGTGTGGTAAAATTTTATCTGGTCCGATGTCAACAAAAGCAAGACTGACTAGCTCAGGCGACCTATGACGAGATTTCTTCAATTCTACCTCTGCTGGCATCATTCTTGGGGCTGGCACTTTCTAGCACTTATTTTCATGTATTTCATAGTCACTGATTCAACGAAGTTGTAGCTACCTTCACATATATTTCTGTGCAGAAGTGACTTGCATTGACGTCGTCTGTTTTCTCAGCCGTATAGATGATGATAGTAAGAAGTGGCAAATCTCCCTCTCTGTATCACTCGAAAAATTGACATCAGGAAAATAAGTTGCTGCATACTAGAGTTTTGCATTTGAGACGCAGGGTTGTGGTTTTTGGGTCTTACCACGTTGATCAGCCCTTGTCTTAGCTTTTGATGGTTTATATCTTAAGTAAAACAGCAGTTGGAATTGAATGGCTGCTTGAACTTCTTAGTTCTTCTTGTTCTGAAGTGGAGCTTGTTGCTTTTTGCTAAATTATAGTACACATTGAGACAACCTTTTCCATCTTTAGTTTCTTTGTCTGCACTGACTTAGCCAGACAAGTGCCCTCAAGCGAGCGCCTTAGTCTCTCGCTTATATATAAGGCGGCTTTTCCGTAGATAGAAATAACTAATACCTTTCTGACGTTACACTAAGCAACGAAGCATGTTCTACTATAGAGAAGAAATGTACAAGTGGTTGATATGTTGTACATGGGCTCGAAATCTTTTCAGGACAGAGGATGCCAAGCCGGTAATTATCCAATGCTTCATTTAGCGATCCTGCTATTTTCCCCTTCACGAACCAGGATATTTATCCTTTTGAAAAGGTTGAGTGTCCTCATCAGTAACATTACCATTTCGAACGTTTACAATTGTGATGTTGATTCAAATGCAAGAGATGCACCGCATAGAGAATGAAGTTCCAATGGCTTCAATGCCTCTTGCCACTGGTTTGCGCATCCAACTTTCAGCCTTCTCGTATTCATGAGGCACACACATTAGCTCCAGACAAAAGTCAACACACTACAGTAACACCTCGTCTCATCGTCTATGCGCAGACATTCACAACGCAAGACCACAAGCCAATTTCGCTGCTTCCCATAATAACACATAAAACCAAAGTCACCCACGTCATTTTGGCCTCGCTGCATTTGCACGAGACGCCTGGCGAAATTCGATTAAACGATGCACTACTGAATGCCATTGTTCATGATAGTCTGTGGGAAGATATTGAACAATTGCAAGTAAATGGAATCAAGGTTATGGCGTTGTTAGGTGGTGCAGGGGGAGGTTCTTGGAAAAGACTGAGCGGAACTGAGTCTGAGGTGAGTGTATGCACTATTGTATGGGCAAGCTCAAGATGTTCACCTTTCATGTGATAGTTCTACATATTCTACCATCCGTTGGCAAGTTTAATTAGACAATACCATATTGATGGACTTGACATTGATATCGAAGAAGAGGTGGATATAAGTATTCCACTTCGCCTGATGAATGCTCTCCGGAGAGATTTTGGGGAGGAATTCATCATCACAATGACTCCTCTCTCATCAGCACTCAGCTCAAAAACCGGACAGAACCTTTCAGGTTTCTCGTACTTTGAGCTAGATGCTCTTGCTACTGTGCCTGGATCAGACAAGAAGCTGATTTCTTGGTACAATGGAATGTTTTACGGTAAATTTCCTCGTGGCCCACCAACATACGATGCGGTGATGGATGCTGGTTGGGATTCGGAACGAGTTGTCATGGTGGTGTTGGATAATTATGACAACGGTCCACCCAACGGGTTTCGCTCGATTGGAAACTTGCAGGACACCGTCAAGGAGTTTCGGCAAACATACCCTGGATTTGGGGGAGTTGCCGGGTGGGAGTATTATAATGCAGGGGGAAGTGACTCAGGAGATATGCAGCCATGGCAGTGGTTCAAATCTGTGGGAGACTCTTTGTTTGCTAAGCTGTCCACAAGTGCAATAGTAAAGGACGAAATTTAGATCATAATGTTTGATGCAATACCCTGCTCAAGATTCTGCCTTAAAATCCGTAGGTAATGCGCGGAGCGGAATGAAATCGCAGGCATCTATGGCCGAATTAATGATTTGCTAAGCTTTCTAGCAAAGACTTGAGATCAATTACAAATCAGAGTTACAGCTATGAGTTCTATTAGAATTAGAAATTTGATTTGTAATTGAAGACAAGTATTTGGGAAGTTTCGGTATTTGATTACCCCAAAAATAGCACCCAATAGGTACATCAGGGCAGACTTCCTTTCCAAGAGATCCGCTTTCCTGCAACACATCAATACCGTTTCGCGACGCCAAACTTTCGATGTTCCTGCTGCGTACGCTTTCATCAGTTGTGCTTAAGGTTATTATTGCTTAAGGTTATTATTGCTTAAGGTTATAGGGCCGAGCCGTGCCTAGACTCCAGCCTTGCCCCATCCCTGTTTTCTGTGCCAGGAAAATGTTTCTGCCAACCTAGCATTTGATTGCCTAATCTCGAATTTCGAAAGAGTTTGAAACTTGACGAAATTAATCAATTAGATGGTATTCAACGAATTGATCCGATGTCTGAGCAAAATAAAGAGGTTGTTTTAAGGACGGTGGCTCGTCAATCAGCCCAGACTGGAGGACCTACACCGAACCGGCAGCAGAAGTGGGCATCACCTAAGGATTGTACGTGCCTTACTTCACACATCTCTTGCTCTCAAAACCATTTCCAGTTATTGGAATTTTACTCTAGGATGGAAACATTGATTTACTAGGATGTCCACGCTTTTCTAACCACATCCTCAGGGAATGATCGTATCCAAGATGCCGTGACAGAATTATATATCAACCAGGATAAGTCACTTAAAGATGTGATGGCTATAATGGCCAAGGAGTATGGACACTATGGAACGTAAGGGTTACTGTGACATATAGAATCTATATTGACTTGATTTGGGTGAGAGTTCTGACTCTGAGATAGAAAACGGATGTATATCAGCCGCCTTGAAGCATGGGGTCTTGTGAAGAACAAGAAAGTGGGCGACATGGTATTTCTCATGCATAAATATCAGCAAAGGCAGGCTCTGGGTAAAAACACAGCATTCACTGTGCGTGGAAAAGAAATCAGCTACGAAAAGGTCAAATACTATTTTGAGAAGAGAAAGAAGTCGCTCGACATGACAGAATCGCAGCCTTCCACCCCCCCACATATACTCTACCGTACGCCTTCACCTCCTCCCACATTCCTAGTATCGGAGAATCTCTTTATGAGTATTAAGGAATTCTATGAAATGTCTTATGCCAGTGGACTATGGAGAATTGATGGTGCAATTTGTATCAATAATAACACAGGCGAAACCGAAGTGGGCCATCTTGATGGATTTCTTAGCAGTTGTCAATCAGCTACGAACCTCATCGAAAAGAAGTCGTATGTTGAAGCTAGAAGAATGTAAGTCATCTCGATAGTATCGTGGCAGAGAGCCTCCCTATTTCTGATTGATTTGTGTGCACGTTGCCTCATTTGAAGGTCATTCCTTTGTCAATTTTGCCCTAAGCAGTCATAGTATGCGTTTTTATTGCTTATGGTCCTTAATTCCTCTTTTCGAAAAAGTTTCATAGCGAAGACAAGACTAACTTTACCTTTCCATAGATTGTCTACTGGTTTTGGTTTCATTCGTTCTATTCTCGAATACGAACATCCGTCAGCTTTATTTTATGTATTAGAAGCTCTCTGTCGACTCAGAAGTCATGGTATGCACGAGATCGATGTGCTTGTTCGAAAATACATCAGCAGCATGTCCAACATTGTCTTCTTACATGAAACCCCGTGGGCCGGCATTTGGCGAAAGTTGGGTACAATTGATTCCAATGAGTAAGACCTTGTCCATCCCAACCAATCATTTCAAACCCATACAAAGTTGAATGATATATCACTATTTGGATATCAGGTTACTAATTATTTCGAACAGTATTAGAGACGTACTGTTGCAGTGTTGGCAATGCGCAAACGACACCGCAGAAAAGGAATTTGGGCGATTTCATCCTTGGACTATAAGTAATTTCATTAATCGAACTCACATGCGTCTGTTAGATGATCAGGAAGAGGAATTGGTTTTGTCAAAGTTCCTTTTAGAAATTGATAGGCTGCCTGCTGGAAAAGAAAAAGCCGCAGCCCGGGCAAAGATACTGTTTAACTTAGGCAACTGCCTAGAGTACCTACATAGGTACGACGAAGAAGAGATCGTCGCTTTGGAGCTCGCTGCCTATGGAAGGTCAACTGGCTCCCTCATTGAAGAGCTAAAAGGAGTCGTGCTTCTTGGACCCGCACAAGCAAAGCTTGGTAAGAACGAATTGGCCGAGGCAAATTTTCGAAGAAGTATTACTATAGTCGAAACAGAAAAGACTTTGGGCCCAAGGAGTCCATGGGTGATACAACAAATGGGGAGGCTGGAAGAGTTTCTGCGAAATATAGGACGAGAACAAGACGCAGATATCGTGAGGGCTGAGATCAACACTTGCCTCAACGACCATGACGTCGATGCAGAACTTGAAGAAATAACAGAGTAAACAGCAGAGGAGAATCTGGACACATCATAAGCAGATGACTCTACGGCTGGATGATTACAGGTTGACAGCGCCAGCCCTACTTTAATTGGCACTTACTTTCTTCAGTGGCGTATATTTGCATGTTTTGGAGTTATGAAGGCTGCCGTTGTGTTGATTTCAGCGAGCGTGACTAAATAAGTTTCTGTATAAGAGCAGCGGGAGATATCAAATCATTTTCCCACTAAATGAAAATCTATCAGCTATATTCCAATCATGAGTTTTCGCTATTACCTAAATTCTCATATTGACATCGCGTTCACATATCACAGAGTGCAGTTCAGCCAGATGACTACTCGTCTATGACTCAACGACAAATCCTGAACGAAGAACAAGAGGAACAATTACTCAGAGGCAGTGTACCCGTCTTACATTTGCGCTTGAGCTTTGTTGTCGCGATCAACCATTTGAGGAATATTAGCACGCATCTATGTCCAGTCTATCCCGTGGTCTTTCCTGTAAAATATCTTAGCTATGGAAATAGCTTTGTGCCAGGTAAGAAATTATGGACTATGTCAGAAAAACCGTTTGTGATTTCCAACTAGATGTGGATTTTAATTCTGTTGTAGAAGAGAGTATGTATTCGGCGCCTCTAAGCTCAGATTAATAGTGCCTAAGGGAATGCGGGATGAGGCTAGAGAGCACTTACGTCTGACTAACGGCCCCACTTTAAATACGCCCACTATATGAATTAAAAGATTGAGAACAATTCTCAAAACTAAACCAAACAACTCCAGTGACGCGTAAGTCACTGCCTTTGACCAAATCAGAGGAACCCTTGAAACTAACTGGTTTATAGAGTGGTTAGCGTGTCGTTCTTATATATATCGGGTAACTGATAAATATGTCATGCGAAAGCCGTCAGTTCGACCCTGACCTGGAGTAGCTTATTGCTTAACCTTTTTTTGTCTTTTTTTTGTCCTTTTTGTATCCTACTGTTCTATGCTGCTCTATCAATCTGTCCACCGGTGGACTCACCTGGACGCATTTTTTTTGGGTTGATCTGATGTGGAGTATAAAATGATGTAATATTCTGCGGGGCTGTTTTAGCGATGATCATCTAAGGAATCTCATTCAAGTAGACTTGCTCTGTGTCTGACATGTTATTCATACAACTCATATTGAATATACTAATTAACCAAAGTACTTGCAGCTTGTAGATTTTATCCTCTGAGGCATCTCAACGTCTTAATTTGCTGCACTTCTGACACAGGCTATAACTGGGCGATGTACAATAGCCAAAAGACTTCTAGAAATATTTTTGATGAATTGAAAGCTGGATTGAACTAATTCAGAGTCTGATTTGCTTAAGATAATAGATAGTCCAGAGTTCCAATTCGTAATGCCACCTTTCCATGGATCCCTACGTAATAAACACTATTGTGTGTTGATAGAAAGGTTGTTTGGGTGAGCTGGTTGACGCCAGAGAGTCCATATATAACTAACACTTGATGCCCAAACTCTAACCCTCTAAAGAGAATCAATGTATTGATCATTTCAATGATACTGGCTAGCGGTACTCGATAGGTAGTTTCGCACCAAAGTCCTTCATACGAAAAAGCCTCACAGAGTTACAGGGCTGAGGAAAGCCTACTGCCAAGCCAACAGGTTACGTAGAATGCAACTCTTGTTCATTCTTCCCCAGTACCAACAACCTATTTCTGTTCATCTCGTTCATGACCATGTAAGATACTGCCAGGTCAGATCTTGACAAGAGTCCTGACTTTCTCCTCTTCGCAAGATCTACGCTGCCAGAAACAAAGGATTGTCAAGGCTACAGTAGACAGCCCGTGTCTTGAATCCCACAAGTACACCTGCACTCCTCCTCAACTCACCCACTATGCAATCTCGACAGTGAATGCATCGGACCTGCCAAACCTTGTTTCCTTTTAATTTGTACACGGCCGTCAACTTGATCAAGTTCCACAACAGCATCAATACTCACGTGATCCATATAAGGTAGTCAGCTATCTGAATGATGGTTGGCTTCTTTAAACGATCCAAGACCATCAAGGATGGGATCGAACTTCACGATAAAGGAGCTAGTTCCATAAGTGCGATGCCGGTGAGATCTCTAAACAAATACTCACAACCAGTCAACGAAAAGTTGGATGCTCGATTCTTCACCAAACTCCCTCTGGAAGTGAGGATATTAATCTACAGACAAATTCTCGCAAGTTGGGGTTGGACCACAGATGCCATTCATGTCGTCGCCACATCGCAAGTCAACACCCCCCCAACAGCACCGTGGGAACAACAAGGAGTTGGGGTAGGGAATCTTACGTGGACGCCTTGTGCATCTACCCTAGGTGATCCGTTCTTGATGACTGGGACCCATTTTGGAGCCTGGCCCAAAGGTCATCTGGCTTGCTGTGGGATTGCCAATTGGAGACGGGAGATTCCACAGACAATGGAAGCGGACCATGTGGTTCAAGAGTCCGGAGTGGTCAAAGCCGAGATGGGAGAGGCTTCCAAGGTGAACATCTTGCTAGCTTGCCAACGCATGTAAGACCCGATTTCCACAAAGCATGATCAAGACTGACGAGCTATAAGATACAAGGAGATGTCATCCCTCCTATACTCGAGCTTAGAATTCAACTTTCTGGATATTCGCACCGCGGTGCGATTCTTGTCTACAATCCATCCGCAAAATCGAGCCACGATCCGCTCGGTGAGCGTGATTTGGCGGGTGAGTTTTTCAGACTATGTCCGGCCTCATGGGACGGCATCGGAGCAGGAAGATTGGGCGAACCTGTGCGATTTCCTGAAAGAGATGCCTGCAATCACCAAACTTCATATTGCCATTTATGACTGCCAATACAGTGACAAGGTGAAAGAAGACCTCAATGCCCTGTTACCGATCTCTGTGCACGGTGGGTCTTTCACCGTTGAGCTGCCGAGTCTCCAAGACTGGCATGCAGAGGATGCAAGCGGCGGAAGGCTATGGGAGTCAACGCTCGTGGCTCCATTTGTGATTGAAAGACGGCCCACCGCCGCAGACTGGAATGTGAATATAGGGGCGCCTATTATTAACGGTAGAGGAGGATCGCCTTCCTGCTTCGTCCACATCCTCCTCTGCCCTTTCTACGCCATGCTATGCCTGTATATGGTCCTCGAGTTTTTGGGGAAGTGCCTTGTGAATCAGTTGAGAAAGCTATGGCGGAAAGTCCGATAAGAGGCTGGAATGAGATCGCAACTGACTAGTTCTTTAATCAATACTGGTCGTTCTTCAACAATCTCGACTCGTGATAGACCGAGCAGGAACCAACGAAGCGAATACACATGCAATACTGAGTCATTGCTGCCGCCAAATGGTGTTGGTTTCTATATGGCAAGGGGAGACCTTATTATTTGCGTAGGCCACTGGTGGAAGAAGACGTAGCACGTTCGGTTTTAAAGACGATCTAGACGTCTGGAGGAGCAGAGCTGTATAATGAAGTAATAACAGCGAGTGTGAGTAAGTAAGTTACTATAGTATGTTTAATACTATGACCCCCCTTGCAGTCTTAGGGGTGAGGACAGAGCTCTGCTTTTCTAAGATGATACTTTAATACCTCAAGTCTGATTGGAAAGTCCGATGTATTTCTATGGTTCACATGTCAGAGATGCAGGTTTGGATTATTATGTGTTTTAAATTAGATTCTATCTTTAACTGCACAACTAGTAGTGTGTATCATTTGTTCCCCACGTGAAATAGATACTCCGAA
>Ga0247737_1000937_pt1 | contig 12290 bp, 17 predicted proteins | sample UWRJL028104C2_FD_180937 | JGI IMG/M metagenome (GOLD analysis project Ga0247737, IMG submission 180937) | Plant litter microbial communities from Arlington Agricultural Research Station in Wisconsin, United States - UWRJ-L028-104C-2 | ecosystem: Environmental > Terrestrial > Plant litter >...
CTTTTGATCCGAGCGCCCCATATGGGGCAATTCCCCTCGCCGCGCATCCCGCTATAGAGCCTGCACGGCATTAATGAGGGCATGCAATGGGCAAGGTACGAGCGACACTGGCAGCGGCGATGGTGATGGCGGTTCTCTCGCCGCGGGCACTGGCCCAGGACGCGCCCGACGCGGTCAACAGCCAGGATGCGAGCTGGCACAATCGCCAGATCCTCTATCTGCTGAGCCTGAAGGAAGCCGATGGCTGGCGCTATACTGCGAGCGGCTTGCGCTATCGCCGGATCAAGGCGGGCCCGGCCGGGGCGCCGCACCCCGCGCCGACCGACAGGGTCACGATCCATTATACGGGCAAGCTGATCGACGGCACCGAGTTCGACAGTTCGGTCGGCCGCGGCGCGCCCGCGACCTTTCCGCTGCCCCGGCTGGTTCGCGGCTGGCAGGAAGGCGTGCCGCTGATGGCGGTGGGCGACACCTTCGAATTCGCGATCCCCGCCGACCTCGCTTACGGGACCGACGCCACCGGGCCGATCCCGGGCGGCGCGACCTTGCTGTTCACGATCGAGCTGTTCGCAACGGCTGCGGGCTAGGGTTTCCTACGGCGCGGTCGCCTTGCCGGCGGCCTTTGCGCCGTCGCTATCCTTGGTGGCGATTTGCAGCATGCCGCTGTCCTGCAGGATGACGACCCAGTCGCGCCCATCCTCGCAATGCGCCGTCCAGGCCGGCCGTCCCTCCACCGGCGCATGGGGTTCGGAAGTCGAAACAGATTGGCAATCGCTGCCCGCGTCATCGAGCGCGCGATAGAAGACGACATCGCGCTGCTTCGGCGCGAGCGCGTTGATCCGTCCGAGATAATCGACCTTCGGCTTGGCGGGCGCGGCGGCATTTTGCTGCGGTGCCGGCTGGCTGCAACCGGCAATCGCCAGAATGAGGCAGGCGGACATGGGGATCTTCATCGCGGGCGACTCCATCATGGAGCGGCCACCTTCGGGGAATCCGTGCCTGCCGTGAAGTCGGAAACGCCCGTCCGCAATCGCTCCCAGGCCAGTTCCACCGAAACCGCCACGCCGCCCAGGTCAATGATCCGCGAATCCTTCACAACGCTCGATGCGAAGGGTGGAAAGCCTTCCGCCTCCAGTTGGGCGTCGATCCAGGCATCGCGGCGCGCGCCGAGCAACTGCCACAGACCGGCACAGGCCCCGCCATTGGCGCGGGTGCGCCAGCCAAGGCCGAAGAAGCGATCGGGACATCGCTCGAACAGGCGGGCGATTTCCCCGATATCGCCGCGGACGGCGCCTGCGCCGACATCGGGCCGGTCGTGATGGAGCGCCTCGACCGCCGCGCCGGCCGCATCCAGATCGCGCAGCACCCCGAACAGCACCGCGACCGCCGGGTCGTCAGTCCAGGCGGCCAGGCTAGCCTGGCGCGCGGTCGCCGGATGTAGTGCGCGGGCAATCGGATCAGCGTCGGCCATGCTCAGTTCCCGAGGGTCAGCGGCCTGTATCGCGCCATCCGACGCTTCAGTGAATCGACACCGAAAACTCGACACGACCTTGCTTTCGATCAAGAGCAGCGGAGCATTTGGCCCGTATCGGACGTTTGGGATGGTCCACGTCGAGGGATATATATTTGTTAAGTCGCATTTTCGGAAAGAAGCGTCCGGCAGAGACGATAACTTTCCTGGCCGACGTGGCGCAGCACCATCGCGATCCAACCAGGGAGGCAATCCTGGGTGGCCGGTACCTGCTCTTCACGCCCGAGGCGGATGGCCGCGCCGTGCTGCTGCTGAACATCCACCCGCGGCTGATCGCGTCAGTGCAGCGCCGCGCGGCGCGCGGCCACTCGGACCTGATCGTGGAATGGGTGTGCGAAGCGAGCGACGATCATCGCGATCATCTTGCGGCCGACAATTTCGCGCTCTGCTGCCTCCCCCCCGACCGCTGAGCGCGACTGATCGCCAATACCGGCTTAATGCGAACGCGACGGTTCGCTCTCGAACCTTAATGCCCACCCCGCCCATGTACGCCTCGCGCCAATCCTGGCGCAGGGACGATGTGATGCGAACCCGGTGCGCGGGAGCGGCGATGGTAGTGGCGAGCGTGGCGGCGGTGATCGTGTTACGATTGCTGGTCACGGCGCCGCCGGACAATCATCCGGCAACGACGATCGAGCTGCTGCTCGCGGCCTTCAGCATCCTGGCCGGCCTGCCCGGTACCGGCATGCTGATCGAGGGGCCGGCGATCTTCGGTCTGGTCGATCGGCCGCGGGAACGCTGAGCGCGCCTCCCCGCGACAAAGCCGCTATGCTCAGGCGATGACCGACCCGCGCGAGCCTCTCCACGCCACCCCGCTCGACTATGTTGACGAGTTGCTCGGCACGCTCGACCTGCCCGGCGGCACGCTCCGCGTTACGCAGGGGCTCGGGTCGGGGCTGTCGCGGCGGGCGGGGGATGCGCCGGGCGTGGTGTGGGCGGTCGGGGATCGAGGGCCCAACATGAAGATCCCCTTCGCGACCAAGCGCTACGGGCTGGAGGGGCTCGATGGCCTTGCCGACCTGGCGGGCGCGAAGATCATGCCGTTCCCCTGGATCGGCCCGGCGATCTCCGAATTGCGGGTCGAGGGCGATCTTGTAACCTGCCTGCGCACCATCGCCCTGCGCGATCGTAGCGGGCGGCCATTGTCCGGCCTGCCAGTGCCGGGCCGGTTCAACGAGCCTGCCTTCGACATTCGCGGCGCGCCGATTGCGCCGGATTCGTCGGGGGCGGATACCGAAGGAATCGCGGCGGCTGCGGATGGCAGTTTCTGGATCGCCGACGAATATGGCCCGTCGATCTTCCATGTCGCGGCCGACGGTACCGTGCTGGTCCGCTGGGTGCCCGAAGGCTGTGGCGATGCGTTTGGCGCGGCCGATTACAGCGTGGTCGAGGCGCTGCCCGCCATCGCCGCGCGGCGGGAGCTCAATCGCGGATTCGAGGCAGTGGCGCTGTCGCCTGACGGGCAGCGCCTGTACCTCGCCTTCCAGAGCCCGATCGCGCATCCCGACGAGAAGGCACACCGCCATGCGCGCCATGTCCGCCTGTGGGAGCTCGATACGGCGAACGGCGCGGTGACGCGGCAATTCCTCTACCGGCTCGACAAGCCCGGCAGCTTTCGCCGCGACTCGGCGATCGGCACAGTCAAGCGCGGCGACCTGAAACTCTGCGACATCGCGGCGACCGGCCCGCACACGTTGCTGGTGCTCGAGCGCGGATCGGCCACGACCAAGCTCTACACCGTCACGCTGGACGATAGCCGGGCGCTCGACGCGACTCAGCTCGATATCTCCACGCGGCCGACGATCGAGCAGCGGAGCGCGGCGGATGACTCGCTGCCGCATCTCGCCAAGGCGCTGGTCTTCTCGACGGATGACCATCCGGAGATCGACGCCGATCTGGAAGGCGTGACCCTGCTGTCCCCACGCACGCTGTTACTGGTCAACGACAATGATTTCGGGGTGGACGGCGTGCCGACGCGCTTCTGGCGAGTCGATCTGCCCAATGACATCTTGATGGAGTGAAGTTGCGGGGGAGAGCGCCTTTGGCTGCTCCATCCCCCGCGCTGTCGCGTCGCCAGTGCCGGTCTTTCCGGCGGCTTTTCCGCTCCTGTTGCGTTTCTATTGTTATGTCAGGCGATACGACGGCGGGTCTTCATACCCCAATCGCGGACAAAAAAAAGGCCGGTACGAGACCGGCCGTGAAAGTTTTAGGAGAGGATGCCTGAAAGGCACAGTCTTTGTGCACTGCAGCAGGATTCGCCGCAAGTGCAAATATTGCATTGCGGCATACGAAAACTGCAACTGGTAGCGCTATCATGGCATGCGCGTGACCTGAATATGGGCGGCCTGCCAGCCAGCGCCGGTGCGGCGGAAGGTATCGGCGAAGCGAAAATGGCTGACAAAGGCCTCGCCGCCCGAGACGCCGCGCAAGCTTGTCTCCGCACCAACGACGCCGGCATCCGGGCCGAGCATCACGACGCTGCGATCGTGAAGAATGATTGGCTGAAAACTGTCGCCCGGCACGGTCCACCCCTGGATGAATTCCCTCTTGCCCTGGCGTTTGCCCGATCCATCGATGAAGACGAGGTCGTCAGCGACCATGCGATCGAGCGCCGCACCGTCCTTGGCGAGTTGCGCGCGATCGAACGCATCTGCGAACGCTACCAATGCAGCGCTGTCCTCGACCGGGGGCGCGGCGGCTGCGAGCGGCACTGCAGCGAGTAGCAACGTTGCGATCGGGGTTACGATCGCGGCCGGGGTCGGGAAGCGCATCCTCATCTCCTCATTGCCTGGGCAGCTTGGTGAATTCGGAGATCCAGTTGGTCTCCCAGTTGCGGCCTCCATCGTCCGAAAAGGCCTGTTCGATCCGGAAGCTGGTGCGGGTCATGTTGGAGAAGATGAAGCGCACCAGGATCGCACGGCCGTCCAACGTCTCCTGATTGTAGAACAGCCCGCGCCCGTTCGCGAAACCGCCGACCATCGGCTCTCCCAGAGCGGCGTCGGCACTGTTGGCCCAGCGGATCTTCCACTGGCGCGACGCAGCGTCGTAGAGGCGCAGACTCATGCCCTGGATCCGTCCGGCCGACCCCGAGACGTCGAGCTCGCCGAGATTGGCCTTGCCGCCCCAGACCGGGCCCACCACCGACAGGCCGTCATAATCGACCCAGGTGGTGGAGCCGGTCAGCGGCTTCAGCCGGCGTGCGATATGCGCCTTCCACCGGCCGAACTCGAAATCGAAATCATGCGCCCCGTCCCGAAGCACCGGTGCCGCGCGTGCCTCGGGCCGCGGCGGCTGGATGCGCGACTGGGCGAGCGCGCTACCCGGCAGCGCCGCGAGCAGCATGGCAGGCGCCAGCAGCCGGCAACGCCGCGCGATACGATCGATCGTCATGCTTATCCTCCCCCGGTTCGCCCCCCGGCCTTAACCATATTTCCACTCTAGCCGAGATGCGCGTTCCGGCAAGGACATGGCGGCGTGTCGTCCATCCTCGGCCCCCTCCGCCATGCCTGGCCAGGCGGTTCATAGACCATGGCGTCGGGGATAAGGACTATATGGCCTAGATTGAATCGAGGCGGCGGGCGTTTAAAATGTCATGAGGGTCACTGACATTTTCGGCTAAAGACCGCATCGCATTATTATAAATGATATCAATGACTTGCTGCTATATGACTATTTCGTGCGAAAGCGAAGGGTGACAAGGCCATGACGTCGCCTTTTTCCAGCGCCAGAGCGCGTCGCCACAGGAGGGCCATGCCATGTTCGATTTCCAGCCGACCTTGTCGGGCGATCTGCTCACGCTGAAGCCGCAGGTGCCGGAGGACTGGGACGCGCTGTTCGCGGTGGCGTCCGATCCGGCGATCTGGGCGATGCACCCGATGCGCGAGCGCTATCGCGAGCCGGTGTTCCGCGCCTTTTTCGACGATGCGCTGGCCGATCACGGCGGGCTGGTCGCGCGCGACCGCGCCGACGGCACTGTGTTCGGCTTCTCGCGCTATTCGGAGCTGTTCGCCGATCCGGGCGAAGTCGAGATCGGCTGGACCTTCCTGGCGTGCGACCGCTGGGGTGGCGGATGGAACAGCGGGATGAAGAAGCTGATGCTGGGCCATGCCTTTAGCTCCTATGACAGCGTCATCTTCCGCATCGGCGAGGACAATCTCCGATCGCGCCGCGCGGTGGAGAAGATCGGCGGCGTGCTGACCGACCGGGTGCAGGAATATCGGATGGGTGACGCGGTGATCCGGCATGTGACCTATGCGATCGCGAGGGATGCTTTTGTGGACGGGCCGCTGGGAAACTGACCTTCCCCTCCCTGAAAGGGAGGGGTCAGGGGTGGGTAGCGAGCGAAGCGAGCACTCGAATCTCTCAAGGCGGAGCCGAGGCTTCGAGCCTCGTCTCGACCAACCCACCCCCTACCCCTCCCTTTCAGGGAGGGGAGCAATCAGCCACCCGTCATAGTGCACGACCACCCCGGTCAGCGGCAGCGAGATGGGCACGTCGAAGCGGAAGCGCTCACCCTCCTGCCATTCGCGTGCCTCGGTGCGCGGCGCCAGGGCGAGCGGGAGGGGAAGGCCGAGACAGGTCCAGCGCCTCATCTTCATCCGCAAGCCCAGCGCGTCCGAGGGCAGGTCGAAATGGAAGCGTAGCGGCCCGAAGCGTTCGACCAGCCGATCGCCCTTCCGGCTCAGCCGGCTGGTGAACGCGTGGCGGCCGAAGGAGCGCGTCCAGGTCTCCACGCCGTCCCGTTCGGTGAAGGCGACATGCAAGGCGTGCGTGCCCGGCGGCGGGAAGCGCATGATCCGAGCGACCATGCGGGCGAGCGGGTTGGTGCCGCCCGCCACCCGAGCCTCGCCCGGCGCGCCGCCGTCGCGGCAGACCTTGTGCATCGCCTGGACCGCGAGCGGCAGGGCGTCGAACGCCGGGCCCATCACCCGCCGGTATAGCGGGTCCGGCAAGCGCGTCTCGACCGTTTCGTGGCGCATGTGCAGCGTGGCGAGGAGTGGTTCGAACTGCGCCAGGTCGAGCAATTGCCCGGCATCGCGTGCGCCGGCGGCCAGGCGCCCTGCTAACAATTTTTCCGCCAGCAGGACCGCAGCGAGCGTCGGCGTTTCCGGCCCGTCGCCCTGTTCGGCGATCAGGGTCCAGCGCCGCTCGACAAATACGCCGTTGGCCTCTCCGGTCAGCCGCACCGACATGGCCGACCGGTCACTGGTCAGCGCGCGGGTCAGGCGTTGCAGCGGCAACAGCACCGGCGCGAGCGGCGTGGCGGACAGGCCGAGCCAGCGGATCGGCCAGCTCAGCAGCCACAGCCCGATGGTCTGCACCGAAATCTCGGTGCCAGCACGAAAGGTGACCGCCGGGCGGCCGGGCAGCATGTCGGGCATCAGGTCGAGATCGGGCACCTCGGCCAGCGCGATCCAGCGCCCACGTACATCCGGCACGCCCGCCACCGCGAAGGTCTCGCGCCGCAATTCCTGCCAGCCCCAGCCGCGCGTCCAGCGCTGGTTGCGCCAGAGGCGGACCGGCCGGCCGACATAGGAGAGGATCGCCGCCGCCACCGACGGCCCGGCGGTGGCGCGGTTGGATGCGCTGATCGCGACCTCGACTTGAGTTACCCGGTCCATGCCCTCGGCGAGATGTCGCGCCACTGCGCCGGACAGCGCCGGCACGCTGGACGCACCGGAGACGATCGCGACCCCTGCCGCTCGCGCGGCGTCGTCCAGGTCACCGATGCCCGTCACGAAATCGCGCGCATCGGCCAGGTCAAGATAGGCTATGCCGGCCCGGATACAGGCCTGCGGCACATCGTAACCGCTGGTCTGGAACGGCCCCGCCGCATCGATCAGCAGGTCGGGGCGATGCCCGGCCAACAATGTGTCGAGATCGCCGTTGCGATCGGCGACCACTGGCTCGGTCCCGGCCACGCCCGCGCAAAAGGCGCGCGCCTTCTCCAGATTGCGACCCGCGACGAGGATATGATAGCCACGTCCGGCCAGCCGGCGCGCCAGCCGTGCGCCAAACCCGCCATAACCCCCGAGAATCAGGACCCGGCTCATGCCGGCCCCCGCTGCGTCAGGAGACCCAGATGGCATCCGACATCTACTGGATCGAGCACCCCTTTGCACAACGCCTCGCGATCACGGCGCGGCCGCGCGCGGGCGATTGGATCGAGGATGAGATCGATCATTGGCACCTTGAAGGGATCGGGCTGGTGGTCAGCCTGCTCGAACCCGATGAGGCCGCCGAACTCGGCCTTCAGCGCGAGCGCGCGTTGTGCCTCGCGTGCGGCATCGACTTCCTGTCCTTCCCAATCCCTGATCGCGGCGTGCCCGATCGCCATGATGCGCTGACGTTCCTGCGGCAAGTCAGAGGCGCCGGGAAACCGGTCGCCTTTCATTGCCGCGCGGGCATTGGGCGATCGTCGCTGATGGCGGCATCGCTGCTGGCACTGGACGGCCTCGATGCAGACGAGGCCTTCGCCCTGATCCGATCGGCGCGCGGCGTGGCGGTGCCGGACACCGAGGGCCAGCGGCTCTGGGTGGCGGATTTCTGGAGCCGGCTGACCGGCGCGTGACATAGCGGCCGAGGTCACAACACCCGGCGCGCCTGCTCTGGGGTAGGCAGCCAGCAGGTCTCGCGCCGGCCGAACAGGCGGTAGCGATTGCGCGCGACCCAGCGATAGACGGGATCGCGCAGGAAGCGGGGCACCAGCCGCAGCGCCGCCGCCGCGCGCCATGGCCACCCTAGCCCGGCATAGATGGCGAGCACGGCGTCGCTGTCGCGCTTCACCGCATCGCCTTCGACCAGGATGATCGATTCCGGATCGGCTGGATCGATGCCGAAACGGCGATACAGGCCAGCGCCGACTTCCCCCTGCATCGAGGCGAGGCGGAAATGTTCGCGCCGGTCATGCTTCAGCACGAACTGCGCATTGGCCGAACACAGCACGCATTGTGCGTCGAAGACGATGACGGGATGGTGGGGGACAGGATGGGGCGTCATCGCCTCAATCATGCTTGCCGGGGCACTGCGCGACCGTGTCTTTCAGCCGCTCGATCAGCCAGCGCCCGGCCGGGCCCGGCGGCGTATCCTTGCGGTGAACCGCGAGCATCGGCAGCAGATTGCCCTCCGGCCAGCCATCCTCCAACACCAGCTCGACCAGCCGCCCCTGGTCGAGATCGGCGCGCACCAAAGGCTCCGGCAGGCTGCCCCAGCCAAGGCCAGCGCGCAGGAATTCATGCTTGGCGCCAAGATCGGCGATGCGCCATGTCCGGGGCGAGAGCACGCCGAATTCCTTGCCGCGCGACAATTCCGACCGGTCGGTGAGGACAAGCTGGACATGCTCGGCCAGCGCCACCCGGGGGATCGCGCCGGTAAGCTGCGCCAAGGGGTGCTCGGGTGCCGCCACCATGATCAGCGGGATCGAGAGCAGCCGCTCCTGCACGAAATCCTCGGGTACGAGCGGCAGGGTTCCGACCACGGCAAAGGCCGCGCGTCCTTCGACCACCGGCTCGATCACGGCGCCCAGCGCCTCGACATTCACGCGCAGCGGCGTGTGCGGAAAGGTCGCCTGGAAATCCCGGACGGCATGCGCGAAGACGAAGATCGGAAACATCACGTCGATCGCGACCGACAGCTCCGCCTCGAGCCCGCCGGCGAGGTCGCGGGCGCGCGCCTTGAACGAATCCATCCGGCCCGCCACCGCCCGCGCCTCGGGCACCAAGGCGCTACCCGCTTCGGTCAGCGCCGGATAACGCGCGCTACGATCGAACAATTGCACGCCGATCTGCCGTTCGAGCGTGCCGAGCGTCTGGCTGACCACCGACTGTGCGCGGCCGAGACGGCGGCCGGCGGCGGAGAAGCTGCCTTCCTCGGCGGCGGCGAGGAATGTGCGGAGCTGATCGAGGGAAACGGCATCAAGCATGTATCGGTATTCCAGATGGTATCCAGATGAATATATAGGCTACTGCGCTATATAACGATTCCATATCTGATGCTTCGCAATCACTTTCCTCGTTTGCGAAGGACACCATCATGAAGCTCCTCCATGTCGATTCAAGCATTCTCGGCCCGGGCTCGGTGAGCCGTCATCTCTCGGCCTCGATCGTCGCACAGCAGCAGGCGCTGCACCCCGGCATCGAGATCGTCCGCCGCGACCTCGCGACCGACCCCGTCGATCACCTTTCCGGCCTCCACCTCGCCGCCGCCCAGGGCGCGGTGCCCGAAGCCGAGCCGCTTCAGCGCGATCTCGCCTCGGGCCAGGCAGCGCTCGAGGAATTCCTCGCCGCGGACGTCGTCGTCGTCGGCGCGCCGATGTATAATTTCGGCATCCCCAGCCAGCTCAAGGCGTGGATCGATCGCCTCGCGGTCGCCGGCCGCACCTTCCGCTACAGCGAGAACGGCCCCGAAGGCTTGGCGGGCGGCAAGACGGTGATCATCGCCTCGTCGCGCGGCGGCTTCTACGGTGCCGACACCCAGGCGGCGTTCCTCGACCATCAGGAAACCTATCTGCGCGGTGTGTTCGGCTTTTTCGGCATCACCGATATCCGGTTCTTCCGCGCCGAAGGCGTCGCGATGGGCGAACCGCAGCGCCAGCAGGCGATCGACAGCGCCGAGGCGGAAATCCGCAAGCTGGCGGCGTAAACCGGGTTGCGCGGGCGCTCGCCCTTCGAGCGCTCGCGAAACTCGTCCCGGTCCGCAACGGAGGCCGGGAATTAGTCCCGGACGATCCCTGCTACGACCTCCGCCCGGGAGGCCTCGGTGGCCTCGCCCCGACACCATGATCCTGTCGTTCGAGCGGGCAGGCGAGACACGATCGGCCCCTCTGGCCATGCGCTGAACCTGATCAACGGCTGAGCCACCCTAGTATATCGCAGTGCGACCATGCTACCGGGCCTCGCGATGGCGCCTTTACCGGGAAGGCGCGGCCCAGGAGAAGCTTTCGATGCGTGCGTGGTTGGTTGCGGTTTTGGCGGCTCCCTTTCTGTTGTCCGGATGCGGTCCATCGGCGCCCGACCAGAATGAGGCGCAAGGTCCGGTAACGAGCCCATCGACCAAAGCCACGCCTGACGTTCCGGTCGATAATCTCATCGCGCTGCCACCCACGGCCAATGGCGGCTCAGCCGTGCTGACGCGCGACGCGAGCAAGGTTGAAGGCACTGTGCATTATAGCTGCGCGGGCGGCCTGGCCTTGTCGGTCGATCATGACCTGGCGTGGGACGTCATGCGGCTGACGATCGATGGCAAGACATTCGAGCTGACCAATATGCTGTCCGACACCAGCGCCAACAAATACCGTTCCGAAACCGGCCGCAAACTCGGCCAGAGCCTGATGTGGCGGACCAGCGGCAGCGAAGGTACGCTGATCGAAGGCCCCAAGACCGCGCTGTCCGATTCAGCCGAGCAGAAGGCGATCAGTTGCCGGCGGACGCAATGAGGCGCGGGGCGCTTGCCGACGCGTGATGCAATTCCGCGCTGAATGATTTTTTGGTCTCTCACCCGTCGCTGAAAGGTGGCGCGGACACCCTGCGTGTCGCAGCCCGAGCCCGGAAATTAATCAAAAATTAATTAATAAGAATTAAGCATATCGCGTGGGCATCCCCCTTCTCGCGCCCACAAGGAGCCCCGGCCACCCCCCTCTTCGGCCGGGGCTCTTTTCTCTCCCCGCCAGCCAGACCTCTGATGAACCCCGCTTCACCCTCGCGTCGCCGCGCGATTTATGGGATGAAGAACGCGACAAACGGTATGGATCGCGCGGGGAGACGGGTCCGGAACAACGGACCGTCTGACCTCGCCGCCCTACCGATAGAGCGGGGGGAGCGGTATGATACTTACCTTTCCAGTCATCACCTTCGGGGCGATCACGATCGCGATCGGCGGCGCGGCCTTGCTGATGCCGATGATCCGGTCGGGGCTTGGGCGATCGCGCCGGCGTCGCCGATCGAAGAACCGCAAGAACCGCCCACACACGCCTCATCAGCGGATCGATCTCACGACGCCGCCCAAGCCGTCCGATACGCTGTCCGGTTCCTCCGCCGATACGGGCTAAGGTCAGTCCGGCATGGTGGCGAAGACGGCAAGACCCGGGGGGAGAACCGCCCAGTCGGGCCGGTCGCGGTCGAACAGCGCGATGGTCGGCTGGAAGAAGGACGGATCATCGAGCGAGCCGGCATAGATGGTGTGCGATTCGCTCTGCCCGACGACTCCGCCGAAGACGAGGCTGCCGCATGCCGGACATCGGTTGCGCACTGCCTCCCCGCCGCGAAAGGCGGGCGAACGGACCTGCACCGTCTCGCCGCTGAAGCGGAGCGTGTCGGCCGGAAACCCCATGAACGGGATATAGGCCGATCCCGACGCCCTGCGGCAATCGCCGCAACAGCAATAGCCGGCATAGTCTGGCGCCCCGATCGCCGTGTAGCGGAGTGCGCCGCACAGGCAGCCGCCAGTGATGGAGACGGGGTCGGGCATCGGGCGATGTTATGGATGGAGCCGGCCGGAGGCAAGCTGGCCCGGGGATCGACCTAGCGCATCAGGCCCGCGGCACGCAGCGCGTCCTCGATCACCTTCTTCACGCCGGACACCTCGGGCTGCGGGGTCGCGCTCGCCATCGGCCGGGGTTCGACCGGGGCAGGACGACCCGCGCGGGGCACGCCAGGCGCCTTGAGCGCGGCGACCGGCACGGCGTCCGCTATGCCCCAGGAAGCCGCAATCTGCTGCGTCGAGTTGACCCCTACGTCCAGCATATAGGGCATGGCCACGCCGC
>Ga0247737_1000938_pt1 | contig 12286 bp, 16 predicted proteins | sample UWRJL028104C2_FD_180937 | JGI IMG/M metagenome (GOLD analysis project Ga0247737, IMG submission 180937) | Plant litter microbial communities from Arlington Agricultural Research Station in Wisconsin, United States - UWRJ-L028-104C-2 | ecosystem: Environmental > Terrestrial > Plant litter >...
TAAGTCAAGCAGGCTCTGAGAAGAAGGTCAACGCGAGTCCACATCTTGCGAGGATGTATGGTGGAGGGGTTAAGGCGTCTGCATCCGTTAGTGGCGCCGACGGGTCAGCCCAAGAAGAGCAAGCAGGTGTCGAAGGCTGGCGATACGCATGGGAGGTAGTCAGCTTTTTGAAGAAACGAGGGGCGAAGATTCCGACCCTCGGATCTGGACCAATGGAGGATGATTGGGCACTGAGCAGCGAAGGCGAAGGCTATACGACTGGGGAAGACGGGGAAGAGCCTGTATGGGTACAGCGGTCGCATTGATTTGATAGCGTTTAGTTAGTCCCTACTTAATGATTACGATTGGAATGAAGTATGTCAATTATGGTCTAAGCGTTATGTAAAAGGCACAACTCGAACAACGTGGGCACATTGAGGTCGCTGTGATGGTGCGTGATTAGATTCTTTGTCTTCTACCCCCATGTATTCCTCCCAACAGGTCCGTAGTCCTCCCTCTCCTGCCCCTCAAAGCCTCATGTATCGTCCTCAGCATCGTTACTGGCAGCAGCAGCCAGAGCAGGTCAAGACCTTTGCCCAGACCCAGCGCGAGGCGGACGAACAGTTTTATGCGACGTTTCCAGACGCCAGACGCGCAGTCGAGGCTCAATGGCACTCTACCTCGTCGACATACTTTCCTGGCACGGACTACTACTACGCCACGCAGCTAAGCGCACCAGCAGACCTAGGGTATGGTGATAGTGGCTATATCGCGCTTGGTGGCGAGGCATCAGGGCAGGGGCAGCAATTCCAGTTCCAGCCTGCCTACCCAGAAGATATTGCTCATAATCTCAACTACGACTACCCACCGCGGACGGAGGTCACTCATCCTGTCAGTATAGCAAACACATCGCCCCAACGCCCTTTTTTGCAGCAACAACAACAGTCGCCTCACCACCAACACCACTACCAGACTTATTCAGTGCGTTTTGCACGGCATCTTATGATGCCATGGTGCTAACGAAAGAACACCGTAGATCAACCACGTTTGCCCCCCGGAAAATTTTCAAGACCCCACCCATTGCACTAGCCCAGTTCCAGCTCTCCAGCCCGCCGTTCGGATCCCTCCCCCTCAGGGACAACAAACCAATGTCAAAAGCTATTCCCATGGGTTTTCCCAACCTCCCGCGACGGAAGTAGTTGCCTCTGCATATCCAGCACAACAGTCGCCGACTGTTGCATCCCCAGTTGACAACGGGAGCAAATTCGTCGAGACCGTCCCGTATCAGCCGATTGTTGTGCCAAGCCAAACCCCTGAACGACTGGCCGCCCAGCAGCATCATCGCAGCAAGAGCCATGATCACCCCACACATCACCACTCCCCTTCCCAACGCCACCACGGTCGTGTCCCTGTCCCCTCACAGCAACCTACTGATGAAGCCAGGTCCTGGGCTGGCAGGCCTGAGCGGTCGATGCGCCTGAGCCCGCTACCAAAGCGTCCACTGGAGAAAAAGCCACCACTTGCGTGTCTCTTCTGCCGCGGTCGCAAGATCGCATGTGGCCCGCCCCTTCCTGGCAGTCCCGATCGGACGTGCAAGTAAGTCTATTTACTGCTCATATTAAGTATTTACTGACACCGTTCCACTAGCCAATGCCAACGCCGATCGTTGCGCTGCGAGTATCCATCGGAGAGTCGCCGAGGGATGAGAAAGAAGAAGACCGACGAAACCAACGACTCTGAAGAACAAGCCACTGCTGCCCCCCCTCTAATCGACCAACTTCCTCCGGCCTCGACGTCTGCCTAATCCTTTGGCCTTCTCTCGCTATCTTTACGCTATCTTTTTTGTTATCGTTGGGGGACTATTGGCTCCTTTGATGTTTAATAACTCTATCTTGTCGCTTTCGAATCTGCATTTCCTTCCTTGTCGTTTTTAACTATACCATATTGTCGTTGCAGCATCACATCTTGGAAATCGTACAACACTCATTATACTTACAACATGGGACGGCACATAGCTCGTTGCATGCGTGTCCGGTATCCCAGCAATATTAGTCATACTCACGCTTACCCATACCATATTTTTTCTTATTCTGTCCATGATCACGCTTACGAGCCCTTCTATCGACGTCGGTTGTATACATATTCATTTATTCATTCATTTGGTGTATATAGCTTGAATTTCCCCTCCAACTATAATACAATGAAATCCAGCCAGCTAATGTTAATTAAGTACATATGTGTGAGTACGATAAGGGCAACAACGAGATAATCCGATATTGTCATGATGATAGGTGCAGAGACAGGATGAGAGAAAGGTGTGGTAACAGATTGTTGCGATAAGATACATGGGGGTGTCTCAAGACCTGCGAGGAACCTTGCTGCGACGGCCCGAACGGCGAGGCGCGTCAGAAGAGTTTTCATCACCTACAAGGGCCGCGGGAGGGTTCATATTAGCGTCCTCGACAGACTCCTCAGGAAGGACTGACAAGTCAGCATGCACTCGCTTGTTCTGTCCCTTCTGCTGTTGAGCAGCACCCAACGTCGTCCTACCATCCCGCGCTGCGTAGGAGATCATCTCCCATGATGGCTCGGGGAGGACGTTCCCTTCCATAGCAGCATGTGCGAGGACGTCGCTACGGCGCTGGAGTGGCCGCTCTTGACTGGCTGATTCGTGGCCAAACTGGTTGCCGTTGCCGTTGGCAGCCGCCGCGGCAGCAGCTGCAGCTGCAGCTTTCTTTAAGGCCTCGTCTTCGTCTTTGTGAAAGGGCGAATGCTGCGCAAGCCATGGGTGTTGGAGGGCGTCGGTCAAGGACATGCGTCTGCTTGGGTCTTCCTCAAGGAGTGCTCGAATAAAATTACGGGCTGCGTAATGGGTCAATCGGTTTCTGCGAGATAAGTAGGAACTACTTACCGATTTCGGTGACTTCACAGGCCTGGAGGGTACCCCAATCGACTTGACGGAGGAGAATTCGGCTTCGAACGTCCTGATTCTCATCTTCGATGAAGGGGCTGGCATTTGCGAGCCTGGTCGGACAGTTAGAAAAAATGTAGTTCAAAAACCAAGAATCGAGCCTTACATCGAGAAAACAATGACACCAACACTCCAGCTATCAACAAGATTATCATATCCTTCTTGGTTGTTCTGTTTTATGACTTCGGGAGCAAGGTAGCTGGGAGTGCCGCACATGGTCTAGGAGATTTGAGATCTCAGATAGGCGTAACTGAGGAGCAAAGGTAAGACATACCCTCAGCATCGTCATACTGTCGACCACTTTCGCAAGGCCGAAGTCTGCCACTTTGACGACAGGCGGGTTTTCATTTGTAAGTAGAACGTTCTAAAATCCAGAAATGAGAAGTGGTTACGGAAGGTAACTTTCTGGCGTACCTCCGGCTTCAGGTCTCTGTGGGTTACTCCTCTCGAGTGAATGTACTGCATGATCAGCTATTAGTGGCAGTATTTGAAATCCAAAACTCAAGACTGACCGACATGGCATCACAGATTTGGTATGTGATGTCTTGAGCATTAACTTCGGCTGAAAAGATGGTCAAACGCGTGTCGTATGAATAGAGATAGGGAGACTTACAAAGACCATTGGACTTTAGAATATACTCTAGAAGATCACCTCCATCGATGAATTCCAGGACAAGATCTAAGTATTGGAATCAGAAAACGCACGGAGAAAGGGGAAGAGAGCTTCTTACTAATGCTATTGTCGTCCTGGAAGAAGACTTCAAAGAGCTTGCAAATGTTCTTGTGCTTCAACTTCTCCATGATGCTGATCTCGCGGGCCAAGGTGGCGTTTCGCTGCCCGGACTGACCAACACTCTTACTCGAGTTGATCATCTTGACCGCGAAGAACGTGCCGGTATTACGGTGAATAGCCTTTCGAACAGTCGCAAAAGATCCCTTGCCCAGCTCCGTTCCGAGATCATAGTGTGCGTAGAGACCTTCAGTTGGGATGCCGCCCGCGAGCTGACGGTAAACAAACCCTACGAGAGAATAATGAGAACGTGTTTTTTGAGTTCACATGAGTTTTAGGGACGCACTGTAGTCTTCCAACCCGTTGTTCTGCGGCTGAGGAACACAAGTACCAAATGCGATCTCGTTTCCCTCCTTCAAAAGACGCGATTGGCCCTTGCCGATCTTCTCGCCATTGATCTAAAAGCAATGTTGGAAAGCGGTCGCACAACGGAAGCAAGACAACTCACAAAAGTCCCATTGCTCGACTTATCCTCAACCCAGACGCAAGATCCGATGGTATCATGGCCGTCCCACGTTATAACGCAGTGTTGATTACCTGTAAATCGAAGCGTAAGTAACGGAGTAAAAGTGGCAGATGCAAGCCCTGAAGCGGTTTACTCACTAACTTTGAACCCCGGTAACACGACCTGATTCATCTCGGTGTTCCTTCCTAGGGTATAGCGAGGATGAATCTTCCAAAAGTCGATCCTGGTGAGCGCGGAAGTACAAGGCTGGAGGTATCCCCAGAGGTGGGCATCGACTGTGACTACGGGCTGCTGAGAGGCCTGTTGAGTCGATTGAGTCTGCTGATCGGATTCCTGTGAGTCTTCATACGTGAACGCGTCGCCACCGTCGTCCATGTCGTAGTTGATAGAGTCGTCCATTCTGAAGCTGGGGATGGGATAGGATTTGGGTAGAGAAAGACGAGCTTGGGCCTTTTATATAATTAACGCGTTTTCGCTCCCAATTTGGCAGTGCCACTGGAAAGCTTTGATCACGACAAATCCTTTGACAAGACGAACAATGCGATTCTCCCGAAAAATTAATGCTACAGCGCCATTAGTGTGCTTTGCCTCTACTATATACTACTAAATTACAGATCGGGGACACAGCCCTCTCGCCTTGCAGTCAGGATAAATCCAGCTAAACATGCACCTAAAAATGAGATTGTCACTTTCTGCGTAGGTCTCAAACAAAGCACCCTTGCTTACCGATTTTACACTGCCCTCCCTGACATTCCACTGAACTGGTATTCGGTATAGCGCTGCAGTCTCTTCCTCCATCGGGGTTCGGCTCTCCGTTTATTGATGAGATGACGCAGCCACCACACGACCTTTCATCAGAGTCAATTAGCAAAGTCGCTGACATTCAAAATTGAGGCGTACTCGAGATCGCTGGCCACGTTCACGCACTCATACGTTTTAGAGCGGTGGTGATTACTGGCCCGCCAGTTGAAGCCATATACAGGGCACGCTTTGTGGCCCAGTTTGGAGCATATAGGGGGATGGGCGACGCGACGTCGAGGTAGTTGGCTAGGCCCTGTATAGGGACTTGAACCAGCTGTGTTTCTTTAGAGTGATTATCTGGACAAGGGTGCTGAATACGTACGACAAGATCCATCAGCGCCCTGTGAGGAGGATCCACTTATGGCATAAGCGCCAGGTGTTGCGGAGCAGGCCCCATCGCTCGCCGCGCCTGGGTTTGAGTACGGACGTTGGTTCGAACATCTGTGCCGAATGTTAAAATCCCTAAGGGACTGAGAAATAAGGGACTTACCTCTGGCAATTCGTATTACCTGGTTGACCCTATAAACGACAGTCAGACATTTGACTCGGAAATTTGAATGTGCACTTACATTAAACCAACCAGCCGCACAGGGACAGCACCCCGTAGCGCCTTGAATATTATTGAACGTACCAGCACTACACTTGACACACGCCGATGCACCCCCTGAGGAATAAAGTCCAGGAGAACATTTCTGGGGGTTGGACAATGCGCCATTTGGGCACTGGGATCCAGCCGTACATTCAGTACAGGAAGTCGAGGCCGTACTGCTTGAGTAAGTTCCAGCGCTGCATGGAATCTCAGTAGTTGCAGCAGCTGCAGGCACATAGTACCCGGCTCTTGCGGCGGTGCATGATGAGAGACCATATTCTGCGAACAAGTGAGTTGGTGGTTGAAAGATGTCGACGAATAAATATGCCTTTGGTGAAATATCCAGGTGAACATGATGTACATGGGGGATTGCCATTCCCTGACGAGGAAAAGGTGCCTGGTGGACAACGAGAGTCGGCGCGCGGAAAGATTTGCTCGTCTGTCACCGTGAGGGTCTTAGTCGGGTTGTGAGCAGCATAAGAGTATATGGGTATTAGGATAAGAGCTGGGAGGAGTAAAGACCGGAACGCTGAGAGGTGCATCGTAGGCGAGGACTTGGCCTGGGCGCAGGTGTATAGCTGCGAAAGAGAAAAGGTTGGGGTCTCTGAAACATCGTTGGGGCACAATACATGATTTATATAGGCCTCTATTCTCCAAAATAGCGCTGAGGTCCATCAGGCCATTTTTTTGTCTAGCTTCGCGAGGCGGGTCCATTTCCATCCGACACTTGAGATCGATCGGAGAGGTTGACCATTTCAGACTCGAAGAGCCTCGAGTAGAAAGACCTACCCATTCTTGAGAGTTGTGATATTCGTAGCCCCTTCGTAGTAGAATCAGGTCAAGATTTGGAGAATAAGCAGAATCGAGTTGCAGGCCAGGGAGGCTGAAGTCAGGACGGAGACGCAGTTGTCAATTTCCAATTAAGACGCGGATCAGAATACCCTCCGGAATGATCATCGTCGCGTGATCATGGGCCCCTAAAGTCTGTGCTGACAAAGCTCAATTTCTAGATAGCACAACTATACACGCGAGACGCAGGTAACTACAGTGTCCAAGTATTTGAATGAAAGTACAAGCCTGCTATCAGGATGGAGTTGGGGTAATGTTTAACTCCTGTACCCTCGTTCCTTAAGATTGATATTACGATCTTCGTCACTTGGCAAAGACCGCATACTACCATTGCTTTCTTGTCGATATTGCTTTGGAAGCAATGAGAGACCGGCCGCGTAAGCCACGGCCAAAAGCTGTACACGTTCGAGCGGCGATTGTAAGCAATGTTGTCTGTCACGTAACAATGTCAAAGGAAGTCCACGTACAACCACCCAAACCCAGAAGAATATCCCAACTCCATCTGGCGCTGGATCTCTGCCGGTCGTCGACTCCCATTCGTGATCATACCCAGTGTGAACTTGATATAATGCGAGCGCGATTATCAACAAGCCGAACACGGCGTGGATATAGTTCTGCGGAGGACGGCGGACACGGTCTTTCTTCTTGATAAAATGGATGAAAGCTCCCAGACCACATTGGGCAAGGTATAGCACGAAGAGGGCAATCCCTGCCCGCTAAAACCGAGCATGATTGATCAGTGGGGTTAAGCGTCAAAGAAACATTTCCGTTTTTACCTTGTGGTCGTCATTGAGATGCAGTGCGCCAGCCTGGTTGACAGATGATATTCCGAGAGCGATGCCGATGATAATGGTCGGCCCAGCTGTGAAAAATAGGTAATTAGGACGACCGAGCCCGAATTGCAAGAATGAACATTACATACCGATGAGAGACTGAAGAATCCAATGACCTTTGAACCACACCGGACCAGGCACGAATGTTCTCATGTAGCGCGCTAGGAGGGCGCCCGCGGGCAGGAATAGCAGGAACCCGAGTGAGCAAAATACCGCATGGGCAATGATCACTCTCTGATATGGTAGGAGTGGAATACTGATTGTCCCAGGAGATCCTGTTGGACTCGCCGTTGGACTACTACCCCCTCCGGTTGACGTAGCGCTCAGTGACTTGGTAAGGTCGAGTTGTAGGAGCCCGTAATCAAGATGTTGGACCAGCGGCGCGTCCTGCGCGGAGGAGCCTGGATTTGTTGTGCCCAAGGCGTAGATGAGACGTTGCTTGGTGTCAGTATTGCTCTGATACTTTCGTATTAGTGTGATCCTCGAAGGAAATCAAAATGGACTGACTGGCACGTTGAACGCAAGTGTTGGGTTGGCGGCCGAGAGCTATGGTAGGGGTATTATTAGACGCGCACGTAGGATGCAGCAAGGCCAACTCACCACGAGGAGATTTGTCGCCAGAGTAGCTGTTCTTGGTGGGTTTGAGTCGACTGTGGGCATAACCTCGGCGCGCGCTTGTCGTTGGGATATTGTTGCAGTGCCGTCGTTGTTCATCCACATAATGACCATAGGGGTATTGGGCATTTGGCTTCCAAAGCCTCTGTATGTCGCGCGTGAGCGGGCCATACAGATTCTAGAGCAGTTTCGAGAGCTTACATGGCCATCCAGCCAACCCTCGGCGCGTTCTTGCTTGTAAGCACATCTTAGAAAGGTTGAACAATCGCAACCGTGGTTTGAGGCGTCGTACTCACAGCTCGTCGTCGAACCATTTACAGTAGCTGCAACACACAGCATCTGCAGTCCATTAGAACACGAACGAGGATTTAAAAGGCATAGACCCACCGAGCCGCACGTTGAATCGCCCTTAAGAGGAGCGTCCTGCCTAGCATAGAGTGCCTGGAAAGACGTGAGCGCATGTAACCACAATCGTGCGATTAATTTTGCACTTACAGGTGGTGAATCATTTGCCCAAGCGCATGCACTGAGGAACAGAGAAATGCATGCTAGGGAGAGGTACCCCATGGTGGAGAATGAAAGGATATGAGAGTATAACGAATAGTCTTTATTATAACGCTATTCGGAGATGCCTCCTGATCCGTCAAAGCGCTGTAACCAAGAAGGCAAAGCACAACGATGTCAAAACTATTGACATAATGGACTGCGGACGGGGCTGTACACGATTATTGGATTTACCAGGAAAGTCATGATATTCACAGGTGGTGTGGGTCAAAAGAGCTGCGAAGCAACTTGTATTACACGGTCCAACCAGAGCGTCTGACTTATCGATATGTACATGTCCCATTCAATTAAGCTACATGATCGATGTACCCTTGGCTTTCTGCGAGAGGCAAAAACAACATGTCGAATTCGTCCGCTGTTTGCCCGATGACCCCAAACGCGTCCTGAAGCGTTCGTCCAAGCAACTCGAGCTCCATCGTAACACCCTTCATTGTCAAGGCGTACGCAAAGAATAGTAGTTGCCGAGAAACCTTCACATCGCGATTTTTCACAACATCCAATTTGCGGATGGCTTCGACCTTGGATGGGAATTGGTTAATTTGATTATGTCACAAAAATTTCCGCGCTCACTAGTCGCAGCCTTGACTTCTCGACGGGCGGCAGGTAGGGTGGAAGCGGGGCTTTCAGGCGGAACGAAGCGGCAAGCGTCGAGAAGCTCAGCATGATGTTTCCAACCATCTCTCGCCGTTCCTTGTTCACCGGTAAGATAAAATCTTGCCGAACGCTCTATAAGCACGATCAACTATCAGGTGTCGAAGGCGGTGTCTCGGAGGACTTACGGTATACCTATGAGAATCGATGACCGTTGTTAGCATTAATTCCTGAGGTACGGCATTCTCTACCCACCATTCTTCCCGCGTTGTAACGCAGCGCATACTGTGCAATTTGTCGAGAATGGTCTGTAAGCTGATCAAGATTTGCCGATACATATCTACTGGGAAAGGCCCTTTCAAACGAGGTTCATGCTGTGCTTGAGCCAAGAGGCTTTGCAATTCGATCAGCTTGATTTGTAAATGCAACTCCCTTATCGTCCCATATGAGTCAAAAGAAGAAAGAAAAATTAACAGAGAAGACAAACATTGCCATGAATTCGTGAACCGAATTCGATAAGCGTGTGCGCTGGACATGCCTGGATTCGCGTGAAGAGCTTCCTGGAACAGCCTCCACTTCCTGGTATTCAGGTGCAAATGAATTGGATGCCACTAGCCGCGTATACAGCCAACCCATGTTCAAACAAAATCTTGGGTAACGTCAGTAATATACTAGCGACAAATCGAGCGAATCGTGACTCAACTCGCTTAGAGATTTGCTCAATTCCCGTCGCGCTTCAGCAGGCCACCAAAACCTGGAGACGAATGCTGCCCACAGTATGCCGGCCGTGACTGCGAGCGCACGATGGAGACCAATATCGATGACGTCCGAGTCAATTTGTCTAAGATTATAGCTGGTGGGGAGTGAGCGATATTCGGGCCATGCTGAAGAGGGCCGGTTGCATACCAGTAGAGACATGTGAGGTTGTAAGTCAGAAGAACGAAACGCGACGCTGAAAGGTACTGCGGTTTGGCAACAGCGTAGTAAAAGCATGGCAAGGAGAAGGCAAAACCGAAGAGAGAAAGTACAATGGCATTTTCCGGAAATAGCGAATAAACACCAATTGCAACAGCCGCACCGAACCTAAATGAAAGGTCTGTGGGACGCAAATTGAGGGAATAGGGTTGGAGGACCCACAGTGTACCAAGCAACCGTTGAATGCTGAGATAATTTGTCTGAAAGAAATTTGTATTGGGTTCAACACCTTTGCACTCAGAACGCGCACTAGACTTACCGCCCCGATGGTTGGTGATATGACCACAAAAAACTATAGGGAGTTGCTTAGTATCTAGCAGAAGATGTAATATCGGGGACGCACTGAAATCAGGGCCCAGTCGCCCCAATAAGCAACAAATGTATGTCGAGTAGCGTCAATGAAAGCCGGGGATGCAAGAAGCGCTGTAGCCATTCCTGCCTTGATTGCGTACTTGGTATCCCTCTCCTTCAATCGCTTGCCTATCGTCCATAGCGTCTGGTTGACTTTACCCCAGAAACTTAACTTGTCGCGACTCGGTGTCTGAAGCGTATCAGGCGCGTGAGGTCGTATCTTCGGGAAAGAAGGGTGGGCGAGCCTATGCTGAGGGATCATGTAGGCTGGGTATGGAATGATCAGTTGCCGGTCGTGCCTGATGATCAAATTGTACGCACCGAGACTTTTCCTGATATTGAGTGGTTTGCGTCGGATCCCAGGGGGTTTGCGTCGGAAAAGACTCTTGATGGAATCTCCAGCCCAGCTCATCAGCCTGATAGGCCATAGAGTCCTATGCAGTAGGTGTTGATGGTAACAATATATCCGTTCTACAGCGTCGACGAGAGATATCAATTCTTTAGCGAATTCTTCGAGGGTAAAGATAAAACTTTGTGCAGACATGCATCAGTAACGCCCAACTTGCCATCAGCAGGAACTTACAAGTAGACCAGAAAAATATTTTCACTGTTGTTTTCAGTGACCGAATTGTGCGCCTCTGCGCTCCCAGAGGCCCCTGGATGGCCAAGTGGATTTATGTCGCTCCGTCGGTACAGTCGCATAACGGCATGATTTGAGGTACTCTCGAATCGTGTCAATGCCGCTTCGATATTGTCCACTAATTCCGAAAACTCATGGGGTTCAATGACTCTTGCTTTCCGGGATTCGTCTTGAGATTGCTGGCAGACCTTGCGCAATCGAGCTAAAGTTGACGTGGATGCCGACTAGATATCGATGAGCGTTGCCGGTAGAAGCAATGGAAGAGTTAAGACCTACAGACAATGCCCGAAGTGGGGGACCCAGCTCCTCAACCAAGTCTCCAAACATGGAAGCAGCGGCGCTCAGCAGAACTTGTTCATCTTCAACTTCGGGCTCTTCACCAGATATCGATACCCCTGATGCTTGCCTCTGGGTCTCGCGCCTGACTCCTGCCTTTGTTAGGTCGTACTGAAGACGTGTGCCACTACGTAGGCCGTTCAGATGCTGTGCAAGACGATTGAGACAGTCGACAGCATCCTCGTAAGAACGTTTGCCAGAGATGTTGGAATAGCCCGCTATGTTACCATTATCGCCATCCCCTTCGCCTGCTCGAGTGAGCGACCATTCACTTTTGGCTTCGCGAAGATTCTTCTGTAGAGTCGTGAAACTACTTTGGTGGTTGTCTACAGCCCGCTGCACCTTTTCAAGGTTCATGATGTGCGATCCAGTATCATTCTCCAAGAGGAAAATTCTCGTGATCATTGGCAGAAGGGTTGAGAATGAGTCGAGGGTTTGAATCATGCTGGTCTGAAGATTGGAGATGGCGTTTTGAGGCCAGAGAAGGTAGCAAATGACATTGGATATGGCTGACCCAATTCCAATGATTGTAGTCACTTGCAGCAACGTTTCTAGTCCACCTTCTTTGACGATGCTAATGAAAAGTCAGAGAACTGCGTCGAAACCAAGCAGAAGGTACACATACACAACGAAAATGATGATGATGGTCATGCTACATGCTGGACCTGGTTCAGGACGAGAAGGGTATATTCTGTAGTGTTCCTGACATACCAGTATTAAACGAAGGATTCGCCTGTTCACAAACTCATAAGTAGGAGCCCACAAAACAAACCTCCGAGTACTCACCATCCATACTTTCATCCACGCCAGTGCCCCAATACTCAACGCAATCCATGCGATTGCAATGAAGTCTCCTAGCCATTCCCAACCTGGCTGCTGCTCTAACCACCAGAACATAGTCATGGAAGCAAGGCAGACGAAAGACGCATATACCAA
>Ga0247737_1000939_pt1 | contig 12284 bp, 12 predicted proteins | sample UWRJL028104C2_FD_180937 | JGI IMG/M metagenome (GOLD analysis project Ga0247737, IMG submission 180937) | Plant litter microbial communities from Arlington Agricultural Research Station in Wisconsin, United States - UWRJ-L028-104C-2 | ecosystem: Environmental > Terrestrial > Plant litter >...
AGGCCGCGCGCATGGGCGATCAGCCGTTCGAACCAGGCCAGCTTGTACGAAAACTTCGGCCCCGGTTGTGGATTGCCGTTGGGCAGGTACAGGCACCCGACCAGCACCCCGTTCACCGCCGCCTCGAGATAGCGGCTCTGCGCATCCTTCGGATCGCCGGGCAGGGCGCGGCGCGTAACCACGGGCGGCGCGTCGCGGCTCAGGATCGCCACCCCGTTCCAGCGCGCCTCCCCGACCCAGGCGGCGTGATAGCCGGCGTCGCGGATGGCCGCCTCGGGGAACTTGTCCTGCGGCGCCTTCAGCTCCTGCAGACAGGCGACGTCGGGCTTCGTCTCCTCCAGCCACTGAAGCAGGTTCGGCAGCCTCGTGTTGACGCCGTTGATGTTGAAGGTCGCGATCCGCACGGGGTCTAGAACGCCCGCGACAGCTCCACGATCCGCTTCACCAGCGCGCTGTCCGGATCGGCCAGAGGGTCCAGTACGGTGAAATGGTTCAGGCCCGGCAGGGCCTCGAACCGCGTCTCCACCCCCTTTCCACCCCAGAAGTCCGCCATGTCCCGCGACTGGCGCACGAACTCGCTCGTCTCGGCCCCGCCGACGACGCAGTCCAGCACCGTCCCGCCCGGCGTCGATCCGTTCGGCACGGGCCAGTGAATCGGCGACAGGGCCGCCGCCTCCCGCGTATCCAGCCGCAGCGCCACGTTCAGCGACGTCGGGATCAGCGGTTCCAGATCGAACAGGCCCGAGATCGCGACCGCCGCCGACGCCCGGCCCTCCGACAGCATGCAGGCCGCCAGATGCCCGCCCGCCGAATGGCCGAACACCACCGGCCGCCTGCCGGTCCGCGCGCGGATCAGCTCGACCGCGTCCCGCGTCTGGCTGACGATCTTCCCCAGCCGCACGTTCGGACACAGGTCGTAGGACGGCACGGCCAGGCTGATCCCGTGTTTCAGGAATGCCGGCGCGACCCAGCTGAACCAGGATTTGTCGAGCGCCTGCCAGTATCCGCCGTGGATGAAGATGGCGATCGGCGCGTCCGACCCGGCCTCGAACAGGTCCATGACCTCGCGCTCGCCGGATCCATAAGGAAGGGCGAGCGGGGGATGAGCCGCTCGTGCGGCCTCGGCGTCCGCCTTCCATCGCGCCATGACGACGGGGTGATCCGGCACGGCCGCGCGGTTGTTGTATTCCGCTTCGAGATCGAGGGGCTTATCGCTCACGTCCGCATCCGCTACTCAAGCCCGCGAACACCGGAGCCCACGACCATGATGACCGCCATCTTCGTCTTCATCAAATGCGAGCTGGGCCACGCCAACGACGTCGCCGCCGACATGGTCGACAATGTCGAGAATGTCTCCGAGGTCTATTCCACGTCGGGCCAGTACGATCTGCTCGCCAAGTTCCAGCTGCCGAAGGAAATGGACATTGGCACCTTCGTGACCAAGTCGGTCCAGACCCGGCCCCACATCCGCGACACCTTCACCGTGATTACGTTCTCGCCCTTCCTGCCGACGAAATAAGTCGCATAAGCTGACGCCGCGTCACGGTGGCGTCTCCAGACTGATCGCTGCTAACCTGTCCGCCTGAGACGCGGGCACAGGCGTCGGGGAGCGAACCATGGCCGATCTGGAAACCTTCCGCGCCGAGACGCGCGCCTGGCTGGAGGCGAACTGCCCGGCCGAGTGCCGTGGCCCGCTCGACGATGACGAGGACCGCGTCTGGGGCGGTCGCAACCCCGAGTACAAAACCCCGGCCCACAAGCAGTGGATGGACGTCATGGCCGCGCGCGGCTGGACCGCGCCCCAGTGGCCGACGGAATACGGCGGCGGCGGGCTCGATCGCGAACAGGCCAAGGTTCTGGCGTCGGAGATGCGTCGCATCGACGCCCAGATGCCCCTGTCGTCCTTCGGCATCTGGATGCTGGGCCCGGCCCTGCTGCAGTTCGGGACCGAGGAACAGAAGAAGCGCTTCCTGCCCGAGATCGTGCGCGGCGAGATCCGTTGGTGCCAGGGCTATTCCGAGCCCGGCGCAGGCTCCGACCTGGCCGCCGTCCAGACCCGCGCCGAGGACAAGGGCGACCACTGGATCATCAACGGCCAGAAGATCTGGACCTCCTATGCCGACAAGGCCGACTGGATCTTCTGCCTGATCCGCACCGACCCCGAGGCGCCCAAGCATCTGGGCATTTCCTTCGTCCTGTTCGACATGGCCACGCCCGGCGTGACGACCAAGCCGATCGAACTGATCTCCGGCAAGTCCGCCTTCTGCGAGACCTTCTTCGACGACGTCCGCGTCGAGAAGGAAAACCTGATCGGCACGTTGAACCGCGGCTGGGACGTCGCCAAGGCCCTGCTGGCTCACGAGCGCACCATGATCGGCGCCGTCGGCGACATGGGCCGTCCGATCAGCCAGGTCGCCGCCGACTCCATCGGTCTGGACGAGGCGGGCCGTCTCGACGAGCCGATGCTGCGCGCCAAGATCGCCGAGCTGGAAATCGACGCCGCCGCCTTCCGCCTGTCGATGGAGCGGGTCGGCGATCAGGTGAAGGCCAAACAGGTCTCGCCCGCCATCGCCTCCATGCTGAAATACTACGGCTCGGAACTGAACAAGCGCCGCCACGAACTGGCCATGGCGGCCGGCGGCTCGGACGCCCTGGAGTGGGAAAGCGACCGTTCGCAAAAGGGCACCCCCGCCCGCGACTGGCTACGCACCAAGGCCAACTCGATCGAAGGCGGCACCTCCGAGGTGCAGCTGAACATCATCGCCAAACACCTGCTTCAGCTGCCGGGAGCCTGAGCCATGCCCCTGATCCTCACCGAAGAGCAGACCATGTTGAAGGACGCCGCCGACGGCTTCCTCAGCGAAAACGCGCCCATCTCTCACTTCCGCAAGCTGCGGGATACGAAGGACGCCGACGGCGTCTCGCGCGACCTGTGGAAGGCGTTCGGCGAGATGGGTTTCGCCGGCGTCATCATCCCAGAGGAGCACGGCGGCTCCGGCCTCGGGGCTGTCGAGGCGGGCATCGTGGCCGAGGGGCTCGGCCGCACCCTGACCCCGTCGCCCTTCTTGGGCTCGTCGATCCTGGCCGCTCGCATCCTGATCGACGCGGCTTCGGCCGATCAACAGGCCGCCTGGCTACCCCGGATCGCGGCCGGTGAAGCCATCCTGTCCCTCGCTCTCGACGAGGGTCCGAAACACCAGCCCAGCCGCATCGCCACGACGGCGGAGCGCAGCGGCAACGGCTTCAAGCTGAACGGCGCCAAGGGCTTTGTGCTCGACGGTCATATCGCCGACGCCCTGATCGTGGCGGCGAAGACCGACGCCGGCGTGACCCTGTTCCTCGTCGATCCGAAGACCTCGGGCGTCGAGATCGAGCGCACCGTCATGGTCGACGCCCACAACGCCGCCCGCGTCACCCTGACCGATGTCCAGGTCGATGCCGACGCCGTCATCGGCGACGTCGATGCGGGCGAGGCGGCGCTTGAGGGCGCGCTGAACCTCGGCCGCGCCTGCGCCGCCGCCTGCCTGACCGGCGCCGGCGACCAGGCCTTTTTGACCACGGTCGAGTACCTGAAAACCCGCAAACAGTTCGGCAAGCTGATCGGCGAGTTCCAGGCCCTGCAACACCGCGCCGCCCATCTGTTCACCGAGCTGGAACTGGCCAAGGCGGCGGTTCTCGGCGCCCTGCAACGCCTCGACGCCGGCGCGCCGAAAGCCGACCTCGCCGTCTCCGTCGCCAAGGCCAAGGCCGGCAAGGTCGCCGAACTGGCGGTGCAGGAAGCCGTCCAGATGCACGGCGGCGTCGGCATGACCGACGAGTTCGACGTCGGCCTCTACATGAAGCGCGTCCGCGTCCTGAACGAACTGCTCGGCGACGCCGGCTTCCACGCCGAGAAACTGGCAAGGGCGGGTGGGTACTGATCCCCCATCCCTCTCCCCGTGCGGGAGAGGGAGATCGCGCACGGCGGCGAAGCCGTCGTCCTGGCGCGGTCGGGTGAGGGGTCACACTTTCCGCTGAAGTGAGCGGATCGAGCGACGACTTTCGACGTCGGCGTGGCCCCTCATCCGTCAGCCTTCGGCTGCCACCTTCTCCCGCAAGGGGAGAAGGGTCCACTCTGCGCGAACCGCCTCGTCCGTCTCGCCCGCCAGTAGGGCATTCCTCAGTTTGCCGAACGCCTCCTCCCCCATCAGCCGCGACAGCGCCCACACCGCCGCTCCCCGCACCAGCGGCGATCCATCATCCAGCAGCCGTTCCGCGCTCGCGACCAGAGCGGCGTCCCCGCTGTTGCCGATCGCATAGAGGACGTTGCGCACGAACCGGTCGCGCCCGATCCGCTTGATCGGGCTCCTGGAGAACAGCACGCGGAAGGTCGGATCATCGAGCGCCGCCAGATGCTCCAGGCGCGGACTGACCGAGGCCTCGCGCGCCATCAGCCTGGTCTCCCGCGAAGCCGCCGCGAACTTGTTCCATGGACAGACCGCCAGACAGTCGTCGCAGCCATAGATCCGCGACCCGGTCAGCGCCCGGAACTCCACCGGCCACGGCCCCGCGTGCTCGATCGTCAGATAGGACAGGCACCGCCGCGCATCGATCTGGAACGGCGCGGGGAAGGCGTTAGTCGGACAGGCGTCCAGACAGGCGGTGCACGACCCGCAATGCTCGACCTCGGCCGAATCCGGCTCGATCTCGGCGGCGGTCAGGATGACGCCGAGGAACAGCCACGACCCGTGATCGCGGCTCAGCAGATTGGTGTGCTTGCCCTGCCACCCCAGCCCGGCCCGCTGCGCCAGCGGCTTCTCCATCAGTGGGGCGGTGTCGACGAACACCTTGACCTCGGCGCCCAGCCGCGACGCAAGTTGACCGGCCAAGGTCTTCAGCCGTCCCTTGATGACCTCGTGATAGTCGTCGCCCCGCGCATAGACGGAAATATACCCCGCCGACCGATCGGCCATCTCCGGCAGGGGATCCGCCTCAGGGCCGTAGTTCATGCCGAGCACGATGGCGGTCCTGGCCCCGTCCCACATGGCCGTCGGATGGGCGCGTCGCTCCAGCGTCGTCTCCATCCAGCCCATCTCGCCATGCCGACCGGCCTCGACGAAATGGGCCAGCCTCTCGCCGGCGGACCATGGCTCGGACGCCGACGCGAACCGGCACACGTCGAACCCGAGTTCGGCGGCCTTCAGGCGGAGGATGTCGCGGAGGTCTGTCACCGCGCGCTTCTAGCCTCTTTCGTCATTCCGGGCGAAGCGTAGCGAAGACCCGGAACAGGGCGGCGCCGCAGCGAAGCGAAGGCGAAATGTTTCAGCGCATGCATGTGTGACAGGTTCGCGCTCTCGCGCGCCGCCTTGTTCCGGGTCTGCGAGGCTCCGCCTCTTCGCCCGGAATGACGAACAGTCAGAAATCCAGGTCCGCGTAGTGCGGCGCGGGGGCCAGACCCTGGAACCGGTCCGCCAACAACGGCCGGAAACACGGCCGCGACTTGATCTTCATGTACCAGGTCTTCAGCCCCGGCCAGTTGGCCCAGGACACTTCCCCGAAATAGTCCAGCGTCGACAGATGCGCCGCCGCGACGATGTCCGCCTGCGACAGACGCCGCCCGGCGAACCAGTCGCGTCGCGCCAGCAGCCCGTCGAACACCGCCAGATGATGTTTCAGCGCCTCGCGCCCTTCCCGCAGCATCCGCGCCTCGGGCGGACCGAGGCGGAGCAGCGGCTTCTCCATCCGCTCATGCAGCAGGACGGCGTTGACCTCGTCGGTGAAGCGGCGGTCGAACCAGGCGGTCAGGCGGCGGGCCTCGGCGCGCTCGGCGGCGTCGGCGGGCATCAGCAGCGGCGTCTTCTGCCCGTCCTCGATCCAGCCGAGGATGGCGCCGAGCTCGCACAGGGTCAGGCCCTCGACCTGGAGCACGGGCGGCATGCCGGACGGGTTCAGGTCGCCGACGGGGCAGTCGGCTTCCCACGGGCGCACCAGCACCTCGGTCCACTCGATGCGCGCCTCGCCGAGCGCCAGACGCGCGGCGCGGGACCCGGGATCGAAGGGGAAATGGAACAGGACGTTCGCCGACATGGGTTTCGTCTGCACCGAGCGCCGTTAAAGCCCCGTTTACGCTAAAGGCGAAGCTGTGACCGGAACCGAGGGCGCGGTGGGCCCACGCGGATCGGCGTGGATCAGGACGTCGGCTCCGGGGAAGGCGGCCTTCACCCGGTCCTCGGCGGCGGCGACGATGTCGTGCGCGGCCTCGAACGACAGGGTGCGATCGAGATCGACATGCATCTGGGCGATGATCCGGTTACCGGACATGCGGGTGCGCAACTGATGCACCCCGCCGACCCGCGTGTCCGACAGGACGGCGTTGGTCAGGGCGATGCGGTCGGCGTCGGACGCCTCGCGGTCGAGAAGCTGGTCGCCCGCGCCCTTCAGCAGGCCGAAAGCGCCCCAAAACAGCCAGACCGCCACGACCAGACCGGCCGCCGCGTCCAGCCCCGGCGCGGCCAGCCAGGCCCCGGAGGCGACGCCGATCAGCACGACCCCGCTCGACGCCAGGTCGGCGGCGTAGTGGGCCCGGTCAGCGGAGACCGCCAGCGACCCCGACGCCCTCAGGGACCGGGTCTGGAGCCAGACCAGCAGACCGGTCAGCAAGATGGAGATGACGATCACGCCGGTCGCCCACGGCCCGCCCGTCACCGGCCGGGGATCGAACATCCGGTGCAGCGCCTCCCAGCCGATGAAGACGGCCGAGGCGAAGACCAGCCCCGCCTGCACCAGCGCCGCCATGGCCTCGCCCTTGCCGTGACCATAGCGGTGGTCCGCGTCGGCGGGCGCGGCGGCCCAGCGCACGGCGTAGAAGGTGGTCAGGGACGCGATCAGATCGAGCGACGAATCGGCCAGCGAGGCCAGGATCGACACCGACCCCGAAGCGCCGAGGGCGAAGGCCTTCAGCGCGATCAGAAGCACGGCGACACCGACCGACAGGCCGGTGATCTGGCGCGTCGACAGGGTGGCGACGGAGCCCCACGGTCCCGGGTTGGGACCGGATTTCGGAGCGGGTTCAGGCGAAGGCGTGACGGGGGAGGTCATTAACGCCCTTTTCGCTGATCGCCCGTGAGTTGCCAATGGAGGACGAAACACAGACCCGCGTTAGGCTTGCGGTCATGAAAGCGCCCCATGGTGCGCGTCGATTAACCGTGACGGGACGGGGACTTGCAGCGATGACGCCAGGCGTTGGCGAGCGGGACGGGGAGACGGCGGATCGATGGATCCCCCGCGCCGAGGTTCTGTCGCTGCTGGGCGTCAAGACCCAGACCCTCTACGCCTATGTCAGCCGGGGCCGGATCACGGCCCGCCCCGACCCCAGCGATCCGCGTCGCAGCCTCTACGCCGCCGCCGACGTCGCCCGCCTGAAGGGCGCGAGTTCGGGCGAGGCGGCCGGCGTGGTCGTGCCGTTCGAGCCTCCGGCGGTGAAGGGCGAGGCCCTGGTCCAGTCGACGGTCAGCCTGGTCTCCGACGGACGCCTCTACTATCGCGGCCGTGACGTCGCCCACTGGGCTCAGAGTGCGACGCTCGAGGAGACGGCCCGCCTGCTGTGGGACACGGGCGAGACCAATCCTTTCGCCGGCCTCGGTGTCCGCGTCGATTCGGCCGGCGGCGCCTCGCATCGCGCCCGCCTGTTCGCCGCCCTCGCCCGCCGCGCCGAAGAGGCCCCGTCCTCGACCGGCCGCAGCCCTGAAGCCTTGAAGGCCGAGGCGGCCCTCGCGATGAACGAGGTGGTCGACGCCGTGGCCGGTCCCGGCCCGCGCCTGTTCTTCCACCAGCGTCTGGCGCGCGGCTGGAAGATGCTGGAGCGCGACAGCATCCATCTGCGCCGCGCCCTGGTTCTGGCCGCCGACCACGATCTCGACTACGCCGTCCTGGCGACCCGGGCGGCGGCGTCGGGCGGCGCCTCTCCGGCCGGAGCGGCCTTCGCGGGGCTCGCCACCGCTGCGGGTTCGCCCATGGCGCTGACCCTGACGCGGGCTATCGCCTATGTCGCCGAAGCGCGGCGCGACCCCGCGGGCGCGGCCCAGCGACGCATGATCGACGAAGGCGCCATCCCCGGCTTGGGCGGCGACGCCTTCCCGCATGGCGACCCGCGCGCCGAGGCGCTGCTGGCCCTGGCCGAACTGCCCAACGACCTGACCGCCGTGATCCGCGAGGCCGAGGCGGCCAGCGGCCAGCGCGCCGGCTTCGCCATGGCCCTGGCCATCATGGCGCGCCGTCTCGACCTGCCCCGCGACGGCGCCTCCGATGTCCTGCTGATCGGCCGCCTGACCGGTTTGATGGCCCATGCGCTGGATCAGATCATCGACGGCTCGCCTATCCGGGCGCGCCTGCGCTATGTGGGTCCGAGGCCGGGCGGCGAGTGACCCTGCCGTAAAGCGGGGACAACCATGGCGGACTGGATCGCGGCGATCATCCTGGGGCTGGTCGAGGGGCTGACCGAGTTCATTCCGGTCTCCTCCACGGGCCATCTGCTGCTGACCAAGAGCCTGCTCGGCCTGCCCAACGAGCCGTGGGACACCTTCATCGTCATGATCCAGCTGGGCGCGATCCTGGCGGTGGTCGCCCTGTATTTCGCCCGCCTGTGGAAAGTGCTGATCGGCCTGCCGTCCAAGGATCCCTCGGCACGCCGCTTCGCCTATTCGGTCCTGCTGGCCTTCTTCCCATCCGCGCTCGTGGGCCTGCTGCTGCACGACTTCATCAAGGCCGTGCTGTTCAACCCGACCATCGTCTGCGTCAGCCTGATCGTCGGCGGCGTCGCCCTGATCGCGCTCGAGCGCTGGGCGCCCCAGCCGAAGGAGCATGACGCCATGACCTTCTCGCTGAAGACGGCTCTTGGCGTGGGTCTGTTCCAGTGCCTGTCGATCATCCCCGGCGTATCGCGTTCGGGCGCCACCATCGTCGGCGGCCTCTTGCTCGGCGTCGACAAGCGGGCGGCGGCGGAGTTCTCCTTCTTCCTGGCCATCCCGACCATGGTCGGCGCCTTCGCGCTGGATTTCTGGGAGAGCCGCGACCTGCTCGTCGGCGACACCGTCACCCTGATCGCCATCGGCTTCGTGGTGTCCTTCATCAGCGGCCTGTTCGTTGTCAGGACGATGCTGGACTTCGTGACGAAGCACGGCTTCACGCCGTTCGCCTGGTGGCGGATCGCCATCGGCGCGGTGGGGCTGGCCCTGCTGCAGTCGGGCCTGATCACCTGAGGCTTGTCAGCCGGCGTTCGGCGGGCGCAAGCTGAGGCCATGAGCACCCAGCCCGCCGACGGCGAACGCTTCGCCTCGTTCGAAGCCTTCTACCCGTACTATATCCACGAGCATTCCAATCAGGTCTGCCGCCGCATCCACATCGTCGGCTCGGCGCTGGTGCTGGTGGCCGCCGTGCTCGGGATCTTCGTCAGCGCCTGGTGGTTCCTGGCCATGCCGCTGATCGGCTACGGCTTCGCCTGGGTCGGCCATTTCTTCTTCGAGAAGAACCGCCCCGCCACGTTCAAATACCCGCTGTGGAGCCTGATGGGCGACTGGCGGATGTTCTTCGAGACGATGAGCGGCAAGCGCCGGTTCTAGTCGCGGACCCGGGTTAGCCGGGCGTGGTTGCGAAAGCGCCAGGCGTCGTCGGCGGCGCCGACCGGGCGCACCTCCTTGACCGTCAGCAGGACGTCGCCGTCGCGAGTCTCGGTGACGCGGATGTCGGCGGGGGCGTCGTCGTCCTCGCCGGTTTCGGCATAGATCAGGGTCCAATGGGTGGGGTCGACGAAGGCGCTGACGCGAACGGTTTCGGTCGAGAGCTCTGGCGTTCCACCAGCCCGGAAGCTGGTCGAGGTCGAGGCTCCAGCACCGGGATCGTCCAGGCTGATCGTCGTGATCCAGACGGGCTTTCCGGGGCCGTCGTCGAACAGGCTTTGACGGATCAGGGTCGCGCCGTCGCCAGGCGTCGCGATGGTGGTGGCGACCGGCACCTCCTGAAGCTGGTCGGTCTGGTAGTCGCGATAGCCGAGCGCCTCGGTCCAGCGGCCCGCCAGGCCCAACCGTAGCTCTGTCGCGGTCGGCGCCTCCTGCGCTCGGGCGACGACGGCCAGGGTCAGGCTCAGAAGGAGCGCGGTCAGCAGCAGGCGAAGGGTCATGATCGGTCTCCGGATCAGGCGTTGAGGATGCGGGCGGTCGCGGCCGCCATCTGGGAATCGCGGCCGTCTGCGATGTCGGCGGCGGTGGTCGGCATGAACACGTCCGGATCGATGGCCGCATCCGGCTGGGGCGTGTCGGGGAAGCTGGCGATCAGCGGCAGGTCGATCTCGATTCGCGACGTCGGCAGCCGCAGGAAGAAGAAGGCGCCGCCGTTGATGCCGCGACGGTTGCCGCCGGTGGTCGAGCCCAGCAAGGTCGCGAGCCCTGTGTCCTGCACCGTCTGGGCGAACTGGAAGGTGGCGGACGAATTTGACGCGTCGCACAGGACCACGACGGGGGCTGCAAACCGACGCCCCTGTGGTCGGATGACCGTTGCCTCGTCGCCGTCGTCGTAACGGGTCAGGCGATAGAAGCCGCGTTCGTCTGGCCCGACCGCCTGCTCGCCCCAGTCCAGGAACGACCGGTCCCAGGTGTCGAGGTGGGGATGAAGGTCGTCGGGCGCGCGGCGGTAGCGAACGAAGCGCTGGGTGCGCGACAGGGGCAGGTCGCGCTCGATCAACCGGCTGAGTATGACATTGCCGCAGTCCTCCCCGCCCTCGTTGCCGCGTAGATCGACGATCAGCCCGCGCGCGCCGTCGCCCGTCAGGTCGTCCATGACTCCGCCCAGCCAGGTCTCCCAGGCGAAGTCTGAGTTGTAGAGCGCCCAGCCGGGCATGGTCAGGCGGACGACGCCGTCTGCGCCCTTGTCGAGCTTCCAGGGATTGGCGCCGCCTTCGGGCTGAAGTCCTCTCGGCGCGGTCGCCCTGCGCTCGGCCAGGGTCAGCAGGCCGGCGCGAACGATGCGACCCTCCGCCAAGGTGAAGGCGGCGACATCGCGGATCGGCAGGACCAGCGGCAGATGGATGTCAAAGGTCTCGTAGCCGTCGTCGCCGCGCACCTCCATCAGGCTGACGCGCTTGGCGTCGCTGGCACCGTCGGCGCGGGCGAGCGGCAGGAGGCGGGCGAGAATCTCCGACGTCGCGACCCCATCGACGGCCGTGATCTGGCTGCCGCGCGGAAGCAGACCCTCGGCGGTGCGGTCCTCCGTCACCACCATCCGTCCGTCGATCCAGACGAAGCGGAAGGGGACCAGCGACCGGTCCGGATACATCTGCGCCACCACGGCGTCGCTTGAGTTGTAGGGGCTGGGATAGGTGTGGCCGCAGCGGATCGAGGCGGTCACCCGCGTCAGAGCCGCGAACCGGTCGCGGAACGACCCCGGCTGCGCCCATTCGTGCGCGAGCCGGTCGAGACGCCCGGTGATCTGGACGGGGGTGGCATAGCGATGGAGGCCGGGATGCATCGTCTCCCACGCGTGGCGCAGAACGCCCACGTCCGAAGACCAGTCCACGCCGATCGCGGCGTCCGCACGGGTCGGCGACAGGGCGGCCAGGCCGAGGCCGCCGGCAGTCTGCAGCAAGCGGCGACGAGAGAGGGTGTGCATGGACGGGCGGCTCCGGGTTCTGGGGTCACCCTGCACCGCCTAGCCCGGCGCGCGCCTCAGTTCCGCGTCGGGCGCTGAAAAATCATGATCTGAGACGCGACGATAACGCGACGGCGCGACGCCGTAGCGGGCGCGGAAGGCGCGGTTGAAGCTGGCCTTTGAACTGAACCCGGCGTCGAAGGCGAGCGCCAACAGGTCCTCTCGCGAGCCCGCGTCGAGGGCGGCGGCCACGGCCTCGGCGCGCAGGCCGTTGATCCACGCCGAGAAGTTCAGACCCAGGCCCTGGTTGATCGCGCGCGACAGCCGGCCGGTGTTGGTGGCCAGCCGACGGGCGAGGACGGGCAGACTGAGCTCCGGCTCGCGCTCCCAGCCCGCCTCCCGCACCCGGGCGTCGAAGTCGGCGGCGACGGCGGACCAATCGGGTCCGGCCGAGGCCTCGCCGGCCGACGGCGGCGCCGGAACGGGGAAGCGCAGGGCGGCGTGTCGCCAACCCTCGACGCCGAGATAGAGGCCGATCCCCGCCAGGGCGAGATACAGGCCCGTCTCCTGGAAATAATCGATGCCGCCGCTGATCCAGTCCCAGACGGTGAAGGCGGCGTAGGTGGCCAGGACGGCGACCAGGGCGACAATGACCTGGCTCAGCCAGA
>Ga0247737_1000940_pt1 | contig 12281 bp, 9 predicted proteins | sample UWRJL028104C2_FD_180937 | JGI IMG/M metagenome (GOLD analysis project Ga0247737, IMG submission 180937) | Plant litter microbial communities from Arlington Agricultural Research Station in Wisconsin, United States - UWRJ-L028-104C-2 | ecosystem: Environmental > Terrestrial > Plant litter >...
GAGAAAGCATTGTCCTCCTGCTTTGCTAGTTGTGTGGGTGTGAGTGCTTTGGTTGCTGGTACAGGGGTTAGTCCAGCATCCGCTTTTTCTGGCTTTGGCTCGTTGACAGTTCTCTGGCGAAGTGTGGAATCACCAGTGACATTGGCAGTAGCACCAGAGCCATCAATGCCTTGAATGGTGTCCTTAAAGAAGTCCATTTTCAATAGATACTCTGTTTACATGGAGGTGAAGAACGCATATGTGTTCGGTTGATACGGCGCTGGCTTAGCTCCAGCCTTGCAGCGGGAGCCTCGTCATATTTTACCACGATCATCAGATTATGAATTGAAACACTGCAATTGGGCGTAAAATCTAAAAGATCATTGCTGTTATTGTTTTTTCTAAAAATGCATTTTTCTTCGCAAACAAACTCATTCGAGATAATAGTTGCGCTTTTACTTGTAACCAAGCTCCAGGCGGTAGAATTGGCCCCAGCGGGCGCCAAATTTTGTACTCCTAAAAAGGCAACAATTGTACAAGTATTCAACTCGTTGGCTATAGTTAAATCATCGACGTATAGCCATATTTTGGCCTCATCTGACAATGCTTACCCCCATCTACATAGTTCTATCAAATGTGTATCGCATGTATCGACTTGCACACCATCCAAAGTATGTATCAATCATCACGAAGTATTTGAAGCCTACTTGAGAGTCACAAAATTTGTAGAACAGCATTTGTGAAATAACCGAATCGCTGGCTGGTTACGTCACGATTTAGAGTTCATTTCCTATCAGTCCAGCGATCTCATGTATTTTGATATACTGTGAACGCCTGCGAGCTGTAATCAAGGGTAATCATCCCATGCTAAAGCGAGACACACAATAAGGTTAAACAGCACGTGAAACACATCGAATTTTCCATTCCAGAGTTAAATTTGCTTCACGTTCGGTCTCTAGCGTTCAGTCTCACGTTCACATGCGTCCATCAAAGTCCAGTATATGCACTTCAAGTAGCTTTATTGATATGCTACACCGAAAGCGAAAATCCCAAACCCAGCGCAAATGCCCAATCCACGCCAATCAGCCCGAACTGCCATCCGATCGTAGGAAGAGTCGCCATGATATCGTAAACCAACAAAGAACTTATTCCGCAGCAGTAATCGCCCGAGCTGTAATTATGTTAGTGCGAATCCTAATCTGGGAAACCCGTTCCACATACTGTAAATGTTCAATGCGCTGTGTGCAACGACCTTCTTTATAACACCCTTCTCCTCCATATCGTTCAAGCATTTCCGTGCCAATGATCCGTTGATCTTTAGTCTATCGACGAGAACGGCGACTGTGATGAGGCGGTATGATTGAACATCCTTTGCGAGCTTGTCGGAGGTGGCTTTGTCGAGAATGACGGCGTGTTGTGCCTTGTCCTTAACCTTTCCCTTTGACCTGCAGACAATTGCGCGTTAGATATTTGATTCTTTTTTGGTTCGTGAGGGGCAGGAGATCTCCGCTGCTCGAATGCGAAAACACAGAGATCCAAGACCTGAGGGAATCGAAATCTACATACCACTTCTTCTTTTGCTTCTTCGCACCGGTGTTTGCTGGTGCCATGATTGCGGTTGATGGATGAAGTAGTGTCTTGTCTTGCTTGAAGTCGTCGTATTTTTCGTCTTCGGAGTTGGGACAGTGCCTCGTCTGGCTCGCTTAAAAGTAGGGCAGCGCTAAACGAAGCTCGTGACCTGCGGGACCAGCACCACCATAGTTTTTTTGAAATCAGAACGCCAGAACGACGACCCGACCACTTCGAATAATTAACACCACGCCGCCATCATGTCCGACGCATCAGGAGAAATCGAAGTCGAGGCCGTCTCTGGCTACGAAGTCTTGCCCAAGGAGGTTACTGCCGAGATTGGAAGCATCAAGCTGTTCAACAAGTGGTACGCGACAATTAGACATGAAGCAATGAAGAACTTTTTTACTAATTAACCACCAGGTCATACGAAGATGTCGAGATCCGTGATATTTCATTGACGTAAGAAATCCGAAATCTGCGAATTGGAGATATATGGGGATATTTTGAGGGGCAATAGGCAAATACTAACAAATCTTCAGCGATTACATTCAAATCCGCGCACCAGTCTACATCTCCCACTCCGCCGGACGTTACGCACAAAAGAGATTCAGAAAGGCACAATGCCCAATCATCGAGCGTCTCACCAACTCTCTCATGATGAACGGTCGCAACAACGGAAAGAAGCTCATGGCTGTGCGAATTGTCTCCCACGCTTTCGAGATCGTGCGTTTCACCCTAGGATAACGATTTGGCTGTTACTAATTAGATACAGATTCACATCATGACCGACCAAAACCCAATCCAGGTTGCTGTTGACGCCATCGTTAACTGCGGACCTCGCGAAGATTCCACCCGTATCGGATCTGCTGGTACCGTCCGTCGTCAAGCAGTCGATGTCTCACCTCTCCGTCGTGTCAACCAGGCTATTGCCCTCCTTACCATCGGTGCCCGTGAAGCTGCTTTCAGAAACGTCAAGAGTGTCGCTGAGTGCCTGGCGGAAGAGTTGATCAACGCAGCAAAGGGATCTTCTAACTCATACGCCATCAAGAAGAAGGATGAGTTGGAGCGTGTGGCCAAGAGCAATCGGTAAAGGATTACAATTGGATTGGGTTCTTTGCGTTGCATATGGTTGGGGTTTGGCTGCTTTCGTCTTGTGGCTGGAATAAGCTCTAGCTGGTAAATCAAAATTCGATTTACATAAAATCCAAAAACGATTTACAAACCACTGTACGCCCAGAGATAATGCAAGTGATATAGGATGTGAATGTAGGGATTTCAGCCATAGTCAGACGTGATCATGGTGTTGTTTGAAAGATTACTAGCGTTGTGACAGTTTGCTGTTGTGTATTGATGCATCGGCAGCAGTTTCTCGACCATATTGACTTCCAGATATTAGAGGCAGTTAAGTGCATAATCACTTCGCAAGTGGAGAGGCTGCCATGACTGCCCTGCATTCTGACATCAGACTTTTAATTCAAAGCAACTCTAAACCACCGGTATTGTACATCATCTACCCTGCCTATCTAGGGGCGCCATTCGTTATGTATTTCCATTATTCCTATGCGTTACAGGCGTTAGTCTTTAAAACGGAAGTAAAAACCAACTCGACTCTTGTACGGTAAGACGTATATTTATGTGCATTTTATTTCTCCCCTGGATGCAGTCAAATATGAGCGAATCTCGAAATTCTATCGGACCGTCTGCACTTTTTCATGTCTTACTACTTGAGACTCAGATTGGAAACCGGACTTGATGAGTATCTAACACTATATAGCTTGATCCCCTGCCATTTCACAATTCTGATAGTGTTCAAATCCAAGAGCTAAAAGGTGAGAGCAGAAAAGTCAATTGATTTGGCACCGTTTCGGCACCGTTTCGCTCATTTCTACAATGTCACTCGCTACTCTAAAGATATGTGCATGTACATTGTTCATATGATCAGCTTGGGGAGTTTCAAGGACCGAATGAGAACATTTTGGTGACATACCAGTCAAACTATTGCAAATACTCGACACCTTGAAATCGGTTGGGCTTCGATCTAACCTTATGTCGTCACTAGATTTCAGAATCACACCAAATTACCGTACAAGAATAGAATAGCATACTATTCATTGGTGTCAGACGTTAGTGCGCTGTGTACCGCTATATCAACCCGAGATTGCCTAATCCGATTTCAGCTCGTAGTTTTCTTTCCCGCTTACCAGCTCAAACGCACTCATTCCTCCTCCCCGTTCAACAAATCCTCCTGAACATTGCCCAGTACAGCACTATGAATTCTCAATTTCCGCCATATTCAACGCTCATGTTCCACTAGAAGTGAATTCACCACAAATCTTGCACCTGCAATGCTCGAACCCTGCCTCTACATATCCGCTAAGCAATAAAGGAAGATATTCTGAAGGCCTAAATAATGATTATAGGCAGTTGGAAAATGTGCATACTTTTATATCGCGAACAATACATCATGAAGAGTGAATGCAGGAAGTCTTGAAGCAGCAGCGGAGGTACTTCCTGTGAGCAGAGACGGAAGTAAAGCTCTGAGGATTATCTTAGAGCGTTAAGAAGAACGATTCTTGTAATAGAGAAATTTTACACTACGTTGCTTTGCTGTTATATTTGATGATATTCTTTATGTTGCGCGCTATATATATTGAGAGAAGAGATCTTTTGACAAGGATGGAGCCAATCTGGCAAATGCTTATATTATTTCGCACAGCTTAATCGTCCGCATTTTTATTTTAGAATAACATTTCAAGAATCCAAGTGACAATACTGGTATGGTCCACGCTATCCACCTATCATAGATTTTGGAGCCTATGCCTAGCTTTCGTTATTAAGCCGATGGTTTAGAGAAGATAAAGAATAGGCCTATGTCCAAAGTCTTCCAAAATATGTGTCAAGAACTGTATAAGAGGTGTTTTTTGAAGTAATATGCAGTACTATAAATCACAGGGAGGATTTTTGTGCTTCTAATTGCATCAATCTGATTCTATTGTTATTTTTTAATACAGAAATGAAGCGAATGGTAGTTTTGAGCGTTAGATCAAACGAATACTTAGACTGTTGATAATTGTTAGAATATGGCAGCGAGGATGGTAGTGGCAGCATTGCTGTTGCTAGGTATGAGGAATTAAGAGAGTACTGTGACTCCTGTCAGTCTGCCACGTGGATAGAGAAGCTGTAAGGGGATACCTTGACTAGATAGAGCACGGGTTGTAAGGTAAGATCGCGCACCTCATGTGCATCAAGGGCATCATTAGGTAGAATGGCTGCCACACCATTCTTTCTTCAATCTAACGGCTGACATTAAGTAAAAATGATTCGAGTATAAGACAACATGATTGGTAATGGCAGCTGGCATTCTTTGTTATAATGTATGTTTCGTCTCCATATGTACGTGCTTAGAACTGTTTACGAAGAGATTTGCGTTGCGCAACTGAAGCTCTGGAAACGCAAACTCAGAAGGATTTCGCGAAATCAACTCTGGCACGATTACAAACAATACAATCGTACCGTTCAGAAATTTTGTTTGTGCACAGAGTCAATCAAACAATCATCTTGAACTGAGGATGGCATATTTCGCTACTTGTGAATTCACATCAAAATGGTTTAATTAATTTGACATGCACCTCCTGCATCGCTGTGGTATAAGTAAATATCAATGCTCCTTTGACTTGATTAGATTCCCTTCATAAGTCTCCCTACCTTTTCATCACAAGCCTCGCTAAGCACCCCCTTTTCGCTCGGCTAAGTACTACACCCTTGAACAGCATTTTCGGTTGCAATGCCGGGTTCAGATCTTGATGTAGGACATTATTAGTTTGACTTTGCAGGTGTGTGCACCACTTCTGCCAAGCGGGGGGCTGTGCAAAAGCATGGAAAGCTGCTCAACAGGGATCGGGGTTACAGTGCGTACAGTACGTCAGACCCATGAGATCGAGAACGGATGGATGCGTTTTCACTGCTTCAACCAGGCATATGGCGCTAGCGTTTTGTATTGTAGTGAGCTTCAAGAGATGATTTGAAGGCGAATGGGAGGAAAGCTGATGAAGAATATATCATGTTTGGCTGGACCCGCCTATGTTTTCTTCTATAAAGAATAAAAGGAGAATTGTATATGATATATGCACACAACAACAGACGAGCATCAGCGTCAGAATGGGCCCCTAGCCCGCTACGCAGCTAGTTGAAGAATCTGGATGGGCCAGAGCAGAAATATCAAGGAAATGGATTTCAGCTCATGGCGTCGTCGTATTGCGCCAATCTCAATTGAGACTCTCGACAAACTTTATATACCTTTACTTCATCCCATTCCAGGTTTCTCGAAGGTCTTTACACTTTTTGGGATAGAAAATTGGCACCGAAGTGGAAGTCAATCATCGCCAACACTGGTTACTGTACTTTGACACAGTCCCATTCACCACTACCAAGACATCGCCTCACCATCGTGATTACGGAGACCTTCTCCCAACCACTCTCCCCCTTCTTCTTCCCATTGCTCGACCAGCCAAGGATTTTCATCTCCTAAAATCACTCAAACCCAAGCGTATAATTTGCCAGATCAAGTCATTGACGACGTCGCGGAAGATAGCCCGAACAAGAGGAAGAGTAAGAGCTAGCTCCCAGCGTTTCCCCCACTGAAACTCATTATCCCGACTGTGTGATTCGAGGAGATCGCACTCTATCAATCGGCAGATTGAGGCGCAGCAGCTTCGTCTCTCCAGGCTCTACCGTTGTACCGTAGGTCCGTCTTGCTGGCCAAACTACCAAATCAACAAATCAATTTTATTAGCCGACTCCTCACCTGCCACAACGCCCCAGAGACCACGACAAGTAAGGAAGCAATTGCCAAGATGGTCTGTAGGTTACCCAATCTCTTCTTCTGTTCCCCTCCATCCCTCCTGTCGTCTTTCGAATCATGAATCGTCCTTGATATTGCTACGTCGAAGCATACCAGAGTCCGTTCCCACCAATCCACCCTGGCAGCTCGGACAACTAGTGATCTACAACAAGCTCCAGATCCCGACAACCCACCCAACAGCAGGCACATCCTTCATGTCCAGCTCTCGTCTCTAATAGTAATAAAGAACAACATTGGATGTCTGCGACACCACGATCTATTCCGACTTCAAGACCTCAACTATCTCCGCTCCTTTCTTGACGTGCGCACATTCCTCTGCCAAGGACCCGGCTCTTTGTTAGGGTCATGTAGAGAGAATCTAAGCTGACTTGTGATTCTGGCATATAGCATCCAGTGTACAGTTCCGTCAGGATTTACATCGCGCAAAGAAACCGAGCAGATCACGATCCAACATGCCGAACACCAGCGAGGATACACCGCTTCTGGGCGCAAACGGCAATGGAAGCAGCGGCCACAGCACCCTACGTAATATATTTTTTGACAAGAGACACACCCCGGGCATGGACAGCGAGAACACAGTCGTGAGATCATTGGCCAATACTCTCAATATAACTAAGGTTACGCTTCTCAGCAATTATGTTAATGTGCTATTGGTTTTTGTGCCAATCGGTATTATTGCAGGATTGACGGGATGGGATCCTGTTACTGTCTTCATCCTCAACTTCTTTGCGATTGTGCCCCTGGCAGCTGTGCTGTCATTTGCCACGGAAGAAATATCTATGAAGCTTGGACAAACCATGGGAGGACTTTTAAATGCCACTTTTGGAAATGCCGTTGAACTCATTGTAAGCGCCATACCTGCCCAATGTCCGTTCCTCTTCTAATGTACTTTTAGGTCAGCATTGTCGCACTGAAGAATGGAGAAATTCGAATCGTCCAGTCCAGTATGTTGGGGAGTGTCTTGTCCAACATCCTCCTGGTCCTCGGATGCTGCTTTTTTGCAGGAGGAATCAAAAATTCCACTCTTGCATACGGAGGAGGAGTTGAGCAGAGCTTCAATCCTACAGTCGCATCTACCATGTGCTCTCTAATGACCATGGCATCCGCGTCTTTAATTATCCCGGCTACAGTTAGTATCACACGTCTTTTTTCCCTTCCAAACAAGATGCTAACAATTTCAGCTCTGGTCAGTCATGAAGCCCGACAGCACTACAGAGAGCAGCGTACTTACTCTCTCCCGCGGCACTTCTGTCATCCTTCTCATTCTTTACGTGATGTACTTGTACTTCCAATTACGCACTCACGCCCATTTGTTTGACGCCGAGGCGCAAGCTGAGGATCACGAGGAAGAAATTCCGGTCATGGGCCCCTGGGCTGCAGCCGGTGTCTTAATCATCACTACCATCCTTGTTGCTGTTTGTGCCGAATTCCTGGTTGATAGCATCGATGCTATCGTCGAGAAAGCCAACATCTCCAAGACGTTCATCGGCCTTATTCTCCTTCCTATCGTTGGTAACGCCGCAGAACACGTCACAGCTGTGGTCGTAGCAGTCAAAGACAAGATGGATCTTGCCCTTGGAGTTGCTATTGGATCCTCTATGCAGATCGCTCTCTTGGTGACGCCGTTTTTGGTCATCTTGGGTTGGATCATTGACCAGCCTATGTCCTTGAAGTTTGAGACCTTCGAGACAGTTGTCTTCTTCGTCAGCATACTTGTAGTAACCTATGTCATTCAAGATGGCAAGAGTAACTACCTAGAAGGCGCTATGGTGAGTTCTTTATGCATTCTGAGAGTATTGAAGATTTGAAGCTGACAAAAATAGCTACTTGGGCTATATATCATTATTGCTCTGGCCTTTTGGGTCTACCCAGACACGGTTGCCCCTATTCAGCACTTCCCATCTGTGGTAGCTAGATCTGCGATGAATCTCGTTGGGTTTTAAGCCGACGGGGCTGTCAGCAAGGAAAGGGCAGTTGTGCAAATTCAGGAGAAGTCAGTGTTAAGCGAAGGAGAGGCTTGGACATGAGAACTCTCGGGTCAATTCGTAGAGTTGATATGTGACGCGAAAGGAAAGAGAAGCGAGTATTTGATTCGATTTGGAACTGATCCTACTATACGTTATTGATCTGTTGCGGCGTTGTAAGATAGGTGCGGCAGAGTTCCTTTGTATATTTGCCTGAGAAAAATTCGGAGATAGGATATCAACATCAAATTTTAAGACGTATCTCTTATTAATAGTGTACAACATAAGATATAGGTGCGTGAGATTGATATAAATATTGCAAGTTTTATTTCCTCAAGATTTATAATACAGTCTTAGTGATTTGGAATAGTACCGTAACCGAGAAATCAAGATAAAAAGTAGGGTTGAGATGTATGGCACTGTTTCAAATACTAGCTAAAGATCAGAATATAAAGGCACGATTGTATGATACTGTCTGAAATACCAGAGCATATGTATATAAAGTTGCACAGGATTCGCCTTCTAGTATAGTTTGATTACACAGTACGGTTCCAACCTTTTTTTAACAAACAAATCTAGCTATAGAAAGTGATAGAGCGAAACGGCATAGAGCCAGAGAGTCCGGTAGAACCACTATACCAAGACGGTTCTATAGCGGAAAAGTAAGGGAAGAAGTTGTCATGAACCAAAATAAGGCGAGAATGTAGCTAGGCTGGCATTCTCATATGCGTTCGCGAGAATGAAAGGTCTTGAACTAATACCTGGAGGAGTTCCTTTATCAGAGGGTCCTCTACGAGGATGTGGTGTTGTAAATTTCATCATGTTTCATTGTAGTTTCGGGGATCTGTTCTCGTTCCAGAAATCCAGCTGAGCGTTAGGCTGACGCGGCCAGATATTTCCCTTAGGTTCAGATAAGGAATGGAAATTGGTGGTATACGCTCCTCAATCGAGGGAAATCATGGCTTCTATGTGGATCTAGATGAAAGAAATATCTCGTTATTTGTAATACCCGCGATTAGTCACAAGTAAGACGGCCATTACCTATTTACGATTATCCAGCTTAAAGGACTAAGACCTTGCGTTAGTAGTAAATTATAGAAGTGGCTGTAAAGTCGAATACATAAATGACACTTGGTCCCGATATAGAACATGAACTGGTCTGGACGGTGGAGTGAGATATATACCGCTCTGCAAGTGCACCTGGTCTGAAATACCGCTATCATATGTATTAATCTTTTTTGACCCATCCTATTGATCTTTTACTTCCCGAGATTTCGGTTTAGCGACTTGTAATGTGTAGGAGGACATAAATCGGGATTTGAGATAAGGCTATATTCCTAGTGCATCAAATTTACCCTTTAACATCCGTCTTGCAGCCAGAGATGGGTATTGCACTCTGCCATCTTCGTCCTTGTCCCTCACGTTCCCTTTCACAGTATCCTTCTCGCTTTCTCTCCGTCTCCTCATACTCTGAGTTTCAACCCCGGGTTGTACGTTCTTACTTGCCTCATTTCGCTTCAACCGCTCTGCCTCCTTTCTCCTTCGTCTTCCTTCCTGGCTCTCTCCTTTTCTCTTCCTCAACGCTTTCCTTCGGCACTGGTCCTCTTGCTCTTCACTGACCTCCCATACCTGAGTGAGAACGCCATTCTTCCAAGCCATGACCTCATTCCAACATCGTACCTCTGTCTCCGTCCCGTGAATAATCTCTGCTTTAATAATTGCGATTTGGTTCATATCACGGAACACACTTGGTTTCCCTTTGATCTTCACCACAGCTCCGATGTCCAGGTCTGCTGGCACCGATGGTTTCTCTGTTGACGGCGGGCCCTCATTATCTTTCGAGCTTGGCTTAGCATTAGGAACTGGAGGCGGAATGATACGTTGACCAGTGAGGAAATTCGTAGGTTTTTCGAGCAGGGGTGAAGAGCGAGGTGGTGCCGGAGCCGTGCACTCGATACACGTCCCACTACTATCATCCACTGTATATATCCTGCGTGTTGAGAAGTCGTCCACAGCGACTATGACGCCGGTTATGCGGATCCATTTTATAGGGTGGTTTTTATAGTACATTAACTCCGTGCCTATGCCCCTAGATATTAGTTTTTGGGTCTTCGTAGAAGAGTAAGCTGGAGTTGACGAGAGTATATGAACGAACCGTTATCAAACATCCCATGAGTAGTCAGTGAGTGCACATCGCAGGTGCGCATAGGAACCCATTTTGCGATTGTGGGAGAGAAGCAATGGCAGTAATCTGGATAGATTTTGGCGCGGATGTCATGGCATGGTGAGTGTTTGAGGCCTTGTTGGTGTTAATGGTTCATGTTGAATCGTGGAAGACGCGTTGGTTCAGACACGAGGTCACGAGTATAGCCACGTGATGTTTTGATGTGGCTAGAATTTTGTAAAGTGAATTTTGTTCTTCTTTGAGGCAATTGGTATGCTATATCGGGTGTATTCAAGATTCAAATCTCATGAGAAGACGCTATACTTGAGCCTAAAATTGAGTCCGTGATCTTAGAGGTGTATACCTTTCAGTCAAGATGTATCAAATAACAATATGCCCGCGGAGGTTACAGAGACTGTTAGCTTCACTGTCGATGTCTGGCTGGCTGGCTGGAAACGCTTTTAGAGAGAGTATAAATAAAGTTAATTAGGACTCGGCATGTAACATGTTCTCAAAAGGTGACATTACCAATCATTCTTAATGTTGAATACATCAGTTTGACTTCATACCAACCACCATTTTACTAAATCAGTGAGCGCTAGCAATGGTCTTCGATGTAAATCTGGAACGAACAAATTTGGCAGCATCATTTCCACAGTATTTTGTCATTTTTATATCTTTAATATTGGTTTCTGAAATTCTTTATATCAAGATTTGTAATCGCTGTAAGATCGAGCAGTGCAGCTTTGGCATGGCATGGCGAGCGTGATTATTTGAACTAGAGAGGTAGGGGGTTTTTAAAAGACATATTTAGAAATTGTCTGGCGGAAGTGGGTTAACACTTGATTCTGAGATATTGAAAACTCCGATCTTGACAGATGTCCAGTCAACAATGTAGAAGAGTGACTGGAGATAGCAGTCTACCATCTTATAGAACTTACGATTTCAGGAAACCTGTCTTGATGAATTGTGATCCACTTGGCCCACTAGATTTAGCAGTAAAAGCTTTTCGGCTTCCTTTAGAAGAATATAAGATTATGGAAAACTTGTGGAACACATGTATTTGGTGACTTCAAGGTCTATGGTAACGATCGACTGGAGATCTCCACGAAAACACTTGTTGTCCCCAACCCAGTAGAGGGAAGGCGCGAAAGAGATGCGACCAAAGCGACAGCCAGCTGATGCAATAAATATCACACAATATGTCTGAAAGCAAGCCCGTTGCCAGTCTTTCGTATAAACTCGCAAAAGTGTAGCTGATCATCCGTCATAGTTCCAAACAATACCATAAGTTCCATTTGCAGTTTTATCCCTGCAATAATGCATGCGTGTGTAATATAAAATATAGAGAGACATAAAATGACATTCCAAACATTATCTATCGTGCGTTTTGAAGATCCACACACTTCAATGTCACTCGCTTGGGATCTTCGATTGGTAGGAAGAGCTCTGGGTCTTTGCTTCTTCAATGTTGATTTCGGGTGCATCACTTTCTGCAAGATTGGTGTCTTCCTCGACGACTTTTTCCACTGCAAAATAAATCAGCACTTGTTCTTACTGGGATTACAAGGTCTGAATAGAGGATCTTGCCAGAAGACATGTCCATGAACCATAAAAGAGAAACCCAAGGACTTACTAGGAGAAGTGTTTACTATAGGTTCTTCGTCGATCGCTTTTGGGTCATGGCCTTTGCCACTATTGCTGCCGCTGACGCCGACGCCAGGTACGCCATCCTCAGCTA
>Ga0247737_1000941_pt1 | contig 12275 bp, 11 predicted proteins | sample UWRJL028104C2_FD_180937 | JGI IMG/M metagenome (GOLD analysis project Ga0247737, IMG submission 180937) | Plant litter microbial communities from Arlington Agricultural Research Station in Wisconsin, United States - UWRJ-L028-104C-2 | ecosystem: Environmental > Terrestrial > Plant litter >...
CCTGTGGCGCGGCGCGACCGCGTCGCGGCGGCCGAGCGGCACGGTGGCGACCGCCCCGCCCTATCGAGGCGTCACCTGCTCCTGGCGCTGAGTCTCCCGCCCGAGGTCGCGGATCGAGGCGTCGAGAACCTGGGCGGTGTGGGCGAGCGCGATCGATCCACCCCGGCGGCGCAGGGCGGCCGCGACCTGCATGAGACACCCCGGGTTGGCGGTGACGAGCAGTTCGGCGCCCGTGGCCAGCACGTTCGCGGCCTTGCGGTCGCCCAGTTCGGCCGCCGGCACCGGGTTGAGGATGTTCCAGACGCCCGCCGAGCCGCAGCACAGCTCGGGATCGGCGATCTCGCGCAGCTCGAGGCCGGGGATGCCGCGCAGCAGGGCTCGGGGCTGCGCCCGGATGCCCTGGGCGTGGGCCAGGTGGCAGGCGTCGTGATAGGCGACCGTGCGGGGCAGCGGGTGGCGCGGAGCGACCGGTCCCAGGTCGACCAGCACCTCGCTCAGATCACGGACCTTGGCCGCGAAGTGTTTCGCCCGGGTGGCGTAGGCGGGATCGTCGGCGAGCAGTTCGCCGTAGTCCTTCAAGGACGACCCGCACCCGGCCGCGTTGACCACGAAGTAGTCCATGCCCGTGTTCTCGAACGTGTCGATCAGCCGCCGCGCGAACCGGGCCGCTTCGTCGCGCCGCCCGTTGTGGACGCTCAGCGCGCCGCAGCACCCCTGTCCGGGCGGGATCACCACGTCGCAGCCTTCCGCGGCCAGGACGCGTACGGTCGCGGAGTTGACCTCGGGGAAGAACGCGCCCTGAACGCACCCGGTCAGCATGCCCACGACGGCCCGCCGGGTGCCGCGGGCCGCGACCCGGCGGGGCGGCGGCGCGACCTTGCGCAGGCGCGGCGCCAGCGATTCCAGCGTCGCCAGGGTCGGGCCGAGCCGCTCCAGCAGACCCGACCGCGCCACCAGCCGTCGCAGACCCGTGTTCTGGTACGCCCGCAGCGGCCCCCGCAGCAGTCGGAGCCGACGCGGGTACGGGAACAGCGCGAAGATCGCCGTCCGCAGCGCCCGGTCCCGGGGTCCGCGCGGAAAACGCCGCTCGACCTGGGCTCGCGTGTCCTCGATGAGCCGGTCGTACTTCACCCCCGACGGGCACGCCGGCACGCAGGCCATGCAGCCCAGGCACGCGTCGAAGTGGGCGACCATCGACTCGCTCAGCGGCTCGCCGTTGACGCCCTCGTTCATCAGGTAGATGCGGCCGCGGGGCGAGTCCGCCTCCGCGCCCCACAGCACGTACGTCGGGCAGCTCGGCAGGCAGAAGCCGCAGTGCACGCAGTCCGCGATCTGGTCCGCCCGGGGCGGGTGCCGATCGTCGAACGCGCCTTCGTCGACCCCTCCCAGCACATCACGTCTCAGCACCTCGCGCGGCGGTTCGCCGGTGCCCCATGTCGCGTCGACCATCAGATGCCTCCCACGAAGCGCCCGGGTGCGAAACGGTGTTCGGGATCGAACTGGTTCTTGACCCGGCGCATGAGTGCGAGCCCGGGCGTCGGCCCCCACATGTCCAAGATCTCCCGCACGGGAGCAGGGGCGGTCAGGACGACGGCGTGACCACCACTGCGGACGCAGTGCGCCCGCAGCCCTTCGACCTCGGTGATGTCCCGCGCCGCCGCGTACAACACCCCGGTCCCGGCCGACCCGCGCACCGCCGACCCCGAGTCGAGCAGCGATCCCACCTTCGACAGCGGCACCGACAGCTTCATCCCGATCTGGTCCGGCGTCCACGGGTCGCGCCCCCACCAGCTCGGCGCCTCCTCGCTCACCTCGCCGGCCAGGAGTTTCTCCACCAGAGCGGACCGATCCCGGACGCCGGCCGGAGTCCCCTCGAGCAGCACCGCCAGCTCGCCCGTGGCCGAGTCGATCTCGATCGCGGTCGGCGCGACCTGCGCGGCGAGGATCGCCGAGACCGCTTGAGCCGGTGCCGTCGAGCGCACGTACCGGGCCGCCGCGGGCCGGGGATGCAGGCGGAACACGCACTCGGTGATCAGCCCGAGAGTCCCGTACGACCCGGTGTAGAGCTTGCCGAGGTCGTAGCCGGCGACGTTCTTGACCACCTTGCCGCCGGAACGCGCGACCTTGCCGTCGGCCCGCACGACGGTGATGCCGATCAGCAGGTCGCGCGCCGTGCCGTAGTGCAACCGCCGGGGTCCGCTCGCCCCGGTCGCCACTGTGCCGCCGACCGTCGCCCGCGCGGGTGAGTCGATCGCGAGTTGCTGGTCGCCGAGGTTCAGCTCGCGCAGTGGGGTCCCGGCCCTGAGGACCGTGATCAGGTCGCCGGCCGCGTGCTCGACCATCCCGGTCAGTCGCCGCGTGTCGATGATCAGGTCGAGCTCGCGTGGCGGCGGCCCCCAGTGCAGCTTCGTCCCGCCGCCGCGCACGACGACGGCGAGGCCCGGGGTGGCGGCGATCAGCGCGGCCGCCTCCTCGGTCGACTTGGGTGACGCGACCAGCCGGGCCGGCACCCCACCGACGTGGTCGTCGTCGCCGGCCGGCCGGGTGAGCTCGTCGAGGACCGCCATCAGTAGACCTCCACGCCCGGGAACCGCGCGGCGACCTGCCCGCCCGGCCGTTCACCGCACAGGCGCGGCGTCGGGAAGACCTTGCCCGGGTTGGCGAGGTGGTCGGGGTCGAACGCGCAGCGGACGAGCTGCATCGTGTCCAGGTCGTCCTCGCCGAACATGCGGGGCAGGTATTTCGCCTTGTCCATGCCGACGCCGTGTTCGCCGGTGATCGACCCGCCGTACTCGATGCAGAGGTCGATGATCGCGCCCGACACCTTCTCGGCCCGCTCGGCCTCGCCGCTCACCCGGGCGTCGAAGAGCACCAGCGGATGCAGGTTGCCGTCGCCCGCGTGGAAGACGTTCGCCACCCGCACGCCGTGCTCGCCGGCCAGGTCGCTGATGCGCCGCAGCACCTCGGGCAGCGCCGTTCGCGGGATCACGCCGTCCTGCACGATGTAGTCGGGGCTGATCCGGCCGACCGCGGCGAACGCCGACTTCCGGCCCTTCCAGAACAGCGCGCGTTCGGCGTCGTCGGCCGCGATCCGGATCTCGAACGCGCCCGCGTGCCGGCACAGGTCGGTGACCTGCACGAACTGGGCCTCGACCTCGGCCGCCGGACCGTCCAGCTCGACGATCAGCACCGCCGCCGCGCCGGGCGGATAGCCGCAGGCGACGGCGGCCTCGGCGGCCTCGATGGCGAGCGCGTCCATCATCTCGATCGCCGCCGGCACCACGCCGGCCGCGATGATCGCCGAGGTGGCCGCGCCGGCCTGGTCGATGCCGGGGAAGGCCGCGAGCAGCGTGCGCACCGACTCGGGCAGGCGGGTCAGCTTGACCGTCACCTCGGTGGCGACGCCGAGCGTGCCCTCCGAGCCGACGAACGCGCCGATCAGGTCGTACCCCGGCGGGTCGAGCGCTCGCCCGCCGAGGCGCACCTGCTCGCCGTCGGGGGTGACGATCCGCAGGCCGGTCACGTGGTTGGTGGTGAAGCCGTACTTCAGGCAGTGCGCGCCGCCCGAGTTCTCGGCCACGTTCCCGCCGATCGAGCAGATCTGCTGGCTGGACGGGTCGGGCGCGTAGTAGTAGCCGTCCGGCGTGGCCGCCTTCGTGATCTGCAGGTTGATGACGCCGGGCTCGACCACGGCCCGCTCGTCGGCCGGCGCGATCTCGACGATGCGGCGCATCTGGGCCGTGACGATCAGGACGCCCTCGGCGTGTGGGAGGGCGCCACCGGAGAGGCCGGTGCCGGAGCCGCGGGCGACGAACGGCACCCCCGTGTCGGCGCAGGCCTTGACCACGGCGGCGACCTGGGCGGCGGTGTGCGGCAGGGCGACCAGGGCGGGGATGACCTGGTAGTGGGCGAGGCCGTCGCACTCGTAGGTCCGCAGCTCCTGGCGGTCGGTGACGACCTGCCCGGGGCCCAGCTCGGCGCGCAGCCGCTGGGTCAGCGCATCGATGTCTGCCACTGCGGCCTCCTCGGCTGTCCCGCCTCGGGACAACCTATCCCGCCGCCGACATTTCGTCACGGAGAGTCGGGGCGGTGGGTCGGTCCCGTAGTGGGTCCGGCACCGCGCTCGACCGTGCGGAACGGTCTGGGAGGATGGCCCGATGTTCGCTCGCGTCGCCGCGTCCGCGGCCTGTGCCCTGCTCGTCGCGGTCGCGGCCGCGTGTTCCTCGGACGACGAGCCCGCGCCGGAGCCGACCGGGCTGATCGCCGCCACCACGATGCGCGGCGCGCTCCTGCAGGCCACCGAGATCGGGCCGACCTGGGCCGCGGCCGAGAGTGCCGACCCGAAGAAGCTGGTCAGCCTCTGCGGCGGTGCCTCGACCGCCCCGGACACGCCGCCCGGCGGTGAGATCGTCACGTCGTCCTTCGTGGACGAGGGGGGGAAGGGCGCGCAGACGCTCGACCAGACCGCGCTGGTCTATGGCGACGACACGCTCGCCACGGCGACGCAGACGGCGCTGCGGGCGGTCGCCGACGGCTGCAGGCCCAAGGTGTCGATGCCGGCCGCGGTCACCAATGACAAGTCCGAACCGGCGTACACCGAGACCGTCGAGATCAAGACTTTGGACGAGTCCGGCTGGAAGGGCTTCGTCGTGATCCGGCACAAGACGTACGAGAAGGCGCACCCCGGCTCGGCCGATACCGCTGTCGCCGTGCTGAACAGCCGGAATGTCGTGCTTGTCGATCAGTACGCGATCTATCGCCTCGGCAGCTCCAGCGCGTCGCCGAGCTTCGACGCCGACTGGCAGAAACTCGTCGGCTCGGTCGTCCAGCGCGCCGGATAGCGGAGTGGGACAGCGGAGCGGGATAGACACGACGGGCGGTAGTCGTCTAATGTTCCGAGTGCGCCGTTGCGAGTTCTTCCCCCGTGGAATTCGCAGCGGCGTCTTAACCTTTCCGCCCGGGTCAGCTCGCCGTTAATGGCAAGTGATCGAAGCCCCGGATCGTCAGGCTGTTCCGGCGGATCGAGCCCGCGGCCCGGCGTAATCCGGGCAGCCGTTCGAAAAGCCGCGGAAAAGCGATCTGGGCCTCGAGCCGCGCCATCGGCGCCCCCAGGCAATAGTGCATTCCCCCGCCGAACGACAGCGACGCGTTGTCGTCCCTTCGCAGGTCCAGCCGGTCCGGATCGGTGAAGCGGCGCGGATCCCGGTTGGCCGCCCCGGTGTACGCGACGATCCGCTGACCCGGCTCGACCCGCACCCCGGCGACAGTGCTCGAGGCCAGGACCGTACGGTCGATGTTCTGCACCGGCGAGTCGAAGCGCAGCAGTTCCTCCACCGCAGCCGCCGGGTCGGCACACAGCTCAGGCAGCTGATCGGGATGGTCGAGCAGCGCGGCCAAGCCGTTGGACAGCAGGTTGGTGGTCGTCTCGAAGCCGGCCGCGAAGAGCAGCCCGGCCATCGTCAGCAGCTCGTCCTCGGTGAGCCGATCACCCGCCTCCTCGTGGCCGACCAGCGCGCTCATCAGATCTTCCCGCGGCTTGCGGCGCCGTTCGGCGGCGAGCCCGCTCAGATAGTCCCGCACCGCCCGGGCGGCCGGATCGGCCTTGAGCAGTACCTCGGGCGTGGTCTCGTCGAGCACCGCCGACCAGTCCTGCACCAGGTGCTGGAACGGGGCGCGGTCGGCGTGCGGGATGCCGAGCAGCTCACCGATCACGTTGAGGGGCAGCGGGAACGCGAACGCCGGCACGAAGTCGACCGGCCCCCCGGCCATCTCGTCGATCAGCTCGTCGATCATCCGCTCGGTCGCCGGCCGCAGCTCCTGCACGCGGCGCACGGTGAAGCTCGAGCTGACCAGCCGCCGCAGCCGGGTGTGGTCGGGCGGGTTGATCCCCAGCAGGCTGGTGAAGTAGCCGTAGAGCGCCGGATGCTCGGCCCAGTCGGCCAGACCGGCATGGGCCAGCAGCTCGACCGGCGTCTTCCCCAACTTGTGGTCACGGCTGACCGCCAGGCAGTCGGCAAAATGCGTGACGATCAGGGTGCCGTCGTCGTCGCGCAGCACCGGGCCGATCGCGCGCAGCCGTGCGTAGTGCTCGTACGGGTCCTCGCGCCCCGACATGGTGGTGAGCTCGTCCAGCAGTGCCGAAACCTCGCGACTTTCCACAATGCTCGCCACGACTTGACCATACAAGCTGGGGCTTGAGCAGCGGAACGTCGTGTTCTAGGCTTCACCAGGTCCGTCAACCACAGTTTATAGCGCCTGCATCGGGGGATGTGCATGGATGCGAGACTCGCGTCCCTGCTCATGGCGTCGTAAGCTCGCGGCAATCATCCGGAGGGGAGGCGTGGGTGGTGGGCGCCTTCTCCATCGCCGGAAAATTGGACAGATTGTTCAAGCAGCTGCGGCCGGAGCCGAGTTACATGGCCGTCGCCGAGGCCGTCCGGTCAGGTCAGAGTGTGTCGATCTCGCACACCTACATCTGGCAACTACGCACCGGGCGGCGGGCCAATCCGACGATCCAGCACCTCACCGCGCTGGCAACCTACTTCGGCGTGCCCGTCGCCTACTTCCTCGACGAGGAGCACACGGCGAGCATCGACTCGCAGCTCGACCTGGTGCGGACGATCCGCGACGCCGGGGTCACCGAGATCGCCCTGCGGGCGGCCGACGTGTCCCCGCGCGGCCGCGACACGATCAGCGAGTTGATCCGGAAAGTGTGGGAGTCCGAGCGGGGTTCCCCAGACTCCGGCTCACCCGGCTGAGCCAGGCCACCTCGTCGGCCATCGACGGCCCGACCCGCGTCCACGAGCCCGGCGTCTCCAGCCGCGGCTCGCCGGCGGCCCGGCGGCGCAGCGCCTGCGCGACGGCGGCGGCCTCCTCCAGCGGGGTCGACCCGTGCGGTGAGACATAGGGGCGCAGCGCCAGCAGGCCGTCGCGGATCTCGATCACCCGCCGGTAAAGGCGCAAGTGCACGTCGTCGACCCCGGCCAGCTCGACCACCGCGCGCCGCGGCGTGAACAGGATGACCTCGGGGAACGCGTCGCGCATGGCCTTCCAGAGCGGTCGCAGCACGAGCAAGGACCGAGAGGCCGCGTACGCCGCCCGGGCACGCCGCGTCGCCGGCACCAGCAGCCCGGCGATGGTGAGGATGAGCCCGCTCGTCTGCACGCTCATGCCGATCGGCTCGACCCGGGCGAACGCGATCGGGACGCCCAGGTTGTTCGCGAGGATCAGCGAGCCCTTGAGGGCGGCGTAGCAGGCGACCAGGGCGGTGCCGCCGGCGGTCACCCGCAGCCCGACCCGGGGGAGGCCGGCCGGCGCCTGGCCGCTGATCCGCCAGAAGAGCCCGGACGTCGTCACCAGCACCGTGCCCAGGTAGGCCTCGAGCACCACCCAGTAGGCCACCACGGCCCAGCCCTGCTCGTGGGCGAGCAGATCGGCTTCGGTGTCGATGCCGCCGGCGACCACGTCGAACCCGACGAGCGTCAGGAGGACCGTCACCAGCAGGGCGAACTGCCGGGCGCGTACGCCGGTGCCGGTGACCAGGGCGATGAAGCGCAGCAGGAAGAACGCCGAGGTCACGCCGAGCAGATGCGGAAGGATCGGCACCCCCACCCGCTCGGCGATCGGCGGGAACGACACCGTCTTGGCGAGCGCGATGGCGCAGACCGAGGCCCAGAGAGCGCGCTGCCGCTGATCGCGCCACAGGGTCGGAAGCCGGACGACGGTCGCGCCCCAGAGCAGCACCAGGAGCGCGACGGCGAGGATCATTCGAAGCCCAGCGCGTCGGCCACCCGTCCGAGAGTGGTCCGCGGCCCGCGCGCGGACCGGCCGCGAATGAGCGAGGCCAGCATCTCGGCCTCCCTCTCCTGCCCGTCGGTGTAGGCGACGCGGCCGAGCACCCGCCGCACCGAGCCCGGGTCGAGATCGGGGAAGAGCCGCCCGATCGCCGCGTCGGCGCCGGAATGTCCGCACAGGATGTGGGAGAGCTCGTGCAGGACGATGTGTTCGGCGTGCAGCGGCGAGGTGCCGGGGTCGTAGAAGACGTGATCGGCCCGCTCGGTGCCGACCCAGAGGCCGCAGGGCGCGTCGGCGCTGAGCCCCGGAACGGGCCGCAGGATCAGGGGGCGGCCCCGGCGGTCGGCGATCTCGGCGCAGAACTCGTCGAGGTCGAAGGGGTCGGGCACGCGGAATTCGCGAAGTCTCGCCTCGCAGCGCCGTCGCAATCCCTCCACCGCGGACACGCTACTCGTCCGGCTCGCTGCGCGGAACTGCGCGGAGAAAGCGCTTACCGAACAGTGCGCGTCTATGGCCTGTGGAAAACCCCACCCAACAGTTAACTATTCGGCCAACATCTGCATAGCCTTACGAACCTTGGGGCAGGAACCAGTTCGGCCGCGGAATCGAAACCGGAGGTGGCTGGCGATGAAGAAGTACGTCTACGACTTCGCCGAGGGCAACAGGGATCTGAAAGACCTTCTCGGTGGCAAGGGCGCCAATCTCGCGGAAATGACCAACCTCGGGCTGCCGGTCCCCGCCGGTTTCACCATCACCACCGCGGCGTGCCGGCGTTTCCTCGTGGAGGGTGCGCACGTCGACGGCCTCGAGGTCGAGATCGGTCAGCATCTCGCCGAGCTCGAGGAGAAGATGGGACGCCGCCTGGGCGACCCGGCCGACCCGCTGCTGGTCTCCGTGCGCTCGGGGGCGAAGTTCTCGATGCCCGGCATGATGGAGACCGTTCTCAACGTCGGCCTCAACGACGAATCGGTGGCCGGTCTTTCCCGCCAGGCGGGCGGCAACGACCGTTTCGCCTGGGATTCGTACCGGCGGCTGATCCAGATGTTCGGCAAGACCGTCTGCGACGTGCCGGGCGAGGAGTTCGAGGACGCGCTGCGGAAGGCGAAGACCGCCAAGGGCGTCCAGGACGACGTGCACCTCGACGCCGCCGATCTCCAATCGCTCGTCACCGCGTACCAGAAGGTCTTCGAGAAGCACGTCGGGCACGAATTCCCGCAGGATCCGCGGCAGCAGCTCGACCTGGCGATCGAGGCGGTCTTCCGGTCCTGGAACGCCGACCGTGCGGTGCTCTACCGCCGGCAGGAACGTATCCCCGCCGACCTCGGCACGGCGGTCAACGTGGTGGCGATGGTCTTCGGCAACCTCGGGCCCGATTCGGGTACGGGCGTCGCCTTCACCCGCGACCCGGCCACCGGCGAGACCGGCATCTACGGCGACTACCTGCAGAACGCGCAGGGCGAGGACGTCGTGGCCGGCATCCGCAACACGCTCCCGCTGGCCGACCTCGAGAAGATCGACAAGAGGTCGTACGACGAACTGCTGCAGATCATGGCGACGTTGGAGGGGCACTACCACGACCTGTGCGACATCGAGTTCACCATCGAGCGCGGCAAGCTGTGGATGCTGCAGACCCGGGTCGGCAAACGCACCGCGGCGGCGGCCTTCACGATCGCCGCGCAACTCGTCGACGAGGGCGTGATCGACCTGGACGAGGCAGTCACCCGGGTCAACGGGGCGCAGCTCGCGCAACTCATGTTCCCCCGCTTCGACCTTTCAGGCGGCCCCACTGTCCTCACTCGCGGTGTGGGCGCCTCGCCCGGCGCGGCGGTCGGCGCGGTGGTGTTCACCTCGGCCGAGGCCACCGCGCGGGCGGCGCAGGGGGATTCCGTGATCCTGGTACGCCGGGAGACGAATCCCGACGATCTGCCCGGCATGATCGCGGCGCAGGGCATCCTGACCTCGCGGGGCGGCAAGACCTCGCACGCCGCGGTCGTGGCCCGCGGCATGGGCAAGACGTGTGTCTGCGGCGCCGACCAGGTCGACGTCGGTCACGACCAGTTCACCGTGAGCGGCCAGGTGGTGCACGAGGGCGACGTGCTCTCGATCGACGGCACGACCGGGCGTGTCTACCTCGGCGAGGTGCCGGTGCGCCCGTCCGAGGTCGTGCAGTACTTCGAGGGCGACCTCGACCCGGCCCTGGCCAACGAGCCCCTGGTCGCCGCGGTGCACCAGCTCATGACGCATGCCGACGCCCGCGCCCGGCTCGCCGTGCGGACCAACGCCGACACCGGACCGGACGCGGCGCGGGCCCGGCGCTTCGGGGCGCGCGGCATCGGCCTCTGCCGCACCGAGCACATGTTCCTGGGCGACCGGCGCGAGCTGGTGGAGAGGCTGATCCTGGCCCGCTCCGAGATCGAACGCACCGACGCTCTGGCCAAGCTGCAGCCGTTGCAGCGGGCCGACTTCCTGAAGATCTTCCGCGAGATGAACGGGCTGCCGGTGACCGTGCGGCTGATCGACCCGCCGCTGCACGAGTTCCTGCCCTCCTTGGAGGACCTGGCGGTGCAGGTGGCGGTCGCGAAGGAGCGCGGCGAGGAGTCGGAGCTGGACGAGCGGATGTTGGCCGCCGTGCGGCGCATGCACGAGTCGAACCCGATGCTCGGCCTGCGCGGCGTACGGCTGGGTCTGGTCATTCCGGGCCTGTTCGCCATGCAGGTGCGAGCGATCGCCGAGGCGGCCGTCGCCCTGGCCGCCGAGGGTGGCCGGCCGCGCCCCGAGATCATGGTGCCGCTGGTCGGTGCGGTCCAGGAGCTCGAGACCGTACGGGCCGAGGCCGAGAAGATCATCGCGGAGGTGGTCGGCGACTCGGGCGTGGAGGTGCTGATCGGCACGATGATCGAGGTGCCGCGGGCGGCGCTGACCGCGGGCCAGATCGCTGAGGCGGCCGAGTTCTTCTCGTTCGGCACCAACGACCTGACCCAGATGGCGTGGGGCTTCTCCCGCGACGACGTGGAGGGCGCGTTCTTCTGGCGCTACCTGGAGCTGGGCATCTTCGGCATCTCACCGTTCGAGTCGATCGACCGCGACGGCGTGGGCCGGCTGGTCCGGATCGCCACCGAGGAGGGCCGGGCGCAACGGCCCGGCCTGAAGCTCGGCGTCTGCGGCGAACACGGCGGCGACCCCGAGTCGGTGCACTTCTTCCACGAGGTAGGCCTCGACTACGTCTCCTGCTCCCCGTTCCGCGTACCCGTGGCCCGGCTCGAAGCGGGCCGCGCCGCGATCGAGTCGGTCGGCTCCGACCATCGCTGAGACCCATTTTCGGGTACGTATCCCGCGCGCTCGCTGTTTCTGTCGGAGGGTGGGTCTAGGTTCAGTCGTTGAAGGCCCACCCACCAGTCGTTTCAGCAGCCAAGGGAGTCTGTGATGGCGTCTCAGCTCAACCCCTACCTGACCTTCGACGGCAACGCCCGCGAGGCGATGGAGTTCTACCGTTCGGTGCTCGGCGGTGACCTCGTGGTCAACACGTTCGGCGATTTCGGCACGCCCGACCCGGCCCTGGCCGACAAGGTCATGCACGCGTCGGTGACCAGCCCGAAAGGGCACATCCTGATGGCGTCCGACGCGGCGCCCGGCATGCCTTACCACCCCGGAAACGCGATCACCGTCAGCCTCAGCGGCGACCCCGGCGAGGGCCTGGAAGAGATGTGGGGGAAGCTGGCCGAGGGCGGCACGGTCCTGATGCCGTTCGAGAAGCAGATGTGGGGCGACCTCTACGGCCAGCTCGTCGACAAGTTCGGCGTCCCGTGGATGATCGACGTCGTCGCCCCGAAGTGACGCCGGCACCCGGTCCGGGCGATCACCTCGCCCGGCCCGGGTCGTCGTCCCAGCCTGCCTCGGCCGGTTCAGCTTGCGGGTGAGGCCGGGGCCTTGCACAGGTTGGTCGTGGCGATCGCCACGATCCGCTGGCCCTTCTTGGCGTCCGTCTGGAACAGGTTGATCGCGTCGCCGACCTGCTCGCTCGTCGTCATGCCGTTGGTAATGTCGAGACACAGGTTGTACCCGTTGTCGACCGCGGTCTTCGGGTCCGCCACCAGGGTGGCGTCGAGCTTGCCGAGCGCCTTGAGGTAGGTCGCCTCGTCCCCCTCCGGCAACCCGTTGCTCGCCGACTCCTCGACGGCCGCCGGCTGCTTCTTCGGTTCGTCGTCCGAGCAGCCGCCGAGTGCCCCCAGCCCCGCCAGTGCCACCAGAACGGTGCCCGTCACGACAAGACGTGCCCCCACGTTGCGTCCCCCTCATATCGATCTTCACTGTCCGTACCGCCGAGCAGGGTACGGCCCGCACGCCGGCCCTGACCACCGACACCCGGCCGACGTTCCCCGCCGAGCGGCCGGGTCGAGGAAAGCGCCCGCCACCCGCGAAGTCGACGCGCGTCAGTTGTCGTCGGCAGGCGGGGGCTCGAAGTCGTAGTCGAAGTCCGGCGG
>Ga0247737_1000942_pt1 | contig 12272 bp, 11 predicted proteins | sample UWRJL028104C2_FD_180937 | JGI IMG/M metagenome (GOLD analysis project Ga0247737, IMG submission 180937) | Plant litter microbial communities from Arlington Agricultural Research Station in Wisconsin, United States - UWRJ-L028-104C-2 | ecosystem: Environmental > Terrestrial > Plant litter >...
CTCCGCAGATCCAGGTCCTCGCCGGATCAGGGTCCTCGGCCGGCTGCGGCGATACAGTTTCCCGCTCGATCGCGCCCCACAACACGTCCGGGTCCTGGGCCCAGGACGCCTTCCCATGCGGTGGGACATCCAGAAGCATACGCGCGATTTCGGGGGCGCCTGCGATAAAGCTATAAATCCAGGCCGGGCGTTGAAATCGTTGGGGTCCTGGGTCGATCCGTTGATGGGTATGGGGAGGGTTCCCCTCTCCCAAAGGTAAGGATGTCTGCGGTATAATGAAGTCCACAGATTGTGGCGCGAACAGGAGCCTCCATGACCCCCGACCGGTTCGAGACCCTTCCCCCGATGCTGCTGGCCGGCCTGCGAGGCTGGTACGGGTTCGCCGAGGGGCCGGTGCAGATCCCGCTGGACTGGAAACGCTTCGTCGCCCGGCTGCCGCTCGCCGGTCAGGTCGGGGAGGTGACCTATGGCGCGACCTGCGACGCCGACATGGCCGAGGAGCGGTTCGAATATATGTGCGCGGTGGAGGTCACGAGCTTCGACGACCTGCGTCAGGACATCGGCCGCATGCGCGTTCCCGAAGCGACCTACGCCGTCTTCGTCCACGAGGGACCGGTCTCGGGCATTCGCGAGACGATCATGGGCGGTCACCGCTGGCTGGCGTCGAACGGCGAGTGGAAGGACGGCGGGACGCCCACCTTTGAGCGGTACGGCGCGGACTACGATCCCGTGAGGGGGGCGAACGACATCACCCTGTGGCTGCCGATGGTTTCGGCGGCGGGCTAACCCCACCTTAACCACAAGGATTCACGGTTGCGGCTCAACCTCGAGGCCGAGCAGCGTGACCGATCTGAAGACCCCCCATCTCGCTACGGATGTCATCCATCGCGGCGACTGCATCGAGATCCTGCGCTCCCTGCCCGACAAGTCGGTCGACATGGTCTTCGCCGACCCGCCCTATAATCTTCAGCTGGGCGGCGACCTGCTGCGGCCGGACAATTCCAAGGTCGACGCGGTCGATGACGACTGGGACAAGTTCGACAGCTTCGCCGCCTATGACGCCTTCTGCCGCGACTGGCTGAAGGAATGCCGCCGCGTCCTGAAGGACGAGGGCTCGATCTGGGTGATCGGCAGCTATCACAACGTCTTCCGCCTGGGCTCGGCGATCCAGGACCTGGGCTTCTGGGTGCTGAACGACATCATCTGGCGCAAGACCAACCCGATGCCGAACTTCAAGGGCACCCGCTTCACCAACGCCCACGAGACCCTGATCTGGGCCGCCAAGAGCCGCGAGCAGAAGCGCTACACCTTCAATTACGATGCGCTGAAGGCCTTCAACGAAGACACCCAGATGCGGTCGGACTGGACCTTCGCCCTGTGCACGGGCGAGGAGCGGATCAAGGGCGAGGACGGCAAGAAGGCCCATCCGACGCAGAAGCCCGAGGCCCTGCTGCACCGGGTCATCCTGGCCGCGACCCGGCCGGGGGATGTGATCCTCGACCCCTTCTTCGGCACAGGCACGACAGGCGCCGCCGCCAAGCGTCTGGGTCGCCACTTCATCGGCATCGAGCGCGATCCCGAATACGCCAAGGTCGCCGAGACGCGGATCAAGGCAGTGATCCCGGCCAAGCCCGAGGATCTGGTCGTGACCGGCTCCAAGCGGGCCGAGGTCAAGGTGCCGTTCGGGGCCCTGGTCGAGGCCGGCCTGCTGTCGCCGGGCGACACCCTGTACTGCCCCAAGGGCGAGCGTGAGGCGCGGGTGCGGGCCGACGGGTCGCTGGTCTCGGGCCAGCTGACGGGGTCGATCCACAAGCTGGGGGCGCTGCTGGAGAACGCGCCGGCCTGCAACGGCTGGACCTACTGGCGCTTCCGCACCGACACGGGCCTTCGCTCCATCGACGCCCTGCGCGCCGAGGTTCGGGCGGGGATGCAGTAGGGCCTCTCGCTAAGTCTTTCATTTGATTGGAGCGTCCGGCGCAGTGTCGGAAACCGGACGCTGCATTTCTTGTAACGCACCACAATCATTGCTGAAATTCGGCGTTCCGTCCGGGAACTTCGCAGTTGCGATATCATTGATGTCTACGGCCCGGCTGAGCGGGTCGGAGCACGCCCATCATGAAGATCGCCCAGGTCACTCCGCTTTACGAGGCCGTCCCTCCCAAGCTGTACGGGGGCACCGAACGGGTGGTCGCCCATCTGACCGACGCCCTGGTCGATCTGGGTCATGAGGTGACGTTGTTCGCGTCGGCCGAGGCGAACACCAAGGCCCGGTTGATCCCGGTCCGCGACCAGGCGATCCGGCTGGATCCCGCGCCGCTGAAGTCAGACCTGGCCGCGCACATGACCATGCTGTCGGAGGTCCTGCGTCGCGCGGACGACTTCGACGTCATCCACTTCCACACCGACATGATCCATTTCCCGTTCTTCGAGCGGATCGCCAACAAGACGCTGACGACCCTGCACGGCCGCCTGGACATGAAGGACCTGCCCGAGGTCTACGACCGCTGGCCGCAGTTCGGCCTGGTGTCGATCTCGGATGACCAGCGTCGCCCCCTGGCCTTCGCCAACTGGAAGGCGACGGTCCACCACGGCATGCCGGCCGAGCAATATGTCTTCTCGCCGAAGTCGGAGGGCTACCTGGCCTTCCTCGGCCGGATCTCGCCCGAGAAGCGTCCCGACCGGGCCATCGAGATCGCAACCAAGCTCGGCAAGCGGCTGAAGATGGCGGCCAAGGTCGATGCGGCGGACAAGATCTACTTCGAAACCAAGATCAAGCCGATGATCGACGGCAATCCCCTGATCGAGTTCATCGGCGAGATCGGCGATCACCAGAAGTCAGAGTTCCTCGGCAAGGCCGAGGCCCTGCTGTTCCCCATCGACTGGCCCGAGCCCTTCGGCCTGGTGATGATCGAGGCCATGGCCTGCGGGACGCCCGTCGTCGCCTTCCGCTGCGGCTCGACGACCGAGATCATCGAGGACGGGGCGACGGGCTTCCTCGTCGATACGCTGGAGCAGGCCGTGGCCGCGACGGATCGCGCGTCGATGCTGGATCGCGAGGCCATTCGCGCCCGGTTCGAGTTGAGGTTCTCGGCCACGGCGATGGCGCGGCGCTATCTCGACGTCTACGGCGACCTGCTGGCCAAGAAGCCCTACGCCGAGGCGATCCTCGACGACGTGGTGGTTCCGCTGCACGAAGATCGGAGCTTCGCCGTTTCCGCCTGAACCTAACCTCGTCTCGGCCATTTTCCCTTCGCATTCGCACACCAGTCTGGTGACGGGCGGCGGCGCCAGCGAGGTTCCATGGACGACGGCTATTCGGTTCAGCAGACGGCCGCAGAGAGCGCGGAAACCGGCGGGCTGGATACGCTCCAGGCGTTGAAGGACGCCGACACCTTTCTGGTGGCCGACAGCTGGGGCGACCTGAAGGGCGGGGCCGACGGCCTGTTCGACCATGACACGCGGATTCTGTCGCGGTTCGTGATGACCGTGGGGCTGGCCAGGCCCTCGCGGCTGAGTTCGGGCGTCAGCCGGGACAATGTCTTCTTCACCGCCCACACGACCAACCGGCCCCTGCCCCCGATGGGCGGGCGGTCGGCGCCGGCGGGCGTGCTGCATATCGAGCGGCGGCGCTTCATCTGGGACCGGCGGATGTTCGAGCGGGTGCGGATGGTCAACCACGGGGTCGAAGACGTCCTGCTGCCGCTAGCCTTCGAGTTCGGGGCCGATTTCGCCGACATCTTCCAGGTGCGCGGGACGCTGAGAGAGAAGCGCGGGATCGGCGAGGTTCCGACCCACGACGGGCGGCGGGTGACGTTCCGATACACCGGACTGGACGAGGTCGTGCGGACCAGTTGCATCGCCTTTTCCGAGCCGCCGGCCCGGCTTTCGGGATCGCGGGCCGAGTTCATGTTCAGCCTGCCGAAGGGCAAGGAACTGGACCTCTATATCGAGTGCGGACCGGACGCCTGCGTGCCCCCCGAGGCAAGCCGGTGGCGCGAGAACGCCGTGCAGGCGCGACTGGCGATGCGGCGCCGACGTCGGCGGGGCGCCTCGCTGAGGGGGCCGCGTAGTCCGCGCTTCAACCAGTGGCTGGACCAGTCGCGGTCGGACATCGCGCTGCTGACCACGGACCTGCCGACGGGGCCCTATCCCTATGCGGGGACGCCGTGGTTCTCGACGCCGTTCGGGCGGGACGGGATCATCTGCGCCTGGCAGATGCTGTGGCTCGACCCGTCGCTGGCCAAGGGGGTGCTGACCTATCTGGCGCGGCGTCAGGCGACCGAGGTCTCGGCCTTCCAGGACGCGGCCCCCGGCAAGATCATGCACGAGACCCGGGGCGGCGAGATGAGCGGCCTGGGAGAGGTCCCGTTCGGTCTCTACTACGGCGGGGTCGACACCACCTGTCTGTTCGTGGCGCTGGCCGGGGCCTATTTCCGGCGGACCGGGGACCTGGAGACGATCCGGGCGCTGTGGCCCAACCTGATCGCCGCGACCGAGTGGATGCGGGACTATGGCGACAGCAACGGCGACGGGCTGATCGACTATCAGCGGGCGGCGGAAACGGGGCTGTCGAACCAGGGCTGGAAGGATAGCGAGGACTCGATCTTCCATTCCGACGGGCGGTTCCCGAAGGGGCCGATCGCCTTGCTGGAGGTTCAGGGCTACGCCTTCGCGGCGTGGCGGGCGATGGCCGATCTGGGCGCCTTGCTCGGCGACGGGCGGGCCCTCGCCTGGGACAACCGGGCCGACGAGGTCCGGCTGCTGGTCGAGGAGCGGTTCTGGATGGAGGACGAGCAGTTCTACGCCATAGCGCTCGACGGCGACGGGAACCCCTGCGAGGCCATCGGGTCGAACGCCGGGCATCTGCTGTTCACCGGCCTGCCGTCGAAGGCGCGGGCGGAAGCGGTGACGAAGCGGCTGCTGGGAGCCGAGTTCCGGTCCGGGTGGGGTCTGCGGACGCTGGCCAGAGGTCAGGCGCGGTTCAATCCGATGAGCTATCACAACGGTTCGGTCTGGCCGCACGACACGTCCTTGGGCGTCGCCGGCATGGCCCAGTATGGCGAGCGGGATGCGGTCGGGATGATCCTGGGCGAGATCTACGAGGCCGCCAGCCATTTCCACATGCGGCTGCCCGAGCTGTTCTGCGGCTTCGAGCGCGAGCCGGGCGAGGGGCCGATCGCCTATCCGGTCGCCTGTCTGCCGCAGGCCTGGGCGGCGGGATCGGTGTTCCTGATGCTGCAGGCGTCGCTGGGGGTATCGATCGACGCCCTCACGAAGACGGTGACGGTGGACGCCCCCGCCCTGCCCACCGGGATCGAGCGGCTGACCGTCAGTCGGCTGCAGGTCGGCGACGCCACGGTGGACCTGGCGTTCGAGCGGCTGGGCGACCAGGTGGTGGTCATGCCGAGGAACCGGGTCGGCGACGTCCGGGTCGTAACGACGCGGTAGGCGCTCAATCCGTCTGCAATAGCAGGACCTAGAAAAAACACCGTCCACAGAGTGCACTGCGTCCACTCAGTCCAATGCGTCCGAAGAGTGCACAAACGGAGACTACAGAGTCGACGGAGTTGCATTCGACGCGCCCCGCCCGACCGGTTGTCAAAGACCAGACCGGGACATGGGCGGCGAGCCCTTCGGCCGCAATAGGCAGGAGAGAATAAATTCCCCTCTACGGCGGAGTCATCGCCAGCGCCCGTTCGAGCGCTTTGCGGAAGACCGTCGGCAATGCCGCCAGAGCTTCGGCTTCCGGCATCCACAGAAAGTCGCCCTGCCCCGTCGCGACCCGGACCGACAGGGTCAGGGAGAAGTGGGTAAAGACGTGATCGACGGCCCCCGCGTCGGTCCAGTCCGCAGATACGGGAGGCGACGCGTTCGGCACAACCTCGGTCCAGTCGCTGGTCGGTAGACCGACCATGCCGCCGAGGAGGCCCTTGTCCGGGCGGCGGACGAGGGCGACCCGGCCCGCGCCGTCGCGGAGGACCCAGGCGATGCCCTGACGATGGGGGCGGGCGGCCTTGGGCCTCTTGACCGGATAGCGTTCGGGCTCGCCCGTCGCGCGGCCGGCGCAGTACTCGGCGATCGGGCACATCAGGCAGAGCGGGGATTTCGGGCGGCAGATGGTCGAGCCGAGGTCCATCAGGGCTTGGGCCCAGTCGCCGGGGCGATCGTCGGCGACGAGGGTGGCGGCGAGGCGCTTCAGTTCGGGGCGGGCTGCGGGGACGGGGGTCTCGACGGCGAACAGGCGGGCGACGACGCGCTCGACATTGCCGTCCACGACGTTGGCGGGGCGGTCGAAGGCGATGGCGGCGACGGCGGCGGCGGTGTAGGCGCCCACCCCCGGCAGGGCCAGCAGCGCGGCCTCGGTGTCGGGGAAGACGCAGTTATGGTCATTGGCCACGGCGCGGGCGCAGGCCAGCAGGTTGCGGGCGCGGGCGTAATAGCCGAGGCCGGCCCAGGCGGCCATCAGGTCGCTATCGGAGGCAGCGGCGAGGTCTTTGACCGTGGGCCAGCGGGCGGTGAAGCGCTCGAAATAGGGCGTGGCGTGGGGGACGGTGGTCTGTTGCAGCATCACCTCGGACAGCCAGACGCGGTAGGGGTCGGTGCGTTCGGTCGCGCCCGGCGGGGCCCGCCACGGCAGGGTGCGCGCATGGGCGTCGTACCAGGCCAGCAGGGCGGCGCGCAGGGTGGCGATGTCGGCGGGAGGCATTGGCGAACACATAACCTCTCCCTCCCCGTTCGGGGAGGGTGGTCGGAGCGAAGCGGAGACCGGGTGGGGGCGGCCGCGCGATACGGATGCCGTTGTGGGGTTTTGCCTTGCCGTCCCCACCCGGTCGCTGCGCGATCACCTCCTCGGATCGCATGCGATCCGTCGTCGCCCCCCTTGGGGAAGGGAGAAGTCGGCGCAAATATCAGCTAGGATGCGGCCATGGCGCGCCAACTGCCCACCGACGCTGAGACCCGCGAAATCCTGTCGCGGCGGAGGACCCGGCCGATGCCGCGCCCGGCGCCTCCGGCCGGGCGGGCGCTGGCGCCGCTGATCCGCGAACTGGACGAGAAGTTCGGGCGCGGCGCGGGCGCGCTGGAGCCCCGCTGGCGCGAAATCGTCGGCGACCAGTTGGCCCGCGTCACCCGCCCGCAGAAACTGACCAAGGGTCGGGCCGGAAGCGGCGGGACGCTGGAGCTGCGCGTCGCCGGCCCGGCGGCCCTGCTGGTCCAGCACCAGTCGGCGGACATCCTCGCGCGGGTGAACCTGTTCCTAGGGCCGGGCGCGGTGGACAAGCTGCGCATCGCCCAGGGGCCGGTGAAGCCCCTGGCTCAGATCGCGGCCTCGACGAAGGGCGCACGGCGACGGATCGATCCGCTGGACGCGGCGGCGGAGGCGGATCTGGCGAAGTCGGTCGAGGCCGCGCCCGACGGACTGAAGGCGGCGCTGGCGAACCTCGGGCGGGCCGTGCTGTCGGATCAGGCGAAGGGGCGGCGGCGGTAAGTCGGTCCTGGACGGCTCGCGCACCGCGGCGCGCAATCATAAAAACGACGGTTTCTTTTTCATTGACCTCTCTGTCGACAGGCGGCATTCGCCTTCGCAAAAGCGGGAGTGGCAATGTTTCGACATTTGGGGTGTTTGATCGGTGCGGCGGTGGTCCTGGTCGCTGCGTCATCACAAGCGCAGGCTCAGACGTGGCGCTATGACATCACCAGCGATCCCGCGAGCGTCGGTGTCTCGCCCCCAGCGACCACCAGTCCCTGTATCGGTAGCTGCGTCGCGCCGACGGGGGCGCCTCCGGTCGGCTATGTCGAGATCCTGCGACCGTACACCCCAGACGTGAACATGGCCCTGTCAGGCTACAATCTGTCGGTCGGCGGCCTGACGTTCACGCCCCAGAACTCGACGTTCCGAGGCTACGTCCGCGTGAACGGGGCCGGCCAGCTGAACGCCAACTCTTTCACCCTGACGAGCGGCCCCATCACGACGGCGACGGGCCCGACGGATCCCGCCGCCCGGGTGAACGCCGCGCTCTTCATCGGAAGCCAATCCTTTCTGCGCGTCAACGCCTACTGCACCAGCCGCGCAGGCACTGACTGCATGGCCTACAGCACGGATCAATACAGCGGCGAGGCAACCGCTTTGACATCCAAATCGCTGCCTTACGACCCGCCCCCGCCGCCAGTCGCTGTCCCGACGCTTTCGGAATGGGCGATGATCCTGCTGGGCCTGCTGCTGGCGGGCGGCGCGGCGGTGATCGTCGAGCAGCGGCGTATGACCGTCTGAGGACCATCCCGCTGTCCTACCGGAGCCGGCCGTTCGCCGCTTGGAGCGGCCGGCCTCGAAATCCGCGCGGGCGCTACTTCCCGACCAGCGCCTCGACGGGGACGTTCAGGGTGTAGGCGAAGCCGGTCGGGGTGTAGGCGAGCGTGACCTGGCCCCTCAGTTGCTGGCCCAGGGATGTGATCATGCGGGTGCCGAAGCCCTTGCGGGTGGGCTCGGCGACGGGCGGGCCGCCGGACTCGATCCACTCCAGACGCATGCGGCCGTCGTCGATGCGCCATGACAGGTGAACCTGGCCGCCGGGCAGGGACAGGGCGCCGAACTTGGTGGTGTTGGTGCAGAGCTCGTTCAGGGTCATGGCGAAGGCGATGACCGAGCTGGAGGTGATGCGGATGTCCTCGCCCGAGATGACGAAGCGGCCGTCGCCCTGATCGAAGGGCTCGATCGCGCTGCGGACCGTGCTGTCGATGGTGGCGTTTTCCCAGCTCGATCGGGTCAGGAGGTCATGGGCGCGGGCCAGGGCGGCGAACCGGCCGTCGATGGCGGACCGGGCATGGGTCATGCTGGTCGCGGTGCGCAGGCTCTGGTCCGTGATGGCGCCGACGGTGGCCAGCATGTTCTTGATGCGGTGGTGCAGTTCGGCGTGGATCAGGTTCTGCAGCTTGTCGGCGGCGTCGCGCTCCTCGGCCTCGATGCCGGCCTGGACCAGCAGGGCCTTGGCGTCGATGCCGGCCTGTTCGAGCGCCAGTTTGAGACTGTCGTTCTCGGTCGTCAGGGCGTCCTGGAGCGGCTGGTTCTCATCGATGATGAGCTGTTGCGCCTCCGTGTCGGACACGGTCTTCAGCAGCAGGGCCTCGGCGTGCACGCCCGCCTGCTGAAGCTGGTAGCGGAGCTCGCGGTTCTCGGTCGTGAGGGCGCCGTTCTCGGCGGACAGGGAGGGCAGCACCTTCAGGGCGCCGGAGCCGACCATGTCCTGAAGCTCCGACACCATCTGTTCGATCTCGAGCGGCTTGGGGAAGAATTTGCTGTCTTGCGGGGCGTCGGCCTCGGTGACCGCGATCTGGCCCGACACGAGGATGATCTTGATGTGCGGCCAGCGGGCGTGGGTCAGGTGAGCGAGTTTCAGCCCGTCCATGCTGCCCGGCATCTGAATATCGGTGAACAGGCAGGAGATGTCGTCGCGGGATTCGAGGATGGCGATGGCCTCGTCGGCGCTGATGGCCTCGACCGACTCGAAGCCCGCGTCCTGAACGATGTCCACGGCGCGCATCCGCAGCATCAATTCGTCTTCGACGACCAAGACGATTGACGGCGATGCATCTGTAGTCATCAGGATTTCCCGTGGAGTTCGATTTCGCCCAGCGGCGAAGGCGGCATGCCAATTCTGGTGAACCGACGCACCAAAACTTTAGGCCAACCCTGACTAACCCAACTTAATCTAAACGCCTACTTTTCCAAGCCGCCTGAAGATTTTGTAGGGAGGGAGAACAGACGGACGCCATGTCCGACGCTGCGTCCCTTCGTCCTGGGGCGTCCAATCAGATTCCGACGGCTGGCTCTTGACCTTTTTCCGCCGCACCTGTTCTCGACAACCATGGAATTCGCGCGGGCCCCGGGGAATCGCGCGATCATCCAGAGCCTGAGTTGTTAGGGAAGACGCCATGCGCGCCAGCGGTCCGTTCAAATACGCCTCCATGAGCCGCCGCGCGGCCGTCACCGGAGCCGCGCTCGCGGCCATGACGATGCTGGCCGCCTGCTCGGGCAGTTCGGCCGGCGCGGCCGCCGAGGGCGACATGGCGCTGGGCGCGGCCGAAGGGGCCAAGGTCACGGTGGTGGAATACGCCTCGGTCACCTGCGGTCACTGCGCGGCCTGGCAGCAGCAGGTCTATCCCGAGTTCAAGACCAAATACATCGACACCAACAAGATCCGTTACGTCTTCCGCGAGTTCCCGACCGATCCGGCCGCCGTGGCCATCGCTGGCTTCCTGATCGCGCGCTGCGCCGGGCCGGACAAGTATTTCCCGGTGATCCATGAGATCATGGCCAGCCAGAGCGAGATCTTCGGCGGCGTGCCGCCCCGCACCATCCTGCTGCGCATCGCCAACGGCGCGGGCCTGACCGAGGACCAGTTCCAGACCTGCGTCACCGACCCGGACGCCCTGAAGGCCATGGACGCGCGCATCAAGGCCGGCATCGACGCCGGGGTTCAGGGCACGCCTTGGTTCCTCGTCAATGGCGAGCATGTGCAGGACAGCTCGCTGGCGAGCCTGTCGGAAAAGATCGACGCCGCCCTGGCAGAAAGCTGATTTGATGACCCTGTTCCGCAATCTGATCCTGGCCGTCACGGCCCTGACGCTGGCCTCATGCGGCGGCGGTTCGAAGGCCGTCGTCGACGGCGACATGGCCCTGGGCGCCGCCGAAGGCGCCAAGGTCACCGTGGTCGAATACGCCTCGCCGACCTGCCCCCACTGCGCCCTGTGGCAGGCCAACACCTGGCCGGCGTTCAAGGCCGCCTATGTCGACACCAACAAGGTCCGCTACGTCTTCCGCGAACTGCCGACGCCGCCCGCCGACGTGGCCGCGGCCGGCTTCCTGATGGCCCGCTGCGCCGGACCGGACAAATATTTCGACGTGATCCACGCCATCATGGAAAGCCAGAAGGATTGGGGCACGAGCGCGCCGCGTGACAGCCTGATCCGCATCGCCGGCGAGAACGGCATGGACAAGAAGGCGTTCGACGCCTGCGTCACCAATCCGGAGGGCATCGCCGCGCTCGAGGCGAGGGTGAAGGCGGCGACGGATGCGGGCGTGATCAACACCCCGACCTTCTTCGTCAACGATCGTCAGGTCTCGTCGCCCGGCGGCGAGGGCGCGGTCATGGCAGACTTGGGTCCGGCCATCGAGGCCGAACTGGCCAAGTGAAACCGATGATCCGTTCCCTGTTCCTGATGCTGGCGCTGGTCGCCGCCCCGCTGTCCGCCTCGGCCCAGACGGCGAGCGGCCCGCCGGCGGTGACCGCGACCGACCGGGTGCTGGGGCGTGCCGATGCGCCGGTGACGGTGATCGAGTATGCGTCCTTCGTCTGCACCCACTGCGCCCACTGGCACACGACCGTCTATCCGGCGTTCAAGGCCCGCTACATCGACACGGGCCAGGTCCGTCTGGTGTTCCGCAACCTGCCGACCAATCCGGCCCAGGTCGGGGCCCGCGCGGCGGGGATCGCGCGCTGCGCCGTGCCCGCCCGGTTCTTCGACGTCGCCTCGTCCTTCATGACCGGCCAGCAGGCCATCGTCGACGGCGCGCCCCTGGCGACCTGGTACGCCAATGGCGTGGCGGTCAGCGGCCGGACCCAGGCCCAGATCGACGCCTGCCTGGCCGATCCGGCGACCCTGAACGGCATCCGGGCCGAGGTCGCCGGCGCGAACGCGGCCGGGGTCGAGGGCACGCCGAGCTTCTTCGTCAACGGCCGCGCGGTGTCGGACAACTCGCTGGCGGGTCTGACGGCCGCGATCCAGCCGCTCCTGCCCCGCCACTGACGACGGGATGCAGTTCCAGCGCCTCCGGCTCGTCGGCTTCAAGTCGTTCGTCGATCCGGCGGAGGTTTGGATCGAGCCCGGCCTGACGGGCATCGTGGGGCCGAACGGCTGCGGCAAGTCGAACGTGCTGGAGAGCATGCGCTGGGTCATGGGCGCGAACTCGGCCAAGGCCATGCGCGGCACGGGCATGGACGACGTGATCTTCGCAGGCGCGTCGAACCGGCCGCCCCGGAACCACGCCGAAGTCCAGCTGACCATCGACAACGCCCAGCGGCGCGCGCCCCAGCCCTTCACCGACAGCGCCATCATCGAGGTGTCGCGCCGCATCGACCGGGGCCAGGGTTCGACCTATCGCATCAATGGCAAGGAGGTGCGGGCGCGGGACGTCCAGCTGCTGTTCGCCGATGCGTCGACGGGGGCCAACTCGCCCGCGCTGGTCCGTCAGGGGCAGATCAGCGAACTGATCGCGG
>Ga0247737_1000944_pt1 | contig 12265 bp, 11 predicted proteins | sample UWRJL028104C2_FD_180937 | JGI IMG/M metagenome (GOLD analysis project Ga0247737, IMG submission 180937) | Plant litter microbial communities from Arlington Agricultural Research Station in Wisconsin, United States - UWRJ-L028-104C-2 | ecosystem: Environmental > Terrestrial > Plant litter >...
AAATCTGCCCTTGTATTCCAATGATCGGGTCCCCGGAAATATTCTGAATTTTCCAAAGTGGATGGGCCGGCGCGATGCTGCGATGTTCAGCTCGTCCTTGAAGCCGGAGCCTGGAATGTTGCCAAACTCTACCATTGGAATCGCCTGTTCGCGCATGCTTCATCTCCCTGGTGACGCGCACATTTGGTCTGATTTGACGGCAATAGGCCATCCCGGGAGGGTCGATGCGTTGACTACACTCTTGTGCGCTGGCTCGATTGACCAATTCTAGAGCATCGCGACCAGGCACGGGGTGAAAGCTTGCGATATTCGTTTCAAAACAGGTCAGAAGGCGATTCGTGAATTCCAAAAGGACTAAAATTTAATAGTCCTTTTGGCGGTTACACTGCGCCGTCACTGGCGCGAAGAGCGCGTACGTCGCACACTGTGTCGCAAAGCTGGAGGAGGATACATGAATCGGTCGATCGGTCGCGGTCACGCTGGGAGCACCGATTCCCAGGTCAGGATATCGGATACTGCGGCGGACCGCACGGATCAGATCCTGTGCCGCTACGGCCAGCCGAGGATTCCGTCCCGGCGGTTCTGGGCAAGAGGAGCATAAGCCATGGCTGTTCCGCCACCCGTACGCATCATGATCGTCGATGATCATCCGGTACTTCGCATTGGGGTCAGTGCGATCATCGCGGGTCAGGAGGACATGACCCTGGTCGCCGAGGCGACCAACGGCAGGGAAGCGCTTGAGCTGTTTCGTCAGGTGCGGCCGGACATCACGCTGATGGACCTGCAAATGCCGGATATGAACGGCGTCGATGCAATCATCGCCATACGCGACGAATTTCCGAGCGCGCGGATCATCGTGCTGACGACGTTCGCCGGCGACGCGCAGGCGTTGCGGGCGCTGAAGGCCGGGGCGGTCGGTTATCTCCTGAAAGGGACGGTGCGCAAGGATCTGCTCGACACGATTCGAGCCATTCATGCGGGCAGGCGGCACATACCGGCCGAGATTGCCCAGGAAATTGCCTTTCACGCCGCGGACGATGCCTTGAGCGAACGCGAAATAGCCGTGCTGCGCCACGTCGCTGACGGCAAGGCCAACAAGGAGATCGCGTGGTTGCTCTCGATTTCCGACGATACCGTCAAGGCTCATATGCGGAGCCTGTTTTCGAAGCTAGACGTCGGTGACCGTACCCAGGCGGTCACCGTGGCGCTCAAGCGCGGCATCATCGATCTTTAGGTCTTTCGCTGAAGTCGCCGCCGATGCCGAACCGTGCTCACCCCTTGGCTGAGCGCCGCCACGCGCCGAGCCGCAGCCAGCCTGGAATGCCCGTCATGCCGTCCCGGTAGGCGGCCCGGGGAGGGATCGACATGATGACCTGGGTGCCGCCGCCTGCTCGCCGGGTGAGCGCGAGACGCCCGCCGATCCGCGCCGCACGCTCGCGCATTCCAAGAATTCCGTAATGCCCTACCGGGCTGCCGCGATCGAGAATGGATTCGGGGACGCCCGTCCCGTTGTCCCGGACGGTCAGGGCCAGTCTCCACGCTCCATAGTCCAGCACGATCTCGATCGTTGTCGCACCAGCATGCTGAAGCGTGTTGCGAACCGCCTCCTGCATGACCCGCAACAGCTCGTCGCGCGCAAGATCGGCAAGCGGGCGCGGCGTCCCTTTGACACTGACCGAGAGGCGCGGCGTATCGCCGTTGATGATCGCGGTCGCATCGTGCAGCAATGCCTCGGCGAAGTCCTGTCGATCCGCGGTTCTGCGCAGTTCGTGGACGCGCTCGCGCCCCTCGGTCAACGCCGCATCGGCGTGATCCAGGCCTTCCTCAATCGACGCGCGCAACGGGCTACCAGACGGGAAACGCTCCACGACGGACTGAAAGAACATCGTCACGCCCTGGAAACTCTGGAGCAGCGTGTCGTGAAGCTCACGCGCGATGCGCTCACGCTCGGCGATGCGGGTTTCCATCTCGTGTCTGACGCGCCCGGCAACTTGGCGCAGCCGCATGGCGTACAGGAGTCGTGCCAGGACGATTGCGGGCAGCAGGCACAGCAGCAGGAACCACCAGGTCTGATAAAAGGCCGGCTGAATCGTGATGTCGAGCGTTGCGCCGGTTCGGTTCCATACGCCGTCATTATTGGAGGCGATGACGCGGAAGCGATACGTGGCGGGGCCCAGATTGGTGTAGAACGCCTCGCGCCGTGAGCCTGGATCGATCCAGGCGTCGTCCTCGCCCTCCAGCTGGTAGCGGAAGCGGACCCGGCTCGGCACCGAGAGGCTCGGCGCCGTGTAGGCGATGGCGAGACCCTTTATGCCGCTGGGCAGCGTGATGCTGGCAGGATCGACATAGGTTTGCCCGCCGGCGGTTAGCGATCGGACGGTGACAGGCGGTGGGAAAAGGTTTCGCCGGAGATTGGCGGGGTCGACCCGCGCGACGCCGGACGCCGTCAGGAACCAGATGCGCCCATCTCTGCCCTGGGCGACCTGCTGCCCCCGATAACCTTCATGCTGTACGCCGCCTCTAAATCCGTCATGCGCGTCGAAGCGCTGATAGGGGATGTCCGCACCGGGATGATCGAAGGCCTGGTCGAGTTTCGCGGTCGACATGCGAAGGATACCATTCGACCCAATCATCCAGGTTTCGCCTTGCGGCGTCTGGACCAGTCCCCGCATCGCCAGCCAGGGATAGGTCATCCTGGTGTTCAGCCTCTGGATGCGGTTTCCCCGCCACCGCCCCAGGGTGCTGGTGGCCGTGACGAAAAGGCCCGTCCGCGCGTCGGCGATCCCAAAGATGCGCTTCATGCCGAGCGCGCTCTGCGGTATCGTGGTGACGGTCCGCTCCCCGATCACCCGGATGTTTTCGGTGCCCCATTTCTCAACGACATGACCCTCGGCGTTCAACGCGATGTCGAGGAACGGCGAATAATCCGCAACCGGCTTGACCGGATTGATCCAGCGGCCATCACGAAGGCGCCCCATGACACTGCCTTGATCCGTAAGGAACCATGCCCGGCCCTCGCGGTCCTCGCGACAACCCCAGCTCGACAAGACGCCGCCGGGGCCTCGGACGTTCTGCAGGACGCCGTCACGCAACCGACCAAGATGCGAGTCCGAAGAAACCCATATCGATCCTTCACTCGAAGGGCATATGGCATTGATCGGTTCAGGCAGCTTCGTGGCGATCCGCGGCGCCTGCCCCGGCGCAATTTCGTAGATCGTGTCGCCTGACGCAATGAAGACGTTGCCCTGTCGGTCCGGCGCGATGGAATAACCGTCTGGATTGGGCGGGATGGCGGGCTCTGTCGTCACCGGCGTGGCGCGAAACCTGTCCAGTCCAAGCTTGCTGCCGACCCAGATATTGCCTTCGCGATCCTCCAGGATCGATTCACCCACGTCCGACGAAAGTCCGTCCCTGACGCCAAAACTGTCGGGGACTCCCTTGACGCCCGTGCCGCCGTCCAGCGGAATTCGGAATATACCGTTGGTCCAGCTTCGCCCCCACAGCACGCCCGCCCGATCGGCGATGATCGACGCGCCCCGCATCTTGCCCGTCGACGGGTAGGAAATCCTTCTTGCAGGCTTGGTCAAGGGAGAGCCGGCATCCCGAACCAGCCGGGTGCCATCCGGGCCGGAAAACCAGAGGTTGCCCCCGGCATCCTCGGCCAGGGTTCCAAAGGTGCTTACGTCCTCGTCCATGACGTGGAAGCGCCGGCTGCCGGGACGGAGGAACATGAGCTTCCCGGCTGCCACCATCCAGACAAATCCATTGCGCGCCGCGAAGATGCCCCCGATCCATAGCTTGGGGACGCCCCAATTGGCTCCGACCTGCTCGAACTGGCCGCGCCGATAACGATAAAGCCCATCGACGCGCCGCCCACCATGAAACCAGATCGCGCCGTCAGGGCCCTCGGTCAACGGACCGATGGTCTCCAGGTTCGGCCCGCTGACCGCGTGAAGCCTGCCTTGCCGGTAATAGACCAGCGTGTCGCCGAACGCGGCCCATACCGTGCCGGAACGGCTGACCATGACCCGGGTCGCCGTGGCGGCCGCTCTGTCGGCGCGGGTGTGACGCATTCGTTCGAAGGTCACACCGTCGAAGCGGTAGAGCCCGTTGTCCGCCGCGAGCCACAGATAGCCGTCAGGCGATTGCGCGAGACCCGTAATATTGGACGGCGCCCCCGCCTCATAGGTCCAGCTATCATGCTTGAACTGTCGTATTCCATCAGCCTGCGCCGCGCGCAGGCTGCCGGACAGGCACAGCAGAACCCCGGCCGTTACGACGGCAAGGGAGCGCGAGATTCTTCGCACAGACCTTCCGGAAGGGGGCGACGCGCTTGTTCCGGTTCCGGTGGACCGCCGCACGTCGAACAGAAACATCGCAAGGCGATACGCCTGCCCGTTCCAGGCCGACCGACGCAGCCCCGGACGCAGCAACAGACATCGCATGTGGCTACCCCCAACAGATCCCCACTAGCCGCCAACCTATCGTGCGTCCGTGCCTGAGCAAGAAAATAGTGCCAAATCGGATACAAGCTCGCCGTCCCCGCCATTTGGCGACGGAGCAAAGCGCCTGGGGAGGGCATAAAGCCCTAGAATAAATAGGATCTTCCGATACCGGAGCGGCACAAGCCTCTACAATCCGGACGCGACGTGTCCCGTCAGGACCGCTCAGTGCCAGAGGTTGGTGCGGGCGAGGTCGACCAGTTCATCGCCACGGCCGTTCATCACCGCACGGATCATGTACAAGCTGAAGCCCGTCGCCATTTCGACGTTGATCGACGGCGGAATTGGCAGCTCGGTGCGCGCGACCACGGCATCGACCACGACCGGACCGTCATGATCCAGGGCCTGGCGGATCCCGGCTTCAACTTCCCCCGAATCTTCGATGCGGATCCCCTTGATGCCGATCGCTTCGGCCATCGCGGCGAAATCTGGATTCTCGAGGTCGGTGCCGAACGGGAGGAAACCGGTCGATCGCTGCTCGGTCTCGATGAACCCGAGCGAGCCGTTGTTGAAGATGACGATCTTCGCCGGCAGCTTATATTGCTTGAGGGTGAGCAGGTCTCCCATCAGCATCGTGAAGCCGCCATCGCCCGACAGCGAGATGACCTGCCGGCCGGGATGGGTCGCCTGCGCGCCCAGGGCCATGGGCATCGCATTCGCCATCGAGCCATGCCATAACGACCCGATCAGCCTGCGCTTGCCGTTCATGGCTAGGTATCGGGCCGCCCAGGCCACTGGCAGACCGACGTCGAAGGTGAATATGGCATCCTCGGCTGCCAGATCGCTCAGCGCTTTGGCAATCTGTTGCGGATGAATTGGGCTATGGCCGGGCCTGCCATTCGCCAGCGCGTCGAGATCCCGGCGCGCGCGCCGATAGTGTTGGACGGCGCGGTTCAGATGGCTGGGGTCGTGCGTGTCGTTCAGCCGGGGCAGGAGCACCCGGATGCTCGCGCCGACGTCGCCGACCAACCCCAGATCGAGTGGCGTGCGCCGCCCGAGCTGGCCCGGGCGGATGTCGATCTGCACGACACGGACGCCTTCGCCCTTGGGATAGAATTGCCGATAGGGAAAGTCGGTGCCGAGCATGAGCAACAGGTCGCAGTCCATCATGGCATAATAGCCGGAGGAAAAACCGATCAGGCCGGTCGCGCCCACGTCATAAGGATTGTCATATTCCACATGCTCCTTGCCCTTGAGCGCGTGGACGACCGGCGCCTTCAGCACCTCGGCAAGCGCGACGACCTCGTCATGCGCGCCGGCGCACCCCGATCCGCACAATATCGTGATCCGCCGATCGACGTTCAGCATGTCCGCGAGGACATCCAGATCCGCCGGTGCGGGTTCGACCACCGGCACTTTCGGCACCAATCCGGTCGCCTTGGGTCTGGTCGGATTGGCCGCTGGTTTAAGCGCGACATCGCCGGGGATGACGATCACCGATACGCCACGGTCGCCGAGTGACGCGCGGATCGCGATCTCCACGGTTCGCGGCATCTGCGCAGGGTCGGATACCATCTCGCAATAATAGCTGCACTCGCGGAACAGTTCCTGCGGATGGGTTTCCTGGAAATAACCCGAGCCGATTTCGGCCGAAGGAATATGCGCCGCGATTGCTAGTACCGGCACACGGGAGCGGTGGCAGTCGAACAGGCCGTTGATGAGATGGAGATTGCCCGGGCCGCAACTGCCCGCGCACACCGCGAGGCTTCCCGTCAGATGCGCTTCGGCCGACGCGGCAAACGCGGCGACTTCCTCGTGGCGGACATGGATCCACTCGATGTCACCGCGTTTGCGGATCGCCTCGGTCAGGCCGTTCAGGCTGTCTCCGACGACGCCGTAGATTCGCTTCACGCCGGCTGCTGCAAGCGTCTCGATGAACTGATCTGCTACCGTAACGGACATGACTGACCTCATCATTTTGGCGGGATTGCTGATCGGTATGCAGGCGACACACGCCTAGGCTCGATAGTCCCTGAGGATGCGCAGGTCCGTGACGGAATAGGACATGCCGAACTTGAATCCGCGCCCCACGCGCACTGGCGCCAGATGGTGCACCTCCTCACCCGCCACCTCGGGCACGATGAGTTCCGCGGAGCCGGCCCAAAGGTCGACGATCATCGGATTGTCGACCAGCGACAAAGTCAGCTGGTCCACCGCAGGCACATCCTGCAAGCCCGCGACGAGTTGCGGAAAATATCGCCGGTTGGTGGTCGGTCGATTAAAGATGCTGGTGGGATCGGCGACATGTTCTTCCAGCTGGATCCGGCCGGTAGCAATACGCTCGCCATGCGCCGACACACTGGCGCCGAACCGGCTGCCCGCTGACAACTGGGCTGCAGCAAGGCTGGGGGCGGCGAAGGTCCGGGTTTGAAATATGCTGCCGAGCTTCTTGGGAAAGCCCTGAACCCAGCCTCGTGCGATCGCGGCATCGTTGTCGACGAAGATGTACGGGCAGTAAGACACCGGCATTCCCTCAAACTCGGCATCGACCAGCACAAAGGCCTCGCGATACTGATACCGGGCCGGGTCGGTGAGTTCGTCATTCGATCCGGTAAATTGCCAGTCGAGGAACCAGAAGACCGCGCGTCCCGCTGCATTCGCATCCGGGCTCATGCCAGGCGGCAGCACTGCGGCTGCGGCAGCGGGGTCAGTCCAATATTCTATCGCCATGCATTCACTCGAATAGTGCCATGGCGGCGGCGGGATCAGTGCCGACTTTCCCTCCGGCGATAACGGAACCGTATATCCTTTGAGTGCAGCGCCCTGACTGTTCTGCAGAGTCATTTTATTCTCCAGTGATTGGATATCGTTCCAAGACCCAGTGTCGGCGTGCTTTCGCAGAGACTTTTCGCGGCACGCCGGACAGGTAGAAGCTAGCTGCGATAATGCCGCTGCACATATATACATTGGTTGCGAGTGAGATCGGGCGACGCCGCTTGCGGAAAGGTCCCCGGACTTGTCGCAGCAGCGTCACATTATTTCGCGTAGGGTCGCCTTGCCGGCCGGCGCCCTGGCGTTCCAGGCAAGCCGTTCCCGAGCACGCCGATCGGCTCGGCGACCTCGCCTCGAGCTAGCGGCGTTGTTTACATTGATTATATTGTTTGGGCTTGCATGCGGGGTAAGTAGCCAGCGGCGCGGGCGGCGGATAAGCCTCGGTGGGGGTCAGTGGCTGCGCGCTAAACACGACCGACTCTCCAGGCGCGGGCTGCCGCGAATAGGGCGACCCGGCAGGCTGATAACCGCCCGGGGTCTCTTCGGCCTTGAAGCCGTTCGGGTCGGTAAAGGTTCGATCGGCAGGTGGGGCTGCCGGCTGCGAAGGGGCTTCCTGCGCGATTGCGTTCGTACTGGCCGCGAGCGCGGCGACGAAGAAGAACAGCTTCATGACGATCTCCAAACCACAAGCCAGGCGATCCATTCGCCGGACCGGTTTGACTTGGGCGCGGACTGTTCTCCTGTTGAGATATATGTTGGTTTAAGGTTTTGCGCCGCTGCTTTGCCGGCGGATTGCACCGGGCGGGATTATGGCGCGGCGGCGTTCAGGGCGATCTGGGGGGAGCGCCTCAAAGGGGACGGGGCCTGCCGTGCTCGGCGCCACGCGCCCGGGCTTTCGCCGGTGGCTTGTCCAAAGGTGCGCGTGAGATGGGCCTGGTCGCTAAATCCCGTTGCCTGGGCGACATTGGCAAGCGACGTGCCGCCATCCATCAACAGTTCCTGAGCGCGTCGGATTCGGGCCGCCCTCAGCCAGGCTTGCGGGGTCATGCCGGTCGAACTCTTGAATGCTCGGTTGAAATAGGATGGGGACAGGTTGACCAGAAGCGCAAGGTCCGCGATCCGCGCACCATTCGCGAGATTGGCTTCCAGAAAATCCGTGACGCGTCGAAGCTGCCATTGCGCCAGGCCACCGCGGCGGTGGCTCAGGGCACCGGGGACTGCCATTCGCCACAGCGCCTTCAGGAAGACGATCGAAAGGCCGCCACCATAAACGGGATCGCTTGGTCGGGCCGACAGGCATTCGGCGGCGATAAGATCGGCCGCATGCAGCATATCCCGGTCCGCAAGCATCAATCTTGCGCAGCCAATCACTGGCAGGTTGCAGGCGGGAACGAGACCAGGGCGTGTCGGAATCTCGACCACAAGTTCGCGGAACGAGGTGGCCTGGCGCACCTCCAGCCGGATCGGCGTTCCTGCCGGAACCAGGCTGATATGCTCCGGAAGTGCCGGGCGGGATTCGCCACGGGCTTCGGCGCGGCTGACCATGACCCCGCCGCCGGTTCCGTCGAGGATGGCGTACGCGACAGGACCATCGAATTGTCGTTCGCCGACACCGGGCCCATGACATTTGATGATCCGCGCTCGTGCCTTCACGGCTCCGAAAAACCGCGTGTCGGCAACGGTCGAAATGTCCCCGATCATGCCCCCTCCGGCACGCGCAAGGCGCCAGGCCGGTGGTGTGAAAGGGGCCGGGTTTGGGCGCTCGCACGGCATGTCGCAGTCCCGGCTCAGGTTTCGATGCATCATGTTAGCTCGGCGAAGGCGGGCCAGTGAATAAAGCGATGCAAATTCTTGTTAGATCGTCTCGTCGCCGATCTCCGAACATCTCGGCACGGTGGCGGTCCAGATCGCAGGGCGCATCGGCGCCGATAAACGTGCCGGCGACGGGTCGGAAATCCACTCCCGTCGCCAGCTTGTTTCGGTTCGCGCGTGCTAGAGTTTGCTGAGGCGCGCCCGAATGCGTTGCAGGAGCGTCTCGCTCGGCCGGGCCCGGCACGATGAGACAAGCACCGGCACCACGCGATTGATCCCGGTAACGTCGACCACTTCCGCATCGGGCCGTTTGGCGCGGTCATAGCCCAGCACCAGTGACACTGCCTGCGGCTTGAACGTGTCTTCCAGCGCGATGAAGTCGCGGCAGGTTATCTTCTCGGCGGGTTTGGCCGGAGCCTTTGCCGGGGCGGCGTTCGCCGAGGCGAGCGGCAGCAGCGCGATCACCGCACCGATGGCAAGAATGTTTCTCATGATCGTACCTTCCAATGATGATGGATGTTGTCGTCAGGGGAGGGGGTTGGTCGGGCGCTTACCAGCCGCGACGGCCGAAACCCCACCGCGAGCCGACGCCTCCCCACGGGCCCCATGCACCCCAGTTCCAGTCGCGGTCCTGATAATCGAGGGCGTTGAGTTGCTGCTGATCGAGCAGGTTCTTGGCCTGCATGGCCTTTTGATACTGGCCGTACGCCGCCTGGGATCCGACGTAGAGACAGGCGCACGCCTTTGGGTCGGCATAGACATAATTGACGGTCTCGCCGTGGGTCCGTTGAACGAACTTGTTTGCCGGAAGGCGCTTGAGCATCGCGATCCGCGCGGGGGTGTTCGCGGGCCTGACGATAAAGCCAGCCGCGGCGAGATTATCTTCCGTGTGCTGGATCGAGGATTTCGACTTGGCGGTCGCGGGCGTCGCAAGCGGCAGCAGAGACGCTGCGAGGGTGACGGCCAGCATTTTCATCGGGATGGTGAAACGGGGCATTGTCAGGTCTCCAGTTCAGGTGGTTTGAGCACGGACGTCACATGGTCCGGGCAAGGTGCAGAAGCAGCGGGGCCAGGTGGTGTTGCCTTGTTCGCCCGTTTCATGTGGCGGCGGGGCAAGTAATGGCTGATCCGCTACTGAGTCAGATTTGTACCGGATCGATGAGAGCCTGTTTTTCTGACTCAGCCGGCAGCATGTCTGACCATTCCCGACGGTAAGAGCTTTCCGATCTTGCTCTGGAATCCGTGGCGAGAAGGATTGAGTCGGATGTGACAGATCATCATCCGACTCGGCGGATCAGTCTAGAAGCGCACACCAACGCCGCTCAGAAGCTGGTTCTGATGCACCCCGCGACTATAATGGGAATAACGATATTCGCCGCTGACATAGAAGCGTGCGTTGACGGCATATTCCAACCCGCCGCCGCCGCGGACACCGCCATGGTTGCGGCCTCGCCAGTCGCCTCCGCCAACCCGGTCTCCGAACCGGCCATTGGTATAGCCGACTTTCGCATAGCCCATGAGCGAAGGCGAGAAGACATATCCAAGCCGGCCGCCGGCGTAGAGGTCGCGGTCGGTGCGCTGGCACATCTCCACCCGGGCGCCATTCCGCGTGACCGTCTCGCAGAATTTCTGCGTCGACCCGGTAATCTCCGCTTCGGGGCCGACCCGAATATTCTCAAAGGCCAGATCATAGCCGGCCCTGCCGCCATAGACGAAGCCGTCGCTGGGGATCCGATCACCACCGACCCGGGCCCAGCCGCCTTCGATATCCGCATGGAAGCCGGCGAAAGGCTGCGTGTCCTGGGCAAGGGCCGGCTGGCTGGTCAGCGCGGCGACGAGCGCAGCGGCGCAGGCAATAGTGAATTTCATAATGTCCTCCTTGAACGAGCCCGGATCGGCTTGAGGGCATTTGGCAAATTCAGGGCGGCTTGTTCTAGAATACACAAGTATAATTTGGACTCTCGAGCCAATCCTCGCGTGAAAAACAGAAGTTTGTGAAATATAAACCTAAGTATTAATTGATGAGGTTTCTGCTCTTGCCTCGAACATGGCCAACGCTTGTTAGAATGCTCGGTCAGGCTTGGGCCGCGAGCTCATGAAGGGCGAATCGGACTGGCAGGCACGCGGTCTCTTCGCCGCCACGTGGATTGGCGCGCTGGATATCTTGCCGCGGGGCGGCCGAACTGGCCCGGGCATCATCCGAGGCGCCGGCATCACCTCGGTTTCGGTTCAATCGTGCGGGTATCGGCGCGCATCAGGTGCGAGGCATACCAAGGTTTACGTGGCGCTACTTCCAGTATCTATAAACAAACACTGATATAATTGAGCGAAGATGGCCCAAGGATAGTATTAAATATCGCGAATGTCGGCGTGCCGATGATTTGCGAAGTCGAATCTGTTAACAGTTCCAAGGTGTCTTTTTGACCTGGGAGTGCGGATCGGCTGTCTATCAATGCGAGATGCGAAGGATGCCGCCATGCGCCATTTGCCAACTCTTCGATTCTTCAGCGCCTCCATGGTGGTGGCGACCCTTTCCGCAGCTCTTGCCGGGACCGCTCAGGCAGAGCAGTTGATCTCCAAGGGATTGCCGCCCGATGATCCGCTCATCGCCTGGGCCGAGGCAAGCGCTGGCCGCAATCACTTTTTCCTGAACGACGACCGTGCCGTGGAAGTCATCCGGTTCCGCGCTCCCCGCGATGTCGAGATGTGCGCCGGCCCGGCCAGGCGGGGCAGCGACGGACGGCTTCACGCATTTCCGATCCAGGTGTCCTGGGATTCGCAGACAGCAGTGATCGCGGCGGGCAATTGCCTGTCCTTCGATGCGCAGCGCGTCAGCGTTCGGGCCGCGTCGCGCCTTCCGGACGACATCGTGCTCGAGGGCACCTATCGCGTTACCAAATAGCGGTGCTTCTCGGCGGGGCGGCCAGGCGGCCGTCCCGCCGCAGAGCCGACTCCTTCCCGAATATCTTTACGTTGGCAGCTCGACCTGTCCAACGAGCGGTACAGGGAATTGGCGGCGACCTATCTGAAGGCGATCCACCAGGCCTATGCCGATGTCGAGGACGCCTTGGCCACCACCCAGGCCGCGCGCGAACAACTTGCCCGCCAGGATGCGGCGACGGCCAGTGCGCAGAAAGCCGTCGCGATGGCGAAGGCCGGCTATCGGGCCGGCACGGCGGATGCTCTCCCCTTGCTCGTCTCGCAGCAGGCGGCGGCCGCAGCCCAGGGGCAACAGGTCC
>Ga0247737_1000946_pt1 | contig 12253 bp, 9 predicted proteins | sample UWRJL028104C2_FD_180937 | JGI IMG/M metagenome (GOLD analysis project Ga0247737, IMG submission 180937) | Plant litter microbial communities from Arlington Agricultural Research Station in Wisconsin, United States - UWRJ-L028-104C-2 | ecosystem: Environmental > Terrestrial > Plant litter >...
AGAACCTTTCCACGTCCACCGTTTGAAATTCATCTTTAACGGATGGTCATCACATACAAATTTTCGCTTACTTCCGTTGTCGCTAGTACTTTATCGATTCCCCAACAGAATATTTTCGCCCTCTGGACTATAGTTGGGTTGAACCTCTTCAATTCTCCAATTCTTTCACGACCTTGATTTCTCTCGTTTTATCATGTTGGTACCTGAAACTTGTATTCCCGATTTCCATGGAAAATTCAAGAAATTCAAGCGCCTGACTTCAGTTGAGTGAGTGCGTGCGCGCCGCAGCCATATCTGCCAGAGCTAATACATTTATGGGGAGATATATACACTTTTGAAGCAGAAGGGTATGTGGCCCAAGTGCTATTGATTGGCCGTTTCAATTGTGGAATTGGACACATTCCGCAGTAACGAAGTAAAGTTCTCATGAACTACGGTTACACACGGATACCCATCATCGTAGGCAGCAACACCACCCGAGAGATGGCTTGTGAATGGCTCTGCGATCATGTCGGTCTCGGCAGAGAACTTAAACGCCGGAATTGTGATCCACTGAAAATCAGGGAAGGATTCAGGGAGACGCATCACCTCCAAGGACGTCAGTAATTTAACTCTCTTGGAAACGAACATTTAGTTTTAAAAGCGACAACGACGGATGTCGGTCAGAAACGCTCGGCGCTCGCAGAACGTGTTCAAAGTATTGTCAGCATGAGGCACGATTCTGCCAGATGATTATCATCACCGTTCTGCTCCATCTCCATTGTATACTCAACTATGATAACACTGAGGTATCCTCATGAACTGAGTCTTCACTTGAGAAGACAGAATTGATCGCAGACATCCTTGTACTCACCGTACGTACGGCCCAGGTAAGTTATTAGCCTGTTTTTCATCTGTTTTTCAAAGACATGATAAGCTGCCCCACTTCGAATTTATCTATTTTTAATCACTGGTGACAGTTCGAATCCCACCCGGCCGATTATGGGAACTCTCCCATCAGTTCTCTTACCGCAGGAGAAGCATCAATATAATCCACTGATTTCCCCAAAGAATCACGATTAGTGAGAGGGCCTGTCAATTAGCTCGCCATCTATTAAGAAGGGCGCTCGGATTCGTACTGGTAATCTGGTCACTCCATTGCTTTCTCCTCGCACGCGAACAATCTATGACTACAAGTCCACAACAAGCACGGTCAGTATGTTTTCCCCCGCCTTCAATTTGCGACCCAACAGCGCCTCTTCCTAAGGATCATCAAATTCTCGATCCAATATGCTAGTCTTGGTAAGTTTTCATTATCTAAATATGCCCAATATAACTTGACCCATGCAAATGAAGCTTTACTCTACTATGACTATAGCCTTACCTGGACACGGGAAGTCAAGTACTTTTGGATGCGAAGATTCACCCTCTCGACGGCTCTCTACATCGCATGTCGATATGCACTTGTAACCAATGTCCTATACACACTCGCGATCAGCAACAAATTGAATACCTTGAGGGTGCGTTTTATGTCAGCTGTGGTATACTTACCTGACGTCTCTTCTATATTATTAGTGCGATTTTAAGTCGCTGCAATAGTCTCCTTTACCGACTCATGTCGAACCCGAGGGCAGCTGTAATGCAGGCTATCAACTATGCTCCGCTTTGAGCCTCGTTGGACGGGCAGCTATTCTCAGTGAGTAGTAGAAGGATGTATTATCTCAAGTTAATGCCGATGCTGACCGACTGCTTTAAGCTGTATGGGGTGCTAGAGCCTACGCGGTATTCAACCGAAACAAATGGATCTTAGCACTTTTTACGTCCCTAGGACTCACGGTGATTGTACTCGGAGCAGTAAGTGCTATTTCGTGATTCTTTATTTCACTGTTGAATATGTTAAATAGTTGAACATTCGAACTATTGCGTGCGTTGGCGGCAAAGATGGTCACCTGTAAGAATAATTCGTTCTACGTATATTCACCGAGCCACAAAAGCTGATCTTGTCGATATGTCGTACATGTAGCGGTGAGGTGTTCCTCTATTAAGTTTTTCAGTTTTCTGACACCTGCAACAGTACAGGACGCTCTAGCAGTATTCACTGTTGTATTTGAAGTGGTCTCTGCCTTTGCAACTACTATACGAAGCTATCAAGCGCTCCAAGTAGGAGTAACTGGGGGTCTGCACTCGCAAAAGAAGGGGTTGACGTACCTCATCCTGGAGCAAGGTATGCTACCAGTGGCTCTCAACAGAAAATGAGCCTATTTTGACCATTTCTCAGGCCTTCTTTATTTCATGTGGGTCTCTCTACGTTAGCTGGATTGCTCGATGGCTAAAATATACAAGCTTCGTCACTGCACTTTCGATTGCGGCACTCATCCTGCAGCTGGTAAGCCACATTATCAATTTCATCACCGATGATAGTGAGTAACTGAAAAATAAACCTTATTCTTATCTTAGGCGGCTGAGGTACGTTGATTACACAAGGGAACTGATATTGCCTTCGACCTCGTCTGACTTCGCACTGTAGCCGGGCTCTTTCATGCAACGACTTTTAAACGCACTGAGCCTCCCGTAAGAAGTTTAACTCTCAAATTTCACTGTTAACTAAGACTAATAATGGACACATATCAGCGCTTCAGGCATGATGACAGCACGATTCTTACTTCATCTTCGAGACTGGGAACATCAGGCCTCCGGAGCGGCGCTCTTGAGCGCTGAGGGCGGAAAGCGTACGCTCCTCAGGTTCAAGAAAACTACTGAGAATGGGAATGACTTGGGATGGACTATAAATGATGAATTCGGGAATGATCCCGTGCTGGAGGCCAGGGAAAATACGAGGAAATTGGCCGATCAGGAAGGCTCGGGCTCTGACGTAGTTGTCATAGATGAGTCGACGACACACTCAGAGCACAACATCCCATAGAGGATACCATTCGATTCGAATAATACATTCTACATAGGTATATAGAGCTACAGTTTATACCGTCTCATTAACGTTCACATGTAGCTTTTGAGAATCTTCAGAAGGACTCTACCGTCGTGTTCTAGGGTTTGTAACATGGGGCTTGCGAATTCTGAGTGCGAACTGACAAGCTTTCCTGAACAGAAACGCTTCGTAAATGGGCATGGTGAACGCTCCGTGCAGATGGGATTGCTCGATAATGATATTAATTTGGTGCTAGAATCGAAGTCTCGGTCAATGCGGCTCTAAACCAGAGGTATTGACTAACCGAAATCTGAACGCACATTCCCAAGCTTCCCAAGCTGGGTTCAGCTTCTTCTCAGCCTTCCTCCGCAAATGCACTATGATGCGAGTTTCGCTACCTCCATCTTCTCCATCTCAGAACGATGGAGTGGCAGATGAAAACAGGTACAGCCTCACCTTTCCTGCGGTTTCGTGGAAGTACGACAGCTGCCTCGCCAAGCCGCCAATCATGCCAAGCCAGCATATGTGCGCCGAGCGACTTGAAATCCGGATATTAGAAGACGTATCACGTTGCCAGTCACGAGTGTCCTATCAAGGAAGTTCAGCATCAAATAAAATTCTCTCAAGTTGGCATTAGAATTCTCTCGTCGAAAATTGCGGTGAAGATAGAATTTGGTATCCGAAATCAAAGCTATTGACTCTGGATATCGAAGCCGATATGTCGTCCAAACTCTGAAAGAGGTGCGGTCATTATAAGGAGGCTGGAAGAGGTGGAATAAGGCGTACACTTAGAAAATGCGTTCCAGATCGTCTTGGACTTGTCGAGCTGGAGAGTTGTCGTGGGAGCCGAGGAGTATTCTTGCAAAGTGTATGGTTAGACAGTCAAAGGATTCAGGGATAATGAAAAAAAGCACCGCCTAGAATTGCCAATACTAAATAGGATCAAGAGCACGCCGCCAGTGTGGTCCATAGTGGACTGCACCAATTTGGGTGACGGCGTTCCAGGTCCAGGTGGAGAGGAAATAGCACAAGGCAAAAGTGAACAGTCCAACCGTGCAAGTGCACGAGAGGTGAAAGCAAATTGGAAAACAGTATAAATATCGAATTAGCTCGAAAGAACCAAAGAGCAACGATGAAGGACCAGAGCATAGACATATGCCAAAATCGTCCACACGATACTCATTTGCCCAGTAACCTGCGACTCGACCATAATCCAAGTGTACGCACATGGGATATGTCGAGGCTGGTGTGGCTGTATCGCCCGCGTGGACGTTCCAATGCTAAGTTTTGTAGGACTGTCAGAAGATAAGCACAAGATAAGAGCGAATAGCTAAACCACGCATGAAGAGAAAACGACTTGAAAAGACTGAAACAAGTGAGCGGAGCAAGATCCATCCAAAAAGTGCGATTACTGAAGATATTCGAGGTAGAGTCGGAACCAATGACACAAACGTAGCCAATCAAATCTCCTCACAGGTTGACCGACGCCACGACCGCAACACATGTATACACACGCGGGGGCGTTCGAGGCGGGGGTATAATCAATGCGTTATTCAGCTGGAACAACGTTTGATATTCGGCTCCGTGCATAATTGTCCAGTAGACGAGGGTCACTGCGATAGAGCTCGACGCACACAATAAACTTGTTAAAAGAGTCTCGACCAGTGAAGCGATTCAAACATGGTGAGGACTGGTTCACAATACGCGTCACCTTGAACCATGTAGCTGGGCACATAAACAAACTTATAATGATGACCCATGCTAGCGAAGCCGGCCATGTGCTTGGGACAAAATCATAGATCCTTGGGTGAAAAGGAGTGATGAATGAGATAAAAAGAAGTTTGAGAGACGTAGAACAGGAAAAGAATAATCTTGGTCAGGGCGTAATTTTTTGTGGCGAATGAAAGGTGAAACCAAAGCCGACCGTCTACCAGTCCATCTGAGAAGGAAATACAGCATATCTAGCTGCCCATCGTCAAATATCGGAAACGATAGTGCTTCCTTGCAAATTTGCAGAGAAAGGTTGAACAGACAGACCATCGACATACAAGAACACCAACGGCAAAAATTTGAGGGCAAAATCGTAGGATCACTCGTCTCGGAAGGCACATGGGACGGAAGAAGGATCTGGTTCATGCATACTCGATACTGATCAAAAAGAGACACGGAAAATCGAAAAGACGAGAGAAAGAGGAATAACGGGAGCGTACTGTAGGTGCGGATCTGAGTTCCTGCCAATATCCACTCCGGAAAGTCGGTTGTCCGAAGGCGAGTTCGAAAAATCAAGTGGCATGTTGCTGGTAAATACCACTAAGGCTCAGCTCGAGTGGCGAGCAACACCCGCATGCGGCGAACCAGCTAGACGAAGACCAGGGCTGGGTCAGCCGCCACGCTGACTGCGGCGAAAACCCTGTTTCTGAGGAAGCGGGAACGATGGTACGAACTTGAAGGAAAGCAGAGCGATCGATGAGCATTGAAGGCAAGGAATGTCAGGCACTCTTTGGCGACTTCTATCGGACCAAACAAACGGCACCAATGCCAAGCAAATGGTCGATGCCTCTCCTCCGAGTCATGCAGTAGCCAGAACTGCGCCTTTTTGAACCCTGTATATCGCGCCTTGGTATTGATACAGTGCCACGCTATCTCCACACCTTTGCACGCTCGTTAGTCTATCTCTCATTCTTGCTGGCAAAGCAGAAAAAAGACTTGAATATTACTAGACGTTATTTGAATCCCGATATCTTAGGCGATTTCCGGCCTTCACAATAACCTAGCTTTAAGGAGCCTCCTTCGCTCCGATTTCACAAGAATGCGGTACTATATTAGTGACCAGACTCGATTTCCCTGTTCTTTCGTCTATTTCATGTGTATCCACTTCTTTCCTATATCCATATATTTTATTAGAACAACGCCTACAATCGCACACGTCCACCGTTTCCACGTAATTAAAGCTTGTTGCTCTGTGTGCGAGGGTTATACGCGACGACCTTTGCTCCACACGAGTGGTTTCGCCTGAGGTGAGTCATGAATGCATGACCACTCTGGAACGTTGTTGTTCCCTTTTACTTCCTCCCTGTTGCTTGGTTCCTCTTTTCTATTCTGGGCACTTACACCCCTTCTTCCAGTTCTTTTGCATTTAAACCTTGACTCGCAACTCTACTCTTCACTTTCGTCCTCTGAGTTGTAATCTCCCGATTCGTAATTCTCTGGGTCTTGCCCAGTCTTATGAGCTTGAACTTCTATCTCCTCCCAACAAAGTCAAGGCCATCAGTAGTCAATATGATGTGGGAATGGTAGGGCTACTCGTGACTCAGAATACCGTATTTTAGAACCTTACTCATCGGAAGCTTTTGTTGAAAAGAGCTGTGCATGCACATATCCAATCTAACTGCATTTCAGAAGCCTCTCAGAGGCGTTCTGTGCACGCTCAATCTTTTTTTGTAACATGTCCCGGGAATCACGTCAATTTTCCTGTTAAGACCTAAGGGAAATGAATCACAGATTCAAAAATTGGTCTGAGGATTCTTATGTACCTGTCGGAGTAATAAATGGCTAAAATAACTCCTGAGATACATGGTCCTGCCGTAAATCTATGTTCCTGTTCATCCTGGTTAACCACAGGAAAGTGCTTCAAAATCCAAATAGAGGCTGAAAGGCTCTTCTGGAACTTCAGCCACGGACAATGTCCAAGTCAATGGTACCGGTATTACCCGTGGAGGAGAGGACACAGCGTTGTGAAATTCTCATAGAAGGTGCCCACCGAGACGGTCACGGTATCCCTTGATTTTGATTATGACCGAGAAGCGCGGTAATAAGTGTGCAAGTGAGAACCTTGGCGTATATATTTCCTATGTATAGCTTCGGTATTGACGCCTATGTCGATTGAGTGACGATCCTCGAGGGTCGCGTCGGATCGCATTTGTGTACGAAATTGCTGCAGAGTAGGCCCAAATCTGAGGTTATCAGTTCACGTTCGTTTTTCAGCCCAAGTTATAGATGAAAGGAGGGAGAGCACACTGATCGTAGATTCAGACGTCAATCAGCCGTCGATCTCCAGAATAAGCCAACTCGTGATAACAACATTCAAGATCTCCGCTTCAGATCTCCCCAGCAGTGAGTGGCCGCGGAAAGAGTCATACGAAAAAGGAGATAAACCAGGCACGATTTGGCTGGCTAGACCGATCCAAAGTTCCAAACATCAGGTTCTGTCAGAGATCCCAAAATGGTCACTGATTCCCTTTGGTTCTGCCTACAACGCTGCCTAGCTCAAGCTCAAACTCAAACTCTCATCGCTCCTTGTCCGCGTGTCATCAAGACCTGTGCATTTCTCCCCTCTCGCGCTCCAGATCCAGATCCGCCCTATATTGGTTCAACCAATCCTCATTTTGTTTAACTTCCCTTGCTCACCCTTCTCTCCTCGACACCGAAATTTATCTCTTTTTTGTGTTGATACATGATCCAAGATCTCTTAGAACACGCTCACATTTTTCGTACGGTCCATTCTTAGTTTTCACGCCTGAACTCGGAATTGGAGTAGATATACTGGATAGTTCCAATTATCTGTTCAATACTCTAGCGAGCTGGATCTTGAGGTGAATTAAATTACACATTGCCGCTGATAAACATTCTCCCTATCTCTAAGGTCTCTGAGGCCATTAATATGGTCTCCAAACTGTAAACACCGTATCTACGCGTGATGTTCACTTCTGCTGGGCGACGTGAGAGCTGGACTAGAATTACCTCAACGTTGAACGTATGCATAAATATTAGACAATATATGGTGATGAGAGGAACCGCTGAACCCGGTAGGTTATTTTCTCGGTCTTTAACTCCATTCATTACTACCATAGGTGTTTAGAATGATCGTTCCGCCCTCAGTATGTCCCGCAGAGATCCGCTCAGTCAGAGATCCTTGTTTTACGAATTCGCTCCTCATTGTCTTTGGCTTAGAGCAACCTCGCGCAGTCGGACATTTTCTCCACTGCAGCATGAATCTGGCCGGTTAAATGCGTCAAGTGACCCTCCGTCATATCCGAACGCCTGTTCTATCGCGGACATCAGTGCCCGTGAACGTACGTGTGTACGATCTTCCAAGTACGTCTATTTATACTGTCCAGCATATTCGACCAACTCTCATCAAATCGTACACTACCAGTAATATTTCGTGTACTCAATTACCTCTTTTTTATGACGCATCAATAGGGTCATTATCTACCCCCTTTGGGTTCTGAGCATCCCCAGGCGTTCGAGGGCGGCCTCACCATGAATAATTGTTTCCTCCTAACTCGTCGTTCATCGAATAGTTCTGTTACTCGTTTCCAAGCACCATTTGCAACGAGCCTTTCATCGCTTTATCGACCGCTAGATTAGATATACCTCGTTTCTGGCATGGCAAAATCGATGACTCCCATGCTGACCAAAAGTCGGTGTTAACTCCCAATTGAAGGCTTTCCATCATTGCGTTCCCATTGATGGCTCTTAAACAAAAAGAGAGATTTCCTTCTCGGATCTTACATATCTGGATTCTATTCTTAAATATTTACTGAAAGTACAGGTTCACTCAATTTTTCTTTCCGTGATGATTTTCTGTCTACTGACGGTGATCTAATCGAACTTCCAATTGATCAACAGTGATTTTCCGATGACGCGATGCGGAGGATGTTGCCCATTTGCAAGTCTAATTTTATGCCGAGAAGCTGTTACATCGAGGCTTTGATGCACAGCATACTATTTAAAAATGTGTGTTTCTCGCCCTTAGTTCAGTAGCCGTGTTCTCACATTCCTTCCTTGGCTTCTAGAATCATAGTCTGTTCTCTTGCTTGGGCGCTGGATGTCGTTCTTGATGTTCTCTGCTCACACGGGTCAACCATAGTCGACCTGTGCATCTGTTGCATACCACCAGACTAACTTCTCTGGAATGATGAATATCGCGACAAGATTTTCACACCTGCAGAATGAGAATCTTCTGAATCTTCCACAAGCTCTCAAACTATGACTGTCGGGAAATCACTTTAGCCGCAGAAACACAATGACAGGATTCTCTGTTTCCTATCTTCCGTTCACCACTTCTTTCGGAGTAGTTGAGTGCTATTATTGCACCAGGGGCGATACGGGCGGGGATAGGCCACGCGAAATTTGAGTTCCCAAATGGATACAGGCAGTGACAGGCGCTATGTGCCGGTGTCAGTTCAATCATGGCGATCCTCTTTAAGAGCGCTTCACTGTCCACTTGCTTCCTTGTCCCCTTTCCTCTTGACGAAGAAAATGGCACCAAACGCCCAGGAGGCGCAGTGAGTACCTCTCGACTTTCGTCGCTTTTAAAGTGTTGATATATCTTGTCCTCAAGAATCATCAAGTTTTCCATCCAATACGCCAGCCTTGGTGGGTGACCCATTTGCCTTTTAAGTTAGCGGTATGATCTGACAATTAACTGCAAAAGCTCTAATATACTACGACTACAGCCTCACATGGACGCGTGAAGTCAAGTACTTCTGGAGGAAGAAATTCACATTCTCTACTGCGCTTTATATAGCGTGTAGATATTCGTTGGTCGCCAACATACTGTACGCTCTCGCCATTAATAACAAACTCAAATTTCTAAGGGTGAGTAGCTCCAATAGCCGGGCGCATCCTGAGCTCCTGACAACCTTTGGGACTTATAGTGCACCTTCAACCATACTACACCTTCTTGTTGACGACTTACATTTGTGAAAACAGCTGCGCCGCAGTATACCAATTATGTTCTGCCTTGAGCGTCATCGGAAGAGCAGCCATTCTCAGTGAGTCTTTTTTATTCTTCCAAACTGGATTTTAACCTGGTACCAAGCTGTCTGGGGTGCAAGGACATACGCAGTTTTCAACGGCAATAAATGGGTGCTTGCTCTTTTCGGGTCATTAGGGCTCGCAGTCATCATATTAGGGGCAGTAAGTCATAAAAATTACCGTTTTGAACCCATTTGTTGATTAACTAACCATCATGCATTAGTTACATGTCCCAACACTCGTGTGTAATGGAAGCAAAGGCGATGAACTGTAAGTAATTGACTCATATGTCAGTATTAAAAGACTGACTTTCTCGCTGTTTTTAATCCAGCGGTGAGCCATTTTTCAACTTTCATACGCTCCCACGTCAGGCCTTCTGAACTTCTACCACCAGTGACCGGTCTCCTCGCGATACTCACAGTCGTTTTCGAAGTGTTCTCCGCGGCCTTTACCACACTAAGGAGTTATCAAGCACTCCGGGTTGGTGCAAGTGGAGGAGTGCATACAAAGAGAAAAGGGTTAACATATCTGGTTCTTGAGCAAGGTGTGTTGCTCTTGACAACTCGAAATAAGAAAGAGTAATGCTAATTTACATTAGGACTTCTCTACTTCTTGTAAGCCTTTCAACATCATTTTTAGGCGATAGACAATAGTGAAACCTTTCTTAGTTTTGTCACTTCGTTCACGGCCTCAGCCATGGTACTACAAGTGGTAAGCCACACACGTTAATAACGGCGATGTCACGATCTTAATAATCGCTGTGATATCTGATCTAGGCTGCTCCTGTAAGTATATTCTCACATAGCTCCAACTACAGTGGTCTAAATCGTCCCTCTGCCTTTTCTCAACGTCTAGCCAAGCTCATTATTGGCAAAGCTCATCAATGCACTAAGTCTTCCGTACGTGCTCCATTTGATTCTAATAGCACTGAATAACAAGTCTTTGCAGTATTTCTGGCATGATGACCGCTCGATTCCTCATCCACCTCCGCGAATGGGAGCACAAGGCTGCGTACATGAGTGAGTTCTCCCAGGGTGGAAGCGGGCTTGCTAGTGTGATCAATTTCAAGAAAACTACTGTGCATGACGAGGATGATGAAACCGAGAACGGCGTCGATCGTGTTGGTGGGTGGACGATCCATGATGAGTTTGGGAATGACCCAGTATTGGAGGCGAGGATGGGATACAGGTCAAGTGTAGAGGAGGGTGTGGATATTGAGATTGTGACTCGGAGCCCTAGGGCTGTCGATCGTGATAGAGGGTTCTGCGAGGCGTCATCTAGTACCTTGATACATGGGTCAAGGGTATGAGCTCTGATCCTCTAGGCCTGGAAATGAGGACCTCTTTTGGACATATTTATATCTATTTAAACTGTAACACACTGTATTTATGTTATATTTGTATCCAATTGACGAAGACACACACATGAAGCATTCACTACTACCAGGATACCTATATGCGCATACGAGCGCCGACACATTTTCCGATTAAAATAACCTATCACAAACTCTACGCAATCAACCGTAAAGCTAGCTTGACCGAGGTGGAAACTGGGTATCGAAGGTAGAGCGACGTTGGAGATATCCTGGCAGTATGCCTTATAAAGTTGATGGAGAACCCGAAGGAAACAGTCACAGATTTGGTGGAAGCCATTAAATCGTGATAAACGTCAACAAAAACCGCTAGTAATAACATATGCCTAATATTATGAGTGTTTGAGTAACCCCGAGACGGTATCTAAAATCGTCTTTGCCATCTGTACTGCGGGATGAGCGCCCATGGTTCTTGTATCAAGACGGAGCCTGCGTGGAAAGAGAGGCGAAAATAGATCGGCATTGAGATGCACGTCTTCGATTCCAGTCAGAAACCCAGGAGCTACGAAAGGCTCCAGACAAGCGAACGGTTTAAATGAGAAAGGACAGCTCCCAAATTGAACGCGGGGGCGAAATTTTAGCACGGGGGAGAATTTGTAATGCCAAGAATGCTCGGCAGCGTAAGAAGGTACGGCGCACGGTCAAATTCTGGCCGTGTTTTAGAACTCGTGATAAAGAGAGAAGTATTGAGTCACAAGGAAATACGAAACAAAGAGAAAGAAGCATACGCTTCTGATACGCTATGGGATCTCACTGGCATTCGTGATACTCTGACTTTCTCCTCAATCTCATTATCCGCGAAGCTCTTCTAGGTAATATTTTGTGATAGAATTAAGAAAAGCCTAAACCCGATGGTGTTGTGCCGAGATAGATTTACACGGCGTTATAAATTTTCTGTAAATCTATGGCAAATATAGGTACTGGTTCAATCAACGGGGCGATGCTCGAGCATTGCCAAAGTCAGACCCAAACCAGATAGCATAGATAATGCAGATAGAGTTATCTGAGAATTAGATTATAAAGATCTGGAGATCTAGAGCCAGAATACAAAGAAATAAGAGTGTAGACGAAGCTTAAGCAAATGTAGCGAATGACTTCCGGCAAACTCCGATCCGAACATCCCAAGCCGGACCGCCCCCACCACAGTCGTCCTTTGCTTTCCTCCCTTCCAAACTCTGAACTGCATTTATGATGCATTACTGGAAGAGTCAGAG
>Ga0247737_1000948_pt1 | contig 12233 bp, 10 predicted proteins | sample UWRJL028104C2_FD_180937 | JGI IMG/M metagenome (GOLD analysis project Ga0247737, IMG submission 180937) | Plant litter microbial communities from Arlington Agricultural Research Station in Wisconsin, United States - UWRJ-L028-104C-2 | ecosystem: Environmental > Terrestrial > Plant litter >...
CACCGAGAAAACCCGCCAAAAGTACTACGAAGGTCTGCAGAAGAAACTGGCTACTGCACGAGAACTCGCAAGAGGCACTCGGGAGCCTACGAAAGAGGAGGTCGAAAATCCTCCACCAACAGAGGTTGAACTGCGTGCTGAACGGCTCAAGAAGGAACGGAGGTGGCGAGACGATGTCGAAGGTTGGGATATTATCAAACCCACCAGCGATGTTGCATGGGACGAGAGATTTAGAGGCGCTCTTCAGGTCTTTGTTGATCCTCTAGAAAGTCATGAAGAGTCGGAGAAGTCGCTTTCGTAATTTATGCATCCTAATCTAGTACACCAACCACTCAATAATATAACATTCAAGCTAAACGATCTCGACGGCACCACTTTCAAGCCAGGCATCCAACTCTGCAAATTCGTCATCGACTATGTCGGGTATTGTCGGTTGCTGCAGCCTTCTGTTGCTCGCCAGACTCTGCGATGGCGACTTCGTAGGATTCGTGAACGAGGTGTTGAGTCTTCCAAACAACCTTGGACTGTCGACTACTGGCTGTTTGCTTTCGCTCTTTTTCATCGGGCTCTCATACCAGCTACGTGGTGTTTTCCTCTTGCGTGGCGGTGTTTCAGGAGGGACAATTTCGACATCGCCTTCACTGTCAGATGATTCGGGGGTGAACAGTGTTTGTAAAGCTTCGTTGGCCATAGACTGTACAATGTGTAAGTTAGTTCTTAACCAAAGGAAGAATAAACTCACGGAGACCAAGGTTTCATGCCTAGGGCGTTTCTTGGGGCGTCCTTGACTGGGCTTTCCATCAGTGGCATGAGGAACTTCTGCATCCGAAGTGCCGGGATTATCCCAGAAACTGTCTCTAGCATATACCTTATCCTGTGGTCCCTGAGGAGCGGACGAAGGCATAATTGTCGCTGGGAGATCGTCGTCGCTGAAGGCGTCGGGTATATCGATGACGGAAGATTTCTCATGATCCTTCAGATCAGTGAAGCTGATATTGTATTCGATGGGCGCCTGATGTTTGTGTTTTGCGAGCTGCGGTGGATCCATTTTCAACCTCTTCATATAGCTGGACGGTCGGATATTGCTTGTGCTTTGCGTTCTTTCGTGGATGCGATCCAATTGCTCGATGCATTGGTTCTCCTTTGTTCGAACATCTTCCTTCACTGATGGATGGAGTCTTTGGACCTTTGATGGCGGTTTTGCTGTCTCTTGGACATCTGGTGCTGCGTGGGCCTTCTTCTTGGATACATTCGGTGGGCCGGGCAGTCCATCGCGACAGCTAATGGATATTTAAAATGTGGATGTCGAACCACAATAAGAACATACCATAGGTGCCGACATTTTGTCTTGTCTTTGCATGTGTGATTGCAGTCGTAACGACCGTCTGGACGACACTGTGGCCCATGAGTTACCTGACGACGCTTCGAAGATGTATATGTCTGCTTTTCTGGAATCTCTGTCTCGGAGTCTAACGATTAACTTTCTGTCAAGACTGAACAGAAGGTAATGCTCACTCTCCACCTCGCGAGGTTCTGGTTTCATTTTCATAGGACTACCACTGTCTATGGTCATATTCCAGAAGTCCGGGTCGTCATCGAGTCCTTCGAGATCCATATCCTAAAGAATGATCAGATAGTCTTCCTTCACTCGTTGGAATTGGATGTACCATTGAGGAAATTGGACGGGTGTTGACAACAGGATATTCACTAGGTGGAATGCTCGGCTTATACGCCTGCTCTAAAACCATGCCAGCCATGCTTTCCTGACATCAGGTTAGTAAACACCTGCTGGAAAGTCTTGCGACTTACAGGAGTAATCAAGACCACGACGCTCTGGCTTGGTTTCTTCAATTCGACTGATATTTCAAAAGATTTGCCGCTCTTCAAGGCCTTCGTCCTGATACGATGTTGAAGTTTTAGTCAACGCAGAGGGATATATACTTACGGAATGCGTCGGAGGTCTATGAAGTCCATATCTGATGTAAGAGTTAGTACGGCGGTGGTATTGAAAGTACGGTTGCGTGGCTTCTTTGACTTGACAGGATTACTCCTCTCCTCCAGGAGTGCGCATTCAACCAAAAGGTCGACTTGTACAGGATTTTTCCCTCCGTCCGAATGCACATCCAACTCCTTGATCTCCAGTGTATACCGAGGAAATTCTGATAATGAGGAAAGAAGATCAAGACCAAATGGCGAACGGCGATTGAGCAACTGCGAGGACCATATCAGGACGAGACAAGGATACGCGAGGATTCTATCGTACAGTCTCTATGCGGAGGGGGTTTTGCTTCCGCAAGTGTTCAAAGGACGTAATCCCCCACTCGGCCAAAACCTGAATACGCCGATGAGTATTGTTCCTGCCTAGCCTGTTTCCAGCCAACCTTGATACTGTTCCAGATTTATCAATACTGAGCTCTCCAACTAAGCATAGGGCTTACGATTTCTCCCCAATTTGTTCGATCTGTCGTAAGACAATCGCTCGGTCCTCCCAGGCCTTGGCCGACAGACAGCGTACCCTTTGGCATATTAGCTTGGCCAATAGTGAAGAGACGCAATTTCTTACAATTCCAAAGAGTGTTTTACTTTGGCGCCATCTTTCTTCACAATGGCTACATCAAGGGCCGCTTGAGAAGATCTGGTGAGCATGTAGTCAAATATAATGGAACAATGCAATCACATACCTTTAGCGATCCTCGCGATATGTTTGAATACAGTAAACGTTTCCAGATGGGGTTGGCTATCTGAACTTTTGTACTCCGGCGTATTCCAGGAAACACCACCTAAGACAGCCTATGGGATAATAGGTGAGAGGGTCAAATCAATCGGAGAAAGTCATCACCTGTACTAGAAGGAAAACTTTATCGGATGTTTTCTCCACCTTCTTGACTTCGAAGCGGATATCGATATCCTTTCTGAGCTTGTTGAAGAGCTGAAGAAATATGTTAGTTTTGACATGTATATCGTTGCTGCAAATCTAACAGTCTTTTCCGAGGCCCTCAATTTGCAATCCTGAAACCTATCGGAACGGTCAGTACTGCGAGATAGTCAAGAATGATCAATCAGACTCTTCAGCTCCGCAGACTGTCTCTAACTGGTTGTTTCATAGTCAACGCTTAACCTAGTATCGCATGCTGTGAGAGACTTACTATCTCTCTCAAAGTCGATCGTTCGGGTAAGTTTAATATGACTTCCATCTACAAAATCATCAACGCCATTTAGGTGTCTCGAACAGTTGCTCACAGTTTCGCGGCGGATATAATACTAACAATTGGAGTAAGCTCGGACGAGAACGAGAATGAGAAGAGACCTACCTTGCTCATGATATCTCCATACTGTGTGGAGCTTAACTGACCCGCTTTGTTTCCATATTCGACGTGTTTGACTAGGCCAGCCTGGCTCAATTGTGCGATGCTCTGCGAAACAAGCTCGTCGCCATCTTGCCAACTGCCTTGACTGCCTTGGATGGATCCGACGTAGTGAATCGGATTTCTCCTCATTCGTTGGTAAAGAAATGTGCTATGTAGCCACGACTTCGCTGATTCAATATCGTTGATAGTTCCAAGACCAATCTCGGAGTTCAAGTGCTCTGCGAGGTTTAGGTGGAGAGAGCTCTCGAGGATGGTCTTCCCTTGGACAAGGGCTCTATACTTTGCTTCAAGCGCCGTTTCACAGAGGATAACGGCGATGCCATCCTTGTCTGTCGGTCGTTTAGTTGCGTCCAACAGGGAGGAGTTTGACCTCACCAAATTGTGGGCGACCCTGCGACCCTTCGGTTAGCCATTGAGGCAACGAGTGAGCAAAAAAAAAAAGCATACAGCGCGACCCAACATTTGCATGATATCTAGGTCGGAGTACTCTCTAGAAGCGTTATTTGAAAAGGTATGAACGCCTTTTATGACCACCATATGTGCGGCTGCAGTGAGATCAGAGCATAAGTTTAGGCCATCGACTGAAAAGGCGTGATGGTTGCATACGCAGATTAACACCAACTGCCAATGTCTGAAGAACGTCAACATAAGCATATCTGATAGTATCATTTCGTCCTTACCGACGTGGCAACCAAAATGCGCAGGACTTGCTTTAGATAGAGCTGCTCGGTAGACCGACGGTCTTCCATTGAGAGTCCAGCGTGATGTACTCCGATTCCGACCGAAGCAAGCTCTGAGGTGCTTCAAATAAAGATCTACCACGTTGTTCTTGGAGTGCTTACCATCTAAACGCTTGTCCACAAAGGTCTGGTTGATCCTGATGTTCGGTGAGAAAAATAACCCTGCACATAAAACTGATACCTACCTTGTTGGTCGAGACCAAGGCAGAGCTGTCCGTTTAGGCTCGATCTCAAGGAACTCTTTCTTCAGCTGCTCAGCGGTGTCGAATACTCCTACAGAGGGATTAACGCTTAAATTGGAACATAAGGATGAGACATAGATACCCTTTCTAGTGGAACAGAAGACTAGGATTGGCTTGCCAGTGGAATATTGCTGCAGCGTTGCGAATAACTTAAAGTCTAGGCCTCTTGAGAACTGAAAGTCATTGTTTCCATTCTTTCTCGGAACACCGACGACGTGTCTGGTGAGCTTGCAAGGCCTGTAGTCCTCGCCAAACTGAAAAATGATTTAGATTTGACGTTTGCAATGAGAAATGTCTAACTGATATACCTCAAATACTTGGGCAGGCTCTGATGTTCTAAATCCATTCCCAATCCACTGGGCAACGTCCCGTATATTTGGGACTGTCGCGGAAACAAGCAAAAACCGGACTTTCGATCCTCGGAGCTTCATTCGCGATGTAACAACTTCAAGGGTGCTTCCTCGTGTTTCATTAAGAATGTGAACCTATTCCTGTTCGCCAGCTGCAACTGCAAGCATCTAATCGACTGCACTGACCTCATCGACAAGAAACAATTCAATCTGAGAGAGTATATGATCGTGGTCGTGCCTGAGAATCACGTCAGGCACTGTGCTCCGAGCTCATGAAATTATTCCTTACCAGTTTCGAGTGAGACTGTCCCATTTCTCACACTAAAAGGCTTATTAGCCAAGGATTCACAACTAAGATTCCAGCTACATGCCGTTGTGACGCTGTGGTTTCTGAGTTAGCAACCGCTTGAGGCTTCAATTTGGCAGAGTGGCCTACATGATCGAAGCATTCTTTGCTTCCCCCCATGCACTATTCCCGAAAACCACAGTGTCACCCGTCAATTCGCAGCCTGAGTTTGGTTAGAGAAAGTTCGTAGGTGTGAAACAAGAGATAACAGACATTTGAATCCTATGGGTTCAAACTTCGCGGCCCAGTCTTGAAACTTCTCCGTGCACAAGGCCTATTGAAAAGAACACGGTAAGGTCGCTCAGTAACCGAGAAAGAGAGCAAGAGACTTTGGTCGGGGCAATATATATGCATTTGACCTGTTTTCCAGACTTCTTGCTCTCCTCTATGCAGCGAATGATGGCTAGTTCAAATAGCACGGTTTTGCCACTTCCTGTAGGTGCTGCGAACTGGTATAAGTATTGGATCAATCTACGGCTTTGGGAAGTATACCGCTAATAACCTTCATGTCGCGTCAGAATCAGCAGGATGTGCATAGATACATGGACTCACCAGGTTTTTGTCGCCGTGGATAACCTACATGCTTGTAATTGAGACCCGGTTCTGTCGAAAACGCCAAGGCTTACCTCATCGAAGCATGTCGACTGGACTGCGTTGAAGACTCCAAATTTAAACAATGAACGGTATATATCCGCTGAAAATCATCATCAGTAAGTATCTCTATAATGTTGTAAATACCGACGCAAGTTAGATACTGGACGAAGGCGGACTCCATGGCCACTTCTTGGATTGGACGTCAGCTGTTCCCCGGAATCATCGGTACTTTTTTCATGTTCTAAGTCTTCCTTTGAAGCCTGAAGTTGCTGGGATTGCCGGTAGTTGTTGGAAGAGTCATCGGGTCTGAATATGTCTTGAGAAATGTTAGAGTGTACGTCACTATAAACATCGAGAAAGCCAGGTGAGAGCAGCACGTCAGGTGAGCTTACTGCGAGAGTTATCCTCGGAGATTTGGCTTATGTGGGACACTCTCTGAGATAGATCAAACGCATTTGTTGCACGAGGACGTAGCTCAGGCTGAGAGAAAGTACGTTGGTGGTGATCATTGTGATTGGGATGCTGGCGGCCATAGGGTTCATTATATGTTCCCATAGGAGAGGGAGAGGAGAGTGCTGAGGTATGTTAGTGAATGACACCATAAAATATGCGCATATACTCACCGTATTCCAACTCTAAGTCGTCCTCGTAGAAATCGGCGCCATGTGTATTAGTCGTGTGTTGTTGGGCATTGTGCGAGTCGTAAAAATCACCATCCTGCGATTCGAAAGCTTCAATGGGATCCTCATAGTAATAATTGCTCATGGGGAAAAAAGAAAACCCAAATGCGATGGTGGTGGCAACTGGACAAGCGCGCTCTCGAGTTGATGGACGCGTCTATCCACGTGATCTCAAAATGTGTGACGTGACAGTCGCGTAAATATCCAAACGAGCACGTAAAGTTGAAGCTTAACCTTCTTTCTCTTGGTAACTCTTATCAGCTGCTCATTCTTGGGTTACAAGATGGCAACGAATGCTGCCCAACAAGCCGCTCAGCAGAAGGAGATGGCGCGTAAACTTGAGGAATACATTGAAAAGTAAGATCATCATGATCTCCGAGAGGAGATGGCCAGCTTGAAATTGTTTGAACTAGGATTCACTATTCCGATCGCTATTCTGACGATGAATACGAATACCGACATGTTATTCTTCCGAAACAGCTCCTGAAGATGGTTCCGAAAGAATACTTCAGCCCCGATGATTCTGGAGTTCTTCGGTTGTTGACAGAAGCTGAATGGAGAGGGATTGGAATCACTCAGAGCCTCGGTTGGGAGCACTATGAAGTCCATGGTAAGTTTCGGCTAAGAATGAGGAGGGTGCCTATACTTATGTCTGCGACAGCGCCCGAGCCACACGTTCTACTCTTCCGACGTGCGAAGAACTTTGCACCTCCTGCCGCCCAACCTTCCCGATTCAAGTTGGACATTAGGCGAAAGTAGGAACCTGTGGCATATATTTACCCGTCGTTCTCTCTCCCATTGGTGGTCATTTCCGTATTGTTGTCGACTTGCTCTCTATCCTCTACGCAATCATTGTTGTTCTTCTGCATCATTCTATTATTTTATTGTATTCCCTTTACAGTCAATTCCTCCAAAGCTGATCGTTTTTGAACCATTATGGCTCATTATTTAATTGAGTTTGAAAGCAAAGCGGTTGTATAAACGGGATGCTACTAGTTGTAATTTAGTACGCTAATGTGTGGTAAGTAATTTAGAACTTTGACTGAGGAAGGTCATTCCATTCCACCAAAGGGCCCACGTTGACGGAGGGAGTCAATGTAGACTTGAATGCATTGATGTCCTCGATGTAGGTGACATCAGCTCTCTTGCGATCCTCGTCCTCTCCAGCGACAGGATGCTCATGGATGAGCCCTGGCAGTTTTCCTAGAATCTTCTTTCCTTCCTCCGAGTTCAAGGCTTTCATCCAGAACTGACCGAACTCCACCACGGTTGGGGTCTCTCCGTCCACAGAACTTCTCCACGCTTTCTCGTCGATGTCGGGGAAGGCCTGGTGAACGAGGGCCTCAAATGCCTGTGCAGCTGCTGAGCTGACTCTCTTGGGTCTAGGCTTTTGAGAAACCATATGGACAGAAAGCTTTGACCTGGTTTGGGACGACGGATGGACGGTGGACAAGAATAACTGTAGGACATCCTCCTTGGTGACGTTTTTCAAAATTGCGGCATCCTGTTCCTCTATGCGAAATCATCAGTGAAATCCTCATAGAGAGACGGAGAACATACTTCTCAAGAAATCCAAATGGCCAGTATTGATGTGCAACAGAAACCTTGAAAACTCTTCGGCGAGATTCTTGTCTGCTTCCAGCCACTTCTTCTCCAAACCACCTCGATGCGAGTCAAACTCCTTGTCCGTCATTTGCTCAAATTTGGCTTTCATCTCATCCAAAAAAGCCTCAACACGTTCTTCCAAATACCCTGGTTTCTTCTCACTCTGTACGACGATGCGAAGACCCTTCTCTGTGGAACCCGGTAGAATCCACGAAGAGCATGAGACAATGTAGCCAAGCTGTTCCCTCGTTCGGAGAATATTGAAGGCTGGCTCGGTCATGATCTGGGTGATCAGAGCAGATGTCACTCGTAGCTTCTGGTCAAGGAGAGAACCGTAGTAGGTAAAATATGTGAGAGCCGAGTTGGCCTGATTAGGGTTGGGAATAGGCGCAGACAAAACGAAGTTGGATCCTGATAAGCCAAGACGGCATTGTGAGCCAGGATGTGCGGTAAACCGTAAGAAAATTTTGACCTTGAGGGAGGATTAAGGCTTTTTCGTCATGTTCTATGGATGAGAGCGGAGATTTTCCGAGCCCTTGCTCCACCATCTCTGCGACCTTGATAGCCTCATCCTTATCTATGTTTCCGGTAACAAAAATACGGGCATTCACTTCAGAGAGTATTGCCTTGACGTGCGCTTGGATCTCGTCGGCAGTAACAGCTGAATCGGAAGAATAAATATAAAGGGGTGGGTGGAACGAAAGAATCGCTTACAAGGCAACTCCTTGAGCTTCTCCTCGACAAGCCACTGAGTTTCCGCCATCAGATATCGTCCATAATAATCCGAGAGCGAGTAAGATTGTCCGAGGAAGAAGTTCTCCCATTCTCTCCGAGCCTAAAACGAGGTCAGTATCACGCTTCACGATATAGTGCTGACAATATGCCAACCTGCTCCTTCATCACTTCGAGCCGTTGAGGATCCACTACAAGCCCTTTGATCTTGTCGAGCACATCTTGGACCAAAACAGCGACCTTGTCGTTATAGCCGTTGACGGTGACATATAGGCCAGTAGTATGCGGGACAAAGTTATAAGATAGTCCAGCAAGATCTGCATCATAGGCGAATTCGGTAAGAGCATCATTGACAACCTCGACATACATCCTGCAACAGGATCAATATGTGTATAAGGGCCTTTGGCGTCGGAGAACGTACCGAGTGAGAACAGCCTGCCGCGCAGATGCGTTGACTACAGGGCTGTAGACGGTGGATTTAGAAGATGGAAGACTAGTAACTGATACAAAGACCAACCTTCGCAAATCGATAACAACATGAGCCTTGGGGACCCAGAATCTGTCATCCTTCTTGTGCCAAAGTGTGGACAAAGGCGTTCGGCGGATGAGATATGGACGCTTCAAAGGCTAAAGAGAGATCAGCCATTACAGAAATGACTGAATGAGAGAAAAGACACAAACTTGTACCACTTCTTTCTTGTCAACATCGAGGTTTGTGGGAATGAATTCGTTCGGTCCAGGCAGAAATAGCTCAGGAATGTCATTGGCGCCGTTTGCCTACAGAATAGGTCAGCCTCATGAAACATTGGGCGAAGTCTGGAGTAACACACTTCGGCGATAAGCTCAGAGTCGAACCTTTGTATGCCATACTCAGTACCATACCAAGGCTCTTTCTTCCACTTCAGATCCGGATGAACCCTGATATGATCATCCTTCTTGGCCATTAGGACAACACGACTTTGTTCGGGTGTGAAGGACTGAAGATACTCAGCAACCTTTGCTTCATTTGCCTTTCTTTCCTCCTTGTTAGCGTAGGGCCAGGTAAGTCTCGATGCAGCAACAATCAAGTCTCGAGGAATGGGCCATGCCATATTCTCGGAAACCCAAGTAGCATAATCGTCAGGTCGTTTCTTCTCAGCAAATCGGAATCGAATATTTGAGAGATTGACTACTTCTTCCTGATGGAAAGGATCGAACGTGGAAGATCGCAACAATGCAAGGTATTTGTAGGCGGCTAGGATTACGGAACGATGGTTCGCTATTCCACAATTAGCAATTCAGCTCGGCGCTTTTAAATCGAGATACTCACCAAATCCCTCGGGTGTGAGGTGGATTGTCAGCTTAAACATCGCAAAGCCTCTTGCGAGGTTTTGAGGGCCGCAACTCAACGTTGTCACCCAGTGTTTATTCTTGAGGTAAGAATGAAGTGAACCAGGTCCCTCATGACCAACAAAGTGGGAGATGAAATTGGTGGGTTTGTGTTTCCAAAACGGCGGTTGATACTCCAATGGGAAAGATATCTCCAGAGCATGGAAAGCCATGACAGTTTGAACAGAGACCAGAGTCTATTTCACAGGTAATCAGAAGGTATCAAGGTAAAGCGAATACGGCGGCACTTACGCCTTTCTGATCTGGGCCAAATGGATGCTCGTTGATCATCGGGAGGGCATCTCGACCTCGGTTGGGTATTGGTGAGAACAAGGTGGCAGCGAGATCTGCGAGCTCATCCAAAGATTCTAATACATTGTTAATAAAAGTAAAGTCAGAAAGGAAGTTATATCCAACCTTTTCCAATAATGCAAAGCCTCATCCTGCTGGCACAATACTCCTTGGACCACCATTCCACCAATCGACGTCGAGTCTCGCGACCAATGACGCCACCATCGGCTTCTGCTTCGTTGTTGCTCGACGCTACTGAAGGCGCAGGTGATGCAACCCGTGAAGGGATGGGGGATGGAGTGACACTCAGGCTCGGTTTCTCCGCATCATTCGATAGCTTTCCTTGTTCCTTAAGGTCTCGTGCAGCTTTCGACAAACTATCGCGGTTTCCGCTTCCAAATTTGGACCAAACGTGGCCTGGCCGACTGAGGTGTTTGTTCAACTGGAATATCCGCCACATGTCGGCCTGGTGATTCTTCTTGTGCTCGGAGTCCACGGCATTGAGTTCACGGGAGGTACAGCTGGGGGCGAATAGGGGGCTGTGAAAGAAGGCAGCGAAACGATCTAAGGCGCCAGGCAGGGCAGAAGTGGCGACGTTGAAATAATAGTTGGTGTTGGAGGTCGAGGTGTAAGCATTGGATCCCCCATTGTTTTTGGCCAGAAACTAAATGGAGATAAGCGAAGAGGACGCATCAGTCAAGATAACGAGTACCTCTGAGTACTCATTTTCCCGAGGAAATTTCTCCGTTCCCTAATGCAGTTGTTCATATTTAGGTGCTATTCAAATGAGAAGACGCACCATGAAGAGCAAATGCTCGCAGAAATGCGCCAGTCCTGGCATGTCATCCTGATGTCCATTCAGAACGTCTGACGCAAGGAGAGCAACGTAGTCGACGTACCGGGTCATACAAATGGCCCACAGCAACATCCAAGCTCGCGGCTGCCTTGTCTGCCTTTGCGTCATGAATGAGTGTGGCCTCTAGCCCGTTTTCTAGCTTTATTATCCTGTAATCTCTATCGTCTTGCTCTGATTTAACGATTGCCTTGGTGAAGACACGATACGAGACGCTGCCTAGTTTCTCGACGACCTTCCAGTCGCTAACGGGGTCGACAACGGTGGCCATGAACCTAGGGCGGTTGCGGGGATGGAAGCGCAGAGAAAGATGGGGAGAGGACCCTAGAAGATGCAAAGACAATAGTCGTGGCCTAAATAAAAGGCCCAACATGCAGGAGAAATGAATGGCCAAACACTCAGACAAGCCGTATCGTGCCTAAATCTGGAAAATCACAAGAGGACCGTTTCGGTCACGTTGTTTACGTAACGATAATTACACGGGCGCGTGCGCTCAACCACTGCGCTATGCCACGCTCGCTCCGTCCCTCCCTTCCTCCTCCCTCTCTTCCCTCCACTCCTTTCAACAAAACAGCTGGGAATTATAATAAAAATACACCGACGCCAGCAGGATTTGAACCTGCGCCCTCAAAGAGGAACAGATTTCTAATCTGTCGCCGTAACCACTTGGCTATAGCGCCTTGAAAACAGAAGTTTTCTGATCACTTTTAACCCTAGAGGCGCCCGGACGGCAAACAGGTACTACTTATGAGCGCTTAAAGTAGTACTCGTGCTCTGTAGGTACTGCACCTCTCTGAGAATCTGAGTAAATAATAATAATTGAATGTAAAGAAGTCGTGGACAGTGCTTACCGATAAGTCGTCGAATGCGACGTCGCATCCTCATGGTTGCTCATGGCTCTTGTAAACTTGCCTCATATGGATTTCGGGTTTGCCTGTAATGAAAATTTTTATTCATATCAATATTCGATGCCCTTGTGCTGTTGCAATATTGTATCGATGGGCTCTCTGTAGGGATCAATTACTTATTTCACACCCCAATACCAACATACGGACAAAAAACAG
>Ga0247737_1000949_pt1 | contig 12231 bp, 16 predicted proteins | sample UWRJL028104C2_FD_180937 | JGI IMG/M metagenome (GOLD analysis project Ga0247737, IMG submission 180937) | Plant litter microbial communities from Arlington Agricultural Research Station in Wisconsin, United States - UWRJ-L028-104C-2 | ecosystem: Environmental > Terrestrial > Plant litter >...
AGGCAGATACGCACACCAAGAGGATAGTGTAGGCGGTTGAACGATGAGCGAGTAGATGGAGGTTATCGGGACAGAGAATGCGTAAGACTCCGGACGCTGAGTTGGAAGGTCAATGAGAACAATGTCTGATGCAGTCAAGTATGAATTCCGTTGACACCCATCATACAAGGGAGCACTCACCGTCGTCATCGTCCTCATGTGGCGAGGTCGCCTGCTCTTCTACCTTGACGAACTTATCCCACTCTGAGGTACCCCTCTCGTTCAACAAGGTCTCTGGAAGCCATGCGAGGAGATAAATTGGGTTAATCGCCTCCTAAGCAGACAGTAAGCATGAGGTGCAAGTGAACCAACGCTCGTGGACCTACCCGCTTCACCAATGCCACGAACCCTGGGATGTTGTCCCTCGCATATGCTGTCGGATTCACATATACTTTTGATTTGCTGTAGATCAGGCGATACTTGTCGTCCTCTTCGCTTCTAGGAAGGCTTGACTCTGTCCTTGGGAGGTCTGTACGCTTGATTTCGACCATGGATTCTGACTGAGCTACAGTGAGCGGCATTCGATGTGGAGAGGCAAAATGGCTTACTGAGCTTGTCGATAGGATGCTGTCCACGGAAGAGCGATATTCGTACTCAACCATGTAAAGACTCTGAAAACGGAACGCCGTTCAGATCAAGACCCTGCTGCGTTCCAGCTGCGCCGCAATCGTCATGTCACGTGATATCTAGCTTGGCGGCGAGCAACTTGTTAAATTGTAACTTGTACTCAAGAGTCAGAATGTGCTCAAAGCATGATTTCGAGTGGCGGTCTTGATGAAAGTCACACAATGACAACGATGTTGAAGAAAATCAATACGAAAGCAAAGGATACATCAAATCTTCTCCATAATCTAACAGTTATTTCGCGTATTGCCACACATTACGGAGTACTATACCACCAACTATGAGCTTGAGATTCAAAATAAGAAAATCATGCAACTCACGGCCCGCTTTTGTTGCCAACCTGTTCAACGAATCGTCGCTCTCTCCTTGCGATCGAACTTGGCCGCATAGGGCAAAGGTGGTGGTGGTATTTAGGGCGCGGCCATTGGCGTCAACGTCGACGATGCTGATTTGAACGGAAGCGTGATCCTTGGAGGTGATCAATCGGTCTGGATATTAACGAGGATTAGAATCTGCTTTTAACGCGACTCGGAGTAGGTAAACGCACTGGTTGCTGAGCACTTGCGGGGCACGTAGAGATCAACGAGAACACCCTAATTCTTTATCAGCACCTCTTCAAAGTAGCGCGGTCCAGATTACTTACTGCGTCGTTTTCCATTTTGATTTCGAGAGCTTAGCACGGGCGGCGATGGTAGCGAGCACTAGAAACTTGGAGCGTGGGATACTTCTTCATAAACTGTACAGTTGATCTTATTTGGCGATCCAAATATGAGAGATTAGATTACAGCGACCAGCGCTTAGATTGTGCGACTGTTGGCGGCATCGATTCCGGCCTGGTTGCAAGCGTCGACAATGGTATCTGCTCAACCGGAATACTTCTTTATTCTCATGACGCTCACCGCCCTCGTAGGTCTTGTGGGTCGTGCAGCGCGAAGCTGTGCTCTCCCCTCCGCTTCCAGACAATATTCTTTTGGTGGAGCGTTTATGGACTTCCATGATACTCCCAATGCTTAACCTACAAGCTTTAGATTTCAATTCCGCGGCGAAGTTGGTCAAATTCCATCATTTTATTGAGACTAAACGCCGATATGTTTCATCCACTGACATTCCTTCGTAATCATCTTGACATGACTAACTGTTGCAGGGCATATAAGCATCGACTTTGAAATAGAAGGATCAGTACTACGGCTCCAGCAACCCAAGCTAACCAACTGATTCCCTTGCAACGGATAACCAAATGCCTACTATCGAGACCCCTTCATACACCTCCACCAACGACACTGCTGCCTCCGCAGCGATGGTCGATAAAAAGACTCCCCTCCCAGCGCCTCCAAAGTTCGCCACCAAAGAAGAAGAGAGAACTTACATCAAGTTTCGCCTCGCACAAGCATTTCGTATCTTCGGTGAGGACTTCGACGTCATCTACCTGACACCCACTGAATTGGCCCTTCAGGCAAACTTGGATTCAATGAAGGTGTGGCCGGACACATCACAGTCAGGGTAAGATACTGTAGGGAGTTCAGAGTCTCAAAAACAACTGACAATGTAATTTAGGATCCTATCAGACCCGAATGCTTCTGGGTCAATCCCTTTGTAAGTCCAAAAGATTGAACACATAGCCTGCTTGAATGATGGTGACCGACAGGGGCACCACTTCTCTCTCATCCAACCGGAGGACCTCCTTCTCATTGAGTGCGTTATCCTGCTTCTATCAAATTATCAGCAACTAACTCACTCATTTAGCCATGTTGGCAACATACAACCGGAGGAGTCTGGTCCAAGGAGAATCCTCAATACAGCAGCAGTCATGATCCACACAGCCATTCATATTGCGCGCCCCGATGTTTTGTGCGCTGCGCATACTCACTCAATCCATGGCAAGGCGTTCTCGAGCCTAGGAATTGAGATTGATATGCTCAACCAAGATGCCTGCGCATTCTACAATGTGAGTGCTATAAATTCTAAACCCCAGCCTCGGCCAATATTTTTCAGGACATCGCCCTCTATACCCAGTTTAATGGTGTCGTCCTTGCACAAGATGAAGGAAAGCACATCGCTGAGGCTCTCGGAAATAAAAAGGTTTATTACATCCTCTAGTTCCCATACTTCGTGTTACTAACATAGGATGCAGGCCGCAATCCTTCAGAACCACGGCCTCCTCGTCGCGACGAACACCATCGAATCCACGTTATTCTACTTTATCGCCCTCGAGCGAGCCTGTCAAGCTCAGCTCATGTCCGACGCGGCTGCTGGTGGAAGAGGCACCAAGTGCAACATAATCCCGCCGGAGGATGCTGCTGCGACATATAAGTCCAATGGCACGCCTTTAGCTGGGTGGTTTCAGTCTCTGCCGGAGTTCCAGCTCCTCGAGGCGAGGGAAGGTAATACCCTGGCGGCTGCTATGAAGAAAGCTGCTATGAAGCGGGCTTGAGATACTTATGGCTTTCATAGACACCCACTTTATTATGTCTATTTTACTGTATTATACTTATCAGATTCTGCAATTTGCAATTCAAACCACCTTCAGATTTCTGGCTTCTAACCTTCATAGAACGGGAATTTGATTATACACGTGTAATCGATCTTACATCCGTCCCAGTTCTGCTTCCATCATATCTGCTCGTCTGAAAATGGCCATTTATTTAGTCCCTAGCCCCTTCTAACATCTAACATCTTATTTAACACAAGCTCGAAAATCATGTAATATTCGGTGTGTTTATTGAGGGCTTGCATTTTTTATTTTTTATTTTTTTGAGTGGGATTTATAGTCGCTGAGGGCTTGGCCCCATATTAGACTTTACATGCGTGTACACTAGCCCCTGACCCCATTGTCAGTTCATGCGTCGTTGGTCCCAGGAAATATCCATGCATTCCGTGAGGCGCACCCCGAGTGCTCGCTCCCACAACGGAACCCGACAGGCGGAGGCCTGTCGTTTCGGATAGACTCCTATGCGGTTGCGCATTGGTTCGTGTCTCTTGGTTGCACAGGTATATTGTGATCGACTTGGTCTTCGTATCTCTTTCTCGTACCCGGAGGGCTTGCATTTACCTAGTATTAAAGAACACATTCTTTACAAATGCTGAGATTCGGCATATAGGCACTAGTGAGAAAGTTGGGCTTATGGATGTAGTAGAAGGCATTGAGGAGATGTATACGTATATGAAAAAGATTGCATTTAATCAGAGTGTGTCATTTTTATGTCAATAAATGGATGGAACAAGTAACTTAGAACCTTGACCACGAATGAAACTCGAGACTTCTCCCCAGAATGTCTGTCACGGTCAAATAACCGTCTTCTGAATCACCATTTATTCTCCCCGCTTCAAAGGCTATCAATTAGCTAGGCTGTAGCTTAGAGCAGTTATTACTAGTTATATATACTACGTTGGACTCTTGAAGAAGACAACGGACGGGCGCTTCTTGGGCGCTTCGTGAGGCGTCGCTGGACCCTGACTTCCCAAAATGGTGAGCGACCCTGTAACTTGCTTCAAACTGCGATGCGGAATCTTCCGGCGCACAATGAGCGATTTGATTATGGTGACTGGCGCTTAGATTGTGACTGATCTCGCTGGCATCGATTCCTGCCAACGCAAGCGTAGACATGATATTTGCTCAATAGAACCACTATTCCAATTCAACATGTGACACTACCTTCGTAGACTCACAAACAAACAAAAAATCCAGGCGAATTCTGACATGTGATGTAATTTCTCTGGTTGAAGTCAAAGGCTTAAATCATAAACTTGAACGCGTTCCTCATTACATATATGACACACTACGCTCGAGGAATAGTGGTTCTACCATGTATTTAGTCTCGATTTTTTTTTCAGCGCTGCCAGTGCTACATCGTTTCGCTTGTATATTTTTACAGCGGGCTAAGACCAGAAAAAGCCTGCATGCGAGACGCACGGACCACGCGAGGGTTCAGCAGCAGCTTGGTCGGCCAACCAAGCTGGCTCGTCCTTCCAAAATCAGAATCTTGGGATCCAGTACTTCACCAAGTCCCTCGACGTGGATAAGCCCGCCTATCGCATTATAATAACCCAACCTACCATCCTTGACTAATCCTCAGTCACCCACATAAACACATCCGGCGCATTGGAGTTCCCCTAGAGCCAAACACCACTCGCACGAAAATACACCCACCAACCTACCCATCCCCAACTACTCCACAACCACCCACATCAACACAGCCGGCGCATCGGATTCCCCATTAAGCCAAACACCAGTCGTACGAAAGTATAGAGACACTAGAATGCGATACACGACCGACGACGCAAGACAAAAAGCTATCTCTGACAAAGTACCTCTACGGGAGGGGGTCAAAGGCACTCGGCACTCTTAGCACTAAATTTTTTCAACAAAAACTTGGTCTTGACTCCAATTTGAGATTTTTTAAAAATTCACCTTTATTCGAAATATGCCGAACAGTATCTTGATTACATAGAAGTCTACTTTTATCAATTCAGCCGAGAAGGTGAATGATCTTCTCTGAACTTTCTGTATGGATATTTGGCCGTCGCACTTCGGTCTTTGATTGTCTGTGGGTTTCCTTTGCACCTCAAATCCCCGCGGGACTTTCTTCTTGAACAGCAAGGTCAGCGTCTATTAGTCATCGTTCCTCGTCTGTGCTGTCGTTTGTCATGCTCCTGCCGTCCTGGGTGTCCAGCGATGTTTCCAAAAATTTACGCGTGGGACAAGAGCCCGCAGTCTATACTGAAAGAGAGGCACATTCAATGCCATGCGAAGACTTAGACTACTGTACCATTTCGTTCAGTTCGGCCAGGGGTGGGACGCGTGACAGGCTGGCCGAAATTTGGACGTCGGCTACCTCGAGGGTGGACAGGGGACATGCCCGGATTTCGGCCAAAGCAAAGATTCGGCCACTTGTGTTGACAGTACGGGTACTGAGTTGTCTCTACTTTGTAGCCTCTCAAGGGCCTTAAGTTCAAATTTCATATATTCGGGGACCTATCTGCACCTAAAAAACAGGAAATCATCGCGTAAAGAAGGATGTAAGCTGATACTCACTTGATTAACCGCGATCTTTGGGTCCGTACCTTGTCCAAGATGACCCGGTAAGAAATCTACTGTTCGCAATACCTCATATGGCAATTGCCATGTTGAGCTCAAGCATCGAGATCAACGAATGCCTACCTTGCTGTAGTAGGAGGCTCGTAGCGATTTTTCATAATATTGAATCCATTTTTTTCCTATTTTTTGCCTGTATTCATAGAATGTCAATTTGACTAAATTCCCGCCTACATCTCGGTCGACTCAAGTTCTAATCTTCCAATAAGCGCCCGTCCGATTTGATGGTTGTTCTTATAGTCCCCTATTCGAAGCCCTTGCTTTGCATATACAGTACACGTATATCGATCTAGTCAGACGCAGCATAGGGATCGAATCCTTTCGGGAACACCTGCCGGACATTAATATTAATCCTTGTTGTCCTCATATATTCCTCATACGGTTCCCATCCCTTCTTAGATCTTTCATCCTGCAGAGCATCGGATTGGAGATGCAGAGGGAGAGTGCCTTCCAGTATTCGGGGTACGCCATGATATGCGCGTCGACATGCAGGCCCGGACATGATAACCACATCTCCTGAGCGAAGGAGGATAGGGATCGGTTCGGCGTCTCTTGTGAGGCCACCAATGAGGAAAACTGCTGCATTACCAAGTCTAAGGTTATTCGTAAATATGCGAAGAAAAAATGACGGAGAAAACGCGTACGATGTGGACACCAAAGGGGATGTCGCACAGACTTCAGATCTATCGACATGGCCCATTAGAGTATCCTAAAGGTTGTGAGTTATTGAAGCGGAGACACGGGTTTCATAAAATACCTTCTCTTGGTAGAAATTTACAATCCCCGCATCAGGTTCTAAGAAAGTTCAGGTCAATTCACGGTAAGTTATGCACTTGAGTGCCTGCACTTACCATAAGTGTGATCCCAAGTATGCCAGTCAGGACCTCCATGACCCCATCCGTCATCGTTTGCACCATGCACCTGCGTCCAATCGACTGTACGAACAGCATCCTTGCACACACTTCGTAGCTCTTCATCAATCCTCCCCTTCCCTTTTGTAAAATCATACTGTTTGGTTCCCCAATGGTAATACCAGCCAATATTTGCCCATCGCAATTTATAAATCATGGATGATACTGGTAAAGCCTGAACAGTCGGTGAAGGTGCCGCGGGGAGTTTAGGCGTTGTGGATATCACCTGAAAACTTTCAGGAGAGGCCGGTGTATTATTAATTAGTTGACGTGGACCAGTAGGTCGAGTATCTGCCTCCTGCGAGGTGGAAGCCCGTGCTTGGACTTGAAAATTCATTTGGGGATTCTCTCGAGCGTTCAGCCAAGAGTTCCATAGTCCATCTTCGGGAATGAGATAATGGGTGTCGAGATTTGTCTCATTGGGTGATTGAGAATGTCGAGCGAGAGACCATTGTACAAGGTCTCTCTGCTTCTCTCGAGACAAGAAAGAGGGAAGTATAACGAGGCCTGATCAAGGTTCGGCAATAGATTTTGTTGAAGAGTTGTGCGGCGCACCTGGTACTTGTGGCACCGTGTACGCCCTCATATTTCCACCACTTATATCTATGCACTCTATAGCATTCGAAGATCCCATCCATACGCCCTCCTCGATATCTTGAAACCTCGACTTGTCCCTGCACGCAAGATCAAGAACTGTTGACAGATCTGGAGGTGGAAACCGCGCTTTGAAGCGCTTCTCTGCAGCCCTAAACGGTGTCCATTCCTGATCAATATTAGCCGGTCTATTCTTCGTCGCCTTGAGATACTGGCGCTGGGCTTTTTTGTACTCTGGGGTGTTGGGAAGCAGGGCGGGAGTGGTGGCCGGCATCCGTGAAGCTCGGAAACAACAAGACCAAATAGAGGTTACTGACTTTGGGTCAGTTTTTCTGTTATTAGAATTCCCAAGTTTACTGATGTCTGTATGGCTTCCCCGTGCTGGGCCTACCATTATCGCTCGCTCTTATAGTCGCTCTATCTATACCTCCCGGTCTCACCTAATTCTACAATGCGCTAGTCGCCCGTCACTAGCGCCTCCCCGCTCGCTTGCCGTTCTTCCCCGTTACCAAAGCTCAAACTCGACGTCTGCTACGTCCCAGCCTAGTGCTGAAGCCAAGTCAGGACCCCCTGCGCCAAAAGAACCTCCTAAAGGACCGTTGGCTGCTCGTGTATGGAAGAAGGTTAAGCATGAGGCACAACACTACTGGCATGGTAGCAAGCTCTTGGTGTCAGAGGTTCGCATCTCGTCTAGGCTTCAGTGGAAAATTCTGCAGGGAGATACTTTGACCCGACGCGAAAGGAGACAGGTGAGCTGGTCTTCTACATGAAATACAAATTGTGCTGACGCGCTTCGAAGTTGAAACGCACAACCCAAGACATCCTGCGTCTCGTTCCATTCGCTGTTTTCATTATCGTACCCTTCATGGAACTCCTGCTTCCTGTCGCGCTTAAACTGTTCCCGAACATGCTTCCATCTACTTTCGAGGACAAATTTGCTGCTGTAAGTGCTATATGATCCTATTTATTGGTTGCCTCTCGTTAAGTCTTCCTCTAGGAAGAAAAACAACGCAAACTCCTGCGCGTTCGCTTGGACATGGCTAAATTCCTTCAGGAAACACTCCGAGAATCTGGCCTCAAAGCCAACGCACACATTGTCGGCAGTGACGCGTTCAAAGAGTTCTTCCGCAAGGTGCCGCCTCATTTCGTCATGCCGTTCTGCCTCCAATTTTCATCCCTCTACACCCTAGGTCCGGTCTACTGGAGAATCGCCCTCGGCTCAGGACATTATCAACGTCGCCAAACTGTTCGACGATGACCTCACCCTCGACAATCTTTCGCGTCCTCAGCTCGTCTCCATGTCGCGCTACATGGGCCTAAACGCATTCGGCACGGACAACTTCCTCCGAGGCGCCATCCGCGCACGCTTGCTGCATCTCCGCCGGGACGACCAGCTCATCGACGCGGAAGGCGTGGACGAGCTCTCGACTTCCGAGCTGCAGGCCGCTTGCCAATCCCGTGGTATTCGGACGACCGGCATATCTCCTGCCCGGCTAAGGGAGGAGCTCACAACTTGGATCAGCTTGCATCTGCATAATAGGGTCTCTGGTGTTCTCCTCGTTCTCGGCAGGGCTTTCAATTTCGACATGAAGCCCGGTGAGGATGAAGACGGCAAGACGGCTGTGATCTCCAGTTTGGAAAGCGTGCTTTGCGGTCTACCGGACAACCTCGTAAGTGCTATCGAATATCTCATGCCGAAACCACGCTTACATGCACGTCATCATAGCTTAACGAAGCCGAGCTTGAAGTCGACTCCGAAAAGGCCAGCTACAAGCAGAAACTCGAGGTCTTGCAACAACAACAGGAGCTTATTGACGATGAAGCCGAGCAAGAACAGAAGGAAGAAGATGCTCGTCGTGCTAAGCGTGAAGCTGCTGAATACGAAGCTCAACTTGCACAATCTCTTCTCCCGGATTCGGAGGTAAGAGTATTTTTATTGCTCTCAGGCTGCCAGAAAGTAATCATATCTTTCACAGCTGCTACCAGAAAAGACCGCTGCTGAGGCTAGCGATGACGCTCGCATGACCACCGAACAACTCAACGAACTGGCTGATGCTTTGGCTATCCTGTCATCCAAGTCTAGCGTCCTCAAAGAACGCGATGAACTCCGCGCGCTGATGGAAGAGAACTTGCAAGCTGAAGAGGTTCGTCTTCCCTGTCTCCTTAGTTTATGACATCGACTAATATTCACCGTTCCACCTTCAGGACCCCAAGTCACCCTCTGGCGCTCTGACTAAACGCATCCGATCCATGCTTACCAAAATCGACACCCAACTCCAAGAATACGACAACCGCGTGGGCAGTTCTCTGCAGATGATCTCTGCGGACCCCCAGGGCCGGATTTCCGTCGCGGATCTGGAGAAAGCGTTGGCGGTCATCAGGCACAAGCCGGATGATGAGGTTGGTCAGGCGGTTGTGCAAAAGTTGGACGTAGATCAGGATGGATTCGTCGAACTTGAGCATGTGTTGGGATTGGTTAGGGAGGAGGGGCTGGGTACGTGTTTTTGTTCTTTTCTCTGGTGTATTTTCTGATGGCTTTTTGACAGGCATTTTATTGGACGATGAGGCCCAGTCTATCATTGGACAAGGACACGAGATCAAAAATTCGAAACCACGCAAGGAGGACATAGTCTCTGAGTGACCCCCTTTCACAACTATCTATACTGCATAGACAACTCCCCCTTCATTTGTACCTTCAAGCACTGGATACAATCCGCCTTTCATAGCGCTTATTCCATAACCATAAAAACTTATAGTTCAGATAGATAGAGATTATGGGATATCAAAGATATAATACATTGCGATTCTGCAAATGACAACGAAAGCAGTGGGTAGGGATGTTGGGCAGGGCGGTAAACAGAAAATGATTATATGGATGAATCAAGATCAAATGTGTTAGTGAAGCAAGGCTAGGAAATTTCAAGTACAACTAAGACTGTCCCGGGTAACTAGTGCTTTTCGGATTTGAAACAGCATCGATCGTCGCGTCATACTTCAAGGGAGTGGAGGGTACCCCAGCAGGTATGTGGGGAATAATCATGATCCGTCATCCATTTTCGTTACTTTTGTTCTTGAGATCATCGTGTGTAGTCTATCCGTCATCGAATGTTGAACTCGATTCCGACAAGCACGGCAGTCTAAGACGCCTGCACCCGCTGCTGAAGTAGTGGCTTGACTTTATCGTCCGGGAAGCTCGCACTAATGTCAGGCGTCTTTGCACGAGATTTCCTGCCCTTCAAATTGGCGTTGGGGTTTGGGGATGCGGCACCACTCGGTATAGTTGGCTCGTCTACATCTGTGCCGTCGACGAGGACATACTCGTCGTCATCTTCGTTGTCTGAGCTCTCTGCCCAGAATCGGCCGGCTTGCAGTGCGAGGACCCCAGTGAGGGCGACGCTGCAGATGAGGTTGCTGGATGCGAGGTCAAGTGTGGCAGCGCGGAGTGCACGGGGGATGGGTTCTTTCAGCCCGTGAGTGGGGAGGGTTGCGAATTTTGCGAATAGACCTGGCGATTTTTGTGGTAAGCGCTCTTGTGACAGCCTGAATGGAGAGGAGGGGTTCGATGAAAGTAGCAAGGATAGACTTACTGGGTAGGACAGATTGCATGTACATGAAGATGGACATGCCAAAGAGGACTGGAGATGCGATGTGAGGTGTGTTTTCGGGGATAGGTGGTAGACCCGAGACTCACATATGCTTCCTCCGTCGAACATGATATTTCCCGCTCGGAGGTCGTTCAGACTCCATAGAATGGTTGATCCACCAAGGATGGCTACGCCAGCCAGGAAATAGAGAATTTCAGAAGGCCCATTGGCTAGGATTGAGTAGTACGACGCCGCAGTCCATAGGTGTTCGTCGGTGACAGGTGATTTCCAGAGCGTCAGCGAGTCGGCGATCCAGTGTGTAAATAGAGCACCTGGAGAATGCTCAGACATTGCAGATGCACAGATATTCTGTACTCACCGAGCAGAAAGCTGGTTGTACAGACGACGATGCCAGCTCGTGCACCCATTTTGCAGGTCAGTTGTGTGGTTTGGCAGGTGAAATTGTGTACCGCCGCAACGGAAATTAGGTCGTTCTATTCAAAGTCCGATCACGAAGCTGCTCACGTTTATTTCGAGCTCGTTACTCTCAACAGCGACGGCGACGAAAGACTGCTCGGACATGCAATCTCTACGGTGTACTAGACTGCTCGGGAACTGTGCACGGACGCGTTGTTTTGGCACGACAGCGGCGACGCGGCAAGCCGCAGTCCCATGGTTCGTCGACTCAACGCCGATACCTGAGGCTTTTGGTCAACGACCTCTGCCTCCGCATCTACAGCCCAATTCCGCTGCTGGTGCACCTCCTCTGCCAGAAGACGCGCCTGAGGTAATAAAATACCTTCACGCGCAATTACTACAATCTCCACATCTAGAAAAGTCCGGACTAGTGGTGTCTCCAGCTGTGCTCCCCGCTCCAGGCCCTCCACTGCCTTTTGCAAAACCCCACGGGCGGCGGAAAAGAGGTGGCACTTACGCTGGAGAATCTGGATATGATGCAACAGGTGGTGGGATTTGGAGCTGGGTAGTCATGGGTCAGGTATGGCTTCTATCTGTCTTTCAATGACGAATTGCCATTGACGTATTTGCCACCAGGTCAAAGAGGGAACTGAAAATAGAGGCGCAATAGAGTCTGTTGTACGTCTAGTACGAGCATCTGTGCGTAATTCGCTGCTGCTTCCTTGGATAATACTGAATTCATGTGGTGCAGTTGTTGAAGCACGAGCCACCAGTGGCACTCCCCCCAAAGTCACGTCGACAGAGTGAGACAGGCTGGGTGATGATAGATGCCGGAAGCTTTGCGGTGCATATTCTAAGTAAGGGTGTTCGAGAAAAGTATTTTATGCAGAAAGATTGGTAGGACTGTGACGTCAGCGTGCGCCACACTTGCAGTCTATATAAACCCCCTATCTATTCCCCTGCCCCCTCA
>Ga0247737_1000951_pt1 | contig 12225 bp, 10 predicted proteins | sample UWRJL028104C2_FD_180937 | JGI IMG/M metagenome (GOLD analysis project Ga0247737, IMG submission 180937) | Plant litter microbial communities from Arlington Agricultural Research Station in Wisconsin, United States - UWRJ-L028-104C-2 | ecosystem: Environmental > Terrestrial > Plant litter >...
TTGTCCGGGTCGAGCGGCACGCCCGAGCCTGACTGATGGGCCCGCCCCAGATTGAGGCAGCCATCGGCGTCGTCCAGATCGCAACCCTTGGCGAACAGCTCGGCAGCACGGATCACATCCTTGTCGATGCCGCGCCCGTCCCGCACGAGTGCTCCGAGATTGCCGCACGCGGCGCCATCGTCCCGGTCGCAGGCACCGATATAGAGCGCGGCGGCGCGCTCCGGATCTTTCCGCACGCCAAGGCCCTGGTCGTAGACCACGCCCAGATTATAGCATCCGCCGGCATCCTCCCCATCGCACGCCTTTTGGAACAGACGTCGCGCACGCCGGTGATCGACCTTGGCCCCGACGCCCAGCGAATAGGCCGCGCCCAGGCTCGAGCAGCTTGCGGCATTGCCCTTGTCGCAGGCCATGCGAAAATAGCCGAACGCCCGCTTCACATCCTTCGTGACGCCGTCGCCATTGACATAGGCCAGCCCGACATTGCCGCAGCGTGCCGCGCCGCCCTTGTCGCAGGCCTGGCCAAAGAGCGCCGCCGAACGTTCCGCATCGTGCTGGACGCCCCTGCCCTTGTGATAGGCGATGCCCAGCAGCGTGCAACTATCGGCATCGCCGCCGGTGCAGGCCTTGTCGTAGAAAATCGCCGCGCGAACTTCGTCTTTCGGGACACCGTCACCCTCGCCAAGCCGCGCGCCGAGCCGCGCGCAAGCCGCGATCTCCCCGCTGGTGCAGGCGGTATCGAGCTCTTTGGCCTCCGCTGCCTCGTCGTCCGACGGCGCCGCGATGTTGGTCGGTTCGGCCGCTATTGGGAGCGGCTCTGCCGTCACGGCCTCAACCCGCGTTTGGATCGCTAGCACTGGCCAAGGCATCAGTATCAAGGCGAGCGAGATCCAGGTTTGCCCATGGTAACGACGCGGCATCGATCCTCCTCGCACCGCGCCATTATCGAGCGGCCAGGACGGCCACTTTGGCGAAGCATCATGCTCAACGCCTTAAGTCATGGAGCGATTCAACCCGGTCGTAAAAAAAGGGGTCGGAGTCCTTAGTTGTCGGGAAAGGGCGCCGTATCGCCGCGATGGCGAACGGGGCCAGCCCCGCTCGCCATCACGGTATTTGTGTCACTCCGCCCCGGACACAACCGGCAGCCACACCGCGCTCGGCGTCGCGCCGCCGCGTTCGATCGTCACGGTCGCCTTCTTGTAGTCGGTCTTCTTCGCGTAGAAGATGTTCGGCACATAAGTCTGCGGGTTGCGGTCGTAGAGCGGGAACAGGCTCGACTGGATCTGCACCATGATCTTGTGGCCCGGCTGGAACACATGGTTCACCGCGGGCAAGCGGAACTTGTAGCGCTGCACCTTGCCCGCCGGGATCGCGCTCGGCTTGGCGAAGCTGTCGCGGTACCGGCCGCGGAAGATGTCGAGGCTGATCGGCAACTGATAGCCGCCCATCGTCTTGTCGCTCGCGACTTCGTCCGGATAGACGTCGATCACCTTCACCACGAAATCGCCATCGGTGCCTGTGGTCTTGGCATAGATATCGGCCATCGGTACGCCCGAGACGGTAACCGGCTTGGTCAGCACCGGTGTCTCATAGGTCAGGACATCGGGGCGGCCATCGGCATGGCGCTGGTCGCTCACCAGCCAGCTCTGCCAGCGTCCGTCGCCGAAATTCACCGGGCGCGGCAGATGCGGCACTGGCTTGGCGGGATCGGAGACATAGGAGTCGTCGCCGATCACCGGCTTGTCGAAGCTGAGGCCCCAGTCGCCCGACATATAGATCGGCTTCATCGGTGTGGTGCAGCCCGTGTCGCAGGCGAGCGGCCATTTGTGGAACCGGTCCCATTTGTTCTCGCCGGTATTGTAGAAGGTCACCGACGGCGGGGTGAAGGCGGGTGCGCCGTCCTTCAGATAGGCGTTGAAGAAGGGCAGCAGGATATCGCGCCGCGCCTGAAGGGCCGTGTCGCCCTCGAACTTGAGTGCGCCAAGCGAGGAGCCGTTATAGTTGAAGCCGCTGTGGCGCCACGGGCCCATCAGCAGGAAATTGTTGCCGCCATGCCCGACCTTGTTGAGCTCCTCCCAGGCATGGATCGCACCGTACATGTCTTCCTGGTCCCAGATGCCCTGTTCCCACAGGGTCGGGACCTTCGACGGCGCGGCCGCGAGCAGCTTGTCGAGCGCCTGGCCCGACCAGAATTCGTCATAGGCCGGGTGCTGCGACATGCGGTTCCAGTAAGGCAACTGGTCGAAGCCCGACTGCTTGGCCCACTCGCCGGCCGATCCGACCTTGCGGAAGGTGTCGTAATCGTCCCAGGCTGGCGATCCGGCGGACTTGCCAGCGCCCTTGTAGCCGGTCTGCCCGGCGAGCCAGCCGATATTGGTCAGGCGGAACGCGCCATAATGGAACCAGTCGTCGCCCATCCAGCCGTCGATCATCGGGCTCTCGGGCGCCGCGACCTTCAGTGCGGGGTGCGGGTTGAGCAGCGCCATGACGACGGTGAAGCCTTCATAGCTCGACCCGAGCATGCCGACCTTGCCATTGCTCTCGGGCAGGTTCGCCTTGTTCACCAGCCAGTCGATCGTGTCGTACGCGTCGGTGACATGGTCGGTCTTGGTCTTGTTGAGCGGGCCGATGACGGGGCGCGTGACGATATATTCGCCTTCGGAGCCATATTTGCCGCGGATGTCTTGGAAGACGCGGATATAGCCGTCCTTGACGAACAGTTCGTCGCCCTCGGGCAGGGTCGAGATCATGTTGGGGCTGTCCATCCGCACGACCCGGCCGGACGCGTTGTACGGCGTGCGGGTCAGCAGGATCGGCGCGTTCTTCGCGCCCTTGGCGACGATGATGACGGTGTGCAGCTTCACGCCGTCGCGCATCGGGATCATCACCTCGCGCTTCTCGTAATTGTAATTGGCCGTTGGCGGCGTGAACTTGGCGGGGATGTCGCCGCCTGCCGCCATGTCCTTGGCCGGCGTCGCAACCGGCGTCGACTGGGCGACCGCCATCGAGGAAAGGAGCGTCGTGGCGAGAAGCGCGAACCCGAACCGCATGAGCAATGTCCTTGTTATTTTATGTCCCGGAGCGGTGGAATGGCCAAGGCTGGTCCGCCGTGTCAACCCGGTGCGACGGTGATGCGGCGGGCGATGGTCAGCACCGCCGGCAAAAAGGGGTCATTGTGAATTGTGCGGGTTCCCGCACGTCACCGACCTTGCCGGCAAAATGTCAGTGACGGCAAAGCTGCCTCCGAATAAACATATGATATAAAAGAAGATAATTATCCCTCGATACTGAAATGTCAGCGACATGCATGACATTCCCAACAATCGCGTCGCGCGATCCCGGCGGGCGTGCCGATTCAACCCTCGCGCATCGACCCTATCCGTATGCAGCGCGTTGCGGGATGCCGGGCCGATCTGTATCGACATCCATCAACTGAATATCGCGGCCCCAGGCTGTTCTGTCCGGCCTGCATGCCGCCTGGCGAGAAAGGAAGGTCAAATGAGGCGCTACGTTGCCACGGTCGCGCGCCTCGTGCCGCCGCTGTTGCGTCGCCGTCCCCCGGCCGAGCCGCCCCTTTCATCGGCAACCATCGACCTGCGCGCGCCTGACGTCGCGCGCGACCCGTTTCCCCGGTACGAGGCCCTTCGGCAGGAGGGATCGGTGCTGTTCCTGCCCCGGCACGATTACTGGATCGTGCTCAGTCATGAGGCGGTGCGGTCCGCCTTTTCCCGGCCCGAGTATTTCTCCAATGCGCTATATCGCAATGTCGACGCGGTGCTGCTCGCGGCCGACCCGCCCGAGCATACGGCGATACGGCGCATCGTCGCGAAGTTCTTCTCCCCAACGGTGACCGCCCGGCTCGAAGACACTGCCTCGCGGCTGGCCGATGCGCTGGTGCGGCCCGAGCTGGACGTCGTGTCCGACTATGGCATTCCGGTCAGCCGTGGTGTCACCGCCGATCTGCTCGGGCTCGACGAGACGAGTGTGGACGATATCGTCGCCGCCGAAACGCGATCGAAGGATGCGGCCGACCCGGTGGCGGACTTCATCGTGCGCTTCGATGCGATGGCGCACCGCTCGTCGATGTTCGACGCGCTGATCGACGCCGGGGTTCCCGATGAATCGGCGCGGAGCCTCGTCCGCCTGATGTGGCTGGCGGGCATCACCACGACGCAGAGGCTCATCGCCCATGCGGTCCTGCGCTTGATCGGGGACGAGCAGGACCAGCAGGCGCTGCGGGCCGATCCCGCCCTGATGCGGCCGTTCCTTGAGGAAGTGCTTCGGCTCCATCCGCCCGAACATGTGGTGCTGCGGGTGGCGCGGGCCGATGTCGAGCTTGACGGGGTGATGATTCCCGCGGGAGCCCAGGTGCGGCTGTGCCTAAGCGCCGCCAATCGCGATCCAGCCCATTACGACCAGCCGGATCAGCACCGGCTGGACCGGGGTAGCATGCGGCATTTCACGCTGGGCGCGGGTGCCCATGCCTGTATCGGGGCGCATGTCGGCCGCGCGACGGCGAGCATCGCGGTCGCGACCCTGCTGCGCCGCTCGTCCGTCCTGCGCTCGCGCCTTCCCCCCGACGAGATCCGCTATTTCGCGACGGAGACGGCGTTGTCGCCGGAAAGCCTGCAGGTAAGGCTATGACGAACGAACACGCCGTCGCCGAGCCGGGTGTCAGGGCAACGCCGCTCGCCACAGGGAATGGGCGTGTCCACCGCGCGGCGGAATCTGCCCTGTTTCTGGCGCGCGGCGGTTTCCGTATCGAGCGAACGACGCTCGATACCGCGATTTTCGAAGCGGTACCGTGATGAAGGGGGGAGAGCGCGATGACACGAAGCATCTTTGCCGATCTCGACAGGCAGCGCGATTTCGATCGTGACGGCTATACGGTGGTTCGACTGCTCTCCCCGGAAAGGGCGGGCGCGCTCGCCACGGAATTGCCGGCGATCAGGCCGGCGCTCGATTTCACACCCAATACCTCGATGCTCGATCATGCCTATCATGTCAGCCTGCTCGATCCCGACATCGCCTATCGCCAGTCAGCCTGGAAATTCGTGCAGGATGCGCTGCGCGAGCCGCTGGACCATGTGCTGGTCGGCTATCGCATGCTGACTGGCGGTCTGCTGGTGAAGCCCGCCGCCGCCACGCCGCTGTCGATGCATCGCGACTGGACGATGCTGCCTGATGGCGACCAGATCGCGCTCAACGTCTGGTGCCCGCTGATCGATGTCGACGAGAGCAACGGCGCGCTTGCGGTGCTGCCCGGCAGCCACAAGCTCGTCCCCAATATCGAGGCGGCGAATGTCCGGCCGTTTTTCGCCGATTATGACGACCTGCTGACCGACCTGTCGGTCGCGCTGCCGCTGGGCGCGGGAGAGGCCGTGATCTTCGACTACAAGACGATCCACGGATCGGGCGCGAACCGCTCGCCCCGGCCACGTCCGGCGATCTCCTCGGCATGCATCCCCGTGGGCGCGCGCGCAGTGACCTACGCGCTCGATCGGGCTGGCGGCGGCACGCGCTTCGAACTGTTCGCGATGGACGGTGCGGGGATGGAGTCCGTGGCCGATCGCCTGGCCGGCAATGCCGGGGCGGGGGAGAGCCTGGGCTTCGTGGCGAACCGCAACCAGGCAGTGTCGCGTGAGCAGTTCCGGCGGATGGCAGGCCGTTAGGCGGCTTTTTTTCCGCGCCCTGCTGCGCCATAGCCCCATCATGGAAGACATGGTCTATACCGCCAGCCCGGAACTGCGCCGGCCGCGTCAGTTCATGGTCAAGGCGATCAACGACCTGCGCGCTTCGGGCAGGATCGCGTGGCGGCTGTTCCGCAGCAATTTGCGGGTGCGGCATCGCCGGACCTTTCTCGGTTATTTCTGGTTGCTGTTGCCGGCGATCGGCACTGCGCTGATCTGCAGCTACATCCAGTCGCGGCGGATCATCACCATCCCGGCGACCGAACTGCCCTATCCCCTGTTCGTGCTGTCCGGCATGATTCTGTGGCAATGCTTCATCGACGCGATCAACGCGCCACTGCAGCATCTGGTCGCCGCACGGCAGTTGATCACCCGAAGCCGCGTTCCGCACGAGGCGATCATCCTCGCCGGCGTGATGGAGGTGCTGGTCAACGCCGCGGTCCGTGTTGCGATCCTGATGCTGGTCGTCGCGTTCTGGGTTCCGCTCGCGACGACGATAGTGCTGATCCCCCTCGGTGTCGTGGCGCTGGTGCTGCTCGGAGTCGCCATCGGGCTGGCGCTGGCGCCCTTGGGGATGCTGTATGACGATGTCGGACGGGTGATCACCCTGGTGGCGACCTTCTGGTTCTTTTTGACCCCGGTGGTCTATCCCTTGCCCGCTCAGGGGCTGCTTCATCTCAATCCGGTTTCGCCCTTGCTCGTCGCCAGCCGCGCCTGGCTGCTCGGCCGGTGGGACATGTCGGCTGGCTTCTTCATCGTCCTGGTCGGCGCCCTGGTCGGCCTGGTCATAGCCTGGTTGTGGTATCGGCTGGCGCGGCCGCACATCGTCAGCCGGCTGGGCTGACATGGACGTCGCCGCTTCCGGCCCTTCCGACCGCCTGAAAGCCCCGGACGCGGGCGATACCGCGCTGTCGGTGTCGAACCTGTCAAAGAAATATTGCGGCAATCTCAAAAAGGCGCTGTTCTACGGCTTGCAGGACATTGCCGGCGAGTTCCGGGGACGGCGGGCCGGACCGCATCGTCTTAGACCCGGCGAGTTCTGGGCGCTGGAGGACCTGTCCTTCGAGGTGAAGCGCGGCGAGGCACTGGCCGTGATCGGCCGCAACGGCGCGGGCAAGAGCACCTTGCTGCGCGTGCTCTGTGGCTTGTTGAAGCCCGATGCGGGACAGGTGCGCATCGCCGGCCGGACTGAGGCGATCATCGAGCTTGGCACCGGCTTCAACCCGCTGCTCACTGGCCGCGAGAATATCGAGGTGGGGGCATCGCTGCACGGGCTCGATCCCGATGCGACGGCGCGCCTGCTCGAGGTGGTGATCGATTTCGCCGAGCTGGCCGAATTCATCGACGCGCCGCTGATGTCCTATAGTTCGGGCATGAAGGCGCGCCTCGCTTATTCGCTCGCGGCGCATCTCGGGCCGGATCTGCTGCTGGTGGACGAAGCGCTGGCTGTCGGCGACCTGGCGTTCCAGCATAAATGCATCCGCCATATGCGCCAATTCGTTTCCGGTGGCGGCTCGCTGCTGCTGGTGTCGCACAATTTTCAGCAGGTGCAGACTGTCTGCGACCGCGCAATCCTGATCGAGCGGGGCCATGTCGCTTATGAAGGCGATGTCGCGCATACGGTCAGCCGGATGCTGGAGCAGCGCCCGCTGGCCGATGCGAATCAGCTGAACGACTTCGCCTCGGACGGGCCGGTGCGCATGGGTGGCCTCAGCGTGCGGTCGGGCGATGGCGACGGAGTCCGCACCGGCCGGCCGGTCGAGATGCCGTCACGCTACGAAGCCGATCTGCCGACCGAGGTGATCTGGGCATTCAGCATCTGGTCCGAGGACCGGTGGACGTGCATCGGCGGCGCAGTCGATCCGGTGCCGCGCCGCATCGATGCGGGTCGCGGCACCCTGCGGTGCATCGTGCCGCAGTTCCCGCTCCTTGCCGGTCGCTATATCGTTCGCGCGACGATCCTCGATGCCTCGACCAGGTATCCGCTGGCGATCGAGAACTCGCGGAGCCGGGAATGTCATATCGATGTCCGCACCGACCCCGACCCGGTCGCCAACATGCTGATCTGGACGAACCAACTGGTGCGCCTGGACGCGGAATGGGATGCGCCGCAGCAGGCAGGGACGATTGGGAAATGAGCGAAGGTAGTTCCGACCATGCAGCATGACTTCGACGCGGCGTTGCTCGCCAAACTCGTCTGCCCGGCGACGCGCACCCCGCTTCGCCATGACAGGGCGACGGGCGAACTGATCTCGGACGAGGCTAGCCTCGCCTATCCGATCCGCGACGGTGTGCCCATCCTGTTGATCGAGGCGGCGCGCCGGTTCTGAGCTTGCGCATGAAGGCGGGCGTGCCGAAAGATTTTCGCGTCCATGACCAAGGCGCCCGGGTTTCCGGTGTTGGCGGCCCGGCCGTCGACAGGGAAAGGGCGAGTAGCTAAGCATCCCGCGGAGAACGACGTTCCGGCTGTCTGGGCTCGGGCGGGAACTGGGAATAGCGACCGTGACACACCCCTCAACCGGATCGGACCGCGACGATGTCCGGATGGGGCTCTCCCGGGGCCTCGCTTTTCTGGAAAAGGCTCAGCTCGACAATGGCGAGTTCCGCGTGGTGACCTCCTTGCGCCGGGACATGGCGGGCGACTGCGAGCCCGACCCGTCGATTTTCCCGACCGCACTCGTCGCGCATTGCCTGTCCTTCGTGCCCGAGGCGGAGCCGATGCGGCAGCGCGCGCGGGCGTTCCTGCTCACCCAGCGCGACCGTCACGGCCTGTGGCGGCACTGGACGACCGACCATCCGTTCTACCGCCAGTTGCCGCCCGACATGGACGACACCTGCTGCGTATCGGCGGCGCTTGCCGGTGCCGGATCGGCCGAGGCGGCCGACCCGTCACTGCTACTCGCGAACCGCGATGCGCAGGGCATGTTCCTCACCTGGATCATGCCCCGGGCCCGCTGGACCGGTGCGGCGCATATGCGCGTGACCGTGCCGCAGCTTCGTCACCTGGCGACGCTCTGGTTCTTCTTCAAAAAGACCTCCGCCGCGCCGGGCGATGTGGACGCGGGCGTGAACGCCAATTGCCTGCACTATCTCGGCGACTTCCCGGGGCATGAGCGGGTTGTCGCCCGGCTCGTCGATATCCTCCGCCGCAATGGCGAGGCCGATGCCGACAAATGGTACGAGAACCCGTTCGTGCTCTGGTATTTCTTCGCCCGCGCGCTCGGGGCGCGTTCGAGCGAGGCGCGCGCGTTGCTGCTCGCAAAGCTCGATGTCGCAGCCCCGGTCAACGCGCTGGAACTGGCCCTGTCTATCGCGGCGCGGCTCTATTGCGGCGGGGCTTCGCCGCGGAGCCTGGTCGCCGCGCTGCTCGCCGCTCAGTCGGCAGACGGAAGCTGGCCGCGCGCGCCGGTCTATTTCGGGGGACGCGAGCGCCGCCGCGATGGCAGCCTCGCGCCCGCTCATCCGGACACGCCCCATTGGGGATCGGAGGAAATGACCACCGCCTTCTGTCTCGAGGCACTCGCACGGTCACTGCCGGCATGACGCGTCACCTCGTCCATATTGGCTTTCCCAAGACCGGCTCGACCTTTCTCCAGCGCTGGTTCGCCGCCCATCCGCAGATCGCCTATGTCCATGGCGGCATCGCCGGGTTCCAGAACCTCTACGCGATGATCGCTGGCGCAGCCGTCGGTCAGCCCGACTATCTGTGGCGCGTTACCAGCCAGGAATCGTTTACGACCCCTATTGCCGATGTCGGAACGCGCAATATTGATTTGTCGTATTTGGGCGAGGGGACGCCGGGCGACCGCCAGGCACGGGCCTGCGACCTGCTCGCCGACATCTTCCCCGACGCCCATATATTGATCGTCACGCGCGGCTTCCGTTCGATGATCCTGTCCTCCTATTCGCAATATGTGCGGGTAGGGGGCACTGACGACCTGGAGACGCAGGTTGGGGTGGGGGGCGAAGCCCCGTGGTGCTATGACGCGCTGGTCGCGATGTACCGCGCCAGGTTCGGCGACCGGGTGATCGTGCTGCCCTATGAGTTGCTGGCCCGAGATCCAGTCGCGTTCCGCACCGAGATGGAGCGCAGGCTCGGTGTCGCGCCGCTCGATTTCAAGGATGCAGTGGTCAATCGCGCGCTCTCGCCGATCGAATTGCGCTGGTATCCGCGGTTGGCGCGCCTCGTCCGGCGCCTGCCTTTTCGCCGACGGATGGCACGCCTTTATGTCGAACTCGCCTTCAACAACCGGCTGGCTCGGCTGATCGCATTGCTCGATCGCCTGTCGCCGGCAAGACCGGTCGACGCAAGCATCATCACTGACGCCTTGCTCGAAAAAATGCGCGGTCTTGCCGACGGGCTCGCGGCGGACCCCCTCTACGCCCCTTATGCCCGGGAATATCTGTTCGAGCATCGGGTGACGCCGGAATAGACCTTAGCCTGCGGCCTTTGCGAACTCCTCGATGGGCGCCGAGGATTCTGCCGGCACGCTGCGGCCGTCGATCACGCGCATCAGGATATCGGCAAAGGCGTTTGCGGGGCTGGGCGGCACCTGTGTGCGGATGCTCGCCGCCGCGGCTGCGCCGATCGCCGGCCATTCGGCCCGCGCTGCCCAGGCGCGCTCCATCGCCGCGTCGATCGACGCCTCGGTCGGCGCGGCGGCGATGAAGCCGGTCTCGCCGTCCGTGCACACTTCGGCGCTGCCGGCGACATCGGTGGTGATCGTCACCCGCCCGGCCATCATCGTCTCCACCACCACCAGTGGCAGGCCCTCGGCACGCGTCGGCAGGATCAGCGCATGATGCTGTGCCCAGATGCCGCCCTGTACGTTGCGGATGAAACCGGGAAAGGAAACATTGTCCAGTCCGTGAAAGGCGGCCATTTCCTTCAGCCCCTCGGCGCGGTCGCCCGCGCCGAAGAAGGAGACGTGAACCGCGCGCGCGCGCCATTTGGGCATGGCCATCACGCGGAGCAGCATGTCCTGGCCCTTCTCCATCGGGAAGAAGCGACCGACACAGGCGAGTTTGAGGCCATCCTTGATATCGGGCCAGGGAAGGGGGGCATCCCAGGAGGTTAGGAACGGATTGCGCACCACCTCCGCATTGGGGATGGGCATGCCCATCTGCTCTTCAGTGAGCCGGTGATTGTGGCGCGAGACGAAATAGGCGCGCTGGGCCCCGGCATACATCGCCTTGCACCGCTCCCGCATCCAGTCGGACGGCCAGTAGAGCTCGGTCGCCTTCTGGCAGATCAGGACATAGGGAATGCCCAGCCGCCGCAGCACGCCGGCATAGAGGAACCCGTCCCAATTGCCGCCCTGCGACAGGACCACCAGCTGGGGACGGGAAAAACGCAGTGCGAGGTCGAGGCGCGCCAGTTGCCAGCTCAGCCCCGCGGCCCTGCTGATCAGCGAGAAGACGCCGTAGAGCACCTTGGGCAGCAGCGGGAACTTGGCGAGATCGTGCAGCTTGCACTTGACGTCGTGCAGCAGCCTGATCGCGGGCTCGCCCTTGGGCAGGTTCGGCTTGGCGATCGAGATGCGGTGGCCCCGGCGCGCCAGCTCCGCCGCGGCGGCGCCCCACAATTCCTCGCTGCCGCCCCAATGCGTTTCATTACAGCTGACAAAGGCAATATGGTACGGATCGGCACTATTCAACGTCGCATTACCCCCTTGTTGGGGGTCGCTAGCACGCCGGCCCTTTGCCTCGTCAATGGAAAATCTCATTATCTTGGAAGCAACCGGCTATGCGGGGCCTATGTATCGGCGATGATCGTGCGAGCCAGGGGGTAAATCAGGTGCGGATCGGGGAAATCATCCGGGCAACCGAGTGGTGGGAATACAAGCTACTTCCGATCCTTAGCGTGTTTTACGCAACGCTGGCCTATCGCCAATCTTCGATTGCCGCGGCCTGGCCGATGGCCGTCGAGCTGCTGATCGCGATCGCGCCGGGCGCTGTCTATGTCAGCGTGATCAATGACCTTACCGACCGCGACGAAGACGGGCGGGCAGGCAAGCCGAACCGGACCGAGGGACGATCGCGCGCGATGATCGGTTTGCTGATCGGCATTCCCATCCTGATCGGGATCGCCATGGCCTGGCGCTGGCACGGGGATCCTCTGTTGCTCGCCGCTTATGGCGGGGCATGGTGTGCGTTCACCGCCTATTCGCTACCGCCGCTGCGGTTGAAGACGCGCGGCCTGTTCGGCGTGATGGCCGATGCGAGTGGGGCGCACCTGTTCCCGGCATTGGTCGCGACGCTGCTCGCCTTTCGTGGAAGCGGCACAGCGCCCGATCTCGTCTGGGTCGGCCTGGTCGCGATATGGGCCGTCACTTTCGGCGTCCGCGGTATCCTGTGGCACCAGCTGAGCGACGAGGAAGCCGACCGGATCGCCAATGTCCGCACCTTCGTTCAGCGGCATGGCGGGCGCTGGGCGCGGGCGATCGGATCATATGTGACGTTCCCGCTGGAATGCGCGGCACTGCTCGTCATGCTCTGGGTGCTCGATGATCGCATCCCGTTCGTCGCCCTGGTG
>Ga0247737_1000952_pt1 | contig 12220 bp, 7 predicted proteins | sample UWRJL028104C2_FD_180937 | JGI IMG/M metagenome (GOLD analysis project Ga0247737, IMG submission 180937) | Plant litter microbial communities from Arlington Agricultural Research Station in Wisconsin, United States - UWRJ-L028-104C-2 | ecosystem: Environmental > Terrestrial > Plant litter >...
TGTCAGGCCTTAGTCGGAGCTTCTGCCACTGCTTGAGCGACTCTACGTAGCCGATCACTGGATTTGGTAATTCTTCGCCAAGGGTGGCGGCGAAATCGCCCAGCACGATGCCGGTCTGGTGTTTCTCGTCGTTCAAGCGCTGCGTTTCTTCGGTAAGGGCTTGGTCAAGCAGTGCGCAGAGAGGACATGTGCGCGCTGATGCCTTGAGATCTGTCAGCGATGGGTAGTGTGGATATGCGGCTTCTTGCTCAGCAGGAAGCTTGTCGAAAGGGATGGAGAGACATTGGGAACAAATTGTGAAGCCAGAGTGCTTTTCGCCGGGGAAAATGGCTCGGGGGTCCTTTTCGCTCATGTTGGCTAATGTTGGACTCAAATTCGACGTTTGCACCTGATATGGGCTTACAATCAGCACAGCATCAAGATCATCAAGGGATTCACGTACGCCAGTTTTGCAATGTGGTGTCGTCGAAATTTGAATCGTTGAACGAACTTCGTACGGCAACTGCTTTTGGTGTTGACGCGGAGATGGGGTATGAGATTACAAACACGCAGTAGTAGACTGGAAGATTTCTTTCTAAGAAAGCAGCAATGACCCCGAATATCTTGTGCTGGGGCATCTCAGCACGGCTGACCAGACACGGCGATATTGGCCGTCTGCTAGGGATGATACTAATCCGTCGAACTCCTTGCAGAGGGTAGAAGAGAATGTCATGACAGGCTTACTGGCCTGAATCGTGTGCCCGCTTGAATTGGATGTCAGCCAAAAAAGGCTTCGCTGATACTTGCTTGGAAATTGAGGCTGTAAACTAAAGTCACATGCTGAGTTTTTAAGTTACGAAAATACCCAGCAAGCCAGAAACTTATAGCTTAATAGATGTAGCTTTCAGCACGCTATTCCAATAGCAGTCCGCCACATTGACAAAAGTACTGATCTGCGTGGCACCCTTTGAACAAAATTTCGAATATTTCTGTCAATCTCGGATTACAATTCCTGCGTCTTACATTTGGGGATAAGATTAAATGCAAGCTTTTGAATAAATGTCGGAACACCCGGAATATGTGGCACCGTCTACGTAAGCTCATACGTATTGCAATAATGCCGTTGTATTCTCAAGATGATCGTTGTTATATTAGCTACATAGGAGATGGTGATATATAGAGCCCATTAGCATGCGGCCTCGGGACGCCGCGTCACGTGCCATCAACTTTTAAAGCTGTATAAACCCTTACCGTAGTACGAATTTATACCAACAATAAAATTTCGAATATTCCTGTCAATCTCAGATTACAATTCTTGCGTCTTGCATTTGAGATAAACTCCTTATGGAATTCAAATATAAAGATAGCCTTCACTATTTACAGAATTCCCTTCTTTTCACCACAGCTTAGATTATAATTCAAACAAGGTTGCCTTTGAACTCAATTCAACAAGAAAGAATTCTCATAGTGACTGGTTTGTATCGTAGCTATCTCAAAACAGAATCTGAATGATGATCAGATCTTGAGAGCACCAATATGTCATATTCTAATAATTCTACTCGAGATTATGCAATCGCAAACAATTGCCCCTAGATCCAGTGAGACAAAGACTCCAAAAATGAGAGGGGGAAATCCAGGTTCCTCTTACATTCATGACATTTTTGATGGCTGATACTCGAGTAAAATCTCGAAGTTTAGCACAAACGACTCTCAATCGTCAATGAGAATGTAGTCAATTTCGACCAGTTACTGTCGATCTCATTTAGCATTATGTGTGAGTACCTGGCACTATACTGACCATGACTCCCAGATATTTCACCTATTCGTATGACGAGTAGAATTTCGCTCTTTTCCTTGCTATCTCCCAGTATTTTAATCCAACGACCTTCTTATCTCCATGGTAGCGTTAGTTGCGGCCCACTCTATCGTCGTCCGCTCAATCCTCCGCTCACCCCCTTTCTCAATCCTAAACCCTTCTAACTCCGCATTCTTTAGACTCGCGTTTATGTCCACTTTGGTGAGCCTCATTCTTGCTGACTCAGGTATATAACCATCTAACATGCCCATTTCCTCCACCTCCATGATCCACATGCCCATCCTAGCCATCAGCACACTATCCAACATGCCCTGTCTTATTGACAAAGAAAATAAGATACGAATAGCATCTCTCCGAATTTGTGGGTGACGACAATGTTTCACAGTCTCAATGAGTCCAGGCAAAGGGCCAAGATTTATGTTAAACATACTTTTTCGATGTCTTCCCAACTTTAAAGAATCGATTAAGTAATTGTCGGCAAGGGCGACAATCTTGCGATATTCGGGAAAGAAGATATCGTAAGAGCATAGACTGGTGAACAGAACAGATCGAAGCTCGATTTCTAGTGCTCTCATGCCAATTTCGAGGGGGAGCAGATCTACCTTAGCTTCATCTAGTGCAGTGGGTAAGCATATATCAAGGAATTCTAGCGATGGTGGTTTTACCCGAAATAGAAGGTCTTAATTGGCGGACTGCTAAGAGCCACGCTTTAATCCGAGTTTGGTGTTTCGTCACTTGATCAAAGTGACCCTGATCTGGAGTTCCGGTACTCGAAAAGACGGCAGCTGCTAGGTGGAGATAGTTTACGCCAGACCTTACCAGATCTTCCCATAAATGGTATGCGTTCTCTACAGTTCGAATTACGATTGGCGATTCATCTTCGGCCTCTGTTGGTGGATTGGTTATACTACTGGTATCAATTCCGCCGCAAATCCAAACGGAGGCGCTTGCGTGAATTTGAAGCATCTTGAATGCATGTACAATATCATCTTCAACAATTGTTGGCGAAGGTACCTCTCTGGATTCGAGATATAGTTGAAAGCCACTCTTAGCGTGTATGTTTGCGATGTCTAGATTCCCCTATAATCGCGAAAGTTTAGTTAGATCACCTGATATGGTCAAGTTTGAAATAGTGAAGTAAAACAGTCAAATATCGAGAGAGATACTTAAGGGAAAAGTTTATTTGAGCGAACAGTAGACTTACCTGAGAACCCTCGAAATACAAAACTAATAAACACCCGATCAGAATCATTCGTGTGTCCCTCTCCTTGTCGTGGACCATCAAACGCATTGCTTTTACCGCATTACTATAGTGGAGCAGAGCATTTCGATAATGCTCCGTCCTCTCCTCGGTCAGTGATCTTGCCAAAGCAACATTTAAATCCTGATCATGTATGAGAGACTTCTGTAGAGCCCCCAGAGCAATGACTGCTTGCTGCACATATCCAACCGAATGGCAAGCTTGTAAAACAACTCGGCTCCATAACCTGAAACTGAAGGTCGTGGAAAGCTCTGGCACGGTCTCAAACTTGAAGGTCTGAAAATAGCGATACTCTAGGTCACTTAGTCCTTCAAGATCGTGAGATGGCTGCAACTTTGATGCTGGAAGTAGAGATCTTGGACCAGCTATTGGTGGTCCAGTACGTGTTGATTTCCGTTGAGCAGTTACTTCTAAGTACCCTTCACATTTCCTACCAAACCGTCGGCAACGAAGGCAGTGTGGTTTTTCCTCATCACACTTTACTCGACGGTTCCTTTTCACTCACTTAGAGACAACCTCGGCAGCAAGAATGTTTCTTGGAACTCACTTGCACGTAATGCATCCTCCCCTCGTCTTCGGCATTCCCAGAGCGCCTGCTCTTGACCGGCGGGGCTTAGGGGGCGGAGGTGGTAGTTTTGGGGTCAGCGCTGTGGCAATCATTGTGAAATAGGATTCAACTTCACGTCATGGAATTTCTGTTTTACAATTCTACCTTGCCTAGCAAAAAAGCTGGGAAAAAACGGTTGATGAACTTGCGGTAAGATGATTATATGGATTTGAGGGGGCGCTGCAAACATCGTGACATAGCCGCAACAGGCGCCGAGGGACACTAATCTGTTTCGAGTAGTGTTCTGCAATGTAAAGGAAGATTGTTGCAGGGCTGATTTATGCTTCAACCGTCCCGGAAGCAGGGGTTATAGGGCTGCAGGAGGCCTCGAACCAATGTACTCATAAACTATAGACTTACATACTGTAGCAAGCATACTTCTCTTTCACACCATAGTCTAATTCCCCGTGCATCAAGTCTGATTTTCTAAGCTTACTCTCCCTCAGGATCTATTTGTAAAATGCACAGAGAAGAAGCATGAGTAAAACCAAGGGGATATAGTGCGTTGCCAACTAGCACTGGCCATGTCTTACTTTCGCTTAAATTGGAGCTTCCGGAAGGATAGATAAGCGATCTATGATAAAGTATAGGAGGAAGTCATCTAAATTGTCCCATTAGCTATCACTGCTACTCGATAGAATATCCTCTACTTGTGTGGTATAATCCATATTCTCCCCTTTTCTGCAATTCACTACTCTATATGTATGTCTAATATTTTGGCTCTAAACCTTAACATTGAACGAAGGATTGACTTGGACAATATGTTGCGCGTGTTTGGTCCACCGCTAGATCCCGAATGCTGAAGTGCATTGTGCACAATCCTACGTTACCTCTGCCCACGTCATTCGAAGGGATTTGGAAAGAATAGAGAAGCAATATTCCGTCGGTTGGGAAACCTGGTTTTGTGCTGGCCCCATACAAAAAAGATATGAGTCTGAGTCAGCCTGCAGCGCATGTAACTCCTGCGGCGTGGATATGATTTCCCGTTTACGTATTGTTGTCCGCACTAGGACAACCCCTTCGAAACAACACCGCTTCTTCTATACGGCTCAGCGAATTACTACTGGTCTTAATCATAGCACTCTAATCTTCATCTTCACCCTCTTCGGCGTTTAGCCGTCGCCCTCTTACGCCATCAGTTCTTACGCCCGAAAATTCCGACAAAGTAAATTAACAATTTGATTGCGTGAAGTGCAAATCAAGGAGGGGGACTCTGATGCTCTCTAATAAGTTTGTAAAGGTGCTTTAGTTAGGTTGTTATCGTGAAGAACGTAGTGTATGTAACGAACAGAGATGGTTTACAGTTGTCACAATATCGAACCACCTGATGGTTTGGAGGAATTGTTTGTCAGTCAGTGCGGACACGTATCTGGGGCCAAAATCTCTCAGCATATCAGAATTGCCCAGCAAGGGGGGGTTGATGGTCGTATGCATGGGTCTATACATTGTACATAGGGAGTATTGTAGAGGAGCATGATTGGCTATATGAACGAGAGGGACGTGACATGGCCCACCTACTATTGTTACTGTTGCTCGAACACCAAGCCTCCAATACTGCAATGTAGCACAACGGGATTGACGGACTTAATGTTGACGACCTATGGCAATTCGACTTGACCCGACATGGAATTCATGTATGCTGACTTCACTGGTCCTGCCCCTGTAACGCCAGCGGTAAACTCGATAGTATTAAAATACTCTGTGCATCTTTCAGCGACGATCATTTCCTAATAGTACAAAGTCATTGAAGAATTTACGAATTTTTTAATGGCATTTCCATAATATGTTGAATTTATAATCACAAGTAGGTTCAGAATTCTAGAGGATTCTAAAGATTTGAGACAATTGGTATTATTGGTATCATTGATATCATTGGTATCATTGGATTATTCTCTTACCGTTTGTAGCCACAAACACTCTAATAGTAAATGTGTAGTTATACAAGTCTCTCACGGAATTTGGAAGTATCAGCAATCAAGTATATAGCATAGTATTCTCCCACCCCTAGACACTCGTGATTATCCATCCTTGTGGCCCCTTTGTATATAGCTCTTTAAGTGGGTTTGTCCAGTATTACAAGACTCTTGGAGCCTAGCTATAGCTCTTGGATTTTCTGTTGCTACCCTTAGCTTGATAACAAAGGCAATTCTTGACCTGCATTATGAGGCTCAGTGTAGCTTGACCATTCGGATTTCTTCATAGCTCAGCCTGTGGAGAATTTACGAGTATTTCAGGGGAATAGTAGGTTGGGTCCCTTGATCGTATCCCAGAAACCATGCTTTACAAAAACGTGGTGCTTCGCCAACAAAGATACCCATACCCTGAAAGTACAAAGTCCCCGAGCCTAGAACCCTGTGATGTCCCACTGTTTACAACAGCTTTTATCGGCAGTGCTGGATATGATATGCAGTGAGATGTAAGCCGCTATGCCTGTCAACTGCCCCAGCCACCTAAATCCAGCTCCGGCTTCCTGAGAAAAAACCCCAGGACTTGGTGCCAATTCGTCCAATACGGAGGTTTTGAGGATAAACTTGACACCGCTCCAGACTCTTGAAACAGACGAAGATGACCAGTGCTCGCATGCTATTGAATCTGGTTAGATTAACCGACCAAAGATTGTACCTCACCTCACATGACCGTCTGAGATCAGGCCGTTGAATATGACTATACGTACAATCTATGTATATTTAGCTATTGATAACCTCGGCCTACCTATGTTACTGCCTCAGTACTTTCCAATGTACCTGGGCGATAAGCATCCCTCCGAGTTCCATTGACGTAGAGTATATATCTGTGCTAGAGCTGAAATTGTTGTACAAGCTACACTACTGCTGCTTGAGATATCAACAAAGACTAGGAACAGTCTACTGTGCTTATCACAGATTTGAATCTAGGTGAGCATAGGAATGAGTAAAGGAAAAGTTGTAAATTTCAATGATAGATGTCCGAAGCAATTCCACTTAGATGTAATCACCTCTTTGTGTGACCTTACCACCATGAAGATATTGTGTCAAGTGACGCTCAACCTTATATGACGTAGAGATCTAGGCATGTATCGTGTAGCGGCTGATTGTCAGCCTCATTCTATAGAAAGCTTATTCAAATCGTATCCAGCTACTACAGCCTCAAAATTTAGGTAAACGTTTTTTCGCATGCTTGGAAGATCAACCTAACGATCCTTCGTTTCTTAGAAACGAGGAAAGCAAGATCAGATGATCCAGAACCTTCCTCCGTCTCATACCGATATACTGTAAAAGATATTCAGATCTAGCGAAGGCGTTTCCAGTGTATAGGATCGAGCTCATATTCCAAACTAGTGGCTTAGCAACTCTAGCGAATCTCGTTACAGACCTTTTTCATGATGAAGGGAATAGTTCAACCTCGCTTGAATAGGATGTCCAACATCATTGGGCTGCTGTCACTTAAGTTGTTGGATTGTAAGCGGCCTGATGATGTTGGATTGTAAAAATCTTTACGCGCATGAACTTTGAGGCTGGAACTTCAAGGTAGCCGGAATCGTAACATTGACATAACGAATGGTATACAGTGGGTAGCGTAGACGAAGAACTCCTGAACGAGGTAAATACAGCTTCCTAGACATGGAATAGGTGAGATCTGAAAACGATCAGCCTCCATGGCGCTCTCACACGGTCATCCAACAGTTCCTGTCTCTACCATCAAGAGGGTGAGATTCTCAAGAACGCTCGCAAGATGTATATATAATCTCATCCAGAAGTACTAATTCTAGTATCTGAAACCGCATGCAATCGCTTTCGTGACATTCATCTCAGTTCATCAATCAAGCTATTCATTAACTCGATCACTCTTCTTTTCAGAATTATTCGCAGCAATGCCACTAACAGCTTCACGCCAGCAGCTGCTCAACCAACTCCACGGTCAGGACCTCCGCATCCCCGATCTGCGACTGTTATTTCAACACTGGCCACAAGCAGTCAACCCCAATCTCAACGAGCTGCGAATTTCAGTCCACGATAGGCTTGAGAGGTAGGTTCCTTGCCCACTGTTCCCCGAAGCTGAGCTAACTATAGCATAGTCTTACAACTTCCACAAAGAAACTACCAGTGGATAAGTTACTCAAGGCGGACTTTGCCTTGTTCGCAGCAGCTTGGTGGCCTTCGGCGACTTTGGAAGAAGGCCATGTTTTAACGTGTCTCGCAATATGGCTATTTGTTTGGGACGACGGTAAGAGTAGTCCGAAAAGCTCACTTGAGTTCATAAATAACAATTCTATAGAAATTGATGCTGAGGTTGGAACCTTGTCTGGGGATTTCCAAGCAGCGCAAAAGTACCGCGATGAAACGATCCGCTACATCAAGTGGTGTCTTGGACTCTCCACGGAGAAGGTTGAAGTTCCGGAGAACAAAATCATCGCATTTTTCAAGATAATCGGTGATGCTGTTTGTGACTCTTTTTCAGTTGGTAAGCAGACTTGCGGGACGGTCTATTGACTCTGTTGACGATGTCTAGGCCATAAGAAAATTCTTCTCCGAGAGCTTGAGTTTTTCATGGAGACCTCCGAGCTTGAACAGAGACGTCGACTCAGTCCCGAGCTACCAACAGTAGATGAGTACGCAGCTTGTCGAATGGGAACAAGTGCGGTTACCGTTACAACGTTTTTCTGCTTGTAAGTGATGTCTGACGATACCGAATGATGATCTGCTAACGATGTTAGATGGGATCTGGAATCCAGAGTTCCCGTAGACGTTTTGAAAGAGCCAGAGATGCAATTGCTTTGGGACCAAGTGAACATCATTATTTGGGGGTAAGTTCGGCCCGTTGTGTCGTTTGCATTAAGGGTAGTTTCTGACCAGATTTCATAGGGTTAATGATCTTGTATCGAGCAAGAAAGAGATCGTAAGTGAAGCCCCGAAGTACTTACATACTAACAGTGCTGAGCTAATAATCTGGATAGGGACAGCAAACTGTGGATGGTCTTGTTCCGTTGCTATACCACAAACTTGGAGACATGGATTTGGTAGCATCGTCAATAGTCGGCGACGTGGAGGAAGCTATCCGAACATTCGAGTTAACCGCTGAGATTTTACTTAACAAGTACGCGCATGATGACAAGATTGCGCTAAGACTGCATGGTTTCATCGAGCAGTGTAAATATAACTGCACCGGAAACCTGCACTGGAGTCTGCGTACTGGACGATATGGCATTAGCCAGGAATCTATGGGTGGAGGTGTTACTTTACACTATGACTGAGCTGCTTTGTAATACTCTTGTGTTTGTCCTGATTTTTATTTTGATTTGTATGCTTTTGAGATAGGTTTTCCTTCTTAGAGTTGTCGTTATTCATGATTTGCAAATTTCCTATATTGTTTTACCAGAGCCTCTGGCAGGGATGGGAATGTTCGCACAACAATAAGGATTGGGTAGATACTAAATTGTTAGGTATTCCGAATATATTGTCTATCGATCCACTTCCAAACTGTCTTTATATGGCTCTCGCATTATGTTTATGGAGCATCTCTTGAAGTTCCGACAAGATAATTATAGTTCCCTTGCGGGAGGTGGGGGGAGGATCAAAGCGGCTCGCTTAGGAGGATCGACCCTTAATCACCCCTTAATAAGCTGCCCAGCAAATAGCTCAGAGCTGGAGTCGAAGGCCGAGGCCCTGGTGTCTCGACCCATTGTTGTGTATCAAAATTCATTAGACTTATAAAACTGCTGGTAGATTATTAGACTCAATGTCAACGCGTCCTGAAAGATCATTAGGTGTTGAAAGGACCATCAAGCACCACATATAAAGCTTTGTACTTTGCATTTCCAATTTTACGGATAATGACGACTACCGCGCCATCACCGCGTCCCGGCGCCGGCAGCAAAGCACCACCCAGTTTCCGGTAGCATTCTAGAAACTTTCCACGAACCTAAAGCCCGTAGCTAACTTTCTGTAGAGGACCGCAAGAAATGATAACAATAGCTGTCAAAAGTCCTACAACGCATGCTATCGAAAAGTTCACCATCCATAAGAACTTCATCAACCACTACGCGCCGCAGTTCCCTACTCTCTATCCCAGCACGACCACCACCGGCTCCCCAGATCCCCCCACAATAGAAACCGAACCGAACATCTTCACCGGCCTCGTCAGCTGGATCTACACGCAAGAAGTAATCGACGCCGAGTCGACAACATCGGTGGTTGGAATCGAGTTTCTCGTCGAGCTCTGGATCCTCGCGGAAAGGATTGCGATACCCAAACTGCAGAATCAGGTAATGCGACTCCTCAAAACCGGCAAAACAGGATACTGTAAGGATGATGGACAGTTGTTGAAATATGCCTACCGAAACAGCAGCAAAAATAGTCCCCTGAGACGTGTGCTGGTCGATATCTTTATACAGGATCTAGGGTCGTTTAAGGAAGGTGAGGTGGTGGATTATAGCGTTGTGCCCTTGGAGATGTTTATTGATATCACTGAGGTGATAAGGAGGCAGAACCTGGCCAGGAAGTTTACGAAATCGAAGGAAGCCGATTTGATGGTGAGCGAAGATGTCGAAGCCGTGCGTGCAGAGCAAAGCGTGAAATTGAAGTAGAAGTTTCGCCCATGGTCCTCCTCCAAACAAGGTGCTGGAGGAGTGACTGTCCATGCGGCTCTTTTGGTTTGGACATCTATCTGACATGCCATTCTGTCTGTCAATTTACTTCTGGATACCACGGCAAATCCTGGCCCGCCCTCCGAGGACAGGTGATACCAGTATCTGGTGCTGCTTCATTCTCATGGTTGCCAAACTAAACACAACCTATGAGATGTAATCTGCCTAAGCTAAGATGTTGCGAAAAGCTAATCCACTAAGGAGAATCGCTGATTCACAGGATGCTATAGAGGGCCCCAGCCTCTAGCCTCTAGCCTCTAGCCTCTAGCCTCTAGCCTCTAGCCTCGGAAGTAGAAGGAGTAAGATCCAATGAATTTTACCAGCTCATAGCTTTGAAATTTTAGTGAACCACTTTGTCAAGGCTCAGGGTAATGGAATCAAAGTTGCCAGGAGATTGAAATACTGAAGACGTTCGCAAGAATAGCAATTCTATTCCTCCCAGTCTTAATAGTGCACAGCGTCATCTGTCAGCTCTCCCTCCCAATTCCGCGCAGGAACACTGCTCTCCGAGGTTCATACCTGAAGGACGAAATGAAGAAGCTGGAGATCGGCTCTCGAGTGCGGGTATCTTTCTACTCGCCGGCTATGGAGAGTACCTATCGGCCCGCGATTGCCTTTTGTGTTAGGAAAGTTCCGTGATGCTTTCCTTCGTCTCTCTATCCATCTGTCCAGCAAGTGTGGGGTTTATGACAGTTTTAACTTTCACGGGATTATCACGTCCTGGAAACATTGAAGCAATATTGCATGTGGTTTCATTTTGATAAATCCATCTCGCACCAACGCATCTCGGCGCATTATTCATTATGCATAAGGGGTATCTATTTACAAGTTCACAATGCTAAGCACGCCCTACAACAACCAGCTCACAGCCAAAGCAACAATACTCACGAACCCAGCAGTGAGCAGCGAACTCGAGGTGCTCACCGCCGAAGATGGCGTGCTGCTAGACGCGCCTGCGCCGCTCTCAGTCTCGTTTGCCGGTCCGTTGGTGACACCGGTTGATGTCACGTTATTCGTCGCTGTTCCGTTTGCTGAGACTTCGGCCACGGTTGCGATGGTCATGTTGGCGTTGGCAACACATTTATCGCCGGAGAGAATCTTGGCCGAAGCCCTGAACGTGATGTCGGCACACTGTTCGTAGGGGTTAGCCACCGATACCATACAAACTTCGAACAAGGTGAGGTAAGCGAGGGGATTGTCTTACGTTGTAGAGAGCACTTCCGGTGCCGCCGATTGTTACGACTTGTATGGTGGCATTCTGGCCATCAACAACCGTCACGCCATTTGGCAGCTTAAATTCCGGGACGCAAAGCTCGCCCTTGCCAGTGATGTTCAAAGGAGCATCATTGGTGAGGGAAATATTGGTGTTTGGGTACTCAGTTCCAAGACCGATGTTGACGAAGAGGTACTCCCACTCATGATGGAGGTCTAAGATGACCGAACCTCCGGTTAGAGGCCACTCAGTACGGTTGGTGGCAGCGGTCTGGTTGACATTTGCACCTGGGTATTGGTCAGTGTGTTTGGCCTATGAAAGAGAGACGTAGTTTTTCAATTAAATGAAGATGTACATAAATAGGTAGATGAAGGTAGCTATTGGCAGGATCACATACAAGGGTAGGTATATTGAGAGGCATTGGAATCGTCCAAAGAATCACCTCGCCATTCAGGGTAGCTGATTGAGAAATGGGCTGTGACCACGGAGGCCAGGACTGGCAAGCTGAGAAGAGATTGAGAGAACATCTTGACGTTGATATTACTCAGGCTGGTAGTGTTTAGATGTTGGGATCTTGTTTAGAGCGCGAAGCGTGATGTTCTTCTATGTTGTTCTTCACAGTAGAAAGTCAAGCAGTTGTGATAATGAGAGCAAAACAAAACCAAAAAGGTACCCCTCCGCAACCTTTATAGTTTTTTTAGTTGTAATATCAAGGCCGTCGG
>Ga0247737_1000953_pt1 | contig 12210 bp, 9 predicted proteins | sample UWRJL028104C2_FD_180937 | JGI IMG/M metagenome (GOLD analysis project Ga0247737, IMG submission 180937) | Plant litter microbial communities from Arlington Agricultural Research Station in Wisconsin, United States - UWRJ-L028-104C-2 | ecosystem: Environmental > Terrestrial > Plant litter >...
GATTTCGACCTCAAGCCGGGTCAGTTCCTCAAGATCACGACGACGAGCGAACTGCTGTGCCGCGTCGGCCCTATTGGCGTCGGGGATGGATCCGCACGCGACACCAGTGGGTGGATCGAGAAGAGCGAAGACATCCTGTACGTACCGGCGGACCGGTCCGACGACTGGGTGTGGGTGCGCGGCGCAACCCCGGAGGCTCCGGGCGGAGCGGCGGAGAGATATTTCGGCGCCGGTGGCGAGCAGGCCCGGCAATTAGACCTTGGAGAGCACAGGTGCCGCACGGAAATTGGCTCAATATTACGAGCTCCAGGCGGAGAATATAGGGGAGGTGTCGACGGAACAGCCATCAGTAGCCTCGGACTCGCTGAAGATAAATTGGCGAGCATGCCGCTCGACGGCCAGGAACTGCTCGGTTGGTACCGGGAAGAGGTCGGTAACGAGGTCGACGACCCGTCCAAGGACAGCAGCGTTTTTGAACAGATCGCGGGAGATCTCCGGTGGAGCCTCGTGCCGCCGCTGCTGCGAGAGGCGATGTTTCGAGCGCTCGCGCTAATACCTGACGTGACCCTGGCCGACTCCCCGACAGCACCGGAGTCGAACGAGCCGACCGCGACATTGAGGTTTGCGAAAGACGGCGAGAGTAGCGAAATGACGCTCGACACCAACACGGGCATAGTTCTCGCCACGGCCCAATATGGCTCGCTGCTCAATCGGGATGGAACCTCCATCTACCCCCCAGGGACGCCGACCTTCGTAACCAAGGTCGCCACGACGGTCGTGGATTCCGCGCCGTGATGGAATCAGAATCGTCCGGCGAGTTGTGGAACGTGTACGAGGGGGCGGCATCCAGCATCGCTGCGATCCGCCCGACCGATATCGAACTGCCGCCCACCCGGCAGGTCGAAATTCGGCTTACCGTAGAGGAATCCGTCTAGCCGACGAAGCGGGCTGCGTCCCCGCCGTTGACGGCGACCTCGATGCGGCCTCGCATGTCGTCCGACATCTCGGGCAGGGCATCCAGGGCGTACCAGGCCGCCGCGGTGTTCTCCCCATCGGCAGGAAACGGCTCTCCCGACACGTAGCTGCAGCGGAACACCAGGTCGAGGTAGCGCGACCGGTCACCATTGCCATACGTGATCAGCGGAATGGTCTGCACGGCGCTCAGTAGCTCGGCGCGGGCGACCACATCCGCTTCCTCCAGCACCTCGCGCACCGCCGCGATCGCGGGCTCCTCGCCGGGGTCGACGATGCCGGTCACCGGGGTCCAGGCACCGCTGTCGGCGCGCTTCACCAGCAGCACCTCGGCGCCCCCGGGCGCATCCCGCAGCACCACCGCGGTCACCCCGGGCAGCCACAGTTCGTCGTGACCGATCTTCTCGCGCAGGGCCAGGACGAAGTCGGGGGTAGGCATGCGCCCACCCTAACGAGCACCCGCCGAGTCTTCACACACGGCGGTTCGATGCCGAACGAGGCGCCGTTTGAGAAGTCTCGGCGCGCCCCGCGCCTACGCGCTCGGCGGCGGCGGGAAGTCCGCAGCCGGCGGAGTGGTCGGCGCCGGCATAGCCGCGAGCTCACGGGCGGTGCGGCGATCGTCGCGCCGCTCCTTCCGACCCTCGACCAGGTAGTAGAGCACCGGCAGCACGATCAGGGTGAGCAGAGTGGATGACACCAGTCCACCGATCACGACGATGGCGAGTGGCTGCGAGATGAAGCCACCATGCCCGGTCAACCCGATGCCGAGCGGAATCAGCGCACCGATCGTCGCGAGGGCCGTCATGAGAATGGGGCGGAGTCTGCGCGAGGCGCCGTGGGTGATGGCGTCGGCCACCTTCATCCCCCGGTTGCGGTACTGGTTGATCAGATCGACCAGCACGATCGCGTTGGTGACCACGATGCCGATCAGCATCAGCACACCGATGAGCGACGCGACGCCAAGCGGGATGCCCGAGACCAGCTGCAGCAGGATCGCGCCGGTGGCGGCGAAGGGCACCGAGATCAGCAGCAGCAGCGGCTGGCGCAGGCTCTTGAAGGTGGCCACCATCACCACGTAGACGATCAGGATGGCGGCGAGCAGCGCCAGTCCGAGCTGACCGAAGGAGTCGCTCTGCTGCGAGGTGACGCCGCCCAGGGTGGCGTTTGCGCTGGCCGGGATCTTCGCCGCGGCGACCGCGGCAGCGACCTGGGCCGAGGCGCTTCCCGTGTTGTCGGTGCCGGGGGTGACGGTGACGGTCGCGCTGCGCAGACCCTTGATCGTCGTGACGCTCGACGGCCCGTTCACCGTCGTGACGGTGGCGAGGTCGGAAAGGGGCTTCGGCCCGGTGACGGTGGGGATGCTGAAGTCCTTCAGCTCCTGGATCGTCATCGGCGCGCTCGAGTTGGCGACGTAGATCGAGAGGGTCTTCTCGTCGATCACGATCGACCCGCTCGCGCTGGGGTTCATCGCCTGGGTGACGATGCCGCCGACCTGGGTCTCGGTGAGTCCGGCGGCCGCGGCCTTGGCACGGTCGATCTGCACGGCGATGTAGGGAAGGGATGCCGACAGGTTGCTGTTCGCCGCGGAGACGACGGGGAGCTTCTCCACCTTGGCGAGGATGGCCTCGGAGGCCTTGCGCAGGTCGGCCTCGCTGCCCGCAGTGATGTCAACCTCGATGTCGCTCGAGGCGAAGCCGGCCTGGGCACCGGCGACGACGATGTCGCCCTCGCCGGTGATCTTCTTCAACTCCCTGGTGATGGTGTTCTGCAGCTTTTCCTGGTCGGCGTCGGGGTCGGTCGTCACCGAATAGGTGGTCGACCCGCCGCCGGAGAACGCCGAGCGCAGTGAGCTGCCGCCCGAACCGATGGTGAGCAGAACGGTCTCGACGCCCTTCGTGTCCCGCAGCGTCTTCTCCACGGAGTCTGAGGCGGCATCCTGCGCTTCCAGGCTGGTGCCCAGCGGCAGGGTCTGGGTGACGGTGACCGTGTTCTGACCGCTGTTGCCGATGAAGTTGGTCTTCAGCCCGGTGGCGGCGAAGCCGGAGCCGATGAGGATCAGCAGGGCGCCGACAAGCACGATCGCCGGGTACTTGAGGGTCCAGCGGATGATCGGCAGGTAGGCCTTCTGCAGCCGCGTCGGCTTCTCGAACTCGTCGACCTCATCGCCCGGCACCAGGGTCTCTGCGGGCACAGCATCGGTGCGCTTGCGCGACTTCTTCGAGGTGCGGCCGAGGAACCAGTACGCGAGCACCGGCACGATGGTGAGCGACACGAACAGCGAGGCGGCGAGCGCCATCGCCACGGTGAGGGCGAAGGGCCGGAACAGCTCGCCGGTGAGGCCGCCGACCAGGGCGATGGGCAGGAACACCGCAACCGTGGTGACGGTGGATGCGGTGACCGCTGTCGCGACCTCGCGCACACCGGTGAGGATGGCGGCGAGCTTGTCTTCGCCGAGCGACAGATGCCTCTTGATGTTCTCGATCACGACGATGGAGTCGTCGACGACACGGCCGACCGCGATGGTCAGCGCGGCGAGCGTGATGATGTTGAGCGTGTAGCCGGAGGCGTTCATGCCGATGAACGTGATGAGCACCGACAGCGGGATCGAGACCGCCGCCACCAGGGTGGAGCGGAAGGAGAACAGGAAGACGAAGATCACGATCACAGCGAAGACGAGCCCGAGCAGGCCTTCCTGCGCCAGGCTGTCGATGGACTGGGTGATCGACGGGGCCTGATCCGAGACCACGGTCAACTTCGTGTTGCTGCCGAGCTGCTTCTCCAGGGTCGGGATGTCCGCGCGCACCAGCTTGGACACGTCGACCGTGTTGCCCGCGGCGGTCTTCGTGATGCTCAGCGTGACGGCATCCTTCCCGTTGACGCGGGAGTAGCCGGCGATCGGGTCGTCGACGATGGCGACCTTCGCGACGTCACCGATGGTCGGCGGGGTCTCCTGGCGGCCGCCGAGCAGGGGCAGCGCCTCGATATCGGCGACGGAGGTGAGCTTGTCGCCCGACTGCACCGTGAGCGTCTTGCCGTCTTCGGTGATCGAGCCACTCGCCAGCAGGGTGCCGTTGGCTCCGAGGGCGGCCTTGATCGACTGGATGCTGAGGCCGTCTGCGAGAAGGGTGTCGGCATCCGGCGTGATGGTCACGCGCTGCGATGCGGCGCCCAGCAGGCTGACGTCACTGACGCCGTCGAGTTGCTTGAGATCGGTGACCGTCAGCGACGAGAGCTTGGCGGCGAGTTCGTGCTTGTCGAGATCGCTGGTGACGGCGAGCTGCACCACGGGGAAGTCACTGAGGCTGAAGGTGATCACCTGAGGCGTGACGCCCTCGGGCAGCGCGTTCGAGATGCGGTCGAGCGCCAGCTGCACCTTCTGCTCGGAGGTGGCGATGTCGGTGCCGTACTCGAACGAGGCGGTGACCGTGGAGGCGGACGTGTTCGAGGTGGCGGTGGTGCTGTCGAGGTGCTCGATGCCCTGGATCGCACTCTCGATCGGGGTGCTGACATCGGTGTTGACCACATCGGGCGATGCGCCCGGGTAGCTGGTGACGATGTAGACGGAGGGCAGCGAGAGCGACGGGATGAGCTCCTGCTTGAGCGACGCCAGCGAGATGCCGCCGAACACGGCGATCACCACGGAGATCAGGGCGATCAGCGAACGGTTACGCAGGCTGAAGACGGAAAACAGGTGCACGTGACTCTCCTGGTGCTGCGGTGATGTGGCAGGGTGCGATAGCGCACGACGCCGTGCCTCTCGCCCAGTATCGCAGGGGGCCCTTTCGCCGTGCGTACTCCGTGAGGAGTAAAACCCGGGCTACACCACGGGGCGCGTCCCTCCCCTGCCTCCAGAGACAGTTGGTAACGTTCCCTCGACGATGCCGTCGCATTGGAAGGAGACCGGATGCCGCACCGCCCTATCGGGGTAATGGACGTCGGCGGATCTCACGTCACTGCCGCGCTGCTCGGCCCGTCGGGAGCGGTGGCGGAACGGCGCGATGCGCGACTCGACTCGGGAGCACCACGGGAGCGGCTGCTCGAGCAGTTGCTCGCACCCGCGCGGGAGCTCGCCCGGCCGGGGTTGTCCTGGGCCATCGCGTTGCCGGGCCCGTTCGACTACCCGGCCGGCGTCGGAACCTTCGCCGGCGTCGGCAAGTTCCAGTCGATCGCCGGTGTCGATCTGCGCTTCGCGGTCTCCGCCGCACTCGGCACGTCCGCGGCGGATGTGCACTTCGTGAATGATGCGATCGCCTACGGCATCGGGGAGTGGACCGCCGATGTCGAGCGTGCCACCCGGTTCGTGTGCATCACCCTCGGGACCGGAGTCGGATCGTCGTTCCTCGACCGCGGAATGCCCGTGGAATCAGGCGAGGAGGTACCACCGCACGGCTGGGCCTTCCTCATCGAGGTGGACGGGCAACCGCTGGAGCGCAGCGTATCGACGGCGGCGATCGTCGCCGCATACCGCCGGGCCGCCGGCCAGTCCCGCCAGGTCCGCGAAATCGCCGCAGCCGCGTCGGCCGGCGATCCGGTGGCCGAGAGCGTGTTCGTTCGGGCCATGGAGACCCTCGGCGCAGCAATCGCGCCGTACCTCTCGCGGTTCTCCACCGATGAGCTGGTCATCGGTGGCGGGATGGCGCGGTCGTGGTCTCTTCTCGAGGTGCCGCTGCGCGCGGGCTTGAGCCGCGAGTATCGGCACCTCGCCGACCTGCGTATCCGCCCCGCGCTTCTCGGAGACGAAGCCCCGCTGATCGGCGCCGCGGACTGGGTGACCAGAACGACCGGCACCTGACCCCGACCAGAGCGACGAGTCAGCCGCGTTCGGTGCCCCGGACATAAGCCTTGAGCGTCGCCAGACGCTGGCCCTCCCCGGCACCATGCGGACGGATCGTGTACGCGCCGACCGATGCCGGCACGATGAAGGTCTCGGCGTAGTGCACCACGAACGGCTCGAATGCCCCGCTGGGGCTCTCGACGATCGCCTCTGCACCCTCGACGAGGTTGAGCACGTTGACCGTGCCCGCGGTGTCATGGCCAACCGGGCCGGTGAACCAGTGCCGACGCGTCTCGATGAACTCGAGCTCGTGCAGTCCCGTGCGCTCTTCGACCCATCCTTCGCCGCGACCGACCTCGGCGACCTGGCCTACCAGGTTCTCGCTCGTCCAGTCGGTGTCGCGGTTCCACTGGACGTTGCGCAGCGCGTGGTCCAGGTGCACCGGTCGCGGGATTCCGTCGAGGCCGACCCTGCCCCAGTCCCACATCTTGAAGGTGAAGATGTACGGCGTCGCAGAGATCTCGAGCACCATCGACTCCGCACCGGAGCAGTGCACGGTTCCGGCCGGGATGGGAAAGTGGTCGTGCTTTCGCGCCGGGAAGGTGTTGATGAAGTCGGTGACCGCGAACTGTTCCTCGCCGCGGGCCGCACGCCGCAGCGCGGCCGACATCTCGTCGGGGTCGACGCCGTCTTTCACGCCGAGATAGACGTGAGCGTCCGGCCCCGCATCGAGCAGGTAGTAGCTCTCGTCCTGCGTGTAGGTCATGCCGAAGGTGTTCTGGATGTAGTCGGTGAGCGGATGCACCTGCAGCGACAGGTTGCTCCCCTCCATGGTGTCGAGGAAGTCGAATCGGATCGGGAACTCGGCCCCGAACCGGGCGAAGGTCAGCTCGCCGAGCAGCTCGCGCGGGTGTGAGAACACCACGTCGAGGGCGGGAAGCTCGACGTGCTCGTCACCGACCTTCAACAGCACGCTGTTCTCCTCCGGCACGCAGTCGAAGCACCACGCGTAGTTCTGCTCGCCACCCAGCTCGAAGACGTCGCGCATCCACTGGCCGCCCCATACGCCGGGGTCGAAGAACGGCACAACGCGGAACGGCTGACGCGCAGCCAGCGCGATACCGGTGCGGAAGGTGTGCGCCGTGATCAGCTTCGCCTGCTCGATCGAGATCGTCGTGTCGAGCACGAAGTCGACCCTGCCGAACAGGTCGCGCTTGTGGCGGTCCGCCACCCGCCACTCGACGAAGTAGCCGCGCTTGTACTTGCGCAGCACGTCTTCCCCCCCATTGTCGCTGCGCCAGTTCGAGGCGCCCTTGCGCAGCCGCAGCTGGATCTCCCAGCGCGGCATGTCCGCGAGCACTACGGCGTCGACGGGGTGGGGCACGAGAGTGGCACCCCAGCCGATCAGCACGGTGGGGCGGCCGGCGGCGCGCACCTGCGTGGCCACGGCCTCGAGCCGGGCCGCGTCATAGAACTGGTCGAGCGTCTGATGCCCGAGCACGCCGAACACGCGGTCGTCGGTGAGGTTCTCGGCGATCAGCTCGTCGATGACCTGGATCGGCAGTGCCGCCGCATCCTCGACGTCGATAACCAGGGCGTCCGGCCAGGCGGCGCGGGCGGCAGAGACCAGTCCGGGCACGTCCGCGCCCGGGTAGCTGTCGATCGCGATGACGGATGCCGTACTCTCCAGCGACGCGGACAACCGAGCCCATAGCGCCGATCCGGTCCACACCTCGTGACCCTCCGGCAGCGTGATGGCCGGAGCCTTGTCGTACGACCCGGCGCGAACACCAGAGGGGAGATATCGGCTCACTGTGAGGGGCCTCGCTCACCCCGCGCAGCCGCTGTCATGCCGGATACGTCATCGGCCCGGCTGCGTTGATAACGTTACCAGTTTCACCGAAGCGCACAATATCCAGTCTCGAGCCGCGGGCAGATCGCGCCGGGTCAGCTCGGCGAGGGCGTCGTCTGCACATAGACCGGAAGCTCGACGAGCCGCGCGGGCACATCGGCTTCGTCGCCGTCCAAGCGCTCGAACAGCATCTCAGCAGCGCGGCGCCCCAGTTCGCGCGCGTCATGGGCGATGACGGAGAGCGGCACCGGTGACAGGTCGGCGAATTCGAAGGAATCGAAGCCGAAGAGGCGGATGGGCGGCACGGCCGAACCGCCGCCGCGCCGCCGTTTCGCGGCCTCGATCGCGCGGATCGCTCCGATGGTGTTCCGGTTGTTCGCACTGAACACTGCCGTGGGCGGGTTCGGCAGTGCGAGCAGTTCGGCCATGGCCACCTCGGCCGAGCCGACATCCTGCTGACCCACGCGCACGAGCTCCTCGGCGACCGGGATGTCGCGATCCGCATGCGCGTCGCGGAATCCGCGCAGTCGTCGCCGACCGGTGAACACCGAGACTCGGTTTCCCAAGAACGCGATGCGTTCGTGCCCCTCGTAGAGAAGGCGGGAGGTCGCCTCGAGGGCTCCTCCGACATCGTCGATGAGGACCGTGTCGACGTCGATCCCCTCGACCGCGCGGGAGGCGAAGGCAAGGGGCACGCCACCGAGCGCCGCCGCGGTGAGGTGACGGCTGCCACCCGAACCTGACGGCACGACGATGAGACCCTCGACCTGTCGCCCCAGGAAGTCGGCGATGAGCTGCGCCTCGAGCGACGCGTCCTCGTTCGAGTTGCCGACGAGGATTCGTCGCGAGTGTTCCGCGGCGACCTCCTCGATGCCCCGCTGCATCTCGGCGTAGTAGGGATTGGCGATGTTGGTGATCGTGACGCCGATCAGCCCCGATCGATGCCCCGGGCGAAGGCTGCGGGCGTTCTCATTGCGCCGGTAGCCGATGTCCGCCGCCGCCCGCTCGACCCGCTCCCGCAATTCCGCGCGCACGTTCGGCCCGCCGGACAGCACGCGGGAGACGGTCATCGGGCTTACCTGCGCCCGCTCGGCGACGTCGTGGATGGTGGGTCTCGGTGCAGACCGCTCGCGCGCAGCATCCACACTCATCGCCGGCTCGTCCATACGGGCACGCTATACGGAATCCTGCGTCAGTCGCCCCAATTGGACGTTCGGGCTTGTTTCGTGATCTTGTCCTGGGTTAAGCTCCCAGCCATTGGTAACGATACCAAGCCCGCAGAACAAAGGAGTTCCCGTGAGGATTCGTAAAGTCCTGGTCGCCGCAACAGCCCTAGCCGTGTCTGCCGCCCTCCTCGCTGGCTGTTCCGCCACCTCGGATTCCGGCGCGACGACGGGCACACTCAAGTTCGTCAACGACAAGACCTGGGACTTCAAGGCCTTCTCGAAGGTGTCCGACAAAGACATCGACATCGCGCTGGACCCGAGCACATACGCAGACCAGAATGCGTTCGTTGCATTCGTCAAGCAGTCGCTGCGCACATCCAAGGCTCCGGGTCTGTTCACCTGGCATACCGGCGGTCAACTCGAGGAGTTGGTCGATCAGAAACTGGTCGCCGACACCAGCAGCATCTGGAAGAAGGCCGTCGCCGCGGGAAACGTTCCCGCGTCGGTACAGGACCTGTACACGATCAATGGCAAGCAGTACTGCACTCCGATCAGCGTGGATGACTGGGTGATGTACTACGACAAGCGCACATTCGCCAAGTACGACCTCACTCCTCCGAAGACCTGGGACGAGATGATGCAGGTGGCCGCCACGCTGAAGCAGAACGGAGTCGATCCGTTCTGGAGCTCGGGCGGCAACCCGTGGGCCTTCGTCTGGTTCCAGATCATCCTGGCCGGCACCGACCTGAAGCTCTACCAGGACCTGTCCACCGGAAAGGCGTCGTACACCGACCCGAAGGTGGTCAAGGTGATGAATGTCTGGCTCGACATGGAGAAGAAAGGCTATTTCAGCGACCCGGGTTCGAAGACCGCGGGAGAGACGCAGATGAAGGATGGAAAGCTGGCGATGATCCCATTTGGCACCTGGTACTCCTCCAGCCTGGAGAAGGTCGGCCTCAAGGAGGGCACCGACTGGGGGGTGTTCACCATCCCGGCCATCGTCGATCAGGGCAGCACCCCCGTGGCGATCGAGACCGCGCCGGCATGCACCACCGAGAACTCCTCGCAGAAGGCCATGGCGCTCAAGTACTCCGAGTGGTGGATGGGAGCAGAAGCCCAGACCGCGTGGTCGAAGCAGCAGGGCAACCTGCCGTTCAACCCGAAGGCACAAGCCGCGACGCAGACGTTCCGCGACCTGTCGACCGAGCTCGCCGAGCCCGACAAGTACGACTTCTACCTGCGCTACTACGAGGCGACCCCCACGCCGATCCTCACCTCAGCACTCGACCAGTTCACCGGGTTCATGACCAACCCGGGCGACCCCACCAAGTACCTGGAGGGCATCCAGAGCGTCGCGAAGTCGTACTGGGCAAAGCAGAAGTGATGAAAGACCGCTCGTCGACGAACTACCAACGCTCCGCCTGGGCCTTCATGGGCCCAGGCGTGGCGGTCGTCGTGCTCGTGCTGTACCTGCCCGTCGTCTACACGGTCTACCTCAGCTTCACCGAGTACGGCGGACTGGGCTCGCCCGTCTTCGCCGGTGGGCAGAACTACGTCACGATGTTCGCGGACCCCGCATTCCTCGGGTCGGTGGTGAACACCGGCATCTGGGTCGTCGGCACTCTGGTCATCCCGGTCGGCTTCGGGCTGTTCATCGCCTACCTCTCGTTCGGGCTCAGAGGGGCAGGCATCCTGCGCATCCCGTTCCTCATCCCCTACGCGCTGTCGGGGGTGGCGGTCGGCGTGGTGTTCAGCTTCGTGCTGCAGAACGGCGGAGCGCTCTCTCAGGCACTCGCCTTCTTCCACCTCCCGGGCGCCGACACCCGCTGGCTGGCGGAGGCGCCCCTCAACACCATCGTGATGATCATCGCCGCCTCCTGGCAGGGGATCGGCGTCAACGCTCTGCTGTTCACGGTGGGACTGCAGTCGATTCCCAAAGAGCCGCTCGAAGCGGCACGCATCGACGGCGCGAGCGGTATCCGGCTCTTCACCTCCATGATCTGGCCCCTGCTGCGCCCATCGACGACCATCGTGGTCGGTCTCTCCATCGTCAACAGCCTCAAGACCTTCGACATCGTGCAGGCCATGACGCAGGGCGGACCGAACCGCGTTTCCGAGACGCTCGGCGTCACCATGTACAAGGACACCTTCGTGAACAGTGACTACGGTCTCGGCTCTGCAGTTGCGGTCTTCCTGAGCGTCATCACCATCGCCGCCTCGGTGATCTACCTGCGCCGACAGCTGACCATCGGAACAGGATCGGGAACCCCGGCACAGGTGACCAAGTGACCTCGAGAATCGTGCGAACGAGCATCCTGGCCGTGCTCGGCCTGTTCTGGCTGGTGCCGATCTATCTCCTTCTCGCCAACGCCAGCAAGTCGAACGCGAACTACTCGGGCGACGAACTGTGGATTCCCGGCAACCCGATCGAGCTGTGGAACAACATCGTGCTGGTGTTCAGCACGACCGACGTGCCGTCCGGCCTCGGCGCGACGGCGATCTACGCCATCATCGCTCCGCTCATCGCCGTCGTGCTCGGATCCACGATCGGCTACGCGGTTATCGTGCTGCGGCTGAAGCACGGTTTCTTCTGGTTCTTCGTCGTATTCTGCGGAACGGTCTTCCCGTTGCAGATGATGGTGCTGCCCTGGTTCGACGTTTACGCGCGCACCGGACTGTTCGACACCACCGGCGGAATGCTGCTCATCTACGCCGTCGTGGCGACCCCGTTCTCGGCATTCGTGATGCGCAACTTCTTCGCTGGCATCTCGGAGTCGGTGTTCGAGGCCGCGGTCGTCGACGGAGCCGGAGTGTCGCGCACCTTCACTCGCATCTACCTGCCGATGTCGACCAGCGCGCTCGCGGTGGTCTTCATCCTGCAGTCGACCTGGGTGTGGAACGACCTGCTGCTCTCGCTCATCCTCACGCAGAGCCCCTCGACGCGACCGGTCATGCCCCTGCTCAACGCTCTGCAGTCGGCGGAGGGCGGCGGGCCGGGCTACACCGTCGTGCTCACGGCAGCCCTCATCGTGTCGATCCCCGCAGCCCTGCTGTTCCTGTTCACCCAGCGCTTCTTCCAGCGCGGACTGGCGCTCGGGCAGTACTAGAAAAACGACAGAAGAGGCGGGGCCCGCGGGCCCCGCCTCTTTTGTCGTTCGTCGTGCGGTTAGAACGTCACGTGCACCGCGGTGGCCTCGAAACGCTCGAGCGGCAGAGCGATGGTGTCCCCGGCCTCCAGCGTCTCCAGGTCGTCACCGAGGTAGGTGGCCTTCGCCGCCGTGATCGCGGCGCGTCCCAGGGCGAGATCCACGACGATCGGCTCGTCTGCGAATGACTGCACCCTGATCAGCGAACCCGACCCATCGTCGTCGGCCAGCACCGAGACCAGCTGCACCCGGGCATCCGAGAGGGCGAGGAGGCCGACCGCACCCTCGTCCAGCTCGACG
>Ga0247737_1000955_pt1 | contig 12186 bp, 12 predicted proteins | sample UWRJL028104C2_FD_180937 | JGI IMG/M metagenome (GOLD analysis project Ga0247737, IMG submission 180937) | Plant litter microbial communities from Arlington Agricultural Research Station in Wisconsin, United States - UWRJ-L028-104C-2 | ecosystem: Environmental > Terrestrial > Plant litter >...
CGCTCCGCTCCGCCGCCAGCGCCGGATGATCGAAGAAGCCGAGCCGCCCCAGCCGGTAGTTGATCGTCACGACGACGACCCCGCGCCTGGCCAGACGCGCGCCGTCGTACAGTGCGGCCGTCCCCGACCCGTTGTTGTACGCGCCGCCGTGAATCCAGACCATGACGGGCAGCGGCTGCGGGCGTTCCTTTGGAGTCCAGACGTTCAGCGTCAGGCAGTCCTCGCTCATCGGCAACGGCCCCACGCCCGGATCTCCGTTCGCCGGGGCCTGAATGCAGATCGGCCCGACCTCGCCCGCGTCCCGCTCACCAGACCACGCCGTCGGCGCCCCGGGCGGTCGCCAGCGCAGCGGCCCCACGGGCGGGGCGGCGAAAGGAATGTTCTTGAAGGAGTCGACACCGTCCGCCTCGCGCCCGACCAAGGCTCCTTGCGCGACCCCGGCCCGCGGACCGGCCTCCGAAACAGGCGAAAGGATCATGAGGGCGGCCAGGACCAGACTTGCGAGGGACATGGGCCGATCCTGACCCGGACAGGTCGGCGAAACAATCTTGGCCGTAGGCGGGAACCTTTACCCGCGTCACGCGCTCGCCCGGATCGGGGGGAGACGGTACGCGTGCGGGCACTTGAACAGGCGATCGACCTCGCGGCGGCATTCGAGGCATCGACGAACCCCTACATGCTGCTGACGCCGGACCTGCGCTACGCCGGGATGAACGCCGCCTATCTCACGGCCGTGGGCATGCAGCGCGACCAGCTTATCGGCCGACCGATCTTCGACATCTTCACCGGGGGCGAGGATGCCGAGGGGGAGGAGAACCTGCGCCAGCTTAAGGCCTCCTTCGAGAAGGTGCTGACGACGGGCGACCGGGATCATCTGGCCCTGATCCGCTTCGCCATGCCCGTGACCGATGCGAACGGCGTCACGACGCATGAGGAGCGGTTCTGGAGCGCCAGCCACACGCCGCTGCACGACGCGGCCGGCAACATCGTCCTGATCCTGCAGCACACCTCCGACATCACCGAGCTGGAGCGCCTGCGGCGGTCGCGCGACGACGCGCCGCTGGTCAGCGCTCTGGACATGATCCTCGGCGGCGGGGTCATGACCCGCGCCCATGCCGTTCAGGAGGACAATCGCCGCCTCGAGACCGAGCGCAATCGGCTGGTCGAGATGTTCATGCAGGCGCCCGGCTTCGTCGCCATCCTGTCCGGGCCGCAGCATGTCTTCCAGCTGCACAACGACGCCTACGCCCGCATCGTCGGGCGCGGTGACATTGCCGGCAAGACGATCCGCGAGGCCCTGCCCGATCTGGAGGGACAGGGTTATTTCGAATTACTGGATTCCGTCTACGCGACCGGCGAGCCCTATGAGGGCAAGGGCGCGTCCGTGACCTTCCGGCCCGAGGGCTCCGACCGCGACATCAGCCGCAACGTCGACTTCCTGTACCAGCCGATCCGCGACGGCGCTGGCAAGGTCGTCGGCATCTTCGTCCAGGGCCACGACGTCACCGAGACGGTCCACGCCGCCCAGCGCCAGAAGCTGATGATCGACGAGCTCAATCATCGGGTGAAGAACACCCTGGCCACGATCCAGTCCATCGCCATGCAGACCGCCCGCTCTCACGAGGATCCGAAGACCTTCGCCGAGAGCTTCCAGGCCCGGCTGATGAGCCTGTCCCACACGCACGACCTCCTGACCCGCAGCCACTGGGAGGGCGCCGACCTGCGCGCCGTTCTGGAGCACGAGACGGCGGCTCACGGCCCGACGCGCATCGTGCTGAACGGACCGCCTCTGGCCCTGGGTCCCGCGGCGGCCCTGTCCCTGGGCATGATCTTCCACGAGCTGGCGACCAACGCCGCGAAATACGGAGCGCTGTCCGACCCTGATGGAAGGGTGTTCGTCGACTGGACCGTTGCGAATCAGGCCAGCCGTACCCTGAAGGTCATCTGGCGCGAAGTCGGCGGGCCGCCGGTCGAGGCCCCGACACGGCGCGGATTCGGCAGCCGGCTGATCGAACGGAACGTCCGTCACGATCTGGCGGGCGAAGCCAAACTGAGCTACGCAAGCGACGGTTTTATAGCGGAATTCTCGATTCCGCTTGATAGGGATTCGCAACACAATGGCTGAAGGTCTGACGGGTCGTCGTATCCTGGTGGTCGAGGACGAATCCCTGGTCGCCATGCTGCTGGAGACCATCCTTGAGGACATGGGCGCGATCCCGGTCGGCGCCATCGCCACGGTCGATGAGGCGCTCGAGGTCGTCGCCGACGATCCCCTGCTGGACGCCGCCCTGCTGGATGTGAACGTGGCCGGCAAGGAGGTCTTCCCGGTCGCCGAGGCGCTCAAGGCCAAGGGCATCCCGTTCGTCTTCTCGACCGGTTATGGCGAGGGCGGTCTTCCCGACCACTGGCGCGGTCAGGCCACGATCCAGAAGCCCTTCACCGAGGACGCCGTGAAGGCGGCCCTGTTCAAGGCGCTGGGCGTCGCCCAGGTCTAAAGATCCTTCAGGATCGCCTTGGCCGCATTGTGCCCCGGTGCGCCGGTGACCCCGCCGCCCGGATGCGCCCCTGATCCGCACAGATAGAGGCCGGGCACGGTCATCCGGTGATCCGCGTGGCCCAGCACCGGCCGGGCGCTGAACAGCTGATCCAGCGTCAGCCGGCCGTGGAAGATGTCGCCGCCGACCAGGCCGAAGCGCCGCTCCAGATCGCGCGGCCCCAAGGCTAGCCGCCCCAGCACCGAGGCCTTGAAGCCCGGCGCATGGGCGTCGACCGTTTCGATCATCAGGTCCGCCACGGTCTCGCGATGCTCGTCGCCCAATGTCGGGTCGACATGCTGGCAGAACAGGCTGGCCACATGCTGTCCCTGCGGCGCCAGGCTGTCGTCCAGCGTAGAGGGGATCAGCATCTCGACGATCGGTTTTGACGACCACCCGTTCAATCGCGCCTCGGCGTGGGCGCGGTCCATATAGCCGAGGCTCGGCCCTATGATGATCCCGGCCGTGTGGTGATCTCCCGCTTCCGGCAGGACCGTGAAACGCGGCAACTCCGACAGGGCGACATTCATCCGGAATGTCCCTGACCCAGACGCATAGCGGCTCATCCGCTCGGTGAAGTCGGCGGGCACGACGCCCGGATCGACCAGCCGGTCAAACAACAGGCGCGGATGCAGGTTCGACACGACGGCGCGCCCACGAACGATATCGCCCGCCGTCGTCACCGCCCCGACGGCCCTGCCCTTCTCGGTCAGAACCTCGGCCACCTCCGTATCCAGCCGGATGTCGACGCCGTGCTCGCGGCAGGCGGCGGCCATCGCCTGGGTGATCGCCCCCATGCCTCCGATGGCGTGCCCCCAGACGCCCTTGCGCCCGTTCACCTCGCCGAAGACGTGATGAAGCAGGACGTAGGCCGAGCCCGGCGTATAGGGGCTGGCGTAGTTGCCGACGATGCTGTCGAAGCCGAACAGAGCCTTGATCGGATCGCTCTCGAACCAGCCGTCCAGCCAGTCGCCCGCCGACTTGGCGAACAGGTCCAGCACGTCGCGCCGCCCCGTCAGGTCCAGCCCGCCCAGCCGCTTGGCCACCGACACCGACTTCAGCATTTCCGGCAGAGCCTCGAGCCATCCTCCGGTCGGCAGGTTCGGCGGCGTCTCCAGCACCAGCGCTCGCAACACCGCCGCCACCGTCTCCAGCCGCGCCTCGTAGTCCGGCAGCCGCTCGGCATCGCGCGCCGAGAACCGCGCCACCTGCCCCTGCGTCCGCCCCTCGCCCGCGGTGAAATAGTCCCCGTCCAGCGGCAGGAAGTTCGACATCCGCCGCTCGACGACCCGCAAGCCATGCCGCGCCAGCTCCAGATCAGCGATGATCTTCGGGTTCAGCAGGCTGACGGTGTAGCTGGCGGTCGAGTTGCGGAAGCCGGGGTGGAACTCCTCCGTCACCGCCGCCCCGCCGACGACGCCGCGCCGCTCCAGCACCGTGACCTTCAGCCCGGCTCGCGCCAGATAGAAGGCGCAGACCAGCCCGTTGTGGCCCCCGCCCAGAATGACGACGTCGGTTTCAGTCTGTGCCATGCCCCAGACTTAGCCGGGATTCGCCCCGGCCGCCTGCATAGCGGCCTCGATCGAGGCGTGCGCCGGCCGTGACCAGACGCCGGGATCGCAGGCGGTCCGGTTCAGGGTCGTCTCCGTCGCATCGGCGGGTTCCCTGCTGTCGTAGTTGTAGTCACGAGTGACGATACCGTAGCCGCTCTCGACCATCGGCGCGCTCCACAGTAGATCCATGGCCAGATCGCGACGCTCGCAATCGAGCATCCAGCCGGACCAGACGCCCCGTCCCTGGGTGATCGCCAGGCTGCGCACCTCCACTTGGGGCCCTCCGGACTCCAGGGTGGCGCGGTCCATGAACACCGGCGAAGAGCCGCCGCGTATGACGATCAACTGCAACGGTCGCGCTCGGATCGCCGCGGCCCTGGTTTCGTCGAGGCGGGTGATCGCCGCACTCGCCCCCGCTGCCGCCCCGACGTAGGCTTCGACGAAAATCCCGTCGCAGGCTGCGTTCCGCAACGCCACCTGGGCGCTGTCGTCCGGCCGTATCGGATTGGGCCGGGCCACTTGCTCTCCCACCGCTGGCGGCGTGTCGTCCCGTGCGGTGACGGTCTTCTGCCCCAGCGGCGCCCAGGTCCCGGCGGCGCAGTCGATCTCCTGCACCGTCCAGAAGGCCTGATCGGCATGCCGAATTCGCAGCGCGCGCAGCCGCACCCGGCGTCCGTCGCGACGCAGCGCCGCCCGATCGAACCAGGTGACGAGCCCTTCATCTCCATGGACGAAGGTCAGAGGCGTGGTGTCCGGCGGCGTGGCCAGCGACAGCGCAAAGGCCAGGGCGGCGATGCTCATCAGGCGTCCTTCCCATTTGGCATCAGAACACCATTGGTCGAATCTCCTGTCGACCCTGTCAGATCTGACCGCGCAGCGTCGCCCAGACCAGCTTTGGTCGCTTGACGGGCTCAGGCCCATCGGAGCGGAGCGCGGCATGCGCCACGGCCGGAAAGGCGACCGGCGGCAGTCGCCGGAGGCCCGCGTTCGCCGCCTTGCGTAGAGCCGCAGCGTCCTCCGCGCGACCGACCTGGGACAGGCCCCAGACCCTGCCCGCATCGGCCACGACCTCGTCATGGCCGGCCCCGGCGAGGAGCCGTACCGCCGTCTGCATCGGCCCGACATAGAAGGCGTTCAAGTCATGCGGCTCGCCGTGGACCCGGTCGATATGGGCGTCGATCAGGGCCTCGAACGGCGCGCGGTCCAGTCGGCGCCGCGCCACCAGATCGGTCAGGGCCTCGAGCACCGGATGGCCCTTCCTCGCGAGCCCTGCGAACACCCCGTCCATCTGTTCGCGCCACCAGGCGTAGCGCATCTCGGCCAGCACGGGCTGGGTCACCCGCGTGGGGATACTCATCAGCTCCGCCTCGAAGGCGTACAGCGCGATCAGGTCCGCGCGCGCCTGCGGATCACCGACGAACCGGCTGGACAGCCAGCGGTCGGGATCGGCCGCGCGGACCTGATCGTCGAGACTGGTGGTCGGCTCAGCCAAACAGGGTCTGGTACATCGCCATGGAGGTCAGCATCGGCAGGCTGAGCAGCAGGTTGGTGCGGCTGGCCAGCATGGCGACGCGCGCGGCCTTGGCCTTCTTGTCGTCATCGACCACGACGATGCCCAGCGCCCGCTTCTGGTTCGGCCAGATGACGCCCCAGACGTTCAGGAACATGACGATCGCCAGCCAGACGCCGACGCCCATCAGGGTGAAGCCCTGATCGCCTTGTACCAGACCACCGACGAAGCCGAAGCTCAGCACCTCGACCGCATAGGCGTGGCCCTTGAGGAACATCACGGCCAGACCGGCCAGCACGGTGAACAGGGCCGCCCAGCGGAACCAGAACAGGGCCTCGGGCGCGATGTATTTCGAGATCGCCGGCTTCAGCTCGCCCGGGATGGTCGGCATGACCCGGATCTGCACGAAGTTGAAATAGTACAGTAGCCCGATCCACAGGATGCCGAAGCCGACGTGGAACCAGCGGGCCACCGCCTGCCAGAACTGCAGCGCGTCGACCTCCGCGATGCGGAAGAAGGCGAAGATCATCACCGCCGCCAGCACGAAGCTGAGGATCAGTGTGTTCCTGAAATTCGAAAGCAGATTGGCCATGGTCGCTCCCCCGAGTCGGTGTGAAACCTAGGCTTAGTCCCAAAGGTCAGCGGGGAGAAGGTGGCTGGTGACCGGTGGCTCGTGGCTAAACCAGCCACCAGTCACCTCGCCACCAGCCACAAAGACTACGGCCGCGACGCCATGCCCAGCTTGACCGGTTTGGCGTCTTCATTGATCTCGCCGCGCTTCACGCCCCACAGCAGGATGATCGGCGCCCCGACATAGATCGAGGAGTAGGTGCCGACGATGATCCCGAACATCAGGGCGACGGAGAAGCCGAACAGAGCCTCGCCGCCGAAGAAGGCCAGGGCCGCCAGCACCATGACGGCGGTGACGCCGGTGATGATGGTCCGCGACAGGGTCTCGTTCAGCGACAGGTCGATCACGTCGCGCAGCGGCATCGTCTTGTACTTGCGAAGGTTCTCGCGAAGGCGGTCGAACACCACGACCGTGTCGTTCATCGAATAGCCGATGACGGTCAGGATGGCGGCGACCATGTTCAGGCTGAACTCCAGCTTGAACAGCACGATCAGGCCGAAGGTCAGGATCACGTCGTGCAGCAGGCCGGCGACGGCGCCGAAGCCGAACTGAGGCTCGAACCGGAACCAGATGTAGGCGAACATCAGGGCGATGGCGACGCCGAGCGCGAGGATGCCCGAGGTGAACAGCTCACCCGAGACCTTGGAGCCGACGACGCTGACGCCCGAATAGGTGACCTCGCCGACGGCGCCGGTGATGGCGCCCTCGACCTGATTCACGACCGTGGTCTGGTCCTGGCCGTTCGGAATCTGGAAGCGCAGCACGGCCGTCGAACCGTCCTCGACGTTGGTGTCACGCCGGGCGATGCCCTGCACGCCGACGTCGCCGAGTTCGAGGTTGCCGACCGAGCTGCGCACGGCTTCCAGGTCGATCGTCTGGCCGGCGGGCTTGGCGACCTCCATCGAGGCGCCGCCCCGGAAGTCGATTCCCATGTTCAGGCCGGGATAGAAGCAGCTGACGATGGCCGCCGTGCACAGCACGATCGACAGCACCGCAGCGTAGCGCGCGTACTTCACGAAGTGGAAGTTGGTCTTCTGGGGAAGGACCTTGATCAGGGGCCACCAGGTCATTTGACGGTCTCCGCGATCGGCAGGGTCTTGGGTTTGGCGTATTTCAGCCAGTAGGCGAGCAGGACCTGGGCGACCAGGACCGATGAGAAGACCGAGGTGAACACCCCGATCGACAGGGTCCAGGCGAAGCCGCGCACCGGGCCGGCGCCGAAGATGAACATGATGGCCGCCGCCACCAGGGTCGTCAGGTTGGCGTCGATGATGGTGCCCATGGCCTTGTTGAAGCCGGCGTCCATCGAGGCGATGACGGATCGTCCGGCCCGCGCCTCGTCGCGCATCCGCTCGTAGATCAGCACGTTGGCGTCCACGGCCACCGCGAAGGTCAGGATCAGACCTGCGATGCCGGGCAATGTCAGTGTCGCCTGCGTCAACGACATGGCCGCCACGATCAGGATGCCGTTCAGGATCAGGCCGACGACCGAGATGCCTCCGAACAGGAAACCATAGGCCAGCAGCATGAACAGCACGATGATGACGAAGCCGATCATCGTCGACAGGGCGCCGGCCTTGACGGCGTCGGCGCCGAGTTCGGCGGTCACGGTGCGGCGTTCCTCGACCGTGAGCGGGGCCGGAAGGGCGCCGCCGTTCAGCAGATTGACCAGTTCCGACGCTTCCTGGATCGAGAAGTTGCCGGTGATCTGGCCCGTGCCGCCCGTGATCGGACCGTTGATGGTCGGGGCCGAGATGACCTTGCCGTCCAGGATGATGGCGAACGGCTTGCCGACATTGGCGGCGGTCGCTTCGCCGAAGCGACGCGCGCCCTGGCCATCGAAGCGGAAGTCGATGGCGGGGCGGCCCGACTGGTCGGCGCCGACGCCGGCGCGGGTCAGGTTCTCACCCGATACCAGCACGCGCTTCTTGACAAGGTAGGGCGTCACGCCGTCCGCGCCAAGCAACAGCTGGGCGTCCGGCGGCACGCGGCCGGCGACGGCGTCCTGAACCGAGTTTTCCTGATCGACCATCTGGAAGGTCAATTGGGCCGTCTGGCCGATGACGCGCTCCAGGGCGGCGGGATCGCTCTCGCCCGGAGCCTGGACGACGATGCGTTCGGCGCCCTGACGCGTGATGGAGGGTTCGCGCGTGCCCAGGCTGTCGATACGACGGCGCACGACTTCGATGGACTGGTCCACCGCCGTCGCGCCCATGCTGTTCAAGGTCGCCTCGGTGAAGGCAAGACGCACGCGGCCTTCGCCGACACGGGTGACCTGACGCTCGGCGACGCCGCCGGCGGCCGCGGGGCCGATCAGCGCACGCAGCGCCTCATAGGCGGCGTCGGTGCGGCTCGGGTCGGACACAACGACCACCGCCCCGCCCTGTTCGCGGACGATCTGGTTGGTGGCGATGCCGGCCTCGCGCATCGAGACGCGGATGTCCTCGATCAGGTTGTCGACGCGCTTGGTGCGCATCGCATCCACGTCGACTTCCAGCAGCAGATAGGATCCGCCCTGCAGGTCGAGGCCCAAGTTCAGGGCGTTCTTGGGCAGCCAGCCCGGCAGCGACGCGCGCTGGGCCGGGCTCAGGGCGTTGGGGAAGGCCAGCAGCACGCCGAAGGCGAGCGACAGGACGACGAGAATGACTTTCCAGCGCGACAGCTGAATCATGGTCGGAGCTTCCGGTTCAGCGAGCCGAGGCTCAGGCCTTGGCGTCGTTGGCGGCGATGGCGGTGCGGTTGCGCACCTCGGCGATCATGCCCTTGACCACGCGCACATTGACGCTGGGGGCGATCTCGACGTTCACCTCGGCCTCTTCGACGCGGGTCACCTTGCCGATCATGCCCGAAGACAGGACGACGGTGTCGCCGCGCTTCACGGCGGCGATCAGGTTCGCATGTTCCTTGGCGCGCTTCTGCTGCGGACGGATCAGCAGGAAGTAGAACAGGACGAAGATCGCGACGAACGGCAGGAACTGCACGATCATGGCCATGGGGCCGCCGTCGGTAGGTGTCATTAGGTCTGTCCCCGAGGGATGAGGCAGCCGCTTCCGGGCGCCTGTTTAAAACAAGGCGCGGAACCTAGGGCCGAGCCCCCGCGATTGCAACGCGGCGTGATGGATCGGTGTGTCTACCGTGGCAAAACGGTCAAGGGGTCGATCGCGGTCGGCTGATCGCCCTGCATCCGCCGGGTCTCGAAATGGATCGAGGGACGGCCGTCGCCGGCGGTCAGACCTACGGTGCCGATCTGCTGGCCCGCACGGACGTCGTCCCCATCCCGCACCGTGGCGGACCCCAGATGACTGTAGACCGTGCGCCAGCCGTCACGATGGGTGACCAGCACCGTCAGCCCCTGCCCCGGCAAGTCGTCGCCGATGTAGGAGACCCGTCCTCCGGCCGCCGCGCCGACGGGGGCTCCCGCGGCCGCACCGATATTGATGCCGTTGTTGCGCTCTCCCAGACCGACCGGCCCGAAGCGACGCAGAACCTCGCCGCGCACCGGCCACTGGAACACCGTCGAACCGGCCGGAGCCACGCCCGTCGAGCCGGTCGAAGCCGGCTGTCGCGGCGGCGGCGGAGCGGCCGGATTGCCCGAGGGCGGCGGCGGCGGCGGGGGAATCACCCCGTTCTCCGGCACCATGACGCCGACGGGCGCGGGGCCTGTCGCATAGGGATCTGACCCGGTGTCCAGAGCGCTGTCGGGCAGGATGATCGACTGACCCACGGTGATCGCGCCACGCGGACCCAGGCCGTTGAGGTCGATCAGGTTCTGCACCGGCGTCTGGAAACGCCGTCCGACGCCCGAGATCGTGTCGCCCGGCTGGATAACATAGGCGGCCCCTGCGCTGACGCTCATCGGCGCGCTCGGCGTCGAGTACGACGGCGAAGTCGTGGGGGGCGGCGGGTTGTAGGCGGGCGGGTTGTAGGCGGGAGGCGGATAGTTGTTCGACGGCGAGCCGGACGACGGCGGCGGCAGCGCGCCCCCCTCGATTCGTTCGGTCGGCGCGGTCATCGGCGGCGGCGATTCATAGACCGGCGACTGGGGCTGGGCTCCGTAGGGATCCGCCGGACGCACGCCGGGCGCGCCATAGCCTTCCATCGGCCGGGTCGAATAGACGGGCGCGTCCGGATAGCTGGCGCAGGCGGTGGCCGCCATTCCGGCGAAGGCGATCGCCGCCGCCTTGACCCAGCTGGCCCTGATCCAGTTCGAAAGACGCATAGATCGCTCCCCGTTCACCCTGCTGACATGCCCCGCCGGAGCGCACAAGCCAACCCGCCAAAGCGCGCGAAAGTGGGGCGGAGAGGTTAACGGGCGCGTTCGCCGCGCCACAGCCGCGCACCAACGCCCAAGCCTCGGCAGGGATTCAGCGCCCGCCGCAGACGCGGAAAATCCGTGCATCGACACGGCGGCTCAATTGATCAGGGACCCCGTCTACGGTTGGCCTCCTCAGTGGGCGTTCTCCACGTGACTCGACTCTGATGCCGTCCCACGGCACGCCCTCTTGAGCCAAAAGTCGCGAGATCGCTTCCGCACGAGCATCTGACAAGCGCCGGTTGCTCTGCGCAGATCCCACCGTGTCCGCACCCGCTGTCACCGAAGCTCCGGTCACTTCGCATTGCGCCATCATCGCCATCGCGAGTTGGGCCGCGAACCTGTGGTCTTCGTTCACCGCCGCTGAGCCGCTATCAAAGAAGAAATAGGGCTGGTCGGTGTGGTCCAGCGGGAAAGGCCCTCCCGGCTGTCTCACGACATTGACCACGGCGCGCCGGTTCAATGGCTCCGCGCCGAAGGACGGTCTGGCCAGACGATCGGCTGCATGCAGGTTCAGCCGAAATTGTCCCGGCGCCACGCCTTGGCGAATTAGTTCAAGCATCAATGCGCGGGCCCGGCGAAGATCCGTCCGGGAGCCGGGCCGCGACGCTTCCTCGGCATCCATGTGGCTGTCGATGGTGACGAAGGAATGGTCGGGATCCCTCCGCCAGTAGCGCGCAACGTCCCGCGCCATCGCATAGCCTCGGGGTGACAGCGTCGCGTCATCGGTTGCGAAATAGTCGACCCACTCATGCGCCGCAGCCGGCGTCGCGCCGCACAACAGACCGATCAGCAGGACGACGCGAAACCACATGACGTGACTGTCCGCCATGCAACCGCCGGTGTCACCCCTCCTTCGCCGTCCCCTCGACTAGCGGTACGAACCGCACCTCGCAAAGGCTCTCGCGGCGGAATGACCCGTCCTCCTGCCCCGTATAGCGATGCAGCATCTGCACCGACGTCCGACCCACCGGCGCGACCAGCACGCCGCCCGGCTTCAGTTGTTTCAGCAGTTCGGTCGGCTCATTGGGCGAGGCGGCCGTCACCATGATCCGGTCGAAAGGCGCCTGTTCGGGCCAGCCCAGGCCACCGTCAGAGTGGCGGGTGATGACATTGTCGATCTCCAGCCGCCTCAGCTTCGCCTCGGCCTCGACCAGCAGGCTGCGATAGCGTTCGACCGAATAGACATAGCGCGCCAGCCGAGACAGCACCGCGCATTGGTAGCCGCTGCCCGTGCCGATCTCGAGCACCCGGTGACGCGGCTCGATCTGCAGGGCCTGGGTCATCAGGCCGACGATGAAGGGCTGCGAGATCGTCTGGGCGCAGTCGATCGGCAGGGCCTGATCCTCCCACGCCTGGTCGAGGAATTTCTCGTGCACGAACACGGCGCGATCGATCGATTCCATCGCCGCCAGCACCCTGGGATCGGTAACCCCCTGCTGCCGCAGCGACAGGATCAGCCGCCCCGCCCTGTCGTCGCGCAGATTCATCCGGCCAGGCTCTTCGGCGGCGCCCCGCCCAGCACGCCCTTCAGGTCGTGGACGCTGGCCCTGTGCGTCAGGTCGATATGCAGCGGCGTGACCGAGATCTTGCCGTCGTCCATGGCCCGCAGGTCAGTGCCCGGCGCATGGTCCTGCTTCGACCCG
>Ga0247737_1000956_pt1 | contig 12184 bp, 10 predicted proteins | sample UWRJL028104C2_FD_180937 | JGI IMG/M metagenome (GOLD analysis project Ga0247737, IMG submission 180937) | Plant litter microbial communities from Arlington Agricultural Research Station in Wisconsin, United States - UWRJ-L028-104C-2 | ecosystem: Environmental > Terrestrial > Plant litter >...
CCGCGATACGAAGGGATTGCGTCTGGTGAAAGCCAGCAACAGACCCATGCCGATCGACAGCGCGATCATCGACGATCCGCCATAGCTTATAAAGGGCAAGGTCATGCCTTTTGATGGAGCGAGCCCGGTGTTCACCGCCATGGAGATCAGCGCTTGCGTGCCAAATTGGGTCGCAAGGCCCGCCGCCGCGAAAAGACGAAACTCGTCCTGCTCGTCAAGCAGCTTCACGAACACCCGCACGACGATCGCCAGGAACAGCAACGCGATGATCACGCAGGCGATCAGCCCGAATTCCTCGCCGATCACCGAGAAGATGTAATCGGTATGCCCTTCGGGCAGGCGGAACTTCATCGATCCGCCGCCAGGACCGGTCCCGCGCCAGCCCCCGCCCGTGATCGTATCGTGGGCGGCGTTAGTCTGGAAATGATCGGAGGCACCCGCCCCTTCGTGGTTCGGGAAGAGATACGCGTCGATGCGGGTCCGCGCGGTACCGTAGAAAAAATAGGCAGCGATCACGCCGACCGGCACGCAACCGATCAGCCCGGCCATCACCTTCGGAGAGGTCCCGGCGATCATCAGCAGCGCGAGCCATACCGCCGCGAACACCATTGTCTGGCCGAAATCGGGCTGCAGCATCAGCAGCAGCGCGACGAGCGCGGTCATCGCCCCGGTGATGAGCACCACCGGCAGCGCCTCGTCCTTGGCGCGCATCGACAGCAGCCACGCGCAGGTCACGATGAAAAAGGGCTTCAGGAACTCGGATGGCTGGATCAGCGACACGCCGAAATTGAGCCAGCGCGTCGCGCCATTCTTCTCGACGCCGAAGAACGGTACCGCGATCAGCAGGACGAGGCATGCGACCGTGCCAAGCAACGCCATCCGTCGCGCGATCGCGATCGGCAGCATCGAGACGACGAACAGAATGGGCAACGACACGCACACCCAGGCCAGTTGCCACCACAGATAGAAGAGCGCCGGAATGTGATGCTTTTCGTCCGAATAGCGCGTCGCGGCGGCAGGCGAGGCAGCACCTACGGCGATCAAGCCCACCGCGATCAGCAGCAGAGTCAGCAACAGCAGCACGCGGTCGATATCCCAGAACCACATGCCGAGAGCGGAGCGGTCGCCACGACCGCCTCCGCCCTTCATGCGTTTCCAAAGAGTCAGGGTGCCGGTTGACGCCTTGCTCATGCCAGCGCTCCGACCAGCGTGCGGAACCGGTCGCCACGATCCTCGAAATCGCGGAACTGGTCGAATGAGGCAGAGGCCGGCGACAGCAATACCGTTTCGCCCGCCACCGCCTTGGCGGCCGCGCTCGTTAGCGCTGCCTCCAACGTGCCGCTTTCCTCGACCGGCATCAGCGCCCGCAGTATCGCGGCGAAGCGCGGCCCCGACTCGCCGATCGTATAGGCACGCACGACATGCCCGAAGGACCGCGCGCAGGCATCGAGGTCATCGGTCTTCGCCTGACCGCCCAGGATCCAGTGGATCCGGTCGAATGCAGCCAGGGCCGGCGCTGTGGAATCGGGGTTGGTCGCCTTGCTGTCGTTGACGAACGCGACGCCGTTCCTCGAAGCGACCCGCTCCATGCGGTGCGGCAGGCCCTTGAAGCTCGCGAGCCCGCGATCGATCACCGCATCGCCGATGCCGAGCGCCTTGCACGCATCGATCGCGGCGAGGGCATTCTGGGCGTTATGCGGTCCCTGGAGAGACGGCCAGCGCGACTGGTCCATGCAGATGCCCGGCGCGATCTTCGTCAGATGCTCGCCCCGCGCCGATAGCGACTGTGCGATCCGTGCCGAAGCGGCATCGCCGATGCCGATGATCGCGGCATGCTCCGCCGATTGCATCGCGAACAGCCGCGCCTTGGATGCGGCATAGGCCTCGAACCCGTCATAGCGATCGAGATGGTCCGGCGTGATGTTCAGCAGGATCGCAACGTCGCAGTCGAGGCTGTTCGTCAGGTCGATCTGATAGCTCGACAGCTCGAGCACATAGACGCCGCCCTCGGCGAGCGGCTCTTCGCCCAGGATCGGCTTGCCAATATTGCCGCCGAGCCGGGCCGGTATGCCCGCATTCTCGAGGATGTGATGGATCAGCGCCGTCGTGGTCGACTTGCCGTTGGTTCCGGTGATGCCGACCAGCTTGTGCGCCGGCAGGTCGGACCGCGCTTGAGCGAACAGCTCGATGTCACCAATGACTGGTACCCCCGCCGCCCGCGCTTTGGCGGCCACCGGGTGGCGATTGATCGGCACGCCCGGCGAAACGACCAGCCCGTCGAAGCCGGCGAGATCGATCTCTTCCGGGTTGGCGATCGTCGCGCTGGAAACGGCAGTCCGTGCGGCCTCGCTCGAATCCCACGCCGTCACCTCGGCCCCGCTCGCCACCAGAGCGCGAACCGTTGCCGCACCCGAGCGCGCAAGACCCAGCACCGCGTAGCGTTTACCGCGCCATGTCGGGCTGGTGATCACCGAAGCTTCAAGGTCGACAGGCCCGCGAGCGCGAGCACCAGCGCGATGATCCAGAAACGGATCACGACAGTCGGTTCGCTCCAGCCGAGCTGCTCGAAATGATGGTGGATCGGTGCCATTTTGAAGACGCGCTTGCCGGTGCGTTTGTAGAAAAACACCTGGATGATGACCGAGAGCGCCTCGATCACGAACAGGCCGCCGATGATACCGAGCACGATCTCGTGATGCGCGACGACGGCGATGGTGCCGAGCGCCCCGCCGAGCGCGAGGCTGCCGGTATCGCCCATGAACACGGCTGCAGGCGGCGCGTTGAACCACAGGAAAGCAAGCCCCGCCCCGACCATCGCGCCGCAGAAGATCGCGAGGTCACCTGCCCTCGGGACATGCGGAATGCCCAGATAGGTCGCGAACTTCGCGTTGCCCGCCAGGTAGACGATGATCATGAACGCCACCGCGGCGATGATCACCGGCATGGTCGCCAGCCCATCCAACCCGTCGGTCAAGTTCACCGCATTGCCGAACGCCACGATCGTGAAGGCAGCGAACAGGATGTAGAAATAACCGAGGTCCACCCACCAGCCATTGGTGAACGGCAGATAGAGGTGCGTGCCCGTCGCGTTGTTCTGATGGATGATCAGCCCGGCCGCGATTGCCGCGATGGTGAATTCCCCGACCAGCCGCATCCGCCCCGAGACACCCTTGGTGCTGGCTTTGCGCACCTTGTCATAATCGTCGAGGAAACCGATCGCGCCGAAGCCCAGCGTCACGAAGGTGCAAGCCCAGACAAAGGGGTTGCTCAGGTCCATCCACAACAGGATCGACAGCACCAGCGAGGTCAGGATCATCAGACCGCCCATGGTCGGCGTGCCGCGCTTGGCGAGGTGGCTCTGCGGCCCGTCGCTGCGGATCGGCTGCCCCTTGCCCTGGCGCACGCGCAGCCAGCCGATGAAGCGCGGGCCGATGATCAGGCCGATGATCAGCGCCGTCGCCACGGCCCCGCCGGAACGGAAGCTCAGATAGCGGAAGAGGTTGAGAAGTCCCGGAAAACCGAGATAACTGGCGATCAAATAAAGCATTATGCTGTCCCGTTCGCCAAAGCGGCGACCACGCTCGCCAGCCCGACTCCGTTCGAACCCTTGATGAGAACCGCGTCCCCGGGCGCCAGCATTTCCATGAGGCTTGCCCGCGCGGCCGCGGCACCGGCCACATGGACGAAATCGACCCTGCCCTCAAGCGCGTTCGCCAGTGCTGTCATCGCTTCACCGACCAGAATGACCCGTTCGGCGCCTGCCGCGATCACTGGCTCGGCGAGCGCTGCGTGATAGGCGGTGCTCTTTTCGCCCAGCTCGCGCATCTCACCCAGGACTGCGATCTTGCGCCCCTTCTCGGCCGCAAGCACCGCCAGGGTCGCGCGCATCGAGGTGGGGTTGGCATTATAGCTCTCGTCGATCACCAGCGCCTCGCCGCCGGCAACCGGCACCGTCAGCCTCGCGCCACGGCCGGCAAGCCCGCCGAGCTCGGCCAAAGCAAGCCCGGCCAGCGCAAGATCGCCGCCGACCACATCGACTGCAGCCAACACCGCCAGCGCGTTCGACACCCAGTGCATGCCCGGCTGCCCGACGGTGAAGCTCAATTCCTTCTCGCCCACCGATGCCGTGACGAAGGTGCCACCACTCGCCGTGCGCATCGTCTCGATCGCCCGAACATCGGCGCCCTGATCGAGCCCGAAGGTCACGATCCTGGCGGCATGCGGTTTCGCGTGGCCGATCAGACGGTCGCGATGCGGGCTGTCATAGGGAATGATCGCCACGCCGCCCGGCTCGAGCCCGGCGAAGATCTCACCCTTGGCGTCGGCGATGGCGGATTCGTCGGGGAAGAAGGCCGTATGCGCCGGTGCAATCGCCGTCACCATCGCGACGTGCGGCCGCACCAGGGTGGTGAGATGCGCCAGTTCGCCGGCATGGTTCATACCCATCTCGAACACGCCGAATCGGGTCGCCGCCGGCATGCGCGCCAGGCTCAGGGGTACGCCAGTATGGTTGTTGTAGCTTTTCACGGAGCGGTGCGCAGTACCTTGCACGCCGCGATCGAGCGCCGCGAACAGCGCTTCCTTGGTGCTGGTCTTGCCGACCGATCCGGTGACGCCGATGATCTTCGCGTCGGTCCGTGCCCGCGCCGCGCGGCCAAGCGCGTCGAGCGCGGCCGTCGTGTCGGCCACGAGGACATGCGGGTGCGGTGTCGATGAACTGACAACCGCACCCGCCGCTCCCCGCTCGGAGCTCTGATCCAGAAATCTGTGTCCATCGCTCGTCTCGCCCTTCAGCGCGACGAACAGGTCGCCCGGGCCGACTTCACGCGAGTCGAAGGTGACGCCGGTGGCGGCGAAATCGGCCGACGCGGTGCCGCCGGTGGCGGCCGCGATCTCGGATGACGTCCACAAGGTCATAGCCCCTGCCCTGAAGGGGAGAGGGAAAGAAGCGGCCCGCCGCTCACGCCGCCATCTCCCGCGCGACGCTCACATCGTCGAACGGCAGCACCAGGTCGCCCACAATCTGTCCCTGCTCATGTCCCTTGCCGGCGACCAGCACGATATCCTGCGGCCCCGCTTCGGCGATCGCCGCGCCGATCGCGTCACGCCGCGACCCGATCTCGGTCGCATCGGGTGCGCCTTCCATCACCATCGCGCGGATTGCCGCCGGATCCTCGGAGCGCGGATTGTCGTCGGTCACATAGACCTTGTCGGACATTGCCGCCGCAACCGCACCCATCGGCGCCCGCTTGCCCTGGTCGCGGTCTCCGCCGGCGCCGAATACCGTGATCAGCCGACCCGACACATGCGGCTTCAGCGCCGAGATCGCTGCCTCCAGCGCGTCCGGCGTATGCGCATAATCGACATAGACCGGCGCCCCGCTCCGCGCGATCACGGCGCGCTCCAGCCGCCCACGCACTGGCTGCAATCGCCCGAGCGACGCCAAGGTCTGCGCCACCTCCCCGCCGGTCGCGATCACAAGCCCCGCCGCGGTCAGCGCATTCGCTGCCTGATACGCCCCGATCAGCGGCAGCATCACCTTATACGTCTTGCCCGCGGCCTCGACGACCAACCCCTGCCCCAGCAAGGTCGGATCGCGCGACACCAGCGCCAGCGTCTCGCCCCGCGTGCCCACCGTCAGCACGCGAAGACCCCGACCCTGCGCGATCTCGATCACGCGCGCCGCATGGGGATCATCGGCCCACACCACCACGGCGCCGCCATCGACCACCACCTCGGCAAACAGCCGCAGCTTCGCCTCGAAATAGGCTTCCATCGTCCCATGATAATCGAGATGGTCGCGGCTGAGGTTGGTGAAGGCGGCCGCGCGTACCGGCAGCCCCTCGGTGCGATATTGCGACAGCCCGTGGCTGGACGCCTCGAACGCGACATGGCTAACACCCTCGCGCGCCAGCCCCGCAACGTTCGACAGGAAGGTAACGATGTCCGGCGTGGTCAGCCCGGTCGAAACCTGGTCGTCCGCCGTGGTCACCCCGAGCGTGCCTATCGACGCCGCATGGAAACCGGTCATGCGCCACAATTGTCGGGTCATTTCGACCGTCGACGTCTTGCCGTTGGTACCGGTTACGGCGACCGCCGTTTCCGGAAAAGGGGCGAAATACCGAGCGGCCAGCCCGGCAAAGCGTTTCCGGGGATTGGCGTCGGCGATGTGCGTTGCGCCCTCGACCCGCGCCTGTGGCCGTGCCACCACCGCGATCGCCCCGCCAGCGATGGCCGCCGGGATGAAATCCTCGCCATTCACCACAGCGCCCTCGAACGCGCCGAACACGGTGCCGGGCGCGACCTTGCGGTGATCGATCGCGAAGCCGGTGACAGTCGCGTCCTCCGCTCCACCGGTCAGCGCGGCAAGCTTCATTCGGCGTCCGCCGGGTTCTCGCCCGGTGCATGCCAGAGCAGCGGGAGCAGCTCCGAGACATCGACGTCGCGATTGTTGTCGGGCGTAACGCCCAGCATCGCGCCGGTGCGCGAGATCACACGACTGACAACCGGTGCCGCGGTCCAGGCGGCGGTGGTGAGACCAAAGGATTCGGCATTGCCGATAGGCGAATCGAGCATGGCGATCACCACATAGCGCGGTGCGTCCATCGGGAAAGCCGCCGCGAAGGTCGAGACGTTCGCTTTCTTCGAATACCCCCCCGCGCCGGCCACTTCGGCGGTACCGGTCTTGCCCCCGACCCGGTATCCCGGCGCTTCCCCCTTGCGGCCGGTGCCCTGAGTCACGACCATGCGCAGAAGCTGACGCATCCGCGCGCTGGTTGCCTCGGAGAGGACACGCCGCCCCTCAGGCGCCTTGCCCGGCGCGACCTTCAACAGGGTCGTCGGCCGCCAGATGCCGCCATTCACAAGGGTCGCATAGGCATTGGCGAGATGCAGGGGCGTCACCGCGATGCCATGACCATAAGCCGTCGTCATCACGGTGGTACGCGCCCAGAAGACCGGCCAGATCGGCTTCTGCTTTTCGCGCAGCTCGATCTCGGGGCGGGTATCGAAGCCCATCGCCTTGAACATCGCCGACATACGATCCTTGCCGATCTCGTCGGCAATCCGCGCGGTCACGATGTTGGACGAATGGATCAACGCTTCGGGCACGTCGAGGAAGCGCTTCTGCGAATGATCGTCATGAATGGTGAAGCCGCCGACACGCAGCGGCTTGGTCGCGTCGTAGCGCTTCGCCATCGACGTCACGACACCGCTTTCGATCGCCGTCGCGATGGTGATCGGCTTGAACGTCGATCCAAGCTCGTACACGCTCTGCGTCACGTTGTTGCGCAGCGCCTCGCTGCTGGTGCCGGCGAGCTTGTTCGGATTGTACACCGGCAGCGAGACCATCGAGATCACTTCGCCGGTGTTCACGTCCAGCACGATGCCGGTCGCGGACTTCGCCTTGAACGCGATCATCGCCCGGCCCAGCTCGCTCTCCATCGCCGCCTGCACGCGGCTGTCGAGCGACAGCACTACCGGTGTGCCGCGCGTGGACGGGCTGGTCAGCTGGTCCTCGAACGCACGCTCGATCCCGGCGCGGCCCATGATCCTTCTGTCCTCCCCAGTCGGGCCGATATAGCCCAGCACATGCGCGGCCATGGTCGTTTGCGGGTAGAGCCGCTCCGGCTCGCGCGCGAAGGCCAGGCCCGGCTCGCCGATCGCATGGACCGCGTTGACGATCGCCGGCGAGGCATGCCGCTCGAGATAGGTGAAAGTCACCGGCAGGGTCAGCTTCGCATAATACCAGGCCTCGTCATGCCCGGGCAGCACGGCCGCGAGCTCCGCCGCCAGTTTCTGCTTGTCGCCGAGCAGCTTGCCGGGATGAACGCCGATCGTCCACGCCTCGATCGTGCGCGCCAGCGGCTCGCCGTTGCGATCGAGGATGTCGCCACGCGGCCCAATACCCGACGCAGGTCCCTGAACGCTTGTCGGCTCGGACTTGAAGCCGAGCATCGCGATCCGCCCGATCACCAACGTGAAGCCCGCCGCGAGCATCAGCATCAGGATCATCAGCCGCACATGCGCCGTCGCGACCAGCGCATGGCGCTGGCCGGTCAGGCGCCGTTGCGGCAACGGGCGGGCGACGAGTGCGGTCAACGCATGCGCCCCGCTTCCGTACGGGCGCCGCTGAACAGGTCGCCGATGGTCGAGTCACTCAGCAGCTTGCGATCGAGCAGCGCGACCGCCTGCGGCTTGGCAGCCTGCGCGGCACGCTCGCGTGCGGGGGCAGCCGTCGGCATGGATTTGGCTGGCGCTGGTGCCGTCGTCGATGCCGACGCCGTCTCGACGATGCGGGTCGCTACCGCTGGCGCCGTTGCCGGGCGCATGGTCGAACCATCAGGCAGCGAGGGCACGACCAGCGCCGCAGTCTGCACGGTCGCGTCACGGCCGCGGTTGAGATCCAACGAGGCAAGCGCGCCCTCGTCGGACACGAACTGGGCCGCTGCCGGCGCCGTCAGGCGCAGCGTGTCGCCGTTCCACTTTTCGAGCTGGGCGAGGTTGGCGCGCGTGTCGAACTCGGTCTCCAGCGCGCGGATGTCGCGATGTGCCTGGCCGATCAACGCCACCGTCTTGTCGAGTTTCTTGCGCTCTCCCGCCACCTGCAACGGCACGAGCAGGAAGCCCAGGGCGACGGCGACGCCGGCCAGGAACCAACCAAGACTCTTCCACGCATAGGCAAGCATTACAACGCTCCTTCAGAAGACCAGGCCGCGGCATCCGTCCGCAGCGCCGTTCGCAACGTCGCCGATCTCGCGCGGGGGTTGCGCGCGATCTCGGCCTCGTCGGCGCGCACCGCGCGACCGACGTTCTCAAAGCTTGGTTTGGCGTTAACCATCAACTCAGGAAGATGACGGGAACGGCCGGGTAACGATCCGCTCCGTTCGCGGAGGAATCGCTTCACCATCCGGTCTTCCAGAGAATGGAACGTGACCACCGCCAAACGGCCGCCCGGCCTGAGCACGCGCTCGGCCGCAGCCAGGCCCTCGGCGAGCTCTTCCAGCTCTCTATTCAAATAGATACGGATCGCCTGGAAGGTCCGCGTGGCGGGATCCTTCTTGTCGTGCGGCTTGTATCCGAGCGCCCGGCGGACGATGTGCGCCAGCTCTCCGGTGCGCGTGATCGGGCGAGCGGCGACGATCGCGCGCGCGACCCGGCGAGCCCGCGGCTCCTCTCCGTAATTATACAGGACGTCGGCTATGGCGTCCTCATCGGCCGTGTTGACGAAGTCGGCGGCGGTCTCGCCTTCCTGGCTCATGCGCATGTCGAGCGGCCCGTCCGACTGGAAGGAAAAGCCGCGCTCGGCCTGGTCGAGCTGCATCGAGGACACGCCGATATCCATCGTCACGCCGTCCACCGGCACCGCATCGCGAGCTTCCAGCTCGGCATCCAGCGCGGAGAAGGTCGCCGGGATAAGGGTCAGCGCGCCGCCCGATGCGGACTCCATCTCCCGCCCGTTCGCAATCGCATCGGGGTCGCGATCGAAGGCGAACACGATCGCGCCGCTGGACAACAGCGCACGCGTATAGCCGCCAGCACCGAAGGTTGCATCGACATGGCGCTCGCCGGGGGTAATGGCGAGGGCTTCGACGACTTCGCGGAGCAGCACGGGGACATGGGGTTCGGGGGGGGTCACAGCGCGATCCCCTTGAGCTGGCAGTGATAGCGGGCGCACGACTTGACCAGTTCGGCCACGCCCTCGGTCTCGATCAGGGTCTTGGGGTCCCAGATCTCGAAATAGTCGAACACGCCGTAGAAAAAGGCGTTCGCGCCGATCTTGGCGTGGAAGCGCGGAAAGCCTGGCATGATGAAGCGGCCCGACCCGTCGAACGGGGTGGCTTCGCCCTGCGCCGCGCGGCGCTTGATGTTGTAGTCATACTCGCCGTCTTCCGAGGTGTAATTCTCCTCGCGCGCATCGAGCTTGGCCTTCAGGATCGAGACATAGGCGGGGTCATAGGCGATCAGGCAGGGGTGCCTCTGATGGACGCCGATAATGACGGTGCCGCCGTCCTTGCCGTCGGGACGTGGGCTGTTCGCCGCCAGGATGGCCCTGAGCGAAGCTGGGATGGCGACACGGCCCTTGTCATCGACAAGGCCCAGTCCGTCTCCCTGATATTCTGCCCTTTGCGCCACGCCGTACCCCGAACACCAGCAGGCATGACTCTCCCGTCTCTGAAGAACGGCCTTCACCGCCCTCCAGCGCGATGTCGCGCAGGCGAGATGAGTTTACCCCTGTTGGCACTGGGTTAACTCGGGGCTACCGGGGATTCAAGGGGAAATCAGGGGAAAACCGGGGCAAAAGCTCTAATAGCTTCGATTCTCCGGGGAATTAACTGCCGTCATTTCAACCTGTTCTTGGTGTGTTCTGGCGATCTCGCGGCTTCGGGGGCGTTTTCCCCGGATCGCCCCGGGGCTTGGCCACGGTTTCCCCGATTTTCCCCGGCCGCGCGGTCGGCCTGATCGGAGAGATCGGGCTCATTTGCGCTTCGCGTTGCTGGAGGCCTGGGCGACGTTGATGTCCGTCGCGGTACTGGGTGCCACGCCGAGCTCAGCAAGCGGCTCGCTGCTGGATCCCTCGATCGGGAGCGCCTGATTACCTGCAGCCAGATTGGCGACGACGTCGGGATGTGCGCCGCCAACCACGATCAGCGGACGTTCCTTGCTGGCAGTCGAGAAGATCGCGGCCGCAAGGCCGATGAGAAGCAGGACGGCGGCAAGGCCGATCATCCCGACCTTCACCCGCTGCGACGTCTGCGCCGGATCTTGAGCCATGATTTTCATACGTGTGGCATAAATGTAACGGATGAAAAGACTCTTGTCGATGGCTGGACTATTCGCGCTTTAGCCGCGCCGGAACCGTCAGCCCTTTCGACTCGAGCCAGGCGCGATTGTAGAGCGTCGAGAGATAGCGAAATCCGGTGTCGCACAGGATCGTCGCGATCCTCTTCCCCGGCCCAAGCTGCCGCGCCAGCCGCACCGCACCGGCGACGTTGATGCCGGACGATAGCCCCAGGCACAGCCCTTCCTCGTCGAGCAACCGGGTCACCCATTCCATGCCCTCCTCGTCGGAGATCCGGAACTGGGTGTCGATCGGCGCGCCTTCCAGATTGGCGGTGATCCGGCCCTGCCCGATCCCTTCGGCGACGGAACTGCCTTCGGACTTCAGTTCGCCACAGGCATAATATTCGTACAGCGCGGCCCCGTCCGGATCGCTCAGCGCGATACACACGCTTTCATCCTTGGCCTTCAGCCCCAGTCCGACGCCCGCGAGTGTTCCGCCCGTTCCGACCGAGCAGGTAAACCCGTCGATGCGGCCCTCCATCTGGGTCCAGATCTCTTCCGCTGTCCCGGCGATATGCGCACGGCGATTGGCGATATTGTCGAACTGATTGGCCCAGATCGCGTTCGGCGTCTCCTCGGCGATCCGCCGCGAGGTATGCACGAAATGCCCTGGATTCGAATAAGGCGCAGCCGGCACCAGCACGAGTTCGGCGCCGAGCGCGCGAAGCGTGTCCATCTTCTCCCGGCTCTGCGTCTCGGGCATGACGATGATCGTCTTGTAGCCCTTGGCATTGGCGACCAGCGCGAGGCCGATGCCGGTATTGCCCGCCGTCCCTTCGACGATCGTCCCGCCCGGCTGGATCAGCCCCTTGGCCTCGGCATCCTCGACGATGAACAGGGCGGCGCGGTCCTTCACCGAGGCGCCCGGATTGGCGAATTCGCATTTGCCGAAAATGTCGCAACCGGTGGCCTCGCTTGGCCCGGCGAGGCGGACGAGCGGGGTGTTGCCGATCAGGGCGAGCGTGTTGGGAGCGGTATGCATGGCACTGACATAGCGTTCCCGGGATTGCCTGCAATCCATCCAGATTTTTGCTGCCGGCAATTCCAGCTTATGGTAGAAAGAAAAGGCAATGAGGTAGAAAGATGGGCGTTCAACTCAATATCAAGAGCCCCGAGGCACGCGCACTCGCTGAACGCCTGTCGGAAGTGACCGGCGAAGGACTGACCGAAGCTGTCACCACCGCGCTGCGCGAGCGCCTCGATCGGCTAGCTCGGCCCACCAGGGAGCAGCTGGTCGAGAAATGGCTCGCGGTCGGAGCTGACATCAAGCGCCGCTATCCCGACATGCCGGAGTCCGCCGATATAGAAGACCTGCTCTACGACGAGGACGGCTTGCCCATAT
>Ga0247737_1000958_pt1 | contig 12181 bp, 15 predicted proteins | sample UWRJL028104C2_FD_180937 | JGI IMG/M metagenome (GOLD analysis project Ga0247737, IMG submission 180937) | Plant litter microbial communities from Arlington Agricultural Research Station in Wisconsin, United States - UWRJ-L028-104C-2 | ecosystem: Environmental > Terrestrial > Plant litter >...
GCCCCACCCTAACCCAACAATCCGCCTTGTCCTTGCATCCGGCTCATCCAGCCTACTCCCCTCACAACAATCTCGCTTCGCTCGATTGTTGTGTCGCCCCACCCTAACCCTAATCCCGTTTTACGGGTGCTTTGTTTCTGTCCAGCTGTGACCCTTTGACATCGCTTCCCTCTCGCCACATCAGGAAAAACGTATTTATATAATTGAAGATAAATCTTTGAGAATTATACTGGATTATCTTGAATTATCCTTAAATAGTGCAAATTTAATAAATTTACACTCTTTACTAAATCAGACAGGTCCCAGTAAATTGAGCGTTAATCGTTGATAATTTTATAAAATTTTAGCAGATTTTTTTTGCAGTTTTGCCATTGTTGTAAATCCATGTTAATTGCTTGCTAATAGTAGTAAATTTGTGATAAATTACACTGTCATTTACACCAGTTTGATATCTGTTTTCAATAGAAGATATTAACCCTCCTCCAATATACTGGACATTTAACATACACTTATCAGGAGTTTCACACTATATAGGTCAAGTTCTCGTATATCAGCCCTTTCTGTACGGTCTTGTATATTGGGTTTACTGCGGGCTTACTATTGGGTTTCAAGCCATAGATCAAATCTTTAGTACAATTTACCAAGTCTCACATCACATCTACTGACGAGTTTCAAGCCATAGACTGAATATTTAATACAATTTACCAGCCCTGATATTGCGTTTACTATCTATTTACCTTACAGTTTCGCGCCATAGATATCAATTGTCAGTATATTTGTAGTCTATGTACATATGCAAGGTACGCTGCGACGGATGGAGCTTTTAGTCAAGATAGGCTCGAATGGTTCTTCGAGGATTCAGTGATGACGACTTCATGATATCTCTATCAAATCAATGAATGATGAGGGCTCAAGAGCGCAGAATAGATTAGTATCAAACTTACATTCCAGCACGAGCCCATTCACGACGGCACTCATTCCACTTCTCCTTGTGGTAAGGACTTCCCTTGATCTCCTCAATCAAGTCAATGACTCCAAGATATGTATCGTAATAGACGTCGCTCGAAAAATCAGAGTTAAGATGGACACCCGAGCGGTATTCATCAAGAGCATGATAGATCTGTAATTCAGTCAGCTTCGTTGTCAAATTAGTGGATAAGAAAGCCTACGCATGTAGCTACAATGGCTACGGCATGTTCAGGAATGCTGTCTTTGAACATCTCAAAGTTGTCCCGTGCAAGGGTGTGGGCGTCCTGGCTCGACCCATAATAGAAGTCGAGACAGGTTTGACGAATGCAAGGATGCATCATATTGCTCGCTTTTCCCTAGAATATAATGAGTGATATGAACATCTAATTTGAATATACAAAACAAACTTGACTATCACGTTCACCCAGATGAAAACGTGAGTTAGGTCCCAGGAGGTCTTCAATCTTGGACGCGATGAAATCAGCAAGCTCGTGTTGGTTTTCAAAAAATATGTCTGGATGGATTGCATCCTCGTAGTATAGTATAACGTTCTCAACAGACAGCTTCTTCAATACCCTCAGATATACTGAGGCTTCCTTCGCAACCTAGAAAAGTAGGCAAGATTAATGTAAGGCACCAGAGGTCAAATCGAGATACTTACCATAGCCACCATGTCGTCTGTCTGCCAAGTCGCTACTGAGGTAGTATCAGTTTCGAGCGTTCCACAACACTCATGTGTGAGACTCACCATCATCTGGTAACGGTTTACCAGCCATACGAGTAGCAATTGCCTCTGAAAGGTAAGACGAGGCAACGCGAAGACATTCATCATGAGATGGAAAGCAGTTGTCGAGGGCAACATATTCTCGAAGTTTCTTCTTCGCATCTTCAATAACAGCTGTCTTGATGCCTAGATGGAGATAGGTAACAGTAGATCCTTGAATAGCGGTATACGAAGGCACACTCACTTCCAGGAAGAAGGAATAAGGCTTGTGGATTGACTTTGATGTGCGTATTCGGAGAGGTATGAGTGCTCCGTACGCATAACAGGATAAGTGTTGCATACCTTCGGCTGGCAGCAACGACTGTACAGCTTTGCTTGAGCTCTGGGAGATGGTGGCCTGTATGAGCGTGTAAGTGATGGCTTTGAAAACATAGCTAAGCTGCCATAACTTCCTGAGGCGCCATCTTGAGTCGTTTATTGAGAGCAGCTAGGATTTCATGGTGAGGATAGTCGATGTATACCAAACATAGTGTTTACCATCTTGATCTTCAGAAGTGCGAACACGCTTAAGTGCCAAACGCCTATTGTTGTTCGCCACAGGAGCGATATTTTCTAGGGCACCCGTCAGGCCATTGTGTACCAGCTATGAAGGCAGACACACCTTTCACAGACTTAGAGCGGGTAAGTCGCTTGTCGCCAGCTTCCTCCTTGTTTGTAATGCATCGAGTTACTAGCAATAACAAATGAGTAGAGAGTCGTATATTCCGGCCACAGCACCCACTCTGTTTCTCTTGGTCTTTTCCCATAGTGTTGGCCTTGAATTCGAAGAGAGAGAGAGAGAGAGAGTAGGATGTAAGTTAAGCTGACAGAAAGAACGGAATGGGTATACGCACTGGCCAACCGTCAGGGTTTAATCAGACAGGAAAGATCTAGAATATTCGCAAGTAAGTTAAGCTGACAGAAAGAACAGAGTGGGTATACGCACTGGCCAACCGTCAGGGTTTAATCAGACAGGAAAAATCTAGAATATTCGCAATGGTTCGCCGATCAGTGTTGAACAAGGCGATGAGTGGAACCAGCTTGCCATGTAAGCTATTGCCATGTTGCAATTAGTGTTAAATTGGTGGGCACCGTCGTTACATCCATGGGACGAACTGAGAAGAAGTTGTCGACAGGCGAGATGGAAGTGTGAGGGAAAACGTAACCTACCATGAGTGGAGCGCGGTCTGAGGAGATCACTTTGCAACTCCGATTTAAAGTTACAATCACCCAGATCGACCGCCTTGGACTCGCAAGTACCCAGCATTTATGCTGGCGAACAGGCCCGGGCTTGCTCGTGGACGGAGGCAGTACTGTTGCTGTATTATTTGTGTAGTAGTTCAGGTTGTGGCGGTAATGACATGCGATGCGACTAATTCATGGCGACAATACACGAACAAAGGCCGTTCGCAATCTAATCCACGACAAATTGCATTGAAAGATTCAACACTTAAGAGCAAATACTGATCGAAAAACACGACATGAACTGGATACATTGGTGGTTCGACTCAGGTATACTCCGTTGGAGTAAGTACAGGGGTTGGGTGCTGAAACCTGCAGCTGGTAAATTGGCTCCAGGACTGAATCGTCATTATGGTCATTGAGCATTCATCAGAGATGGGAGAAATCAATGCCAGATGAAGAGGAATGTCTGAAGAAGTGGAGGCGAGGGTTCGTTTAAAGAGTAATCTGATTGACATGGATGCTAAACGACGGAATGAAGTTAACCGTTGTGTGCAAACTACAATGCAGCACGATAACTCACCTTCGTCAATGTTGGTGGTGGTGGCGGACGACCCAACCTTCCGGGTGATCGTCCCACCTACGGTCTTGTCGAAGATTTGTATTCCCCACGGAGACCAAGGAACAAATTTAAAGGGTGTTGCCCTCCTCGAGTTGCTTGCCGGAAAAGATGAAATGTTGGTGATTAGGAGGTAAGTCTTTCTCTCTCGAATATTGGCCCCAGTATTGCCGATGTTGTCCAGTTTGGGAATGACAGTCCTAATGCGACGGGCGGTGATTTATCTAGAGTGGCAAATAAATCTGAAATAGCCGCCGATTAAAATGAGATGAGTCACACACATAGGTCTCATGTTAGCTCGAGTCTTTTAACGCATACCATTTGCCTTTCAACAGCGCGCCACGCCTCCGACAGGTGCTGTAGAATCGTCTTCGATTGTATATTCGATAGACTCGGGCATCATGTCAAGAATGTCGTGCATGACCGCGGCACGCAACTCGAGATCGTAATGCGACTCGACGCGCTTTTTGTGACAGTTTCGCAATACCTTTACTGTTCCGGCCTTCAAACTGACAAGCAAGCGAGTTACCCAACCTAGAGAATAGATCAGTGAGCATTCGGCAGCATATCACCAGGGAACTCAACATTCCTCCAATAAAGGCACTATTCCACGCATAAAGAACAACCGGACGCACCATCTCGGAGCCCAGAATCCACGTCCAGGAGCCTACAGGGCTAGTATTGAATCGGCAATAGATCAGATGCTTCAGGTCCTTTGTCGTGCGGACTTTTCTCATAGGCTAGTGGCAAATATTGAGTAGACCCCAGTTAAACGCGCTTGAAACTGACCTTGTACTTGTAACGATACATTCTAGTCAAAGCACCGATGTACTGCGAAAATATATTGTAAAGCATCCGCAAGCTGGAAGGCGTCGTCATTTCCAGGACGGAATTGAACATGTGCATCGACCGCAAGCTTTGGGAGCCTCAAAATCTCGCGGAATAAGTGTAAAGCGTTTTTGAAGCGAGATTTCTTGCCTTCCTTAGTCGTCATGTCCTGCTCACTGTCAGAAAACCTTGATTTAATTCAAAAGGACAGAGTTCTTTACCGGAGGAACGTCCAGGATTCTCTTCGAACGTCCAGAGCCCATACCATATGGTTCAGGTGCCCACCGCAATGCGATACCATCTGAGGTCAAATCAGTCTCAAGGCTCTTCTCTTGTAAGAACGGTTGGATCGCCTGGGTAGACAGACGGTGTCCTCATCAGCACCATCGGGTCCAATGATTGTCCGCGCGAGGTACAAGTGGCGCATTCTTCGTGACATGTCCACGGAGAGGAATAGTATTAATGAGAGGATCGAATAGGATGCGGGTAGATCAGGATCATCGGTTCTGATATGAACGTTCTTTGGATAGTGATAGGGAGATATGCGAACCGCCTCACGGTAGCAGGGAAATTGAGCCCAAGGGTGGAACGTCCTTTCACGCTGAGAGTATTTGAAATGTCTTCCTCGCATGGCCTGGAAGTCGACAGTGACGATAAATAATGCCAGGTCGTTTGTGGCCGCTTATGTTTGAGACGGATGCTAACGACGAAATGGGGTCAATTATCGATATGAATAACTTGAACCAAAGTAGGCGGACTTACTTTTCGACACGGCTGGTTCTGGCCTCTAGATAAAGTCGACGACTACAGAATGTAATAAGTATATACGTCGAACTAGATTAAAGGACAGCTTACATTGAGCACTGCTTCTCGCCCTGTTCTCCCTTCAGTCCTTCCTTTCTCTTCACGTACCCCACTCCTTCTCATGATCGCCCTTGATCGTCCAGCTTGGACGTGTTGGTGACCTTGCCAAAAGCATTCGGTCACTGAAAGAAAACGGTTGTTTAGTCACTAATTTATCAGATCAGTGGGGAAATAAGACGTACTAGGTTTCGAGATGGGCCTGTCTCTGTAACCTGACCGGATGGGTTGAGGACGCAATGGGCAGACATGACGCTCAAGACGAACAAGGACCTTCCACCCGCCCATGACCTTTGGATATGGATGGTGAAAGTAAGCGGCAGTCATCGATCAACGTTCGAGATCGTTGACGGAGCCATGTGAACGCATCGGAACATGCCGGTTTCACTAAGGTCAGAATACTGGTCTCTGGTTACGCGGACCAATTTCTGACCAGGTGGTCCAAGTCGGGACGGGCGGAGAAGTCAAACGACGTCTTTATTATATAGGCTAATTATCTCTGTTTAATATTTTTTTCCCATTTCTGCGAGGCGGTGGACAAATGAGGACAAAGGTCTAGGCATATTACAAATGTGCAAAGGCGTTGCGGCGTTATCAGAAGTCAATTATGCCAATGGCATTCTCGACGTCTTGAGTAGGTCCTTCAAGAGCCTTACCGCTAAGCAGACACTGGTCAGTTAAGACACTAATAGCAGGAAAAGGACGCTTACACGACTAAGTTGAACATCTCATGCATTCGACGGTGGAAATCCAACGGGCGATCATTTTGTAGTTTTTGGAGAATGGACATGAATGTGTTGTTGATGGTAAGAAATGTGGCGGAGTCAAAGTCAAGTTCTTGCTTAGCTCCACTCTGGTATTCTTGAAGGCAGCTGTAGAGCTAGAGAAATGCAGTTGAATACATAGCTCCGTTGACAAGTCTGAAAGATGAGCTTACACCGGTAAGACATAAAGCAAGGAGAGGTATGGGGATCTCCTTCTCATCGGGCTTGCTTGTAACACTCGATGAAAACCGCTCAACATATCGGTAGCCCACTGCACGACTATTAGAAAAAAACGCCGACTTGATTGTCGCAATAAGAGCGGGGTGTTTGAATGATGTTTTCTGATCAAATTGCCATTCCTAATTCAAATAGCAGGACTCGCAAATGAGATAGACGAAGATCGCATTAAAAAGAAGTGCTCACTTTCCTGTCCGCACCTCCCCAAGAGCCATCGAAGTGAAATCGCAGCTTGGTCAAGAGAATTTCGACACGTTGCTTACAGCCCTCGCCGAGACCAAGCTCATAACTGGGAAGGTGCTTCGCAGCCTCATTCTTAGCCGGACTACGCACAGATGAGAGCCGGTCTACTACCTTAAGATAAGGTCAGCCATTGAGAAATGAAGTACGATATCTAGATGGACTTACTAGGTCACATAGTCCTTTGGTAAATTCTATGTCAGTTTTGACGCGTTTCTTCACCTCATCAACGATTTTATAGGTAGCGCGGATCTCGACATCTTCACATGCTTTTAGAATCAACGTCTTGCCATAGACATTCCGGTTGCCTTCTTCAGGCCAATTCATTTTGAGAATTATGTCGTCTGTAGCTTGTGAGATCGCATGTCGTACAAGGACTTGGATGATGACTGGTTGGTCCAGGAGCCTACGCTTCTTTCCCGCCGGTAATTTCTTTGGTATGATTTGAATACAAGAATCGGCTATTGACGAATTTGCAGCCTTCTTTGCAGCAGGGGGCCTGGGGCCAACCGCGGTCGCGAGACGAGGGCGCTAGAAAGAAAGAGTCTTTAAACAAGGCATCATTGATTAGGTCAATACGTACCTCAGCTGCAAAGGTCTGCTTTCGATAATTCTGAGTTGCATGTGAGACGGGGTGATCAAGACACTTAGAATAAAAACCAACCGTGGTCTTTGCTCTCTTCCTGGGGGGAACTGGACTTGGGGGAATATTTTCCTCATCCGAAGAACGATCGTGCGCCGTTCGGCGCTTACGGTAGGTTGATTTAGCACTGGAGTCATCCGTGTTCCTCCCTTCATCATCTGCATCCACCTGCATAATGGACTGGGAGCGATGGCGTAGGGTAGGCCTAGACTCTAAGTCAAAATCTAGATCTCCATCCGCATCGATGTCGAAGTCATCATCTTGGACACTCTTGGCAGCAAATGTATGACCATCGTGGTCTTCGGCATAGTTAACGAACGCGGCCTGCTCTAATCAGCATGAGTTCACAAGTCGGAGTCAATCCGTGACATACCTCAGCTGCTATATCAACTTCGCCCTCCTCGTCTTCCTCGTTTTCGCCCTCCTCGTTTTCACCCTCCTCGTTTTCACCCTCCTCGTTTTCACCTCCCTCATCTTCGTCTTCGTCCTTTTCCTCGTCTTCATTTCCGCCTTCATTTCCTGATCCTTCATCGCCAGACTGAGAGCCTGACGGCGAATAATTGTTACGACCCCGATTCTCTGAGACTTTCCTTGACACTACACGGGTTTTATGTTTCTAGTTTTCAGTCAGTGTTAGGACGGTAATGACGTGTACATGACTCATTGCAAACTGACCTCCAATTTAGCTGGCTGCACATCGTCCCCTTCATCTCCTTCATCTTCATCATCATAGTTGGCGGGTGGCAAGTATTCTTGGGCACGGGGTCGATGTCAATGACTAATCAAGTAAGAGATAAACAATAACGCACTACGTTTCCTCCCACCCGCACGACTTGTGTCCTGGCTTCGGCGACCATGTGCAATGGGACCTTCGTCTTCGTTGTCGGAATCTAGCACTCTCTTTTCTCTCTTTGTATCTCCTATTGGGCGCCTCAACACTAGTAGCATCAGCGTAGAGCATTGGACTGACCAGCCTTACTGTTATTGCTCTTCCAGACTATGAAGATCGGCGTTATCAGCAGGTCAGTCGAAGGCTTTCAATGCAGGTGATATAGCTTACCTGGATTCTGTAGGGCTCGGTGCTTTGCTGGTCTTCCTCCTAAAAGCAAATTGGTTTGAGGCAATACAGCGAGCTGGTAAAGAAGTTCTACCCACCTTCGGTTTCTTTTGCTAACTGTTCGTTTCTTCGTCGCTCTCGCTCAGCATTCTCTGCGCGTGTCATAGCCGCTTTTATTGAGCGTTCGTTCTGTTTAGTCATTTCTATGGTAAAGATAGCTTGGCGGTAATAGCAGCGGTCGAAAATAATAGCGGTATGTAGGATTTCGGGCTAGATGGTGAGCGCTTGCGACCACTTTTATTTGTTCAATTTCAATTGACTTTGGTAGTCGTAGTACTTTCGCGAATGTTCTACGTCGGTAGCCCCTCTTTTTGGTAATCTTCAGGCCATCAACAATATTTGGTTTCCACTCTGCTATTATTTCGACATGGCCAATTCGACAGATCTCTGCCTTGGATGTGGAAAGCTGTTCAAAGCTACCGGTTATTGGTCTCATCTAACTCAGACACGAAACCCTGCCTGTAGAGCTGTTTACGAAGAGCAGCTTATGGTCGTTTGTTCGGACTCGGATGGCGACTCAACCTCTCTACCTCCAGTATTAGAGACTGATACCCGCTCCACGCCCATCCCTTTTATGGGGGATTTCTTTGGTTCCGCTGCTGAATACTCGAACGATGACTTTGGTCAGATAGGGGGCGATGGACATAATATACAGGAAGACGACAACGAAAATAACGAAGAGGGCTATAACGAAGGAAAGGAAGATACTCTCGAGCGAAGGATGAATTATGAGATGGAGACCAGCTGGGAACGTCAGCGCTCTAACACCAACCAAAGCCATGGTGCCTCAGAGATGGACGCAACTACCGAAGAGGACAATGAAGATAACGACCCCGCCTTCGATGCTGGCCCTCGCCTCTCCGCTGAAGGACGGGCTGGAAAAGGTTCAGCCCGCATCGTCCGATACTCCTCCCAGTACCCTCACTCACGAGCAGGCGCTGTCGTGTCCACTGGGCAGTCTACCGATGCACAATATTCAAGTACTCTTGGCTCAGGAAACAACCTGTGGGCACCGTTTTCATCGGAGGTTGACTGGAAGGTTGCTCGCTGGGCAAAGCTGCGAGGACCCGGTTCGACAGCATTTTCTGAGCTGCTTGCAATCGACGGGGTAAGTGAAGGTCGGCTTTGACTAGACAATACACTGATAACTTATGAACTTGAAAGGTTTTTGAAGCGTTGAAGCTTTCTTTCAAGACTACTGACGAGCTCAACAAAATCATCGATACGTCCTTACCCCGCCGCCCTTCCTTCAAGCGCTATGAATTTGTAGTTGCCGGGGAGTCCTTCGAGCTTTATGCTCGGAATATTATCGACTGCTTGAAAGCGATCTGGGCCGATATGGATTTCCTCCCCTTCCTTGTTTTTGAGCCCGAGAGGCACTATGCCGATGACGACCATGGTGTTAGACTCTTCCATGACATGCATACTGGCAAGTGGTGGTGGTCTACGCAGGTATGGAGCTCGTGTAAAGTATAAATTCGGGCACTAACTAGCTCGCTTTGCTTCTCAGAGACAAGTCGAACGGGAAACCGGCAAAACCGGCATTACAATCATCCCTATCATTATTTCATCCGACAAGACTCAGCTTACCACCTTTCGAAACAAAACGGCATATCCAGTCTACATAACAATCGGCAATCTCCCAAAGCACATTCGCCGAAAGCCGTCTTGGCAAGGCCAAATTCTACTTGCCTATTTACCCACCTCAAAGCTCAAGCACATCTCAAACAAGGCCGCTCGTCGCCGTGCAGTGGCTAATCTCTTCCACGCCTGCGTGTCTTTCATCCTCCAGCCTCTTGAGAGCTTGGGTAAAACTGGGCTTCTAATGACCAGCGGGGATGGAGCGGTGCGCGACTGCCACCCAATTGTCGCTGTCTATGCGGGTGATTACCCAGAGCAGTTACTTGTCACCTGCGTAAAAGCAGGACTTTGTCCAACATGCCCAGCACCACGAGACAAGTTAGGGGATCCGGAATCAGTGGAACGGCCTCGCGAACTGCAGCCGATTTTAGATGCACTAGATACGATTGGTGACGGACCAACTGCATTTTCTCGTGCATGTCAGGACGTTGGCATCAAGCCCATCCAACGGCCATTCTGGGAGCGCCTCCCGTTTGTCAATATCTTTCGGTCCATCACTCCCGACGTCCTTCATCAGCTCTACCAGGGAAACATCAAGCACCTTATTAGCTGGATTCAACAGGCCTGTGGTGAAGACGAAATCGATGCCCGCTGTCGTCGTCTTCCTCCAAATCACAACATCCGCCTATTTCTAAACGGCATCTCTCACCTCTCGCGTGTCACTGGCACAGAGCACGACCAAATCTGCCGGTTTCTACTTGGTCTTATCATTGACATCCGGATTCCAACCGCTGGTCGTGGTACGACAGGCCGCCTTGTTCGGGCTGTTCGTGGATTGCTTGACTTCCTTTACTTGGCAAAGTACCCAGTCCACACGTCGGAGACGCTGGACCTAATGGAGAAGGCTCTGCACATGTACCAAGAAAACCGTCAAGTGTTCATTGACCTGGGTATACGTCACGACTTCAACTTCCCTAAAGATCATTTCCTAAATCACTATCGTGAACTCATCGAGATATTTGGAACAACTGATAACTTCAATACCGAGTATACGGAGCGCCTTCATATCGACTTCGCCAAGGACGCCTATCGAGCAACAAACTTCAAAGATGAATATTCCCAGATGACGGCTTGGCTGGACCGTCACGAGCGGGTACTCCTACACGATAAGTTCATCCAGCGTCGCCTTCAGGGGAGCTCAGCGCATCCACGCGTACCTCCTCAGATTCCACCTCTAATATACCCGCGGGAGATGAGAATGGCAGCCCGGCCATCGTTGTTTGGCGTCTCTCTTCAAGACATCGAGACAAAATACGGCGCTACTGACTTCAGAGGTGCTCTCTCCCGCTTCGTTATTCATCGCCAAGACCCTGGGCTCTCAAAACGTCAGGTCGAAGATGCGGCAGTTGGTTTTTACATCCCTTTCCACAAGATCTCCGTCTTTCATCGTATCAAGTTCATTTCCCACGATCCATTTAGCAGGGATGCATCTGCTGACATTGTCGTCGACTCCATCCACTGTGAGCCCCCAAGTTCTGATAAATATGGCAAACACGTTCCTGGTCGCTTCGATACTGCAGTAATCAATATCGAAAATGGTGGTCGTGCTGGGGTAAAAGGTACGATGATGACCTTCTCCTCGCGCCAGTACTAACGGTCTATGAGCATTTAGGGTACTGCGTGGGCCAGATTCGATGCGTATTTAGCCTTCCGCAAGTCGCACTCAAGCGATGGTTTCCAGATGGAGCTCCATCACATCTTGCCTATGTGGATTGGTTTACACCATTCTCCTCTCTCCGCCCGGGTAGAGATCATGGGCTGTACAAAATTTCACGGCGCGTGATCGATGGACGGCAGCGATCGAGCATTATTCCTATCAGCCTTATTCGTCAGAGTGCTCATTTAATACCTGCCTTTGGCCCTGTTGCCCCAGTCGAGTGGAAATCAAGCACAGTTTTAGAGACTGCTTCGAATTTCTACGTCAACTCTTTCTCTGATAGATTCCCATATTCAACTATATATTAAACTATCTACCTAGTACATTGATCTATTGCATTTGCACAAGCAGAGAGCGAAGAAAGAGACGTCGCTGATTGAGCGCCAATAAAGAGTACTATATCGGTTTTGTCAAGCACAGCCACACATTGGTGACATGATTTGCAGGTCCTTGTTCGTCTTGAGCGTCATGTCTGCCCATTGCGTCCTCAACCCATTCGGTCAGGTCACAGAGACAGGCCCATCTCGAAACCTAGTACGTCTTATTTCCCCACTGATCTTATAAATTAGTGACTAAACAACCGTTTTCTTTCAGTGACCGAATGCTTTTGGCAAGGTCACCAACACGTCCAAGCTGGACGATCAAGGGCGATCATGAGAA
>Ga0247737_1000959_pt1 | contig 12179 bp, 20 predicted proteins | sample UWRJL028104C2_FD_180937 | JGI IMG/M metagenome (GOLD analysis project Ga0247737, IMG submission 180937) | Plant litter microbial communities from Arlington Agricultural Research Station in Wisconsin, United States - UWRJ-L028-104C-2 | ecosystem: Environmental > Terrestrial > Plant litter >...
GCGCCCGTAGCTCAGCGGATAGAGCAATTGACTACGGATCAATAGGTCGGGGGTTCAAATCCCTCCGGGCGCACTCGGAAAGCCCCGGTCAGAAGCTATTTTCTGCCGGGGCTTTTGCGGTCCAAGACAATCGATCCCCTCGAAAGCCCCTCGTGGGCGAATCAGTTAGACGATGACATTCCCGTAGGTCACCGGATTCTGTGACGTGTTATGCAGAGGATCTGCTCGACCCACCAGCGGGTGTCCTGGAATGACCGTCCCTTCGATTACGAGCCGGTCGCCCTGCTTGCTAACTCCCGAGATGCTGCCTACAGCGCGCACGACGCCACCATGGCTGATCAGTGTGAGCTCGGACGCGAGGACCTTGTCGGCCTTCATCTTCCATGCCTTGCGACCCCGTTCCCAGACCTCGGCTTCGCTGAGGTCGTCCGAGTAGCCGATGGTCGCGCGGTCATCCTCCGCTCGACGAGCGGGTTGAGCCGCGGCGATTTTGATCCGAACAGCGGGAATGCTCTTGCTTGTAATAGTCATGCTGCAAGGTTAGTAGTTAACAAGTTAAAAAGTCAACAAGTTAGCGAGTTAAACGTTTGCAGGAGGAGGGAGCGCTTCAGTCCCTCTGAGAATGGCACGCCCGGATGAGCCCGACTGGTCCACCTGTGCCACCGGGAGGGATGCCTGGGGCCGTCGCCCACCTGGTACGCCGGCACCGCTTCTTGGTCAATAAGGCTGCGTAGCCAGGCGACCTGCTCGCGGTGATAAGTACGCGCTAAGCCAGACGGCTCAGATACTCCATATGCGAGCAACACGGCCGCTGCGCCACAGACATAATCTTCCATTGCGGAGCGCGCCTCGACCCAGTCGCTCGGATTGGTTCCAAGTCGCGTCATGTCGGTCGTGCGATAGGTCTCAAGCGGGAACATGTTGACAACCTCTACGCTCTCCAGACCCAGGAGCTCTCTAGCCGCTTCTATCCTCCGCAGCGTGCGCTGGCCCGAAGTCGTGGGCGGCGCGGCGAGTACCGCCACTAGACGTTTCCTAGAAGCCGACACCTAGGGTTTGCGCCTTTCAGCAGCCCATCGTTCGATCTCTGACCGCAACCAAAGTCGGGAGCGACCCTTACCCTTGTCGACGACGGGTTTCGGCATGTCGTCACTCCGCCGGACATAGGTGTGGAACGAGTTAGCATGCGATAGCCCGAGCAGGTTGGCGAGCTCTTTCGCGTCAGCTAGATCGTCCACGTCAATTTGTCGGCCCACCGCGCCATGCTAGCTGGAAGACGCACGGCAGGTGCTAAGCTTGCCTACGAGGCAAAACAAAGAGATGTCAGGGGTAAGTGTTGTCACTAGAAGTCGCTGGTCGTGACCCTATGGCGGATCTCGCGCTCAATAGGACGCATCAGGGTGACAATCGCGCGCTGATGAAACGTATTCCGGATGAGTCTGTTGCACTTAGCGTTTGGTCTCCTCCTTATTTCGTTGGTAAGGACTACGAGGCAGGTATTCCACTCGATGAGTGGGAGGGGCTACTGAGGGAAGTAATTGCGGAGCACTATCGTCTGTTGAAGCCGGGTGGTTTCATGGCTATAAACATGGCCGATATTCTCGCCTTCAGTGACGACTCGCTTCCGCGAATTCAAGCAGACGTCGTGTCAACAAAGCGAAGCAAGATCACTCGGCAGAACGTTCTTGAGGCTAAGCTCCTGCATCCCGAAATGAATCGTCATCAATTGGCGGCGTTGCTCGGATGTAGTGAACAGACGATTCAGCGACGGCTGGACCACAACAACGTGCGTGGCGGAAAGTACAAGGCCCAGACGCGGGTAAAGACGGTTGCCGGGATGCTTGAGGCCTACGCAGCCGAGGCTCAGATGCCCATGTACGATCGCCGAGTTTGGGTCAAGGATCCGGCTTGGGCTAACAGCCGTTGGCACTCTCTCTCGTATCGCGCGGTAGACGAGTTCGAGTACGTCTTCATCTTTTGGAAGCCTGGAATCACACGTGTTGACCGGGCGCGCCTTGCCCCCGCGGAGTGGAGCGAATGGGGCTCTCGGGGTGTTTGGACATTTCCATCAGTGCGCGTGAACGGAGATCACGAAGCCAAGTTTCCGATCGAGCTTCCCACTAGGCTCATTCGACTTCTCACTGACCCTGGGGAGTTGGTCCTTGATCCATTCATGGGTAGCGGCACAACTGGAGTCGCGGCTGTCACCCATAAGCGGGATTTCATTGGCTTGGAGTTGCTGCCAGAATACGTAAGCCTGGCGAATGAAAATTGCCAGCGAGCGCTGGAGAGACGACCTGAGCCTAAAAGACCCGAGAGAGTTCGAGACTGATCTAGATGGTCTTGAGGAGGTTGAGCGAGCTTCGACTCGTATGACGGCCTACGCCATGAACAATTTGATGCCGCTTGCAGTGGACGAGTTCGCGGCCATCATGAGTTCGACGCGCGGAGCCTCTCCCGCCCCCCAGGGAGCCACGCCCTCCGATGCCGCCAACTACCTTGGCGAAGACCTCACCCGCATGGCACTTGACCAGATTGGGGTATCTCGCGTCCCTGGCGGTAGGTTGTTTGGCGCCATAGATTACAAAGTAGCCGCCCTCTCGTTCCTTCCTAGGTTCGCCGTGGAGCACGCTATTTTCGTGGATTCAAAGGCCGAGAAGGGCACCCTGAACAACTGTCGAGTGCAGATTACGCAGACCTCCCTTGAGGTGCGTCAGCATGTTGGCGGTGTGACTGTGGCAAGGCAAGGACTCGTAGATCCAGTGTGGCGCTCTGGAACTCACCATTACCTGACATCCACACTTTTTGTTAAGTATCACTACGCTGACACCGGGGCTTCACCGGGTCTGAAGCGAATAACAGTGGCGGCGCTTCCCCACGCCTACTTGCAGGACCGCTATAACCCGGATGCCGACCACGGCATCTGGAATGTCGGCCCGGATGCCCCCTCGCTCGGCGAGAAGTTCCGCACAAGGCTGAATTTCACACTGCTTGAGGGACTAGCTAGCTGGCGAGTGCAACGAATCATTCCTGGTGTGCCATGGACCTTTCAAGAATGAGCCACCCGATTACGACCCGCCGCTAGTTTGAGATCGTCCGTGTGGACATCTGCGACATCACCAACGCATCGAACCTCTCCATGTCGGAGGAGTGGTCGCTATTGAAGAGGTGCGTGTAGACACCGTCCGTCACTGCCACGTTGCTATGCCCCATCCAGCGGCTCACCTTGTAGATGTCGATGCCTGCGCCCGCCGTGAGCGAGGCATAAGTGTGACGGAGCGAGTGCCACTTCAACCCGGTCAGACCGATCCTCTTGGAGGCCGGCAGGAAGTAGTGCTTGTAGAGGCTGCCAATATCGAACTGCCTGTCGAAGTCCAGCGCTGACTTGCTTTCGCCGTGACCGCCCTGCAAGCGCCCGGGCCATAGCGCCGCGTCGGGGTCGTTCCGGTGTGGATGGGCTTCGAGGTAGTCGCGCACGTCGTCCAGCAGCTCCCGCCGCAGGGGCACGTCGCGGGAACTGCGGGCGGTCTTCGGAGTGCCGAACTGCCATCCGCCGCCCTTCGACCGCTTCACTGTGCGGCGTACTTCCACATGCTTGCGCAGGAAGTTGATATCTCGGATTCGAAGCGCAGCCAATTCCCCGGCCCGCAGGCCTGAGTACGCGGCGAAGCGGACCATTAGACCGTACGGCGCGAACCGGTCGAGTTCCGTCGCGAGCTTCTCGACCTGCCATGCCTCTAGGAACATCGGCGCGGCGCTCGCCTTCTTCGGCATGTCCACGGCATCGCTCGGGTTGACCGCTATGAGTCGATGTTTCAGGGCGTAGCCGAACACTTTGGACAGTGCGATCATCGTGCCGCGCACCGTCGCGGAGGTGAGTGGTCGCCCGGTGCGTTCGGAGATTTTTGCCTGCATCCCCGCGAGCCACTGCTCCACTTCGAGAGACGTGATTGTCGAGACACGCCGCGCACCGAACTTGGGGTAGATGTGGACCCGGTAGGCCGAGTCGTACCCGCTCGCGGTGGAGGTTTTCAGGTTCTTGGCGCTGGCCGCAATGGATGCCTCTGCCACCTCGCGGCACGTCTTGGAGTTCTTGACCAACGGTTCGGTGCTGTTGCCTTCCGCTATCTCGTTCTCCACCTTCAAAGCAAAGCGGTCAGCATCGCGTCGCACGGTGAAGGTGCGCTGCGAGTGTCGTCCGTTAGAGACCCATCGAACCTCGAACGCTTTCCCACTCGCTCGTGCTACTTCTCTGACGTGCGCCATTAGTCAATCCGTCCTGCGGACTGCCGGTTGAGGATGCGGGCAACCGTTGTCGCGTGCCATGCGGCACCACCGTGTGCAGTTGGGACACGCTCCGCGTTTAGTTGAGCAGCGACCCTGGCATGGGAGAACCCGAGCGCCCGCAACTCGTAGAGCCGCACCTCGGCGTCCTTCGAGAGCGACGTAGGCCGACCGACATGAACACCGCGTGCCTGTGCCGCGCGCAGTGCTGCACTCGTGCGCTCGGAGATTACGTCGCGTTCCCACTGCGCAACGGCAGCCATGACGTTCGCCATCAACTCTCCGCCGCTGGTGCTGGTGTCCATGCCGATGTCGAGAGCAGTGAGCGACCACCGCTGACGCTTGGCATCAGCCAGCACGTTGGCAAAGTCCTGCACCGAGCGCGACAGACGGTCGAGCTTCGACACCACGATGCCGTCAGCGTCGCCCTCGGCAAGCAGCCACAGCGCGGTCTGGATACCCGGTCGCTTCATCGACTTAGCGGACACTCCCTCGTCCGTGATCCATAGCACTCGCTTCTCGTGAGCCGTTGCGAACCGCTCGATGGCTGATCGTTGCGCGTCCAGTCCCAGGCCGGACCGTCCCTGTTCCTCGGTGCTGACTCGCGTGTAACCGATCATCGTGTTGTCCATCTGCTCCCGCTTTCCGACCGGCGCGTGCCGACCTTGATCGAGAGGGAATCGAACGCCAAACCGTCCGCTTTGGCTACAACGCCGGAAATCGCCCGTTTGCCGGGTCGGATGCGACCGAGTCAGGCCAGGGGCTGACTCTGTGGGGATCTCTGGCGGTAGGCCTGTCCCTGTGAGCGCGAGGGTCACACCGGTCCCGGCCCATACGGATTGACCGGGTTGACCCTGTTAGGGGCGCGCTTAGTCGGCGGAGGAGTCACCGGGTCGCCCGAGAAGCCCGCTCGCCTCCGCTTCACCCGCGCTCGCTCGGCTACCTCGTCGCCTTGCTCCTCTTCGTCGTCTTTCACCACGACGGCCTCGATCACTCCCAGGTCGCTGTCCGGGTACTGGACGAACAACTCCTGTATCCCGGCCTCCCATCCAGGAACCATGCCGACAGTGACCTCGAGTTCCTGCTTCCCGTTGACGCCAGCGCGGTTAAGGAGGTCTTGCGATATTTGGATGCGGGTCTTCAAGTCCACATTTGGGTCGGCCATGAACTCGACAAGCATCTCTGCTGCGTAGCCGGAAGCCTGAGCTATGCGCTTAGCAGTGGCGACCTTGGTAGCTCTCGTGGCGGATCCGTGAACACGACAAGTCCTCGCACCTCTAAGCGCCCAGGCGCGGCAACGCTCCCCGGTCCTCTTGCTGGTTGCGGTGCAACGCTGCGACGTCAACGCCTTCCCACTCGACCCATTGATGAGGTCTCGCAATGTATGAGGGTCAACCTTGCGTACGAACTTCTTCGGCATAACTGCACATTCCTTTCATTCGACCCAAGGGGCGGGCAAAGACCGAATGTCCACACCCGCCCACTCAGGGTGGCTATTACTTGCTTGGCACTCGACGGACCATCCGTCGGCGCGTCCTAGTGATCCGCCTTGGCTCTGGCGACCAGCCCTCCAAGTCGTCCTCCGCATTGGCCGCCATGTATCCCATGAAGAGGGCTGCATACTCGATGAACTGCTCCAGCGTCAGGCGCCGGTCGTTCGACTTCACCCAGACGTTGATGAGCGCCCGATATGCGTCGGTCACAATGGCGGGCAGTTGCTCATCCCGTAGATCGGCGGCCAACTCCTTGTCGATCATGTGCTTCTCCTCGTGTTGTTACTCATGTGGTGATGCTGCGGACCGTTGCTTGTCCGCCCTCGACGTTTTGTCGGAGGTCTTGGTGCGGGACTTGCGCGAAGAAATCGTGAAGACGTCTCCGTTCAAAATTCCGACTTCTTCTGGTATCTCGGGGATTTCTTCAGGGCGGCCGATTTCTTCGTAGGACCACTCCCACCCGCCGTTCATGCCGGTCTTGCGGGAGACGACCGCGGGGTAAGCGCGCTTGCGGGCGCGAGTGAGTTTCGTCTTGGTGAAGCCCTCCGCCGCGCCTGTTTCCTCGACAACGGAAGCCGGCACTCGTCCGCCCATCTCGACCATGAAGTCGTTAATGAACTGGACTGCGTCGTCGTCCTGGCCCTGGGGACGGTTGATGATCTGGTTTACGGAGGTGTCCACGTCGCCGATGATCTCCACCCGAGCCACGCGGCCTGTGTTGCCGTCGTCAAGGTCGACCGCGGTGTCCACTAGCCGGTACGCCAGGGAGCGTTCGTCGGCTTGCGCGTAGTTGCCCTTGTCTTGCGACATGACGACGTGGTCGGAGTCCTCGTCCCGGGCGAACAGCAACACCGATCGCGCCGCGTCGCGGAACGCATGCGAACCGGAGAGTTTGTCGCTCGCATTGCCGATGCCCTTGTTGAAGTGCATGATGCCGATAACGACGGAGTCCGTCTCCCCGGCGACCTGCGCCAACGGGTCGAGTACCGCTCTGACTACGTCACGTTTGTGGTCGTCGCCCGAGATAGTGGACGTGATCGGGTCGATGATGACCAGCCCGGCTCCGCTCTCGATGATCGCTTGCTTGATGCGCTGCGTGTCTTCGGGGAGGTTCGGGATGTGTTCGTGTGTCAGGTCGTCTTCCGTGTAGGCAATGGAGAGCTGGAAGAAGCGGTCCATATCCGCACCAGCCGCTGCAAGCCGCGGGATCATCTGCGTATCCCACTGGTCCTCGACGCTGACGTACAAGACGGACACTGGTTGCCCGAGTAGATCGCCGGTGAGTCGACCGTGCTGCGCTTCCACCGCGAGCCAGATTGCGAAGGTCGACTTTCCAACGCCACCGCGTCCCGCGAATAGAGTCAGCGTGCCGAGAGGGAGCCGCGGTCTCCACAAGAACTTCTGCAGCCGGGATTTGATCTCCGAAGCCTTCCGCAACAGCACCCGGGACGATCCTGAAGAATTCCCCGTATTCCCAGAAGAAGTCGTTTTCGCGAACACCGAATTCTTCGCGACTTCTTCAGGGACCACCCCACGCAACCGGACCATCTCGCCGTGGAGGTACTGCGCATTCCCGCCGAGCATGAAGAAGTCCGTGATGTCGGGTCCGGCGGTGTCGTCGGGGTCGCGCACGAGTCCGACATCGCGTAGGTCGAGGATGCGGGCTACCGCCCCGGCGTCCTTGAGACTGTCCAGGAGTCTGCGTGCGCCCTTCTCTCCGGCGGGGTCGAGGTCGTAGGCGATGAACACTTCGCGTCCTCTGAGCGGCGAGAGGTCCTTTGGCGGGTTCCCTGCACCCCCAGTGCCAGTGATCGCGACGTAAAGCCCCTCGCTCTTCTGGTTGGCGAGAGCTTGATCGAGTTCGCCTTCGCAGAAGAGCACTGGCAACGTGTTCCCGGCTAGCTCCTCGGTCGGATAGAGCAACGCGGCACCGTGCCCCGGAAGGTGCTTCCACTTCGGAGTGCCACCGGGGAGGTAGAAGCGGACGTTGCGCCACTTGCCTTGGTAGCGAATTGGGAAGGTGTAGCGATATCCGTCGTAACCAATTCGAAGGCGCTCGATAGTGTCGAGAGTCAGACCGCGGGCGACCTGCAACCACTCCAACTCGTCTGGATACTTACTGACCATGAAAGGGTCGTGCCACCGGAACGGCAACGTCTGGTTCTCCAGAGCTGGTGGAAATTCGAAGGCGGGCTCAGCTGCCGGCTGACGCTTCGGTACTGAACGGATGACGCTGCCTCGCGCGATGCCCAACGCGGCGACAGCCGCCAAAACATCGCGCATCTCGTCGTTCGCTGCACAGTGAAAGCAATTCGCTGCTATCGGCCGCTTGTCACCGCGGCGAAACCCGAACTTGCGACGACCGCAGTTCGGGCAGACACCGTCGCTCCACTGAAGCGGACCTGAGCGAGTGCACTGTGTTGCTGCGGCCAGCTTCAGTTCGTCTGCGGTGGCCTCCGGATATGTGTTGCCCATGTCCGGTGTTACTTGCTAGGGGCGAAGGTGTGCGACGCCGTGTAGTCGTCTAGCTGCTGAGTCGTGAAAAAGACGCGACCGCCCATGCGAGTGCAGCCTATGGTTTTGTTCTCGAGCCAGCGACGAAGCTGCCGAGTGGTGACGACTTTGAGGTGGGCTGCTGCCTCGTCAAAGTTGTGGAGGGTGTCGCTGTCGCACGTGTGCGGAGTCTTGCGTTGGCTGGTAGCCATTGTCGAGCCTTTCGATCATCAAACTGATCGGGCTCGACGGGGTCAGCGCTTCACGACCTCCAGCCCGATCTCACTGGTGCTCGGAATGAGCGGCGAGATGGGCGAGGTGTTCGGGCCGTTAGGCGTAGCGGTGGCGAGGACAAGATCGGGCTGTGTGGAGGCAATGGGCGCAATCGCAGCGCGTCGAGCGCTCAAGCGTGCAACCTGCTCGTGATGGGCTGCGGCCGATGTGCGCAGAAGCTTTGTAGCGCCAGTCGTGTAGACGGACCGGAGTTCGCTTGCCTGTGCTCCATCCAACGCGGACCAATCGTCAGCGTTCATAATGCGAGCCTGTGCAAGTCGCATCGTCAAGGGGACACGACGCGACCCACGAGAGCGCCTCATGCGGCGTGCTTCGGGCGTGCGCGCAGGTGGTGCGGTGTACTCGGACTTCACGCCAATCAGCTTGAAACTCGACTCCATTGCATCCACCTCCTCGGTGTCTATCGGTTGGCTTTAACCCTACGCTGAGCGGGCCAAGCGAGGTTTGTTCAGCTTGAAACGGGCCAGAATAGCGTTTAAGGGGTTTGCACTTTTGGTTCGAGTGGAAGCCCAACTCACTGGGTCAGCTCCGCAATCCGATCGCGGAGGCGCATGGTGCGCCGATGCATGGGGTTGTTCGCGGTCGGCTCCGCGTCGACCGTGATCGCGACTCCCATCTCTGCTGCGTCGAGCAGATAGAGCAGTTCCCAACCCTTCGGTGAGAGCCGACTGGCCTTCTCGGGCCAGAGGGCGGTTTGCAAGAGAGCGGCGAGCTTGTAACCGGAGAGATAGTCCAGGTTGCCCCGGTGCTTCATCAGGCAGACTCGATATGCGGCGTCCGCCAGGAGGCTGTTCCAGAGTGGCACTTTGCTGATGTCGGCAACGCGCACTCTTGTCGTTGCCCGCTCGGTAGGAGTGAGGAGTCGAGTCGCTGCGTTTGCGACGTCCGGCATTGGAGTCTTCAGCCGAGGCAACCAGATGACAATGTCTTGCCGCTCGGGGATGGTCAGGGTTGGCGTAAGTTTCTTTATGTTGCTCAATGTGTGTCCTTCTCGGAGCCCCTCAACCCGTCGTCTGTTGAGGGGCTCCGTCCTTTGTTATGGGAGGTCGGGGCGCAGGATGCCGTTGTACTTGTCGGTCATCGAGACGTAGTTGGAATACGGATCTGCGGTTTTGGCCTCTAGCCAGGTGCTTTCTTGCTCGACTCGGTCGAGCTTCTTCTGGGTCTCCTCGACCCGCATCAGCAGCGTCCGGTAGCGCTTTCCGGCCTCGTGGGGAGTGATGCGGTCTGTGTAGTCCAGATCGCGCCGGAGCTCACGCAGTTCCGTCGTCAGAGCCTCGGCTTCGCTCAGATGTGCCTGGCTCTCGTCCATGAATCGGTGTGCGCTCTCGACGGTCATCTTCTCGACGAAGCGGACCTTGTCGAAGATGAAGTCGTCGACCGCCTCGATAGCGGCGCGCTCCTGCTCGCGGTTGCCGTACTGCTGCTGACGGGCGAGCATTCGGCTTTCGTTGATGTTGCGCTTAGTCATCGGCGGTCCTTCCTCTCCTGCTCGGACTGCTCACGGCCCAGAGCCGTCAGGCGGTCGTGGGTGTTATCTCGCTGGTCCCAGACCTGCAACGTCTCCGCCGCTTGGGCATCGAGCTTTGCCAGTTCTGCGGCGAGGGCGGCTCGCGCCTCGGCCGCTTTCTCGCGGTGGCGTGCAAGGCGCTGCGCGGCGACTGGGCCGTCAGACTTTGGATATTCGGGCAACTGGATGGTCATGCGTTGGTGTCCTCTCGTTGGGTGGTGCGAGTGCGTCCGGCGGTTCTGGTTGGTGCGGTGACCTCCGGGTACAGGACCCCTACTTGTGTCAGGAAGGCGTTCAAGGCCTGTCGGACCATGGCCGCCTTCGACACTCCGGACAGCGCAACGAGCTGACTCAATGCGTTGTCCAAGTCGGTCGAGATGGAGGTTTCGAGAGTGACCAGTCGGTCACCCGCGTTCTGCCCTCGTTGTCCCATGAGATTTCCTCGCTTTCGTCGGTAGAAGAAATTTACCCGGTTTCATCTCGTCCCCGCTGTAGCGGACAGCGCGACAAATTGCAGATCAGAGTGCAGTTATGAGTGCACAGTGTTGTCGAGCGCGGCAGTCAGCGACCGAGGGAGCCTTGAGGCTCAACGAAGGAGCACACAATGGCACGATACGAAGACGAGAACGGTCGCGAGATTTTCACCGAGTACGGCGGAGGAGACGATCCGCGCTTGCTGCCGAACGGACGCCGACTGCCGCTAACGGTGAATCAGGAAGCCCAAGCAATGCGCCAGGCGATGGCTCAGGAGCGCATTGGCCTCCCGAGCGACTACGACGAGGGACGCCAGGTGGGGCGCAGGACGCGTCGCCCCTAACCCGCGCCTGACCCGACCAGCGTTTGCTCGGTACGCGCCGATCTAGTGAGCGCCGGAATCAGCCAGCGACGGACGCGGCGCGGCGAAAGGCGCGGAAGAGGTCTTCGCGTCGCTCTGGCTTGGTCATGGCCAGCGGCGACGGATGCCAAGTATCGAGAACCAGCGGGCCATCGCTAACGAAGGGAGCAACATGCTTCGCCCAGCCGTTCTGTGCATAGTTGCCCGCAAGAATCACCGCGCGAAGGTCCGGCAAAAGCGGCAGGAGCCGTCGGAGCTCCATCGCCCCTTGACCTACTTCCTCCGCAGTCGGGTGCTGCACCCCAGCCGCACCGAGGTACCAAGGCACGATGTTCCAGTGCAGGGCACCGGTGTGCATTCCTGCCTCGTTGCGGGCATGCCACGTGGTCTCGGCAGTCCGGTCGTCGTTGTCGACCGAGATGAACCCCGACCCCGGGCGATGGTTGCCCACGTTGGTCATCGGTCCCGGCGCTTCTAGCAGCACCAGCACACGCGCCTCAACCCCCGCGTCCGCGGGATCGAACCGGGGGACAAGAATGTCCGGATTCTTGGCCGTGCGACGGGCGACGAGAGCCTCAGCCCACTCGACGAGCGGCTGAACCCGGGCCTCAGTGAGGAGCATCTGCTCCCGCTCAGTGATGCGTTCGGGATTCTGGAAGCCACGGGGCGCGGGGAGGTGCACAGTGGCGATGCTACTCATAGTCTGTAGACCCATAGTGTGCACACGCCGACGCTTGAAAGGTGTCAGCGCCCCTCACCGATCAGCACCAGCACCGTGCTGCCTTCGGTAGGCGAGTGCGGGAGCTGCGGGACGCGACGGGAATGAGCCAAGAGAAGCTCGCCGAGGTCGCGAAAATCCATCGGACCTACATCGGCAGCGTGGAACGCGGCGAACGGAACGTCAGCCTCGACAACATCTACAAGATCGCCAAAGCGCTACAGGTCGACGTGAAGGAACTGTTCTAAGCGGGTTGCACGTTCGCGCAATTGGGACAGAGCCCAGGCCACGATGTCATCTCCTGCCGCTTCCATGCGGTGTAGACACCTCTCGCAATTTGGAGTGTCCAGGTCATCGCTCACGGAGTTCAATCTAACCCCGCGCAATCCCCTTCAACCACGCCGCGCTGGTCGCGCCCGAAGCGATCGTGTCTCGCCTTTGCCGACCTGATTCCGCGGTGGTGGATGTCGGGAAACATGGGCGTTCTCGGTGCGTATCAGGCGACGGCAGTTCGGATCAGTCTCCGCGGCTCCGCTCCGCTTTATGACTACG
>Ga0247737_1000961_pt1 | contig 12170 bp, 12 predicted proteins | sample UWRJL028104C2_FD_180937 | JGI IMG/M metagenome (GOLD analysis project Ga0247737, IMG submission 180937) | Plant litter microbial communities from Arlington Agricultural Research Station in Wisconsin, United States - UWRJ-L028-104C-2 | ecosystem: Environmental > Terrestrial > Plant litter >...
TGGATCAATGGCAGTCCCGGGTGGAGCTGCTGGAGACTGGTGTGCAAATTTGCAATCCTTGTTGGTGCAAGAGAGGTTCCAACGACAAGTCGAATCTGGAGAAGCATCCATTTTAGAGTCTGACATTTGAGAGTCTACCGTTGATGATTCCCCTCCACGGTGTGCTTGATCCTTATTAAACTTTCCTTGGTTCTTGTCGTGGTAACCATTTTGGCGATGTGGCTGTTGCACCCGATCAAAGAGGGACTTTCCTTGTGGTTGTCTGTTGTTATTTGCCATTGGATTTGCCCCGAAGGCCACTCCCGAATTGGCCATCTGTTGTTGGAGCTGCTGTTGCTGTTGAGGGTTCAATAGGTTCGCATAATACTGTGTTTGCTGCTCGAGCATTGCGTATAACTGGAATTGTTGTTGAGGAGTCATATTCATCATATTCTGAGCAGTTTGATTTTGCTGAGGCATATTCCGACCATTTGCCCGTCCTGCTGCACCTTTGATCAAAGTTTGTTGTCGTGGTCCAGTTGGAGGTGTGGCTCGATGAGTGTTAATCCTCTCGTTGCCGGATTGTGGTCGAACTCTGTGGAGAGCACTGTCGGGTGTTCTGGCCATGGCTTTCGTGAGATGATTCATGAAGCGCTTGTCCCTAGGATTTGAATTCGCGCCACTATTTCGCATTGACTTGGGACCTGTAGGTCTGTTTTTGGAATTAGTACTTTTACGTAGTCACGGGGAAAGTTTGAGGCAATGGGAATCCGGTGAAAGTTCCATGGATAGAAATACATACACATGTGCTTCTCCTGTTGGGATATCGCCCATCTCTGCATCCTCATTCTGGGCATCACCCTGCGCCATAGTTGTATCAGCAGCTGATTGCCCCGCGTTTACTCCGCTAAGTTGCGCCTTTAATACGTCCACTTGTTCAAATAGCCATCTCGAGAATGCCAGTACTCCGGGATCATCTGGTCCGAGTTGAAGAAGATCGCCAGACAGTTCAGTCGCGAGCTGAGATTCGGTTTTCCCATTTGACCACAGGAGAATGATGTATTCTGCCAGCGCTGCATCATCATCAAGACCTGTGCTCCAGCCTAGCTCAGCTAACTTTGGTTGAATAGCAGCGTTCAGCGCCGCGGAGAGCTGGGAGTCTAAGTTGGCTTCGGTAGCCATTTTGGCCGTTGTTCAAGTTCGGAATCAAGTAATATTTCGAGAAGTAATGCTTCGACTCGATATCCGCGATAGTTTCGAGGGCAAAGACAAAGGAATCGATTCTATCAGATAACCTCAGTCGCTAACACAAAGCAACAAAGGAATGCGAATTTGTAGCTGGGTTCGTGAGTTGATTTTGCTTGGTGAGGCTGTCAAAGAAATCTGGCGATGCTTCTTCAGAGGAATGGGAACAACAAGCCTCCTCACGTGACCACGCTAGAGATTGTGGCAATGCAGTAAGGCTGTAGTAGCCTTGCAAGAGTAATTACATCAGACAGAGTACAACTACGCTGACAAATCAATCTATGGCCTTCTTTGAGTGAGGAACGATTGGTAAAGGTATTGGACTGTGTGGAAGCTCAATGAGATATAGTAACCTCATCTTAGCTATCGCTGTTACTATTCTAGGAAATAGGCACCGTTATATCGAGAAATATTCAGCTCGTCGTATCTTATCTCTATCATTGCTCTGTGATTAGCATATCATGTGACCATTGCTACCTCGTACTTCCTGCTTGTTCTTTAGCTCAAGACTTCTTTAGCATATTCTAATAAGTCTTTCACAAATTGATAGTGCATTGTTCATCTGTATTAATAGTTAAGACTAAGCATACACTCTGAATATTCATGGCATTCTAAGCTACATAATATCACAACCCGCACTTTGGATCGGATTCAACGTCTCAAGTGTCAAGGAAGTCTCGATTTTGTATCTCGATCGGCGCTGTCAGAAATGAGACGGTACGACATACTTGTCAACCCTGTCGCTGCTTAAGTTCATGATCTCGAAGCCGTAACGAGAAGGGTTGCTGGCCGAGCGGACTTGGTGTTACATGCCACCTGTTTACGCAACAGGTTTGAGTACGACACTCGAACCGCAATCTGTGCTTTCTTGACCCTGGATCTTTGGGTTTAGATTTGACTTCTATGCTTTTTGTCTGATTCTTCAACGCTAAGTCTTTTGAAGGAGTTGTGCTAGCAACTACACAATTAGAATCCAGAGACGATTGGAGTTAGGCCATTGGATCTGATTTCTCCCAATAATTTCACCTTTGTTTGTATTACTAGAAAAGGCAGTGTTTCTAATCTTGTGTGACTGTGCAAGAGTTGCTGCATTATTGAATAATCGTCTTGAGCGACAAGCATTATTTAGGACAACTGGTTTCTGATAAAACAGAAAAGAAATCCTTCAGCAACGTTTATTGCGCAACACAATCGTTTTGATTTGAAAATAAGGCTAACAACCTCCTCAAAATGTATTTCCTCTGCCTAATCGAGCTTGTTCTTACCGTTTTTGTTATGCCTGGTTCAGCAGTATGGCCTGCTCCCCAATACATTACCACGGGTCACTCGACTTTATGGATCGAACCAACGGTTCAAGTCACATACAACGGGCAAAAAGTTTGGAATAACCAACCGTCTCCCATATTCGGACAAGCCAATGAACAGTTTCTGGATCCAGAAGTATACCTTGCTGAAGACGGTGCCGCGAGCCTGAGATCCAACGAAGCGATTGTACAGCGTGCTGTAACTAGATCGATGAAAACGTTGTTCGATAAAAGCCTGGTGCCATGGAAACAACATCCTCGACACGAGCTCAGTAAATTTGAGCCTTATCCTGGTCCAAAGAAGGTCTTTGTTAGCAATCTTTGCATCACTCAGAAAAGTTACCAACACAACTTTAAGCCATTGGCAGGCGAAGTGGACGAATCGTATAATTTAACCATTAGCCAGGATGGGAAGGCAATCATTGACGCGAATTCTGCTTTTGGAGTGCTGCACGGACTGGAGACGTTCATTCAACTATTCTATCAACATTCTGTCAGTGGTAGAGGCATTTATACTCCATTGGCACCAGTGGACATTATCGATACGCCAAAATTCAAGCATCGCGGTTTAAACCTGGTATAAATGATTACTACATCCTATTTTCCATTCTTTAGTTTTTCTTAGTATACACTAACTAGTTCTCTAACAGGATATTGCAAGAAACTGGTATCCGGTTTCTGATATTCTCAGAACCATCGATATTCTTTCCTGGAACAAGTTTAATCGAATTCACCTACATATGACAGATTCTCAATCATGGCCATTAGAGGTACCTGCATTACCTTTGCTATCCCAGAAAGGTGCCTATTCTCAGGGCCTCAGCTATACTCCATCCGATATCCGTCATATCCAGATATATGCTCTCGATCGCGGAATTGAAACCATAATCGAAATCGACATGCCCGGTCACACCACCTCCATCGGTCTAGCCTACCCAGAGTTAATCGCTGCGAATAATGCCCAACCTTGGCAAGAATACTGTGCTGAGCCTCCATGCGGTTCCCTCCAATTGAAGAACCCTGCTGTTTCTACCTTTCTAGAGCAACTGTTCGGCGATATTTTGCCGCGAATTGAACCATATACAGCATATTTTCACACTGGGGGCGATGAAGTCAACAAGAATACCTACCTTTTAGACCCGACTGTGAAATCCAACTCGAAAGAGGTTCTCCAGCCCTTAATCCAAAGGTTTGTAGATCGAAACCACGATCAGCTTCGTAAAGCTGGACTGACGCCTGTTGTTTGGGAAGAAATGCTTCTGGGCTGGGATTTGAAACTAGGGAACGATGTCGTTGTACAGAGCTGGTTAAGTGACGATTCTGTTGCTGCAATCACAAAAAAAGGTTACAAAACTTTGGCTGGGAACTACAATTTCTGGGTAGGGTTACAGTCTCTCTACACCTCCATTCTTTCAATTTTTATACTAGAAGCTGACCGTACATCAGTATCTCGACTGCGGCGCTGGCCAGTGGCTTAACTTCGACAACGGCAACTCCTTCCAAACATACTACCCATTCAATGATTACTGTTCCCCTGTTAAAAATTGGCGACTAATCTACTCCTATGATCCTTTGTCTGGAGTAGCAAAGGATGACCAGCACCTCGTTTTGGGCGGCGAAGTGCATATGTGGTCGGAACAGACAGATCCGGTGAACTTGGATCCGATGGTTTGGCCGAGAGCGAGTGCGGCAGGCGAGGTGCTTTGGTCTGGTAGACAGGATAGCGAGGGCAAGAACAGAAGTCAGATAGAAGCTGCGCCGAGATTGGCAGAGTGGAGGGAACGCATGGTTTTGAGAGCTATCAGAGCAGGACCAGTGCAGATGGTATTCTGCACGCAAGGAGATGGGGCAACATGTTCATTGTAATCAGGTTGCTGGTTACTGGCCAATTTAGAATATCATCATGCTTAAGCTATTCGGCATCTATAGGATGTGTTTTCTTGCGTTCTTTGATATATCAAACCCTTTCATACTGAGTTCTATTTCAGGTTCAGTGGCTCTGGATTGATTTCTGAAGTCATATGATAAACAGAAAAAGCTACGTAATTCCAAGCAGAGCATTCTTGCCAAATGAAATAATTAGAGCGAAGTACTCCAAGCCCCATTTTCTGAAAAATGCGTATGCATCTCATCTACTAGCCACATCAGTTCCCTTCTATTTTATTGCAGGAAATCTAATTTTGACATCTACCAAGCATATAATCTTTTTCGCGTTAAGCTACTAATAACTATTCCACCTGCCATAGTTTAGGTAATACTACTTTAGCACAATCGAATCCAGCCTACCCTTAAATACCAAAGCTCTTCCTTACCGCAATACCGAACCTCTCAATAGCGACCGTCATACCTTCCTCACTCGCTGCCGCAAATGTCGCTCTGAAGAAAAGCTGTGTCGGTTCAAATCCCGATCTTTCAGCCGCAAACCATGAGCCCCTTGATATCAACACCCCTTGGTCAACCGCAGAAAGAAATATCTCCTCTTCGATATCAATAATGCTCTTTGTAGATGCGTGGGGATGTTTGTGCCAATCTAGATTGAGCCAGAGGAACATGCCCGCCATCGGCGGGTTCCAGGTCACTACCTCCTTTGGAAGATATTTCTCGCAGGCGGCTAAGATAGTCTTTCTTTTTGTCAGTTCTTATAGCTCCTTTGATCACGCGATTTGGGAAGGCCAGAGGAAGGAAAGTTAGGAGACATACATCGCGTCTGTTGGTATATTGTAGCCTTAAGTTAATCAACCATTGCAAATATCCGTCATGGCCCCAGCTCTCATCCAAAATCTTGTATAGCACCAACTGAGAAATTCCGCTAGGGTTCTGGTTCGAACATTCATTGTGACGGACAAAGCGCTCGATAATCTGTTCGGAAGCTGTGATCCAGCCAACTCGCGTTCCAGGTGCGATGACTTTGGAGAAAGAGTCCATACGCATAACGCGACCATCGACGTCCATGCTGAGGTAGGTTGGTATTAGAGTCTTGAGGAAGTCTTCATTTGTTGCAGGAAGGGGGGCGGCAGGAGCATCAGGTCCTGTATAAGGCTGCATTTGGCTGTGATTTCAAAGTCAGCGGTTTGGTTTTAAAATGATGCAAATACTGAATCTACTATCCAAACACCTTATCCTCAGATATGCGAATTTTGTTCGATTTTCGATTTCTTGCGGGATTTTGAATTTAACTCACAGAAAGTAGTATGGCTCGTCTTCAAGAATATATAGATCATGCTTCTGAGCTACTTTGTAGATTGCACGTCTGCGCTCTGTACCTTGTGTTGCTCCGGTAGGATTCTGGCCCGATGGAACAGTGTAGAGAACGAAAGGCTTCCTGGCTCCTCTAGACTTTGCATCCCAATTAGACAATAATTCATCCAGAGCGTCCGGAAGTAAACCCTCACTGTCCATCTTGACTCCCAAAAACCTTGTGGTACTGTTAGTACCAATTTCGAAATACATATGCATGCTACTGTTTATCCCCGGAACTTACTTGATACCCAATGGCAACGCAGTTTCCACAGCACTTGCAAATGTGTACTCTTCGCTCAGCACGAAATCTCCTCTTTCACAAAGCATCCTATAAGTCTGTTCTAACGCACTCGTGCTTCCCACTGACAACGCGCATTGCCAGTCTTGATATGGCGGATTGCACACAATTTCGGTATGTTCCGTAACAAACCTCAACACTTGCGCCGATCCCATTCCCTGTCCATAGTTCAGCGCGACTGCTAAATCATACGTGCCTTCGCCTTCCGTCTGATCATATTTGCCAGCTTTCAAAGTTTCACCAGATTCTCTGCAATCAGCTTCGGAAAAGCGGGGTGGTTTGGGCACCTTGACGGTAATCTCTTCGATGGGAAAGTATTCTGGACACGGAAGACCCCCACCAAGGGATATGATACCAGGACTTTTAAGGAACTTTGCCGCGCCTTTTAAGCTGGAAGGCGTCCGAGATTTGCTTTCTACGCTGAGGTAATCTGAAGCTCAGGGTCAGCGGCGCATACGCAGCGAGGGTTTGAACTTACGATCCCAACGTTTAGCTTTAGGTTTATATGCACCAGGACTCTTGAAGAAATCACTGTTGGAGTAGGCGGCAGTTCCTGCAATCAATTTGCCTGATTTGGCTCTTCGAGCAGAAACACCATGCACAGTCAGTGGAGGATCAGGGAGGACGACTGCGTCCACATCCCTCGTACCCTCCACAGCTACCTCAATTGCTGATGGGGGTGCCATGAGAAAGATGAAGAATAAGAAGAAGTTAAAAATGGATTTTACGGAAGAGACAGAGAACAATGCTTTGCACAATTGAGTGTGTTTGGTTTGCTGCCCGGAAAAGTTGTGACTGACACAAAGAGAAGGCTGAAGGATGGGGTTAGATAGTACAGTGGATGTAGTCTATAAGGCGTAGGTGACTTTTATCTGCCGAAAGCTAACTACAAATAGAGAAGCGGTCAAGAAACAATGCACAATCTTACTCGTGTGTTTTGACCGACTGTAAGAATCAATAAGACGAATTGGCCAATTGGTTGTATTGTCGATTTGCATCCATTCCATTACTTAAGTAAAAGTTAAACGGGATGATAAAGCTAACGGCTAGATGCCGAGGCAGCGACTCTAACCGTTACTAAGCGGCTTATGAGGATCCAAGCGAGCCCCTTTATTCCTGATCTCTTATTAGGTCTTTCGTAAAAAGCGTCTTAGATGACGTTTAGGGTTGTCACCAGACGTCTTAGTTCTCATAAATGTGAATTTATAGGCACGTGATAGAGTTGCAAGTAAAACGAGGCTGTCTGCAATGAATCTGAAATCAATCTTGCTTATGTATACGTTCGTAACAAAACACTGATACAGGCATCTTCAGGGGTTCTGTACACCATACCGGCGACGCCCAGAGAGTTTTCTAAATGTACTGGACACTTAGTCATCCATAGCATCATAGCTAGCCTCACCTCCATCAGAATCGTCTTCCTTCTGTCTCACCACCACGTCTTGGATTTCTTCGTGCACAAAGTCGCCTAGCCTAGCACTTTCCATAAGCACAAGTCTAGCCTCATTCTCAGTGATTCTCAGATCTTCCATGATCAACAATGTAGTGACCTCAGGCACCAAGACCATCTGTAGAAAAGCGCTCACACTCCGAGCCATTATTACCTTATCCTTCACAGCCCTTTCTTTCAATAGCTTGGTGAATTTAAGCATGATGTGTTCCGAAATGATACGCAAACCACGTGAGCCATAATATCCCGGAGTGAGATTTCCTGTTGTTTTAAGTAAATTACGTTCTGTTCCTGCCTCAACAATATCATCAAGTATGGCTCGGTAATGAGAGTCTTGCCCTCGGATAAGACCCTCAATGAATTTGTGGTGTTGAGCGATGCGCGCATCTAGACTGTCCCAATCAATCTGGGGATAACCTTTATCACTCCACTCATTCAAAGCTGTGTCTTTTTGATGGCTATTGCAAAACCTTTCTTGTTGCCTTATATTCATGAATCCTTGCGACTTGAGAACTTGCTTGTCAATCGGTGTGTTACACATGGGGCAGCGGCCAAGATGTGGAGGGAGAACAATATCTTCTTCAATTGGCGACTGCGTTCTGTCACGGTATATGTCTTCTGAGAGCATTTCGCTGAGCCCTGCTGGAAGCTTGAAGTTCTTGATAAGGTCGTGCGGTTTAATAGGTGACTGCGGAGAGGAAGTTTCCTTTCTCAGAGACTTTTGGTGATTAAGAGGAGAAATAGGGTCGCCTAGCGGCAATTTGAACTTCGAAATATTGATACTTGTTTCCCTTACCAGGTTGTCTTCTGAGCCAGACGTTTCGTGTATTATGAACTTGGATTTCTTTAGCTCCGAAGTCTTTTCAGGAGAGGAGTCCATCTGCGGTAGCTTCAATTTCTTCTTAGGTGTTGACTTGTCGCGAAAAGGCGGGGTTTCATCGTCACTCGACATATACGTATCGTGCAGTATGAGTGTCTTAGCTTTGGCAGTGGATACTTCATAAACACTTAGCATTGTAACTGTTTTCAATGAAATTTAACCTACCCATAGCAGGAGCTTTAGAACACAGAGATATCGATCCCTTGGGTGTCTCGCCATACTTTTTGGTACGCTTAATCGTCCTCCTCGCCGTCCCCTGAAATTCCATCTTGTCTCTGATACTAGAACCTAACTCATCGGCATCTTCCTGGGTTTTCCTCTTGTTGGTGTCGGCGCCCCGACCTGAACTGAGCTGGCTGTTATGTGTGGCTCTCATTGATCTGGTGGTTGAAGCTCGAGTACTCTTTCTTATTTCTGACTTGATTCCTGTCTTAGTTTGTAGAGGCGCTGTTGTAAAGACGGTGTTTACGATGTTTACGGCTTTGCTGGAAAGCTCGTCACTGCTGCTATCGCTTTCCGGCTCTCTATATATATCCTCCGTAGCTTCCTTAGCTTCTGCCGTCTTCGGTGGCATTGTCTCTGAACAGCTCCGATTTTTTGTGCCAATTGAACTTAGGAGACTTTGATTTTTGTAATGGCGTGCGGACATGCCTTGCCGCCTTCCTGGTTGTGGAGTTCTCCAATGGAGAACTGGAGGACCTTGAGTCGACATTGAGGTGTGCTAGTGTGACGCGACTTCGCGTCAAGCTTCCCAAAGTTCTATATCCTGTATCGTATGGCACGTGCTTTCGCTCCACCATAGCTTTAACTCTAGAGTGATTCCCGTTTGTTGACGTACATACACAGAACTGCAACTATGGCTCTCAATAGAAAATACGCTGGTTTACCAGACTTAGTACGCTAAACCATCACTTCCCTTCAGTCATATCAATGAGCTAACATTGACAAAGGACTCCGCTCCGGATACCTATGCAACACCAGAATTAACAGATGATAACTCTACTGCTGTTAGTTTCACCGACTATAGCTAGCCATACCCAGACTTAACTATTATGTGTAGAATGGCAGAGATAGATCCCAGTCTACGTCTTCTTCATACCACGACTTTGATGAGGGAGACGATGATAGACCAGGGATTCATCGCGGACGACTAGACCCCAACGATGCACGCGCCTTGTTCTCCCCCGCACAAATAGACGCTCGAGATGTCGATTTCTCCGATCGTGTTACTGCGAAACGGAAGTCCTACAAAGCTTCTTCACGGCGGCAGCGCAAGGATGGAACAGAGGAATATGGAGACTTTAGTGACGAAGAGGACCAGGAGAGCCTCGAAAGGAGGTTTGCTAGATTGCGGCGGGAAGTTGCGGAGGTGAAGGAGGCATACAGTAGGAAGAATGCCGAGAAGAAAGATTTGAGTGAGAGCGGAGGTCCAGATGGACATGATATTACAGAACTGAGTAGAATTTTGGATGAGATATCTACAAATACTCAAGTTGGGTCAAATATCAACGATGCTAAATTAGCAAGGGATCTTGGAACTGGAATCAAGGCAAATGGGCCACCACAAACCTCTCAAGGCTCAGATGAAGCAGCAACGTATACTGTTACATATGCACCTACCTATCAACAGAGTCATGCTCTAGCCAAGGCTGCCGATTTTGACAGTCGTCTTGCTTTGCTAGAAAAGGTCCTTGGACTGAATACTGCTGATCTATCTATCGCAACTGAGAAGGGAACCTCCAAGGCAATACTACCGGCTCTGGATTCCCTGCAACAACAAATTTCTCTAATATCAGATTCCACCCCATCGTCGCTAGACAATATTAGTCGACGAGTTAGAACCCTTACGCAAGAAGCAGATCGCCTGGAAGAATCACGAAAGAACGCCAAGGCAGCCCAAGATGCCCTAAAAGCTGGAGGTGATGCTATTCCAGAAGGAGTAGAGGATACAGAGCAAATCGCCAAAATCAACGCGCTGTTTGGTACTCTTTCTACAATTGACAATTTAGCGCCATTGCTGCCGTCTCTACTGGATCGATTACGGTCATTACGAGCAATTCATGCCGACGCAGCAACAGCTAGCGAAAGTCTAGAGAGAGTGGAGAAGCGACAAGCTGATATGGTTGGAGATATCAAAAAGTGGACAGAAGGATTGGAAAAGGTTGAGGAGGCTCTCGAGAAGAGCGAGTTTGTGATGAATGGAAATATAAAGGTTGTAGAAGGGTGGGTGAAAGAGCTGGAAGAAAAAATGAGTAGTTTATGATCTGTGTCGCTCCCGCTTCGCGTTCATAACTTTTTAAATTGATACCCAATATTTGGACGCTAAATCCGCACCGCCAGGCTTGTTCTTTTGTGAATGTGAATGAATGGAAGAAATATATTAGAGCAGCGGAATTTCATTCGTATACCCAAGCTTGGACAATTTTGTAGCTCGGCCCCGGGTGCAAATCCCATCTAATTTTGGAAGGCGGGGCGGTTACCTCACAGGGGCTGTGTTGTGTAGCCAGTGTAGTTAGGAGTACTTGGGACCCCAAGAGTTACTACCAACCAGACCTTACCCACGTAAGAGTCTCATAACTTATATCTTGGAGGTTATAATAGTAAGTACGAAACTCATCAAAAGAATCTTCACTTCTCCTTCATCCAATAAAAGATTCACCTTTTCAGTTTTCTCCCCTGCTTCACTCGACCCTTAACTAAACAAACTTTAAAGCCGCCGCGTGGACATGAGTTTGGGGCCACGACCGCGTACGACACCGGAGTAGAGGTGAAGCAGCACCTACGACCCAGACGAAGGAGAGGACATATTGAGCTCAGTCACAATGGCACAATTCACGGGCACGCCCGCGGTGAAAGGCTCTACGGAGTCTATGCGCATGGCCCTCCTCACATTCTCCTTAATTGGGTTACAGTAAGCAATGCCCTTGGAGGAGGAAGATGATTCTTCAAAGGAAGAATGAGTAAATTGCTAATTAATAAATAGGTTCACCTGGGGAATTGAAATGACCTGTAGGTTATACCGTATCCAATGCTCTCTCATGTAGCAGCAGCTAAAACTCAGTGGCAGATTGTACACCCTACCTCCTCCAGCTCGGCCTTACCAAATCTCGCACGTCTCTGGTGTGGATCGCGGGTCCGATATCTGGACTGATAATGCAACCCATAGTCGGCGTAGTTGCCGACAGCTCGCGATCCAAATATGGGAGACGGAGACCGTTCATGGTTATGGGATCCGTGTTGGTGGCATTGTGCTTAGTGGTTATGGGATGGGCGAAGGAGATTACCGGACATTTCGTGGAAGATGTCGAGTCTAGAAAGACGTGTACGATTGTTCTGGCGGTGTTTTCGATTTATGCGGTTGACTTTGCGATAAATGCTGGTAGGTTATTCTTTGTGAGGAAGTTGGTACGTGTAAATGCTAACGAGCGAATAGTGCAGGCGTGTTGCCGAAGTTTAATAGTTGATACGTTACCGATTCCTAAACAACAGGCCGGCTCCGCTTGGGCAAGTCGAATGGTTTCGATCGGTCATTTGGTGGGATATATGGTGGGCACTGTTGATCTGGTGAAGGTCTTTGGGAAGTCATTTGGGGACACGCAATTCAAGAAATTGACATTGGTAGCCGGATTTGCCATCATATTTGCCGTGGGAGTTACCTGCTGGGCTGTCACCGAACGTGTGTTGGTTTCGTCCGGCAGAGAAGAGGAAGCACCAGGTCCAATCCAGATCGTAAAGCGGATTTTCAAATCTACCATGGAGCTTCCTCCGAGAATT
>Ga0247737_1000962_pt1 | contig 12169 bp, 10 predicted proteins | sample UWRJL028104C2_FD_180937 | JGI IMG/M metagenome (GOLD analysis project Ga0247737, IMG submission 180937) | Plant litter microbial communities from Arlington Agricultural Research Station in Wisconsin, United States - UWRJ-L028-104C-2 | ecosystem: Environmental > Terrestrial > Plant litter >...
CTGCCATATTCCACACCCGAGGCATCATGTTCCGGGGAAGCTGGTGTTAACCTTCCAAAATCATCTGTCCTTCTATTTCATTGCTTCCTCCCAAACTCCGCAAGGCCATTTTCTTCCATAACATCTCAGAACTTTACCCAATATCTTGCCTTCAGCTCCTTTACATCTTCTCCTAACCACTCCTCTAAGGCTCTGGTGAAGTCAACCAAATATACCCCGCGTACCCCACCATCTTGCTAGACCTCCATTCAAAATGGCCATGAACGCAAGATCTGCCTCATCGGCATTGAGGGCATTCCGAGTAAGTCCAGTGAAACTATTGCATTCGCAAGCTGCACCAAATCATTATCTCTCTATTCCAGCACATAGGTCACTGTCTGAAACCGTTTGATACATTCTACAGGCCCTGTCAATTGAAGATTTGGTGCTGTGGTGAATTTTTCAGATAGCAATACCACTATACTATAAAAATCTGATGTCTAATCAATCTTATATATAGCCACTTGCTGTTCGCCCTGCAATTCTCCCAGCTATTCGAAACTACTCCACAGCAGAGCCAGATCTCAAGACAACGTTTAGAGATGCAATTCCTGCAAAGCGAGAGCTTCTGAAGAAGGTCAAGGCCCTTGGGGGCAAGGTGATTGGAGAGGTCAAGGTTGAGAACACAATTGGTGGCATGAGGCAAGTTCAGAAATTCATGTCGTAATTCACCGCTAACCTTCTCCAGAGGACTTAAAGCTATGGTATGGGAAGGATCTGTCCTTGATGCCAATGAAGGAATCCGGTTCCACGGCCGTACTATTAAAGACTGTCAAAAGGAGCTTCCAAAAGGAACAACAGGAACAGAAATGTTGCCAGAAGCTATGTTCTGGTTACTTTTGACCGGGCAAGTCCCCTCCACAAATCAGGTTCGACAATTCTCTCGCGAGCTTGCAGAGCAAGCCCAACTTCCAGCTTTTGTCAATGAGATGCTTGATGCATTCCCCAAAGACCTCCACCCAATGACACAGTTTGCCATTGCTGTTTCCGCTTTGTCACACACTTCAAAGTTCGCTGAGGCATACGCCAAAGGCGTCAACAAGGCCGATTACTGGGAGCCTACTTTTGATGACAGTATCTCCCTGCTTGCTAAGCTCCCAACTATTGCTGCTAAGATTTACCAAAACTCTTATCAAGGCGGAGGAGCTCTTCCAGCAGAGGTTGATCTGGAACAAGATTGGTCATACAACTTCGCCGCCATGCTTGGCAAAGGAGGAGAGAAGAACGAAAACTTCCAAGATTTGCTAAGACTATACTTAGCTCTTCACGGAGACCACGAGGGTGGTAACGTATCTGCACACGCCACTCACTTGGTCGGTAGTGCACTAAGTGATCCTTTCTTGAGTTACAGTGCTGGTCTACAAGGTCTTGCCGGACCTCTACATGGGTAAGTTCAACATCTTCATTTGCAGCATTACTCGTATCTGACATGATTAGACTTGCTGCGCAAGAAGTGTTGCGATGGATTCTACAAATGCAGGAAGCTATTGGGAAAGGTGCCTCGGATAAGCAAGTTACCGATTATCTCTGGTCGACGTTGAAGTCGGGTCGGGTCGTTCCTGGTTACGGTCATGCGGTTCTCCGGAAGCCAGATCCCCGATTTGATGCTCTCATGGACTATGCATCTTCACGCCCTGAAATAGCAAATGACCCGGTATTCCAACTCGTGAAGCAGAACTCCGAGGTTGCACCTGGTGTCCTTAAAGAGCATGGAAAGACCAAGAACCCATACCCTAATGTGGACTCCAGCTCGGGTGTTCTTTTCCATCACTATGGTTTCCACGAGACATTGTACTACACTGCTACTTTTGGTGTTAGCAGAGGATTGGGACCACTTGCCCAATTGATCTGGGACAGAGCGCTTGGTCTTCCAATTGAGAGACCAAAGAGTATCAATTTGGAAGGTTTGTTGAAGGAGGCTGAGAAGGCGTAGAGGAAAAGTTAGACTGGATCTTTCTGATTGGAAATCAAATGGTGTTCGGGAGAATTTGTAAATACTGGATAGTTTGAATAGATGAAATACTTTATCATAACGGCGGATCCACATGCTCAAGCCGTAAAACGTATGAGTGTTTTGCATCAACATTTATTACATTCGCTAAACTTTCATGTATAGCAGCACATGCCAGACGCTACCGGTGATATATTTTACCATAGCCGCATAGCCGCATTGCCGAAGTCCTCAAACAAGGGTATAAAACCAGAGGATTACGGTATTTACTAGGGCCTTCGTAATTCGTTCTAGGCATGTTACGAGGCAATAAGGGAAGCTGATTGGCTTGCATTAACTCAAGCTTTGGAGGTGGCTGGGAAACCGAGCTTGTTCGGAGAGATGTTCTGGGTGGCTTGCCCCGAACGTCACTTGGCAGTGGATCTCCCGCCAGCGTGATGGTGATGAGGAAAGCTCGAGGACTTGGAGAGCCTTGGGGCATTTGATGGTTTGTATTGTTTCTAGTGTTTGTATCTCAAAACATGCGAACGTGAATGACAGCGCGAGCTCTACTGGGGTTGACGCTGGTATCAGGACTTTTAGCTCCAATATCTCTACGTGTTGGAAAAGGCTGTGTACGGACAAGGTTGAATTTTCAAATTTCAGACCTCGCTTCGGGAGGTCGCGTGCTCATGTAAGAGTTGCCGATAACAAAGGACTTTCACAGCAGAGGCGGCTACTTTCATCTATACGTAAGCCCAAGTAGATACGGTATTATGACTTCTCTATGCTCATTGGCATCAAACATACTAGAAGGGGGGTGGTAGACAGCGCGGGAGCCAGCGAACAGAATGTCGTCATGTGGCACCATTCAACAGAGTTATATCTTCCACTGTAGAGATGGGTGTTGGATACTATCTATCGAGTCCCACCGAATGCTTCCATCTGATACATAATCGCACGTGGAACACGCCCCCTATGCACAGCAATCTATTTGCCTCTGATGGGGGTTGGATATCTTCGAGTTAAAAGCTCGAGATGGCGTTGGAGAGGTGGAGTGGAGTGTTGGAGTGTTGGAGTGTTGGAGATGCGGAGGCGACGTTGCAGTGGAGAAAAGGTTCTTGTAGGGTAGCAAAATACATGAATACCTGCGACGGCGAAGACCGAACGCACACCACTTCCCGTCGCACAGTATTGTGCCGTAACAATATCTGGTAATCATGATGCTTCAAGAGACCCCCCCTAGCCATCCCACCTTGTCAGATGTGCAGATCCCTCCCCGAACTCTCGCCATTCCCTCGAAGCTCTAAGCGACAATTACGCTTGCCGGTAATGTGATTGGCAAGTTTGAGGCCGAAGGTCCAAGAGCAGGAGCTATGTGCAGATAGAGCTCAGTAACTGGGTAAGTTGCAACTAGAACTAAATCCTGGACCAAAGCTAGCCCGGCTCTAGCTAGTCCCTACCTATACCATGGGAGCTGGACTGCCTTATAACCTTCCCCGCCCAGCCCATACCTTTGGTTTTTGTGCCCACTCTCGTCTTGACTTTTTTGGACTTTTCTGTTCTACGGAGGATATATTGCGCATCGCACAAGATGTTTGGGAGAAAGAAGGAAATAAATGCTATTGCGCCAGTGGTAAAAACTACCATTTACCCGGGGGATATAGGAACAATAGACTAATTCAGGTAGGATAGCGGAAGTGGCCAGCAACAGCTAGATCCTCTTGCCGACACAGGAAAGTCAACATGGCAACGACTTTGGCCGGTCATTGCCTGTGGTGCAGGCTTATTCTCTGATGGTTACACCAACAATGTACGCTTTCCCCATATATGCTAGCTATCTTCTGGACTAATTAAGTCCAGGTTATTGGCAGCGTCTCGGCCGTTCTTGGTAGCCCCAAGCTCTATGGAGATGCATACACGAATTCACCCGCAAAGGCCAATGTCTCATCCATTGCTTTCGCAGGAACCGTGGCTGGTATGCTCATTTTTGGATACACTAGTGATAAATGGTCCCGCAAGAACAGTCTCCTAGTATCTACCGTTTGTCTGGCTCTCTTTACTGCGCTTGCCGCCGGCTCCTATGGATATAAGGGTAGCATTCAGGGCATGTTTGCAGCACTTACTGCTTGGCGTTTTCTTGTTGGAGTGGTGAGTTCTTCCCAATTCCTACCAGTTCTAGAAAATTGTAGTTCGTACAGCACAAGGGAAATACTTCTTGAATCATAAAGTCTTTTCACAAAGTGCACTAAGAGCAATCACTAACATTTGTGATAGGGGATTGGAGGAGAGTATCCAGCGGGCTCAGTTGCTTGTTCCGAATCAACTGGCGAGCTGAAAAGTGGCACGCGTAACCGATGGTTCATTTTGTTTACTAATGTTATGATAGATTGTAAGTTCACTTATCAACTCTTCCCTTTAGAACCCATATGCACCGAGAGCTTCACGGCCTCGTAGATCTCTCTTGCTACTGCTCCTTTCCCTCAAGTTAGTATACTAATTCATTTATAGGGGGATTTGTTATCGGTGCCTTGGTTCCGTACATTGTGGTTGTGGCTACAACTGAAAACCACTTACGTGCAGCTTGGCGAATTATGCTTGGATTGGGATGTGTCTGCCCAATCGCACTTTTGTTCTTGCGGGTCAAACTAAAGGAGCCAGAAGAGTTTCAAAAGGAGTCGATGAGAAATGTTCGAATTCCTTATAAGCTGGTCTTGAAGTTCTACTGGTTCCGATTGCTTATCGTCTCTAGCATCTGGTTCTTGTACAATGTGGGTTCATTCTCTCAGCTTTCTTAAGCTCTCAGCTGACTCTTTCAAGTTTTCTTCTTATAGTTTTGGCATTTACTCCAATACTATTCTCGGCAACATTCTTGGAGAGGGTGCTCCACTCTCCCGGTCTTTCGGCTGGAATGTTGTCATCAACTTGTTCTATATTCCAGGGGCGATGTTTGGCTCTATTCTTTCTGACTGGATTGGGCCCCGCTACGCCTTATCCCTCGGAGTCTCTATCCAAGCAGTTGTCGGTTTCCTCATGGCCGGTCTCTATCCTACACTTTCTAAAGTTGAAAATGTAGCCGGCTTTGTAGTTGTGTACGGAATCTTCCTCTCGTTAGGAGAGATGGGACCGGGCGACAACATTGGACTTTTGGCATCCAAGACATGTGCGACCGGTGTGCGCGGTCAATATTATGCTATTGCTGCCGCCGTTGGTAAAATTGGTGCTTTCATTGGTAGGTTCCTTTACTTTATCATTATTAAGCTGGAGTAACCCAGCTAACCACAATTAGGCACATATGTCTTCCCTGAGATTCAGAAGATAGGTGGTGGAGGTTCTGCAGCAACTGCCCAGTACCCCTTCTACTTGTCCAGCGCTTTATGCGTGGTGACTGGATTGCTCGCGTTGTTCGGTCTGCCAAATGTGGAACAAGACACCATCACGCTCGAGGACATCAAGTTTAGAGCTTACCTGGAGGCAAACGGTTGGGACACCTCGCAACTAGGTTTGGCCAAGGGTGAACATGTCGAGAGAACTTCTGCCGCCCACCATGAGAACCAGAAGGTCATGGAAGGAGAAAGCGAGAAGAATTGAGTGTTGCGCGTTTGTCTGAACCCCTGAATATTGGATATGCCTTACCAAGCCATCCCTCCTTTTAAATATGTATAGACTTTAATCAAGTGCGCAAGAAGAAATAGCCAATAATCTAATATGCTCAAGTGTACATACCAGATTTCGCCGTGTGAGATGACTGTTTACTATCAAGGGCTCCTTTGGATCACAGTTATTGACTCTATACCTTTGCAGCCCTAAGACTATCGTGGTTTTGGGTATGAGTTTTCAAGACATTAATAGTTACTTTCTTCTATTTAAAGGATAATTTGGCAGCCCGCACGCGAAGAATGGGCTTGCAGGTCAGAGTATAAGAGCATAAAACAGGTAATGCGTAGCCGAGTACAACGCTTTACTAACCAGCGGAACTAAATGCTGTTATGGGACAATACGAGCTGATGAGAAAGATATATTAGTCCTCCTTCGTCAATATGCTTCTAGTAATGGTCCAGAATTATGCACTCGAGTTTAGACCAATAGGAGGAATTTGTTTAGAATTAATATTTCTTGCAGAATAAGTCACTTGGGTTCGTGGGAGATTAGGGTTTGGGTCTATGTTTGAATTGCATTGCATATATGGACAGATATGAGAGTGAATATAATACACTCTCGGCGTCTCTTCTTTCAAGCGGAGACGCTGAGGACTTCTATGTTTCTAGTCTTCACGGGATAGATGAATGATTGAGCAGTGCGTAAGTATGATCAGTGTTTCGTATGATGATAACGGCAGTAGATCTGCGTGAAAGCACACAGAGAAGGTTTTCCGCATCTGCTACGAACCACCACCAACGGATGTGGTCTAGACCTTGTAGAAACAAAAACCAACGTAGAAGCTGGCGGCCTCCATTTCCTCAGGACTGACCAGAAGATCACCGCCTCGCTCTCTGACGTGCATCCGCTCACTTAGTGGTCCCAGCACCTTGTCATCCTTTTCGGTCTTCCAGATATCATCGAAATGCTTGTGGTACTGCATTTCTAGATTGTAATCTTCGGCAAGTGCACGGAATGCTTCCCAAGGAACAACATACTCCGGAACTTCCTCCACTGCTTCGTGTAGGAAGTAGTTGTACTTCCATCCGAATGGAGGACGGAAGATACCATCAGCAGGCGTTGGCCCAGGAAATCGGACGCGGTATATATCGTTGCCCCATGAAGCGGTGTCTTCTGCTTCACCCTCCTCTATTTCCCCTTCGTCTGCGTTGTCTTCGCCTTCCCCAGATTGCTCGGCCTTGGGCTTTGCGGCTTTCTCGTTGAACTTCCGGACATTTTCACTGATTACATCAGAGCTTGGTATACATCCGATGAGCCTGCCACCTTTCTTCAAAGCACCAGCAACATTCTTTAGCATTTGTCGTGCTTTAGCTTCGCTTTCGAATGCATAATGCATGCAGAACATCATTGTTACAACGTCGAAACCACCACCACCGAACCTTGAGGGTCCACCTGATCCATCAAAACCTACATCTCGAACCAGATGAACTTTATCAATCGGCTCACCGAAGCAATCCTGCACGAAGAACTCCCCATGAAATAATTGAGGTTGCGGTCTACTGTTGTAACCTCCCCGGCCGCCTCGTCCTCCGCGACCTCCTCCGCCACGACTCGCCATTTGTCGATAGCGCTCTTTCGCCTGGTCAATTGAGATATCGGCAGGGTCTAAACCAACATATAGCTCAACCGATTGTGGTGCTTGTTGCCATTTGCCTAAATCTCCACCCTTTCCACACCCGAGGTCCAGTACCAAAAGTCCTTTGGGTGGTGGTCCCTCAGCGAAGACCATACCCCCACCACCGCGCTCTTGTGCTCCAGGTGTATAGTCCTCCATTGGTGAGAACTTCTGGATCAATGTGCTCTTGATCCAGTTATTGAAGCTTCGAAGCCCTTTGATGCGACTATCTGTCTTTCGCCAGTCTCGGCCTCGCTCTGGTACCGCGTTGTAATGCTGGCGCACTGCATCATGGATCCCTTTGCTAGCCTGAGCTTGTTCTACTTCCCTTTCTCGCTCGAGCTGCTTCTGTCTGATATGTTCTCGTTCTGCGTCGGTAATTCGAGCTCGCTGACCTGGACGCTTGAGCTTCCGAGCTGGAGGTGAGGCTGATCTCTGGCGTTTCGTTGAAGGCGACGGAGATCTTCTCGAGTCGATTCGTCTAGGCGCAGAAGCAGAAGGCGATCTTGATCTTTGTCGCTTTTTGGCAGGCGCAAGCTTTGTAGCATTAAAAGGTTGCGGCTGGGCATCTAATGGTGAGATATCTGTATTTCCAGCCATATTGAAATACTCGTATTTGTAGATTTTGCGTTGAGAACGAGCTGGCGCAAGTTGAGTGATTGTGTAATACTGTGTAACGATCACCTGTCGCACATCAAAGAAAGCTAGTCGGTGATTCTGAAATGGCAGCGGGTAAGGAGGAGCTCGTAAGAATCTCAGTTTTGTAGGGGAGTTGATTGTCTTTAGATTTGTTTGCGGGCCCTTTCGATCCTGCCTCGCCTGCCCCATTTTAAGTCACCCCAACACCAAGCTTTACGCGTCGGCACTAGTCGCCTGAGATCAGAGCTCAAAGAAGCAGTACCTACCCATCATCGAACAATCACAAACCTCCCACAACTCCACCCACGAGACTCTCTTCCTATTACTTTGAGCTTCTTCGTATCTCACTATATCATATACACATATTTGCGCAGCCAAGATGGGTTCAGATCCTCAGTATGCAAAGTATCCTCTACTTCCGCTCTCACAACACATCTTCACTCTTACCAATCCTTCCGCATCCAAGGCAAACCAGCAAACGTCTCTGAAAAGTTTACAAGATGCGATATCCGAACATAAGATGGCACCGCTTTACCGGTATCTATCCCATCCTACCGAAGGCATTTTGAATGGCTCGGGCGTAAGCTCTTCCAGCCCATCGCAGCCAACAAGCAGGAAACCGAGCGCAGCTGGAATGGTTGCAAGTAGACACTCAATACCTAATGTTAACCTTCCCTGGGACGAGGCTTTGTACGAGAAGTTGAAGAAAGAGAATGACGAGGAACTAGAGGGCTTCAAGAAGGAAGAGGAGGAGGCAGAGGAGAAGGCTGGAGAGACTGAAGTACAGGCTGCACGAGGAAAGCGTGCAGAGTTTTGGGCTCGAGTTGGTGATAAAGTAAGCAAATCATATTGTGTAATACTAGGAAGCTAACATGTTTACCCCCAGGACCGCTCTATTGCAGCATACGAGGAAATATTCGAGAAGACTGGCGTCCTAGGAACCAAAATTGATCTCGTACTTGCTATCATTCGTATGGGACTATTCTATGGAGACAAACTACTGGTAAAGAAGCATGTGGATCGTGCAAAGACTTTGGTCGAAAGCGGTGGAGATTGGGACCGCAGAAATCGGCTGAAGGCTTACCAAGGTCTATATTTTCTCACTGCTCGATCATACAACCTTGCGGCACCTCTCCTCCTTGACAGTCTATCTACCTTCACTAGTTACGAACTTTGCACCTACTCGTCTCTGGTCGTCTACTCTGTTTTAGCAGGATCAGTCTCCCTTAAGCGTGTTGACTTCAAGTCTAAGGTGGTTGATGCACCAGAAATCAAAGCTATTCTCGGCGATGGTGATGACAAATTATCTGCACTTTCGGGAGCTTTATCAGCAGGGCCTGGGGCAGACGAAGATATGGTTGACGCTACTCAGTCAGGGACCAAAACCGTCGTCAATCTTACCACTCTTGGGACCGATGCTCCAGAAGCCGAGGCCGCCATTGATTTTTCTTCATTGGCACAACTGGTGAGCAGCTTGTATACTGGAAACTATAAGGCCTTCTTTGGGGCTTTGGCAGCTGTCGAAGTGGCCTTTTTAAGCCAAGATCGGTATCTTTACGAACATAGAGGGTGGTTTGTTCGGGAGATGCGTCTCCGTGCATACCAGCAACTTCTTCAAAGTTACCGAGTTGTTGGTTTAGAAAGCATGGCTAATGATTTTGGCGTCTCTGTTGATTTCCTAGACCGGCAAGTGAATCAGACCTCTATACATATTACCGACTAATCTTTGACAGTGATCTTGCCAAATTCATTGCAGCTGAACGAATTCCCTGCACCATCGATCGAGTGACTGGAAAGGGCATCATTGAAACCAACAGACCTGATGATAAGAACAAGCAATATAACGATGTAGTCAAGCAAGGCGATCAACTGATCACAAAGCTTCAGAAATACGGCCAGGCTGTGAGATTGAGGGGAAGCGAGAGGGCGTAATAGGTTTATATGTGATGAAAAGCGTAAGCTTGCAGTTGTACGATATCGTGGCGTATAGAATATCAAACAAGAAGCTGATAATGACCTCGTCGCTTCTTGACACACAATTGGAGGGGTAAAAATAGAGCTTATAGGGAACAGAACTTCTTCATTTCGTGTCTACAATTTGCGGTAAGTTTTGACTGTAAGTGAATTAAGACACAATTTTCGGGCAATCTTCCTTTTGTAATTGGGATTTTGTTAAGATGCTTCGCCAGATTCATATTATTTATTTACGTATAGATACTCTCAGTTCATCTCCTAAAACACTCGAGGCAGTTTTGGATACACTGCAGTCATTCATCATGTTGCAATTTTCTATTAGCTCTGCTTTGCTACCTTCATTTCCTCTGTACTTTCAACGGGACCAAGATCTGCCTGTAAGCCAACAAAGTATTTCCTGCCTCCATTCTCTATCGGAATAATAGTCAGAAGATTCCAGAACCTCTCACCATTTTGTCGATAGTTGATGAAACTTGCTTGTCCCTCGACCGAGTTGGCAATACACTCGGTGATTGTCATCCTGCCAGAGTCATTCTGCATTATAGCGTGGGAGTGGATCACGGCCGATGGATTGATTTCTTTTGAGGCATCACCTGCGGTAGCGGTGCTATCTTCAGTCTTAGTTTGGCCAATATCAAAACCAGTCGTCGGTCCAGTTTGCTCTGTGTAACCGGGCGGTGGATATTGGAGGAAGCGACAATTTCTCCCCAGAATCTCACTTTCCGGATAGCCAACAAGCTTTTGGAACGTCTCGGTGCAGTGAACGATCGGCAGGTCGGGCGATGCCATGTCGCAAAGCAGAAGGCTTACAGAGCCATCAATGGCACCGATTGAGAACGTCGGCTTAGGACGTCTCCGGATTGCGATCTAAAGACGACATTAGTGAGGATCATTTGATGGTAGCTTTAGCGACATTTTCACAGCAAGAAAGATATAGTACGAAGGAAGATGAGGTTCACCTACTAGAATGTCCATTATATTGAATCCACTAGGTGAGTAAAGACCAGGATATATCATAGGATCTAACACAAGCTGATCATTAGGCATTGAAAGCTCTTCGTAAGAGCGATTACGCTGCATTGTAACGCGAAGCTGCTGTTCGTTAGCGGAGCTGGATATGAGAGAATATTAACTTACAGCTTCCAGTTGCACTCTCATCCTTTGATGCTTCTCATGCTCATTTTCCTGATCGGTTTCCATTTTGTCCCACACAACTGACCCAAACTGTTGATTTATGCGAAGACAGTTTCTCTTACAGAACAGATGGCAAAGAGAAATGTTGAGTTATGATTGATAGTAACGGAATCATAACAAACAGATAATTCAAAGAACATAAGTGGCGTCAGGAAAACATGAGATCGAAGTAGAGAAGTGTGGTAGTATATTCAAAAATTTATGAGAGAACAAGCTTAGAGAACAATATAGTAAGGTGAAAATGTTGGCGGTCCCCTTGGACGATATATACTTACCTGCCTTGATCTCTCCTTTCACCTTATCGATCCACGGAAGGAGGAGATTAAGGAAGTCTCTTCAATAAGTCATTACACTGACCATCGTGGTTTGTAGATGCTGCAGGCAAAACTATTCAACGTGCAGCAACTTCCCGGTATGTCTGTGCTTCTTGTCCAAGTAGTCTTTCAGCTCCACACCTTAGGATGATGGTTCCAATTCTGGTTGGAGGCCGAAGAAAAACACTATAGATTTTAGTGATTTGCGTCGATCGGGGCAGCTCGGTAAGCCGCCCCACGAATCGACGGAGCTACTGTAGTAACAATACCTAATTGCGATGAAAGAGAAGATTGGTGATAGGCTGTATCAAGTCACGAGCTAAAAACTTCATTGCGCGATCTTTTCCTTACGGAAACAAATGCTGAGTAAGACACGGCAGGTTGGCCTTGTATGTGAAGGTTATGTGGGTTAATTGGTGAGATATCAAATATATGGACCGATCGAGAGAGGCTTTCTATCCTAGTCAGTGTCCGTTAATCTGACAAATCGGAATCACGTGTTTATGTTGAGGATCTTGTTTTACTATGCCTAAATTATTTTGTTAGATATGCTCTACCTTCTCAAAAGTCAGTTTGAAGGCCACCAAATATTGAAAATTATATCTGTTAGGGTTTCGAACTAAACATTCTCATGATGTTGACCTTTAGCCGAGGCGACTTTAACCCCTGATCCACTACTTTCACTATTAAATACTCCACAGCAGGTTCATGCTTAAATATAATCTAGCATAACTGGCGAAGGGGAGTTAAAAAGAAGATTCGTGGCACAATGGATATTCTGGCAGGATGTCTCATCGATCTTCT